>BNJU01005348.1_pt1 | contig 193348 bp, 298 predicted proteins | sample 8539281 | NCBI WGS metagenome assembly BNJU01 (sample SAMD00202456, study PRJDB9452) | human saliva metagenome | isolation source: human saliva | place: Japan | reverse complement strand
ATAGAATTTTCTATAGTAATGATCTTTATACAAAAATATCCCAACGACTGTTTCTTTGATTACCCTGAAGAAATAAGAAGCAAAAAAATGTAGGATTGAAGAATTAATTTTAGGGAATGTAAATTCAGTTAATCGTCTTGAGTTTTTCAATATATGAAAATAGAATCTGATTATTTTTTTATTATATTGAGTCAAAAGGAAGTAGTAATATTAATTATCATTCATATCAAGGAAATGTATCTATTGATGATGGTAATAAAAAAATAATTTCAGATAAAATATATGTAAAATCTAATGATTTTGGTTCAATTGAAAAGATTTTTTTCAGATAAAAAACTAAGTTAATAGATAAAAAAACAAAAAGAGAAATAGTATATGATGGATTTGAAATAAATTTTGAAGATGAGGAAAAATAAGAAAAAAATAACGAATATAAATCAATTTTTAGATATAGATTCGAAAGAAACAATTAAATTTATTGAAAAATAGTGATATAGTAAAAAGAACAGAGGGGAAAAAGAAAAATAGAACAATTCCAAAAAGAAGAAAAAGAAAAAGAAATAAAGATATAGAAGAATATGAGAGAAGAATGGAAAGAGAGTAAGTATTATTAAAAATTTAGAAATTTTAGGAAAAATGATTATGAAAAACAATAAATAAAATTCAAAGAAAAATAAATTAACATCGTCGTAGTATTTTTATGTGTAGTTGAAATTTTTCATAAATCAGTAGTACCTATTGATATATTTTTAGGATAAAAAGTTTATAGTAAAACAAAATATCTTAGATAGTAGAATTTAAAATAAAAAAATGAAGGAGAGAAAATGAAACCATTTATAAAAATATGAAGGAACAATCGTTCCAATAATGAATAACAACATAGATACAGATCAATTAATTCCAAAACAATACTTGAAAAGTGTTGAAAAACAGGATTTGGAAAAACATGTTTTTCGATGAGTGGAGATATAACGAAGACGGATCTGACAATATGGATTTTAATTTGAATAAGCCAGAATACAAAAATGGAACAATTTTGATTACTGGAGAAAATTTTGGTTGCGGATCGAGTAGAGAACACGCTGCTTGGGCATTGCAAGATTATGGAATTCATGTAATCGTGGCTGGAGGATATTCAGGAATTTTTCTACATGAACTGGTTAAATAACGGACATTTGCCAATAACATTGCCAGAAGCAGATAGAATCGAATTATCAAAAATTGTCTGGAGATGCGAAAAGTTACAGTTGATTTGGAAAACAATAAATTGATTGCGAATGGAAAAGAATATGTTTTTGAGTTGGAAGAAAGCTGGAAACAGAGATTGCTTAAGGGATTGGATTCGATTGGGTTGACTTTGCAGCATGAAGATGAGATTAGAAAATATGAAGAAAGTCATAGATAGTCGATAAAGATTGTGAGAATCTTAAATTTAATGGAGAAATAGAAGAATTTTTATGGATTAAAGAATAAAATGTGTTTGGGAACTGTAAAAATAATAGAAAAATTTGAAAAAGAAAAATGTAATTTTTGTAAAAAGTTGTTAAATTCAATATTTTGAGTTTTCAGGCACATTTTTGAAGAAACGAAAGTTTATGTAGTAAAAAGGAATTTGAATAGAGGAAACGAGAAAAAGAAAAACTTTTCTGAATAAAGCGAGGATTAGAATATGATAAAAAAAGAAGTTTTGATACCGAATATTGTTACTGCTGGAAATATATTTATGGGTTATTTGAGCATTTTTAGAATCAATTAAGGGAAATTTTTGTTACAAGTATTTGGTTTATAATTTTAGCAATGTTTTTTTTGATAGTATTGATGGTCAAGTTGCTAGAAAAATTTAATGCTTTTTACTGAATTTGGAAAGGAATTTGATTCTTTCTGTGATGCATTTTCTTTTTGGTTTGGCACCAGCATTGCTGATATATTTTCTCTTGGAAAAAGAAATGAACGGAAGCATATTCGTGGTTCTCATTTCATTCGTTTATGCTATTTGTGGAGTAATTAGATTAGCAAGATTCAATATTGATACAATTTCTTCTAGCGAAAAGTCTGATTTTGTTGGTATGCCAATACCAAATGCAGCAGGAATGATTTAGTTCGTATATTTTAGTGTGTAATGCGATTGAAAAAAATTTAGAAATTAATTTTTTTAATCTAAAATTTTTTTCATTGCAATCATTGTAATTGCATCAATTTTTAATGATAAGTACAATTCCATTTAAGGTACCAACAAAAATATTCGATTATCTTCCAAAAGAACGAAAATGGCTCATTGCTTTAATTTTAGTAATAATCTTAGCATTAAAAATATTTTTCTTTTTATTTTCAGTTTTGGATATGTAATTGTTACACTTATTAATTTTTTTAGAAGAAATAATGGGAAATATTAAGTTTTACAATATTTAGGAATATGATTACATTGTATAGCAAAAAGTATTACAAAGGATTTAGAGAATGTCATATTCAGCCTGATTGGCTCTTAATTTATAAAATTGAAAAAATATCTTGGTTTTGACATTTGTCGAGAATAGAGACACATTAGGATTTGTTTTAAATTGAGGAATTTGATGAAAAAAATTATTATTTTTTTGTATATTTACAATTGTGAGTATCTCTTTTTTTCAATGTTAGGAGGATCTTGTAGTACGACAGAGAAAAAAATGTGTTTTAAGAGGTTTTTAAAGTTGATGGAAAAATAATAAACGAGAATGAAATATCAGAACTCAAAAGAAATTGTGAGTGTATTAAATGAATTTGGAGAAAGTGGAACTTTAGATTTTATAGGACACACTGATTCAACTGGAACAAAAAAATATAATCAAAAAAATTATCGTTGATAAGAGCTAGAAATGTTGCTAGATTATTTAGAGAATTTGGTTTAAAAAGATACTATTTCAATTGGAGAAATAAGTGGTAAAGGAGAAGAGGATCCAGTTGATTTAAAATGAGACGGATCAAGGGAAATATAGTAACAGAAGAGTAGAGATTTTATTTAATAATTTGAAATGGAAAAAAATTTTGAATAAAAAAAGTTAAAAAAAGATAATATAGGCAGAATTTGAATCTGGAGTGCAAAATTTTAAAAGATAAATATAGAAATAATGGAAAGTCTTAAAAGGATTCTAAAAAGAACAGTTATTTAAAAGTTTTGTGGAATGGTAAACATTGTACAGATTGAATTTGAGGATTTTGAAAAAGAAATTGATGAAATTAGGAAAGTTGGAGAATTTGAAAATATTGGTTGAAAATCTCAAAGAATGATAAAAAGATAAGATGCGGTGAGAACATATCTCTTGAAGATGCTCAGTATTGGTGGAGCCGTTTGGCAGATTATGAAGATGAAGATATGCCTGGTTTAATTGAAGATTTAGCTGAAATAGCTGGAAAAGAAGAAGAAAAATGGTAAATGATGAAGAATTGTCGTCAGAAGACAAAAATCGATCATGTAAATTTATAACATTAAATGAAGATGGCAATTTAATGTTTCGTTAAGAGTTTGATATAGATGAATTAATATTTAGCGGACATATAATGTTTGTACGGAAATATAAATGTGGAGAATTTTGTGGAGATTTTGCAGGATAAATTTTCAATAAAAATTGATTTTTTATACCATTTAGTAAAATATAATTACATTGTACAATGTGTTATTACAAAGGAGTGGTAAAATACGGTAACAGCGAGAGTTGATGAAAAATGTGTGGTGCGAAGCGGAAACTTTATTTAAGAAAAATGGGCTTAATATGAGTACTGCTATGAATTTATTTTGAAGAAGTGTATTGAAGTAGATTCCATTGAGTTGAAAGTTCCATAAAGAAACTTTAAAGGCAATACAGGAAACCAGATATTTTGAGGGTAAATCAAGAAGGGGTACAATAGTGCTGAGCACCATTGAGGACGTAGGGCTTGAAAACAAAAATTATAAGCAAGAAGAAAATATGTACAAAAAAAATTTGTTTTAGCATTGATTATTTATAAAGTTCATATATTTTACCATATATACAAATAAAATATTACATTTTTAGATTGGCAATTATTTAACAACTATTTTATTTATATGTTTATGGAATGGTGATAAAATCTAAAAGAATATGTTATCCTATATGGGATTAAACTTAATTCAAAATTGGCAAATATAAGTGAAAAATATAGAAACTATTATTTACATGTCTTTAAACCGAGACGATGAATTTTATGATGAGGATGTTCTGACTAAAAAGGCTAATGATGCCATGAGTACAGTTAATATTGAAATAATAGAACAAAAAATTAGAAAGGAAAATTTAAAGATGGCAGAAAATCAAAAGAACAGTTGAAAGTAGAAGAATATTTGCCAAAATGGGATAGAATATGATAAAATTTTATTTATAAATAAGAAAGAAATTTGAATTCATTTTGATGATGGGGCTTATTGGATTGATTATGGTTATGGGATGAAGCCGCATATACTTTTTGTTGAGTAGGAACGAAATATTGTTTTCAGTGGATGGTGGAATTAAAGGAAGCCATCAAGAAGGATGTTGATGATATAGAAAAAAATTGATTTAAAAAAAAGGAACTGTAACCATAAATTGACAATATCAGTAAGAATTAGATAAAAAGAACAATAAATTTTACCAAAATTAATGGAAAAGCACAGATACAGAACAGAAATAATTTTGATTGAAAGATACTTGAAAATTAGCTGAAAGAGTGGGCAAAAGAAGAAGAATGTTGGAACAATAAATAAAAAGAAAGGTGACTTTATGAAAAAATATTACTTTTTATTGCTAATTTTAGTAACTTTGTAGTATCTTGTGGAACGGGAGGTAAAATCAAACGCAACACAGAAGTTCAAAAGAGTGAAAAAAGAGTAAAAGAAATTGATGACAGTTTTGAGTTGAAATATGGAGAAACTTTGGAAGAAGTACATAAAATTTAAGACAACTTGATTGAGGGCCAGTCGGAATTTGAACCAGACGGTAAATTGGCTGCACCGCCTAAAAATAGTGGAGTGGAATTAGTAAAATATCCAACAAAAATTGGGGAAATGGAAGGATATATCACTCCAAAAAATGATGGTAAAAAGTATCCAGTAATAATGTATTTAAATGGTGGATTTGGTGGAACAATGGAAATCTGGGGAAAAGAGGCTCCAAAAGATAATTATCAAAGAGCAGATGCATTTAAAAGAGATGAATTTGTTCTATTTGTCCCAAGTGCACGTGCTGAAAATAACAATCCTGGTAAATTTGAGATGTTTTATGGAGAAATTGAAGATTTAGAAGAAGCTAGGAAGTATGTCGCTTCACTGCCTTATGTTGATCCAAATAGAATTTATCTTGTTGGGCATAGTACAGGTGGGACAAAAGCAGTCTTATTAAGTGAATATTCAAAAGGATTTAGAGCAGTTTTTGCAATGGGAGCGGCAACAGAACTTATGTCATTAGAAAAATATGATTACGCTGGAATGAATCCTCCATTTGATAGAACAAACCCTAGAGAAATAGCGGTTCGCTCATCATTAAGATATATGCGTTCAATCACAAGTCCAACATTTCATTTTGAGGGAAAAGATGATAGTCAGCCAGTTTATAGAGTTATGCAAAAAGTTGCAGATAAATATCAGCTTCCATTTAAATCATATGAAATAACTGGTGGAAACCATTTTAATATTATTTATCCGTTGACAACAATGATTGCACAAAAAATACTAGCTGATACAGGGGCGAAAACGAATATTCAGTTTAGTGATGGGGATTTGGATGTGATTTCAAAAGGGATTGTTAAATAGCAGATAATTTGATTTCAGAAATTTGATTGAAAATGAAAAAATTGGGAAATTGTGGATGTAAAAAGTAGAAGATACGAGTTAGAAAAATAAATTTCAAGTTTCAGATATAATCTGAAAAAAAGGAGATGTCTATGTGGTCAAAAAGGAATTGAGTATAGAAAGCGAGAAAAAGAAAAACTTTCTAAAAATAAGTTCAAAAGATTTACCATTTGATGTGTTTGTAAAAAAATGGAGAATTAGTCAGCTGGAGAAGAAGTGGCTGGTGTAAGAGAGCTTATCAGTTTTACAAAAAATTGCAAACGAAATTTTAGAAGAAATAAAAAAATCTTGAAACTTCAATTAAAGGGAATTATTACAGAAAGTGCTATGAGTTGCAGTATGCTTGGATTTAACAAAAAAATTTTTCAGATGACTAGGAGATAAAAAAATTATGCGAACTATCAAAGAATGGAATAAAATAATAGAAAAATTATTTTAATGAAAAATAATATTGAGTATGACAGAAATTATTTGTGTTTTCTTCCTGAAAACAATTTTATAAAAAGTGCTTTTTGATAAAAACTTATTTACGATGTTAACGAGGATTTAAGAGAAAGTATTATAGTTTTATTTAAGAAAGACAATATAGAAATATTTTCGTGTGATGTAACATTAAAAAAATATCTTCAGGAATACAACTTTCAAATATAGGTAAAATAAGGAAAAAATAGTCCCACGGGAAAAAAAGTAAAGGTTTTTAAAAATTAGTAAAAAAATAATGAGATATAAATTATATTTTAAATTAGATAATGAAAGTAAAGCTTTTTAGAATTGATATTTTTTTATAGATTTAATAAAAAAACTGGGTAGTTGAAAAATATAAATTATTTGATAGAAAATAGATTAATAGATTTTTAAAAAATGAAAAAAAGTAAATTTTTTTGAAAAAGTTAATTAAAATATTGATTTTTGCACTATTTAGTAATATAATTACATTGTATAACAAAAAGTATTACAAAGGAGTGGTAAAAATGGCTACAGTAACAGCAAGAGTTGATGAAAATGTGAAAAAAAGGAAGCGGAAACTTTGTTTAAGAAAAATGGGGCTTAATATGAGCACAGCAATGAATATGTTTTTTTGAAGAAGTGTATTTTTGGAGCAGGGGATTCCGTTTGAGTTGAAAAATTCCGAATGAAGAGATAGAAGAAAAATATTCAAGAAAATGAAAATTTAAAATAAATAAAAAGTTTAAAAGAAAGGAAGTAAAAAAATGAACTACAAAAATTGCATTATTAAAAGGGGACGGAATTGGTCCAGAAATTGTTGATGAAGCGGTAAAAGTTTTGGATAAAATTGGAGAAAAAAATTTGGGACATGAAATTTGAGTATACGCAAGGGATATTTGGGAGGAGAATCTATTGATAAATATGGGATTCCTTATTCTGAAGAAACTGCGAAAATTTGTAAAGAAAGTGATTCGATTTTGTTGGGATCAGTTGGAGGGCCTAAATGGGATAATGTTGAGCCTGATAAAAGACCTGAAAAAGGACTTCTTGCGATAAGAAAAAAGACTTGGGAGTTTACACAAATTTAAGACCAGCGGTTTTGTTTAAAGCAATTGAAAAAGTGCTAGTCCATTGAAGGATGAAATAATTGGAGAAGGGCTAGATGTAATGATAGTTAGAGAGCTTACAGGAGGAATTTATTTCGGTCCTAGAGAATATTCTGATGAAAAAGCTGTCGACACATTGCCATATACAAAAGGGGAAATTGAAAGAATCGCAAAAAAAGCATTTGAAATTGCAAAATTAAGAGGGAAAAAAATTACAAGTGTGGATAAACATAATGTTTTAGATACTTCAAAATTGTGGAGAAAAACAGTAAATGAACTTGCAAAAGATTATCCAGAAGTGGAAGTTTCACACATGTATGTGGATAACGCTGCAATGCAATTAATTGCAAATCCAAGACAATTTGATGTAATTTTAACAGACAATATGTTTGGAGATATTTTATCAGATGAAGCTTCAATGCTTACAGGTTCTTTAGGAATGTTGCCATCAGCAAGTTTAGGAGACGGAAAAGTTGGACTTTATGAGCCAAGCCACGGTTCAGCACCAGATATCGCAGGACAAAATATCGCAAATCCAATCGCAACAATTTTATCAGCAGCAATGATGTTAAGATACGCATTTAACTTGACAAAAGAAGCAGATGCAATTGAAAAAGCAATCGAAGAAGTGTTGGAAGATGGATTCAGAACAGTAGATATTTATACTGATGGAATGAAAAAAGTTGGAACGGCTGAAATGGGAACTGAAATTGCTAATAGAATATAATTTACTTTTTTTGAATTATAAATTTTGACATTAAATTCAAAAAAATTTTTTTAAATTTTCTCAAAAACTAATTTTATGTAAATAATCGAAAAATAATTTTTATAAACAATAACAAAAAAAGAAAGGATGGTTTTTTTATGGAAGAAATTTTTACATTACGAAAAACATAACTTTCAGACGAGAAGGAAGAGAAATTTTAAAAAGGTGTTGACTGGCACATAAATAAAGGAGAAAAACTGGGCTTTATTAGGATTAAATGGTTCTGGGAAATCTACCCTTTTTGGGAATGATTCCAGCCTACACTTTTTCCAACTTCAGGAGAAGTGCGAGTTTTTCGGGCATAAATTTGGGAAATTATGCTTGGACAAAAATTCGAGATAGAGTTGGTTTTGTGAGTTCTACTTTGAATAATTTTTTTGAGTACATTTAAATTCACAAAAATTGAAGGATATTGTAATTTCTGGGAAATTTAATTCGATTGGAATTTATCAAGAAGTGACGGATGAAGATAGGAAAAAAAGCTGAAAAAAATAATTGAAGATTTTGGGATAACTTACATTAAGGATAAATATTTTGCAACATTGTCACAAGGTGAGCAAAGACGGACATTACTTGCACGGGCATTTATGAATGAGCCAGATTTATTGATTTTAGACGAACCTTGTTCAGGATTGGATGTAAAATCTCGAGAATATTTATTGTCTGTTTTGGAAAAAAATTCTAAAAATGAAAATGCGATTCCATTTATTTATGTGACACATCAAATCGAGGAAGTGATTCCAGCGATAACTCATGTGACACTTTTAAAGGATGGTAAAGTTTTTGCAAAAGGTAGAAAAAAAGACATTTTGACAGATGAAGTTTTATCGGAAATGTTTGAGATGCCAGTAAAAGTTGTTTGGGAAAATGATAGACCTTGGTTGATTGTGAAGTAAATTCAGTAATCACTTAGAAGGAGTTGATTTATTTAGATGGATAAAAGCAGAAAATTTATGGCAGTAATTTTAGCATTACTCGCAGCTATTTTTTATGCAATAAATACACCATTTTCTAAAATACTTTTGAATAAGATTTCGCCTACATTTATGGCATCTTTTCTATATCTAGGGAGCAGGAATTGGTGTAGGGTATTATGTACTTATTTCATAAAAAAAGATGAGGAAAAGCATGAAAAATTAACTAAGTCAGATCTTCCATATACTATTGGAATGATTGTTCTTGATATTGCGGCACCTATATTCCTAATGATTGGTATAAATATTGGTTCAGCTTCAAATGCTTCATTGCTTGGTAATTTTGAAATTGTAGCAACAACCCTTATTGCTCTTCTAGTATTTAAGGAAAAAGTAACATCAAAGTTATGGATTGCTATTGGTTTTATTACAATATCAAGTATAGTTCTTTCATTTGAAGGAGCTGAAAGTTTCAAATTTTCTTTAGGTTCATTATTTGTAATATTAGCAACTTGTTGTTGGGGACTTGAAAATAATTGTACTAGAAAACTTTCAGATAAAAGTACTTATGAGATTGTTACTTTAAAAGGATTTTTTTCTGGTGGTGGTTCGTTTATAGTTGCTCTTATTTTAGGAGAAAGTATTCCTGAAATTAGATATATATCAATTGCTTTGTTACTTGGATTTGTAGCATATGGACTCAGTATTTTTATGTATATCAGAGCACAAAGGGATTTAGGTGCTACAAAAACTAGTGCATATTATGCTGTAGCTCCATTTGTAGGTACTTTCTTAGCATTTGTAGTAAATGGAGAAAAACTTACTTTGGTGTACTTTGTTGGACTTGTTTTTATGTTAATTGGAAGTGCATTTGTTGTGTATGATACAATGGTTAAATATCATAGTCATAGCCATTCACACATAATAGTTCATACACATGATGGGACAACACATACGCATGTTATTACTCATGAGCATGGTCACAGTCATTTTATATCAGAAGAAAGACACGAGCATAATCATGAAGACTACATGAATAGTGAAGAACATAAATTGTTACATAAAAAGGATAAAAAAATTAAAAAATATATAAAAATATATTAATACCTAAAAAAATATTTGCAAATATTTTTTTAAAAAAAGTGTATAATATATACATACAAAAATTTAGGAGGATTATAAAAAAATGGCAGGAAATATTTTAGGAACAACAGTTTACTACGATGCTGATTGCGATTTAAGTAAATTGGAAGGTAAAAAAATTACAGTTTTAGGGTATGGATCTCAAGGACATGCTCATGCATTAAATTTAAAAGAAGGTGGATTTGATGTAACTGTTGGACTTAGAAAAGGTTCTAAATCTTGGTCAGCAGCAGAAGAAGCTGGATTTACAGTAAAAGAAACTGCAGATGCTGTAAAAGGTGCTGACATCGTTATGATCTTAATTCCAGATGAATTACAAGCAGAAACTTATGCAAAAGATATCGCACCAAACTTAAAAGAAGGAGCATACATTGCATTTGGACACGGATTTAACATTCATTTCAAAAAAATTGTTCCAAGAGAAGATATAAGTGTATTTATGGTTGCACCAAAAGGACCTGGACACTTAGTAAGAAGAACTTTCCAAGAAGGAAGTGGAGTACCTTGTTTAGTAGCAGTAGAAAAAGATGCAGCAGGAGATGCTATGGAAGTAGCTAAAGCTTGGGCATCAGCAATTGGTGGAGGAAGATCAGGAATTCTAGAAACTACATTCAAACAAGAAACTGAAACTGACTTATTCGGAGAACAAGTAGTATTATGTGGTGGAGTTGTAGAACTTATGAAAGTTGGATTTGAAGTATTGACAGAAGCTGGATATGACCCAGTAAATGCTTACTTTGAATGTATTCACGAAATGAAATTGATCGTTGACTTAATCTACGAAGGTGGACTTGCAACAATGAGAAATTCTATTTCAAATACAGCTGAATATGGAGATTACATCACAGGACCAAAAATTATTACACCTGCAACTAAAGAAGCTATGAGAGGTGTTTTAAAAGACATCCAAAGTGGTAAATTTGCTGATGATTTCTTAGCAGATTACAAAAGCAGGACAACCATTCTTAAAAAGAAAAAAAGAGAAGAGTTTGCTAATCACGGAGTGGAAAAAAAGTTGGAGCGGAATTAAGAAAAATTAATGCCTTGGATTAAAAAAATAGTTGATATAAAAAAATAAATAGGCTGGGATTCTCCCAGTCTTTTTACTAAAAAAATATAGAAAGAGTTGGTGACGGATGATATTTTTAACATCACTTACGAGCATATTCGGAATAGTTTTTTTATTATAGGATTAGGATATGTTCTAAGAAAGAAAAAAATTGGTTTCATGACAGTTTTTAGTGCGAATATTTCAAAATTGATAACAAATGTAGCATTACCTGCTTCGATATTTTATTCAGTTTTAAAATATTTAAAGTTAGAAGAATTATTAAAATTATCAGATAGATTAATATATACTTTTGCTTCAGTAATTATCGGTTATGTTGTTGCAATTTTATTGATAAAAAGTTTTTAAAAATTAGAAGTGGTAGACGAGGGTATTTATAAATGCCGTAGTTAATGCTAATACAATTTTTATAGGAATGCCGTTAAATGTAGCTTTATTTGGTGAAGCAAGTATGCCATATTATTTGATGTACTATATTACTAATACGGTATCGATTTGGACATTGGGAGCATTTTTTTGTTGCAAATGATCCTATTTATGATAGTGAAAATTTAGGGAAAAAAAGGATTTGACTGGAGAAAAATTATTATCTCCACCATTAGTAGGATTTGTAATAGCATTAATATTTTTAGGATTTAGAATACCAGTTCCTGAATTTATTTCTTCGACATTGAATTATATTGGAAGTATTGTTACACCATTGTCGTTGATGTATATAGGAATAGTTTTGGCAGATGCTGGACTTCATAGTATCCATTTTGATAGAGATACAATATTAGCTTTAGTTTGTAGATTTGTTTTGTCGGCAGTTGTGATGATGGCATTAATAATGTTAAATGCTGCTGTTTCAAATGATTTTACAGCTTTAGACAGAAAAACATACATGATACAAGCTACTGCACCAGTATTTGCAGTATTGCCAATTTTAGTTCACGAAGCTAAAGGAGATGTAAAATACGCTACAAATGTGGTAACAACAAGTACAATTTTATTCGTAATTGTTATACCGACAATTTTATCATTTGTAAAATAATTTTTAGGGAGCTAAATGGCTCTCTTTTTTTATGAATCATTTTAAATTTTTTTGTAAAATTGAAAAATAATTATATACTTTTTGAAAAAAATATAGTATAATTAGTTATACAAGTAATATATTTGAATTTTAAAAAAAGTTTGATAATTATTGTATAATTTAAGATTTGGAGGGAAAAAGCTATGTTTGATAAATTATTAAAAAGAAGGAAAAAGAATTAACTGATAAAGCAGTAGACAAAGTGAAAGACGTTGCAGACGGAGATGTTGTAAAAAAACGTAACAGAAGGTGCAAAAAGATTTGGCAGATAAAGCAACAGATGCAGCAAAAACATTTAGGAGATAACAAAATTGTAAAAAAATATTGCTGAAGGTGCAAAAGATCTAGCAGATAAAAGCAACAGATGCAGCAAAAACATTTAGAAGATAATAAAATCGTAAAAAAATGTTACTGAAGGAGCCAAAGACTTGGCAGACAAAGCAACAGAAGGTGCAAAAAGATTTAGCAGATAAAAGCTGGTAAAATTTTTTTAAGAAATAAAAGGGTATAAAATTTTGTGTAAACTCAAAAAAATAATATTATTGTGGTACAGGGTGGTATTTTATCATCCTGTTTTTTTATTTATAAGGAAATTAAATTTATATTTTATTAAAAATATCAGTAAAAAAAGTTTACTTTTTAAAAAAACTTTTATATAATTAAAGAGAGGTCAGTATAAAGGTAAAATTAGTATTTTATCTTTAAAAAATTAAAAAAATTGAACTGTAATGAAAGAATGTAGAATTTTAATAAATTTTTGATTTTTTTAGAAAGGAAGAAAAGATGACAAACAATTTAAAGGAATTTAGTAAAGAATTAAAAATCGTTTGCTAAAAAAAGGTAAAAAGATTTTAAATATACAGATTCAGCACTTATCACATTTTTTTATTAACTGGTGCAATAGGAAGAAGTGCGTCAGTTAATCACTTTTCAGAAGGAAATGATATTGAAATTCAGCCAATAGCGAGAAATACTTCAATTAAAAACAACTTGGGGAGGTTGGCAATATGGAATAAATGGATTTTACAATAATTGGCAAGGGCATTACAAGGGGCATGGAGATAAAGTAAAAGATGTTAAATATATTAGGAGTACAGATCCTTTATATAAAAAAACAGTGACAGATCATAGTAATAATGATAACAACAACAGTATTAATAACAATGATAATAGTAATGCTGGAGCAGTTCATGCAAATAATGGTGAAATAATAACAATGAATAAAACTTCCCTCTCTTCAACGCCAGATATTTCCATAATAGGTGGAATAGATTCTCAAACTAATAAAAAGTACAAAAATTTGGACTTCTCGCTGAAAATGGTGGTGTCATTAATGCACAAAAAAACTGGATAAAAGTGACAGATAGTCCAATGAATACTGTTTCAATTAATAATGCAAAAATTGATTTGGAAGGCAGCAAAGTAGAATATAAAGGAAAGGGGTACGCACTATATACTGATAGTACAAGTAGTTCTACAAATGCAATTAATATGAAAGATGCGACACTGGTTTTAGATGGAAAAAAGCCATTGGATATGTTTTTTTGATCAAGCTAGACCAAATGTTGTAAATTTTAACAATACTAATATTGATGTGCTTTCTGATGATGTAGTTATTGCAGATTTACGAAATTCTGTAACACCTATTGTTATAGATATAGAAAATAAGGCTGGTAATGATAGCTTGAAAAGTCAGTTACTTAGGGGAAATAATGTAAATATTACAAGTTCAAATGGAAAAACAAATTATAAATATGCTTTGGTGGATGATGCTACAATCCAAATAAAATCAGCAGTTGATAAGGCAAATTTAATAAGTGATTCAGATAGCGAGGTATTTACAAAAAGATCATTGTATCAAAATTCAAGATTGCATGTGGAGGCATTTGGTTCAGTAAAAGCTGAATTAAATACGGCTCAAATGAATGCGATAGACGATAGATTTTTAGCACCAGTGGGACTTGCAATTGCTGGAAGTTCAAAATCAGTTGATAATAGTACAACAGAAATTGGTAATAAAGGTAAAGTTTTTGTTGACAGAACAGATGCTGGACAAGGTGGAATAGGATTTTTAGCTGATTATGGTTGGCTTAATAATTATAATGCTGGTAAATTAGAAGTAGAGTATAGTAGTGTGCCAGGTGTAACAGTAACACCTAATGATGGAGCAGTTGGAATGTATGGAACAAATAATTCAAATATGGTAAGTTCTGGTCCAATACGTGTTGGTGGTAAAAACTCATTTGGAATTTTGGGACTTTCGTATAGAATAGACGCTTCTACAGGTTTAGCTATAGATCCATCTAATGAACCTTATTTTAATAGTGCTTTACATCGAGAAAATTTTGGGAAAATAGATATTATGAATTTACCATGGGGAGAAATTTCAATGTATGGTGATGGAGCAGTTGGAATATTTACCAAAAATAATAGTATCGATCCGACAATAAAATCTATTCCATCTACATCTAAAGCCTGGCTTGTTGGTGTAAATGAAGGTACTATTACAATATATGGAAATAATCATGCAATTGGAATGGGATCTAATTTTGGTGCTGTTACAAATTATGAAGGTGAAGATCCTAATACCCATGTCGTTCAATCTGGAATAATTAATGTACTTGGTACACAATCATTTGGAATGTATGGAACAAATAATACTGATTTGAAAAATTTTGCGATAATAAATGTTGCTCCAACTTCTCCTGGAAATGAATCGATAGGAATGTATGGAGATGATCCAGAAACAAAAGTATATATGTTGGAATTTGAGAATGGAAGTAGAATAGTAAGAGACAGTATAATAAATATTGGACAATCTTCATATGGTATTTTTGCTAGAAACATAGAAATGAATGGTGGTACGATAAATGTAGGAAATGACGGAGTAGGAATTTACTCTCAAGGACCGGATGTCGATCTTACTGGAGGAAAAATTATTGTGGCAAATAACAATGCAGTAGGAATATACATTGACGATGCTACTGTAGCTCCAAAACCTACGATTGTTAAAGGAAATTTAGATATGAAAGTTGGGACGGATTCAGTTGGATATTTGATAACAGCTTCAAATACTAAGACGGATATAAAAACAAAAGCACCGAATGATATTCATATAGGAGAAAATTCAGTTTACATCTATTCAAAAGCACCACAAAGTTTAGGTGGAAAAATTGAAACAGAATCAAAACTTGTGACAGATGGAAGCAACAGCTATGGAATCTATTCATCTCAAGATTTTGTAAATCGTGGAGATATTAATTTGAAATCAGGAACTGGAAATATTGGAATTTATTCATCTCAAGGAATTGGACAAAATTATGGAACAATTGAAGTTGGTCCAAGTAATGTGGCAACTGGAAAATATGGAGTTGGAATGGCAACAGGAAGTGGAACAGTAGAAAATTATGGAAATATCAATGTTACAGAAAATAACAGTGTTGGAATGTATGCTTCAGGTTCTAGTGCAAAAGCAATAAACAGAGGAACTATTAATTTGAAAGGCAATGATACAGTTGGAATGTACATTGACAATCATGCTACTGGAGAAAATTATGGAACAATTCAGACAACGCCAACTGCAAGTGGAACTGGAATAAAAAGGTGTAGTCGTACAAAAAAATGGAGGAATTATTAAAAATTATGGAACAATAAATATTGTTGGAGGTGGTAATGGGAGTATATACTGACGCAGCTAGTGCAGTACCAAAGTTCAAGGAGGAAGCTAATACTTCAACAAACTGCATCTTCACTGTAGGAACAGGGCAGTTAATAGAACAGTAGCAGAAAAAAATCAATAACAAAAAGTTCCAGCGCATCCAAGTCCAGTATCAATACCGATACCGGCTGTACAAGTTGAACCATTAATAGATGATGGAAATGTAATTTTGCCACAAGTACCAGGAAGAAATTTACCAGGTGATAATCATAATTATGTAATAAATGATTCAAGTGTAGAAATGTATGTGGATACTTCAGGAATAAATTATACAAATCCTATACAAGGTTTGAGTAATTTATCAGGAATTACAGACATAAATTTAATAATGGGAACAGAAGTTACTAATTCTTTAAATGCAAAAAGCGATCCAAATAGGAGATAATATTTTACAACCATACAACAATACTTTAGGAAGCGATATACCAACTGGAGCTAAGGTAAATGCAGATTCAGCAAGTTTGACTTGGAAAGCATATTTAGTAGAATCAGGAAATGTGACAGCACCGATAAAAACTGTATATATGATAAAAAAATTCCTTATACTAATTTTTGCAAATGAAAAATGATACCGATAATAGAAATTTCTTAGATGGACTTGAACAAAGATATGGTGTTGAAGATGTCAATTCTAGAGAAAAACAAATTTTTAATAGATTAAATGATATAAGAAAAGATGAACCGCATATATTTAAACAAGCTGTAAATGAAATGAAAGGTTATGAATATTCGAATACTCAGCAACGAATTAATGCTACTAGAAATGAATTGGATAAGGAAATTGGATATTTACAGAAAGATTGGGAAAATTCATTTGACAAAAATGACAAGATTAATCTATTTGGAATGAGAGATCAGTATAAAACAGATACAGCTGGAGTTGTGGACTATGACAGTGATTCCTATGGAGTAGCTTATGTTCACGAAGGCAAAACATCCAAAACTGGAAACGCTTCTGGATGGTATGCTGGAGCTGTCACAAATCAATTTAAATTTAAAGATTTAGGAAAATCGACTGAACAAGATACAATGATTAAAGCTGGAATATTTAAAACAATATCGCCAAAAAATGATCAAAATAGTTCATTAAAATGGACAATTTCAGGAGATGTATTTGGTGGAATAAATAGTATGCACCGTAAATTCTGGGTTGTAGATGATACATTTGAGTCTAAAGCTAATTATTACACCTATGGAGCAGCTTTAAAAAATGAATTAGGCTATGATATAAGATTGTCTGAAAAAATTCATTTGCGACCTTATGGAGCTTTAAAAATGGAATATGGACGATTTACAGACATAAAAGAAGATAATGGTCAAATGAACTTGGAAGTTAAAGGAAATGATTATTTCTCAGTTAAGCCTGAAATTGGAGCGGAGTTTAAATATATTCAACCATTGTCAGTAAATACCAATTTATCAGTCGGGACTTTCGGCAGCATATGAAAATGAACTTGGAAAACTTAATAGATTAAATCAGGCTAGAGTTCGTTATACTACAGCAGATTGGTATAATTTGAGAAATGAAAAGGAAGATAGAAAAGGAAATGGAAAATTTGACTTAAATCTTGGAATTGATAGTGTAAGATTTGGATTAACAGCGAATTTAGGATATGATACTAAAGGTAAAAAAATATTAGAGGTGGACTAGAGATTTAAGATGAGTTATTAAAAATTTAGATAATTATTTAAAAAGAGACTGTTTCATAAAGTTGATTTTATGAAGTACAGTCTCTTTCAATTTTATACTCAAAACTATTTAAATTATGTAAATTTAAGAGTTTAGTAAAAATAGTCATGTTTTTTTGAGTTTAGTTTTAAAAGCAGTTTTACTATAAAAATATACAGTAATGAAATTAATTTTAAGAAAAATTATCAAATGTTGTATTTAATATTGCAATTTATGGTTTACTAAAAAAACGAAAATATTTATTATAATATACACAATGAAAAAAAGTTTCAAAAAAATAAAATTAGATTAGACTAAAAAAATTGAAAATAATAATTTTAAAGAAAAGTTTATGACATAGAAAAAAACGAATAGGAAAAAAACGAGAGGAGAAGAAATGATAGGAATAATCGGTGCTGTAGATCAGGAAGCGATTGAGATAAAAAAAGAAATGACAGATGTTACTCAAGAAGAAATTGGAGGAATATCATTTTATAAAGGAAAAACTTTGCGAAAAAAAGATATTGTTTTTGTGCAATCTGGGATTGGGAAGGTGAATGCGGCTTTGACTGCGACACTTTTTGATTGATAGATTTGATGTGAGAAGGTTATTTTTTCTGGAGTTGCTGGGTCGCTTAATAAGGAATTGAATGTTGGAGATATTGTTATTGGAACAGATGTTGTTCAGCATGATGTTGATGCGACTGAGTTTGGATACAAATTAGGGCAAATTCCTCAAATGAAAGAGTGGGCATTTGAAGGAGATAAAGAGTTAATTGAAAAAGGTGAAAATCGCTTAGGGAGAGCAAGGAAAGATTGTTTTTTTGGAAGAATTTTTGACAGGTGATCAGTTTGTGAGTAAAAAAAGATGTGAAAAATTTCGTTGGGAAGTGATTTTTTTCAGCACTTTGTGTGGATATGGAAAGTGGAGCTGTGGCACAAGTTTGTACAAGATTAGGAAAAAGGATTTTTTTAATAATTAGATCGATTTCTGATTCAATAACAGATGAGTCAGGAATGGAATACAACAAATTTGTAGAATTAGCTGCAAAAAAATTCAAAAAATTAGTGAAGGAAATTTTTAAGATAAATTTTATGATGATGTAAAAAAATATTGTGATAAAATTAGATTTTTAGGAAATAAAAAAATGTTGCATTTAATATTGCAATTTAGAACAATAAAAAAATAAAAAAAGGAAGGAGAGAATTTTTATAATTTATAATAATTCTTAAAAAAATAAGTTGATTTATTTTTTTAGAGAAGATAAAAAAAGTATAAATTTATAAAAAATTTAAAAAGAGATGAGTTTTTCGTATTAATCCATTTAAAATATTGAGAATAGTTGGAATAATAGGAGTAATAACATATGCGGGTGTTGAATATTCTAATTATAAAAAGTAGAGTTGTGAAAGAGACTTCAGAAATAACAAAAAGATATAAAAAAATTAGAAGAAAAGATTTTTATATGACACAAGATTATAAAAAAATAATTTGACAGTTCCTCAACAGACTGTTGATCAAACGAATAAAGGATGTTGCACAGGTCATAACTTCTAAAAGATTCAGATACTAAAAAAAGTTGATTTAGTAAATAATGGGCAGAAAAAAAGGATGATTCGACTGAACAAGTAAAAAATAATTCCGAACAAGCTAATGAGGAAGCAAAAAAACAAGAGGAAGCTAAAAAGAACGAAGAGGCAAAAAAACAAGAAGAAGCTAGAAAGAAAGAGCAACAAGAATTAGAGGCTAAAAGGGAAAAAACAAGAGGCACAAAGAAAAGCTGAAGCCGCTGCTGCAAAAGCTGCTGCCGAAAAGAAAGCGCAACAACAAGCTGAAGCTGCAAAAATTGCTGCTGCTAAAAAAGCTCAACAAGAAGCCGCTGCCAAAGCAAAAGCCGAAGCTGCTAAGAAAGCTGCCGCTGCTAAAAAAGGGACCAAAAAAATATTTACAAGTAGCATCACTAGCCTCTGAATCAGCTGCAAAAGCTACTGTAAGAAAAATTAGGAGGAAACTTCAGATACCAAAAATCTTCGGTTAATGGACGTACTGTTTATGTTGTAATGTCAGCTATGACAGATAATCCAAGTACATTAAGTGCGATGGAAAGACAAGTAAAAAGTAGAATTGGCACAGGTTATATAGTTAGAACTATTGGAAAAATAGAGTAAAAAAATAAAAGAGGAGAAAAATATGGTTGAAAAAAATTATAAAAAGGAATTTTTAAGGGGAATGTAACTTTAGGAGAAATTGCTGAAAAAGATAAAAAGAGGCGAAAAAGTATAGTTTTGACAGCTCATATTAGTCCTGATGGGAGATGCATTGGGATCTATTTTGGCATTTTATTTTATGATAGAAAGCATTTTTCTAAAAAGGAAAAATTTAGAAAAAAAGGTAAGTATTGTGATTGCTGATGAATTGCCAAAATATATGAAAGCATTTTTGAAGAGAGGAATTGATTAAAAAAATTATGATGAGTTTAAGGTTGAAGGGATGTCAGACTTATTTATTAGCTTGGATTGTGCGAATCAAGAAAGATATGGAAAAATCAGTTGAGATAAAGAAATTATGTAAAGAATCAATAAATATTGACCATCATGTAAGTAATACGGAACACGCTGATTTTAATTATGTTGAGGATATTTGCTCGATGGGAGAATTGGTTCATCAATTTATAGAAATTTTTGGAATAGAATTGTCGAAAAAAATGGCAGAATTTATGTATCTTGGAATAATAAATGATACAGGAAATTTTAGACATGATAATGTGACGGAACATACTTTTTGAAGTTTGTGCTGATTTAATGAGAGCTGGAGCGAATAATCATAAAATTGCAAATATTATTTTTTTGCGATGAGTGTTGAAAAAAATGAATTTATTTGGCGATGTTTATAAAAAAATAGTGTTGTAGATTTTTGAAAAAAAGGATTTATTTACTATTATTTATCACAAAAAAACAGATAAAAAGACTTTAATCTTAAAAAGGTGAAACTGATGGAGTTGCCGAAATAATGTTAAAAAAATTGATGGTATGGAGTTGTCATTGTTTGCGAGAGAAGAAGTGGATGGGACAATAAAAGGAAGTTTGAGATGTAATGATAAATACAATGTAAACGAGATTGCATCAATATTTAATGGTGGTGGGACATGTGAAAGCAGCTGGATTTAAAAACAGACTTGCCATTTGAAGAAATATTGAAAAAAATCTCAGAAAAAAATTGTAGATAAATTCTTTTGTTGAGAAAGTGTCATACAAAGGAGGAGGGAAAAAAATGTTTAATATGTTTAATTATTTACAATTAAAAGGTTTTAGCAATGAGAAATTGTCAGAACATTTTGAGAAAAATATTTGATACAAACACAGAAATAAATAACATACTTATGGGAAATTCAGGAGCTGTATTGAAAGGAATAAAAATTTCTTATTTGGATGAAGAAGAAGAATATACATTTTGAGGTTAATATAGAATTAAGTAAAAGGAATGTGATTTAGATTATGACAAAAAAAGAAAAATCTTAGAAAAAAATAAATTACAAAAAAATATTTTTTTGGCGATATTTTTTTATACTAATGGTTAGTTGCTCATCGGTTGGAACTAGAACGGTTCCTAATTCAAAAGTTGTAAGCCGAAGCGATGTTGTAAAAAGCTGGAATGACAGAAGTGAGCAATAAATTTGGAAGAGATATTGATGAAAAAAATGTAGGGAATTTACAAAAAAAGGTTTTAGAAACTGGAAAGTTATTTTGTATGATGTAGATTGCTATTATCAAGTGTTTGTAACAGAAGATGGAAAAAAGTAGTTTCAAGCGAAAAAAATTAGATTACAAATAAAAAAATGAGGGGAACTCAAACCCCTCAAAAAAATTTTATTATTATTTTTGAATAATTTTAGCTATCTTTTTTTAAAGCTGAATCTTTCATCAGTTTCAAAATTGTAGTTTTCATCGGTATGTTTCAGAGTTTTCAGTAGAATTTTTACTAGAATCTTCTAAAGAATCATCTGAAATTTTTTTAAATCTTGTTTTGAGTCAAGTTCATCTTCTAATTGATCGTCGTCATCTGTAAAAATTGGTTTATACTCACTAGCAATATCTTCTATCGTTTCGATTGAATGATTATCATTTTCGATTTTTTTCATTTGTTTCATTTGAAAAAAATTTTTCTGAAGAAATTTCTTTTTGAGAATTATCATTTTTCAGTAGAATGTACAATGTTAGAAACCTTGACTTTATCTAAAGTCTGAATAATACGAAACACTACTTCCAAATTCGTGATTTAAGAAAGCCATGATTTTGCGAAGAATCATTTTTTTGAAGATAACTGAAATTTAGCAGATTCATTTTCATTTTGTTCTGATAATTCAGATGATTTCAGAATCTTTTGAAGAAGAATTATTTGAGATATCTTCAGTAGAAGTTTCTTCAATTTTTTTCTTGCGATTTTTGAAAAAAATATTATCAAAAAAATTCAAGAAAAATCTTTTGTAGCAAGATTATTTTTTTCTAGTTTTAACCGAAGCATCGTACCTTCAAGTAATGAAATTAATAATCTCGAATAAGTTTCAGTATCAATATGTTCGTACTGATTCGAAGAATATTTTAAAGTTGTAAGAAAAAAATGAAATTCGTAATTCAAGTTTTTTTGTAAGATTTATTAAGTTCTTTTCTTGCGTCCTCGTTGATATCAGAAAGTTCTAAAAACAAAGATTTCCTAAAGGACTCCCACCGTGAAAAACGATTTTTGCTCGATAGTTTCAAAATATTTTTTTCAAAAAAATTCTTTCAATTTTTTTCGATAGATAAATCGTTAACGACTTTATTGAAAAAAATCCAATTAAATTATTTGGTATGAAATTTTTATAACATCGATTAAGAGTTCATTTTTTTGAAGAAAAAAATTTTTAAAAAAAGTATCGTTTGTAATATTACAACTTTCAAAAAAATATCTGTAAGGTTAGTGTTGTTGTAACCCTTGTAATAAAAAGAGTTTTTGAACTCTCATTGATTATAAAAACTTTTTTTGTTTTATATTTATATTTTCATTCATTTATATACCTCGTATTTTTTTAATAATATATATTATTAATTTTATAATTAAAAATAAAAATATTGTCAATAAGAAATAAGAAAAAAAGGTATTAAATTTTTTTATAGAAATTATTCAAAATTTAGTAGAATAATTTAAGAAAATATGAAAAATGTTTTTTTGAATTATTTTTACTAAAAAAATATTTTTGTGGGAAAATGTGGAAAACTGCAAATGAAAAGGTAAAATAAAAAGAATTCTTACAACTTTACCGTAAGTTATTCAAAAATAATTATTTTTTTGAGAAAGAAAGGAAAAGAAAATGAAAAAGAAAAAAAGTTGTATTAGGAATGTCTGGAGGAGTTGATTCTTCTGTGGCAGCAATCCTTTTGAAAGAGCAAGGATATGAAGTAATTGGTGTGTTTATGAAAAACTGGGAAGAAAAAGGATGAAAATGGAGTTTGTATGGCTGAGGAAGATTACAAAGATGTAATTGCAGTGGCTGAACAATTGGAAATTCCTATTATTCAGTGAATTTTTGTAAAAGAGTATTGGGATAAAGTATTTACTTATTTTTTTGAAATGAATATAAAAAGGGAAGAACGCCAAACCCTGATGTAATGTGTAATAAAGAGATTAAATTTAGAGCTTTCTTGGATTATGCGATGAAAATTGGTGCAGATTATGTGGCGACAGGGCATTATGCGAGAGTGGTTCATGAAGAAGATGAAAATGGTAAGATAAAATCGACAATGCTTCGTGGAGTTGATAATAATAAGGATCAAACATATTTTTTATGTCAATTGAAATCAGGAGCAGTTGGAAAAAAAGTGTTATTTCCAATTGGGGATTATGAAAAAGCCAAAAAAATTAGGGAAATTGCAGAAAAAAATATAATTTGGCTACAGCTAAAAAAAGAAAGATAGTACAGGAATTTGTTTTTATTGGAGAGAGAAATTTTAATGAATTTTTGTCAAAATATTTACCAGCAAAAGGTGGAGACATTGTAAATATTCAAGGAAAAGTTTTAGGAAAACATCACGGATTGATGTATTACACTATTGGACAAAGAAAAGGTATTGGAATTGGGAAATACGAAGGAAGGTACTGGAGAGCCATGGTTTGTTGTGGATAAAGATTTAGAGAAAAATCAGTTGATTGTAACACAAGGAGATAATTCGTTGCTTTACTCAAAAGGTTTGGTTGCGACAGACTTTAATTTTATTAATCCTGGTGATGTTTCTTTTCCTTTAGAATGTACTGTTAAATTTAGATATAGACAAGCAGATACGAAAGCGACAATTAATGATTTGGGAAATGGAGAATATGAAGTGATTTTTGATGAGCCACAAAAGGCGGTTACGTTAGGGCAAATCGTGGTTGCGTATAAAGGTGAAGAATGTTTAGGTGGAGGAGTTATTGACAAAATTTTGAAATAAAAATCAAATTTTGCATAATTCATTAAATTAAAAAAATGATTGGAAGATTAATAAGAGAAAGGTTTTTAATGTATATAAAAATATGGAAAATAATAATTTTAAATTTGAAGAGGAAGAAAAAAACAAGTTCTAAAAAAATAAAAATAATTTTTGGGAATTTTTTTGTAGTAGTAGTTTTAATTTTAGCGGTTTTATTATTTCTTCATAAAAGTCCTAAAATGAATGATGCATTTAACAGTGAAGATGCAATAAATCGGATTAATCCAGTAAAAGATCCTAAGATAACATATTTTAATTATGGTGGGGAAGAAAAGCCGAATATGGCGAAATTTGGAATGGTTCGTAGAGGTGGAACCCGACCACATCAAGGTGTGGATATTTTTTTGCTAAGCCTGGGACAGATGTTTTTGCAGTTTTAGATGGTAAAATTGTGGATTTGTATGCTGATAAAAATGGATATGGATTGAATTTATATTTGGAAGTGAATCCTAATGATCTTGAAAAATTAAAAAGGAGTGATTATAAGCCAAAAGAATCATTTGGAGAAAAACTTTTTGGAACGAAATTATAATTTTATGGCAAAGCCGAAGTATATAAGATATGCTCACATGAGTAAGGTCTTTTGTGAAATTGGGAGATACGGTGAAAGCTGGTCAAGTTATTGGAAAAACAGGTGTGACTGGAAATGCTAATAAAGCGAGAGATCCACATTTGCATTTTGAAGTAGCTTTTGAGATGAGAGGAAAAGGGCTTATGAATAGAGTTTGTCCTTTAATGTATTTTAAGATTAAAACTGAAGATGAAATGACAAAACAAGATATTCAAGTTCAGAGAGAGGCAAGTAAAGTGGAATGGACTGAAAATAAAGGATACGAAATTGGTTATAGAACTCAAAGTGTGTTTGCAGCAGAAGATGAAAAATTAAGACTAGAAGAAGAGGCTAAAAAGAAAAAAATTAAAAGAGGCAACTAAAATTCCAGAAAAAAAAACTTCAAAAAAAGTTGTGAAGAAATAGTTATATTTTTTTAAAAATATTTGATATAAAAAAATCATTTAAAAAAATTTAAAAATTCAAGGAAAAATATGATATACTAAGAATATAATTTATTTTTGTTAACGAATGAAAGGGGATGATGGGTGAAAGACTTTATTTTTTTAGTTTAAATGCTACGATGCCTGTGTTTTTTACTAATGGCATTAGGATTTATTTTTTTAATAAAAATAGGAGCAATTGATGAAAAATTTTGCAAATAAATTAAACAATTTTGTATTTAAAAATTTCATTGCCAATTTTACTTTTTTTAGAGATTTATCAGTTTCAAATTTTATCGAAGTTTGGGATGGGAAAATTTGTATTATTTTGTTTTTTTAGCAACATTTTTTTCGATAATTATAATGATGATTTCTTCAAAAATTATTGAAGGATAAAGATATTAGAGGTGAATTTATTCAAGGTGGATTTAGGAGTAGTGCGGCATTGTTAGGTTCGGTGTACATTCAAAAATATTTATGGAAAAATCAGGAGCTGTTTCTCTAATGATAATCGGAGCCGTTCCACTTTATAATATAACTTCAGTAATTGTCTTAATGCTAATGAAACCAGGCAATAATCAAAAATTAGATAAAACACGGATTGTAAAAAAACTTTAAAAGGAATAATGAAAAAAATCCAATAATTTTAGGAATTTTAGTTGGAATATTGTGGTCGCTATTTAGAATTCCGCAACCATTTATTATGAAAAAAACAATTGCGAGCATGGCTGGACTAGCGAGTCCTCTAGGATTGCTTGCATTGGGAGCATCATTTAATTTAAAAGAAGTATTTTTACAAATAAAACCAACATTAGCAGCCTCCACTTTTAAATTAGTAATTTTTTTGTAGCGATATTTCTTCCTGTGGCAATAATCTTAGGTTTTAGAACTGATAAATTAATAGCAGCTTTAGTAATGCTAGGAGGAGCTTCTACAGTAACAAGTTATACGATGGCAAAAAGTGAAGGTCATCATGGTGCTGTATCAGCTGGTGTTGTGATGTTTACTACGATTATGAGCGTATTTACACTAACTGGGTGGATTTATTTACTAAAAAAATATTTAATCTAATTTAATTTTTAAAAAAATAAATAGTATATTGTTGATTTTTTTCTATATATTTGCTAAGATAATAGAAACAGAAAAAAATTTTTTTGGAAAGGAAAAAAATTATGCTAATTGATAATGTGAAAAAAAGGTTAAAAATTACTGATAAAATTACTGTTGGTAATGATAAAAATGTTTTTTTGATAGCAGGGACCTTGTGTTATTGAATCAGAAGATTTAGTAATGGAAGTAGCTGGAAAAAAATGAAAGAAATAACTGATAAATTAGGAATACAATATATTTTTCAAAGCGTCTTTTGATAAGGCTAACAGGTCATCAATTTCTTCATTTAGAGGGCCTGGACTTGAAAAAGGTTTGGAAATTTTATCGAGAGTTAAAGAAAAATATGATTTAGCTTTGGCAACGGATATTCACGAACCTTGGCAATGTAAAGAAGCAGCTAAAGTTATAGATTTATTACAAATACCAGCTTTTTTGTGTAGACAAACTGATTTATTAGTTGCTGCAGGAGAAACTGGAAAAGCAATAAATGTGAAAAAAGGGGACAATTTTTAGCGCCATGGGATATGAAAAATGTTGTGAAAAAATTCCAAGAAATTGGGAAATGAAAAACATTATGCTTTGTGAAAGAGGAGCTACATTTGGATACAATAATTTAGTTGTAGATATGAGAGGATTGCTAGAAATGCGTAAATTTGGATATCCAGTAGTTTTTGATGCAACGCACTCTGTACAAATACCAGGAGGACAAGGTGAAACATCAGGTGGAAACAGTGCTTATGTGTATCCGTTAGCGAGGGCAGCATTGTCAGTAGGAGTAGACGGAGTATTTGCTGAAGTTCATCCAAATCCACAAGAAGCATTATCAGATGGACCAAATATGTTAAGATTAGACGAAATCGAAAAATGTATTAACAAAATTGTTGGAATATGATAAATTGACAAAAAGAATTATAAAAAGAAAAAAATTTTTAGGAGGATAAATTATGAGTTCAAAATTATTATTAACACTGGGACCAACTAATATCCCAGAAAGATATTTAGAAATTTTAGGAAAAGGATATAATACACCACAGAACACCAGCATTTAGAAAAAGTTTTGAGAGAAACTAACGAAAATTTGAAAAAAAGTTTTCAAAAACAAAAAAATGACGTTTCAGTAGTGACTTCTTCAGGAACAGGTGTTATGGAAGCAGCTGTAGTTAACTTTCTTTTCAAAAAGGGGATAAAGTTATTGTTGTAAACACTGGATATTTTGGAGATAGATTTAGAAAAAAATTGCTGAAATTTATGGATTAGAAGTAATTAATTTGGAATATGAATTTGGAGAAAGCTATAAATTAGAAGATGTAAAAAAAGCATTGGCTGAAAAATAGTGATGTAAAAGGGATTTTAGCTACTCATAGTGAAACTTCAGTTGGAATCTTGAATAACATTAAAGCATTAGGAGATTTGACTAAAAAAATACAGATGTTTTTATTAGTTGTTGATACAATAAGTGGACTTGTTGTAAATGAGTTTGATTTTGATAATTGGGGAATAGATGTTGCGATTGCAGGAAGCCAAAAAAAGCATTCTTAATACCACCAGGATTGGCATTTGTGGCTGTAAGTGATAAAGCTAAAAAAAGCTATGGAAAGATCAGATTTACCAAAAATATTATTTCAGCATTCAACAATATGAAAAAAATATTTTTGAAGAAATGAATGGAGAAACACCTTACACTCCAGCAATTTCATTAATTTTAGCTTTACATAAATCAGTAGAAGATGTTGTTAATAAAGGAATTGACAATATTATTAAAGAAAAAAATATGAATTGAGAAAAATTCATTGAAGAAAAAAAGCTAAAAAAACTTAGGGTTTGAATTACTTGTAAAAGAAGAAGAAAAATAGAACAAATACTTTAGTATCTATTTACAGAGAAGGAGTTGTTATTAAAAACAATAATTTCAGCTTTAGAAGAAAGAGGTTACACTGTAACAGGTGGAAAAGGAAAATATGCTACAAGTCTTATGAGAGTTGGAATTTTAGGTGAAATTTCGAAAGAACAATTGGAAGAATTCTTCGTTGTATTTGAGGAGGAATTGAAAAAAACAATTAGGATAGGAGAAAAAAATAATTAAATGAAACCGTATTTATTTAAAGTAGGAGGGTTTGAGCTAAGAATATACAGTTTAATGTATATTCTAGCTTTTTCTTATTGGGATTTTTTTATTTGTCTTGCTGATGATGTTGCAGAAAAAAAGAGGAGTTAGAAGTAGAAAAATAGTTGAAGATTTTGCTTTTACAGCTATTGTTTCAGGATTAATTGGAGCGAGATTATATTATGTAATTTTGAGATTTTCAGATTATGCAAGTAATCCGATTTCAATTTTTAAAGTTTGGGAAGGTGGACTTGCAATTCATGGTGGAATTATAGGAGCCTTTATAGGAGCTTGTATTTATGCTAAAAAAAGTAAATTAAATTTATGGGTATTGACAGATATGGGAGTTGGAGCTTTGATGTTTGGTCAGTTTCTTGGTAGATTTGGAAATTTGGCAAATGGGGAAGTTCATGGAGTGCCAACTTTTACACCATTAAGCGTAATTTTTTCAGGGAAATTTAGTCAATGGTGGAATGCATATCAATCAATGAGTTTAGAAGCACAAGCAAAATTCAAACCATTAGTACCATGGGGATTGGTTTTCCCATTAGATACTCCAGCTGGTGTGGAATTTCCAAATTATCCTTTGCATCCAGCGATGTTATATGAAGGATTTTTAAATTTAATAGGATTTATCATACTTTGGTTCTATTTTAGAAAAAAAGAGAAAAATCCAGGGTGTTCTAACAATGATTTATTTGATAATGTATGCAATAATTAGAACATTTGTAAGTACATTTAGAGCTGAAGATTTGCATATTTTTTTGGAATAAGAGCACCTTATTTAATAAGCATAATAATGGTAATTATTGGAATAATAGGAATTAAATATTTCAACAAACAACCAGAATATGTGTATGTTTCAGAAGATGAAAAAAAGATGATGAAGACGAAGATGAATAAAAAAATAAAAAAAGTTCGATATTGCTGAAATAAATTTATATTTTTTTCAGTTTTATCGAACTTTTAATTTATAATTTTTATTACTCGAATTTATTTAAAAATCAAATACATAACTTTATATTTCGAGTAAACAAGTATAACTTTTTAAGTTTGATTTTAAAAGTAGTTTTACTACATATTCTAGAATGAGAAATTTATCTTTTCATAATTTTTGAAAAAAATTATTTTTTTCTCACCAGTCATTAATTCATCAATTAAATCTTTTACATGTACAATCTCTTTCAATTTGTATCCGTTAGCTCCCGAAAAAGAAAAAGTCCAGTTTGAAGTTTACCCATTTGAGCATCTCCAAGACTATCAGCGATACAGTATCCGACAGCTCTAGCACCTTTTCCACGTCCACATGGGAATACACAATTACTAATACATTGAATTTTATTATTATTTGGTTCCAAATTTTCAATTAAGTTAGTTTTAACAGCTCTTCCTGGATAACCAACTGGCGAACTAACAATTACAATGTCCTCTTCTTTAGCATTTATTAAAGTTTTCTTGAAATTTTCACTAGCGTCACATTCATGAGTTCCAATAAATCTAGTTCCCATTTGAACAGCATCAGCACCTAATTCCATAATTTTTTGAATATCATCATGATCCCAAATTCCACCAGCTGCAATAATTGGAAAATCTCCCCATTTATCTCTTTCTTCTTTAACTGGAGGTAAAATAGCTTCTAATTGATGTTCAGGAGCAAATAATTCGTCATATTTAGCACCTTGGTGACCTCCACTTTTTGGACCTTCTACAATTACTGCACCAGGCATTTTTCCCAGCAGCTTTCCATTTTTTACAAATAATTTTTAAAGCTCTAGCCGATGAAACAATAGGTACAATTGCTACATCAGGATAATCTTTCGTAAGAACAGGAAGTTCTAAAGGTAATCCTGCACCAGTAACGATAATATCAGCACCAGCTTCCAACGCATCTTTTACAACTCTTTCATAATCATTAATCGCTCTCAAAATATTACAAGCCAACGGTTTGTCACCACAAATTTTTCTAGCATTTTTAAAAATTTCAAAAAGTGCTTCACGATTATACGCATTTTCTGTCCCAAACGGTCTTCCGTTAATTTCTTTTTTTACAAATCTCATATTTTGGTAGTATCCAGTACAAATTGCACTAATTGTACCTAATCCACCATTTTTTGATACATTTCCAGCTAATTGATCCCAGCTAATTCCAACACCCATTCCACCTTGTATAATAGGTTTTTTTCAATAAAATGTTTTTCCAATTTTAATTCCTTTAAGTTCTTTCATTTTTTTCCTCCTAAATATTATATTTTTTTAAATTATAAAAAAATAATATAAATGGAGGAGCTCGACTAATTTTAGTATTAAGATTAATCGAAGTGTAATTCAATGAAAAGATTCGAGAAAAAAATAATAAAATTTAGACTTAGAAAGAATTTTTTTAAAAATTCTCAATAAATTTATTTCTTATTTCATTCGTCATAAATGATATAAACGAATTTGAACATAATTTCTCAAATTTTTTTAATTAGATTATTGATATCAATTGATTCAAAAAATTGATAAATCTAACTTTGCTTTCAGAAATATGTTTATCTAGAAGTTTCAAAAAAAGTATCACTTTTTATTAAGAATAATCTTTTTATTTTTTTATTATAAATAAAAAGAAATATTTTTGGAGATTTACAAATTTTTTTATTGAAAAAATCATTAAAATTATATTTATTTAAAATCTGATTGATTATATTAAAAAAACAATTTATTTATGATTTTTCGGTGGATGTATGAAATTAAATTTTTTTCAAACATAATTATCTCCTTTCTTTTATTTTTTTATTGATGAGTACATATTTCCTCTTATTATATTCTATATAAAAAAAGTCAAATAAGTAAAATATTTTGACAGAGTAAAAAAATATAGAGGCAGCCAAAATAACATAATAAAATATTTTTAGCTGTCTTTTTTTAATCATTCTGCTTTGTGATATTTCCTTCAGAACTTCCCTTATCAAATTTTCTCCTCTCCTTGCCGTAGTTTGCAAAGAAAATGTAGCATCTTCATTTGATCTTTTCTTCTCTGGCTTACATTTTCTTTTTCCTTATTAAGTTTTGGCATTTCAAAATAATTGACAAGATTATACACGGTAGCTTTTGAAATACCGTAAGTCTTTGCAACAAATGAAGCCGCAGTATGCTGATATTCAAAAAGTATAGTAAAAATCTGATATTCTAATCATAGAGGAAACCACCTTTCAATAGGATTGGGTGATTATATTGTAACTGGTTTCCTCTTTTTTTGTTAATTAAAAATTTTTATTAAATTTATTTGCCCCTATATTTTTTTACTCTGTCAAATTGATATTTATTCTTGACTTTTTTTAAAAAGTGATATTATAAAGATAGAGATAAAAAGTTTTGTAAATCAAATTATTTTTAATTTGGGAGGAATTTACGATGAAAGAAAGATTAGAAAGAATGAGAAATGGTAAAGGATTTATTGCCGCATTGGATCAAAGTGGTGGAAGTACTCCAAAAAGCACTGAAATTGTATGGAATTGACGAAAGCGAGTATTCTAATGATACAGAAATGTTTGACTTAATTCATAAAATGAGAACAAGAATCATAAAAAGTCCTGCTTTTAGTGATAAAGAAATTGTAGGTGCTATTTTATTTGAGCAAACTATGGATAGAAAAATTGACGATAAATATACAGCTGACTTTTTATGGGAGGAAAAAGTAGTGTTGCCTTTCTTAAAAGTTGATAAAGGATTTGAAGAATTGGAAGATGGAGTTCAATTAATGAAGCCAATTCCAGGATTAGATGAACTTTTGAGCCGAGCGAATGAAAGACATATTTTTGGAACAAAAATGCGTTCTGTTATAAAAAAGGCATCACAAACAGGAATTGCAAAAGTTGTAGATCAGCAATTTGAAGTTGCAGATAAAATTATTGCAGCCGGACTTGTTCCAATTATTGAGCCAGAAGTAGATATTCATAATGTTGATAAGGCAGAATGTGAAACAATTTTGAAAAAAATGAAATCAAAAAAACATCTTGATAAATTACCTGAAACTTCAAATGTAATGTTAAAAAGTAACTTTGCCTACAGTTGAAAAACTTTTACGAAGATTTGACAGAACATCCAAGAGTTGTTAGAGTTGTTGCATTATCAGGAGGTTACCCAAGAGAAAAAGCAAACGAGATTCTTGCTAAAAAAATAAAGGAGTTATTGCAAGTTTCTCAAGAGTATTAACTGAAGGATTGTCGGCACAACAAAGTGATGATGAATTTGATAAAGATTTGGCAAAAAGCTATTAAAGAAATTTATGAAGCTTCTGTAAAATAATTTTATATAAAATTAAAGATGTGACAAAGTAACTATTATTTTATAAAAAAACAGAATCTTTCACTATAAATTATAAATGAAAGATATTAAGCTGTCAAATAAAAAAACTAGCTCGTTTCAAAAGGATGAGCCAGTTTTTTTATTACAAAAATAAAAAAATTGGTACAAAAAAATAATCTCATATTTCATTTAATACTATTTAGCAAGGAAAAAAACTTTCATTAATTTTATGAATAATTTTTTTATATTTCAATCAAAAATTTTTCCTCATTTCTTCAAATTCTCCCCAATTTTTTTATTAACAAATTCCTTCCATTTTTTTCAAAATCATTTTTTTCTCATATATTCTCTCAGAGTTGAAGCATTTATTTTTATGTCCTCTCTAGAAATTACAATAAAATTTACAGATTTTTTTTATTCTTTCACTAAACCAGCTCTTACATTTAGATTCCTCACCATATACGATACAGTCAACTTTTTCCAAAAATTTTTTTCCCGCTTCACAAAACAAATAATCCCCCATTTTGTAACATTTCCAGTTCCCAAGTCAGCAAGTGGGGAAATTACCAATTTATTTTTCACGATTTCATTTCCATAAATTTTTTTTATCAATTTTTTTCCCTTAATTCATAGGAAAAAAAGGATTTTTCGATTGTTCCATATTTATCGCTAGAACCTATAAATACCAAAAACTTTATCACATATCTCAAGAGCTTTATTTATAATGTATTCGTGTCCTTTGTGAAATGTCTGGAATCTTCCCAGAACCAAGCCTGTCTTATATTTTTTTCATTAAAAATTTCTCCATTTTTTTTATAAATTAAATATAAAATTTCAATATTCTTTTTCCCGCTCCAGCCTAAATTTTACTGATGCCTTCAAATATTTTTAAATATTTTTCATCATCACACATGACTTTTCCTTCCACATCACTCAATTTAGCAACTGGTCTGCCATTTACATACTGAAGTTTTATTACAATATTCAGTGGCTTTTCTTTCGTATCATTAGTTACAAATGTTCCGATTCCAAAAAGAAATTTTTTTACTTTATCTTTAAATGTCTGATAAATTTTTTCTGCTTCATCAAAATTTAGTGAATCGCTGAACAAAAGTGTCTTTGTCTTTGTATCTATTCCATATTTTTGATAGTGATTCAATATTTTTTCAGCCCAGATATATGGATCACCTGAATCATGCCGCACTCCTGTGTAGTTATTTACCATGCTTCTGTCAAAATCTCTTAAAAATAAGTCTGTCGTTATTGTGTCGGTAAGTGCTGTCCCGTTATCTCCCTTGTATTCGTCATACCAGTCTTTTAATGCGTAATGATTTGTGTAAGATAGCGGAATTGAGTCGATTCCCTGATACATTTGGACATATTCATGTGCATAAGTTCCGATTGGCACTAAGTTGTATTTCATTGCCAAAAATACATTGGAAGTTCCGACCATATTTTGAGTTTTGCCGGATAATTTTTTTCACTACTTCTTCCTGCCATTCTCTTGAAAAGCCGTCTTCTACAGCCAAATTCAGCAAATTTAAAGTTATATTTTTTTATTTTTTTAAAATCCAAAATCTTTTTTTCTAATTTTTTTCTTTTTGCAGAAATAAGCAATTCATCATAATTAAACTTCATTCTAAAAATATACTTCGTTAATAATTTCAAAGCAAGTAAATTTCAAACTGCATTGCACTGAAAAAAGCGGTCCTGAAACAATGACTCTAAGTTCTCCATTTTTCAAGCACTGTAGTCACATAATCCTTAATCGGATGCCAAAGTCTCAAAAAAATTCAACATAATCTGACTTTATAAATCTTATCGAACGCAAATAGTTCAATTCTTCATTTTTTTAAATCGCAAACTGCACAAATGGTCAATTTGCTCATTTATTTCCGTAACCATTTCTTTTGTAAAGAAAAATATTTGGAGTACGGCATTTAAAGTGATATTCTCCCACTAAATCAGTATGTTTGTGAAAAAAATTACTTGATTCATGTTAAATTTGTAAAGATCTGTATCAAGCAGCGATGTTATAATTGGCTTTAATTTCATTTTATTCTTCTCCTTTTTTTATACGATGGCATAGGCAAAAATTTTTGTGCAAATTTATTTTTGTGCAAATAGTCTATTTTTTTCTTTTATTCTTAAATCCAAAAATATTTCCCTGTTCTAATATATTCATCCAAAACTTCGTAGCTAAATCCCAATTTTTTTCCTCATCAGATTTCCCGCTCATCCCATCTTCAGGCACTTTTTTTAAAAATGTTTCAGGAAGTCCCAGCTCAGCTCCAAGTTTTCGCACTTCAGTTTTTGTAAAATCAGAAATTGGCGAAAAATCTCCCGCAGCATCTCCAAATTTTGTCGAATACCCCACAAAATCTTCTGACAAATTACAAGTATTAGCCACTCTCCCGCCAATAATGGCAGAAATCCCATAAAGCACAGCCATCCGTATTCTAGCAGGCTGATTAGTCTTATAGGTGTCAAACTCATCTGGATTTACTCCCATTTGCTGCGAAATTAATTTCTTTAAGTCATTCACAGGCTTTTCCACATTCACTTCATAATGCTTTATTTTCAAAAACTCAACCAGTTTTTTGGAATAATCAATATCATGCTGCACACCTTTTGGCATAAGAACTCCTATCACATTTTCCCGTCCCAGAGCTGCCACACAAAGTGCTGTCACAACTGAAGAATCTGTTCCTCCTGAAATTCCTACAACTGCCTTACAGTTTTTTCCATTTTCTTCAAAATATTTTTTTATCCATTCGATAACTTTCTTTTTTTCATTTTTCATAAAATCACCTCTTTACTTTATTATACCTGGAAATTTTGTGAATAACAAGTTTTTCAAGAAAATTGACAGAGTAAAAAATATAGGGGCAGCCAAAATAACATAATAAAATATTTTTAGCTGTCTTTTTTAAATCATTCTGCTTTGTGATATTTCCTTCAGAACTTCCCTTATCAAGCTTTCTCCTCCTCTTAAATATGGAATATTTGTCCTTTTTCCTGCTTCGATAATAATATCTGCCAAACAATTTGTTTCTATTACTTTTTTCCATTGTATCCGCTCTTGACCCATTAAAATACAGTTTGTGAGCCTTGTCCCTATCCTTGCCGTAGTTTGCAAAGAAAGTGTGGTACATTGCTCTTCTCTTTATCTTTTTTCTTGAAAAGGCTTTTGGCCTGCTTGAAAGAGAGCTTGAGCATTCATGAGATACTAGAGCTTCTGTCCTTGACCCTATGTAGTCCTTTTCTGTATAGATTCTTCTTATCTTCTCATACTGGTTAAGCAGCATCTTCATTTGATCTTTTCTTCTCTGGCTTACATTTTCTTTTTCCTTAAAAGTTTTCAAGTTCTGTAAAATTATCTTTCTCAAGCCATATGCTTGTCAATGAGCTTGTTCCTGTCCTTGCAGAGCTTCTCAATTCCACGATGTATAGCAACCTATAGCAACCATCCTCATATATGTATTTCTACTTCTTCTACATTTCATATGGTCTTCATCAATTTCCAAATATACTGGTGAATCATCATCCTTTTCAAACCTTTCAATATTAAGTTTTGGCATTTCAAAAGAATTGACAAGATTATACACGGTAGCTTTTTAAATACCGTAAGTCTTTACAACAAATGAAGCCGCAGTATGCTGATATTCAAAAAGTATAGTAAAAATCAACTTTCTTATCTTTGTATCATATTTAAAGTATGTTGTCAACTCATTCCAGTTACTTCTCCAGGAATTAATTACTGCCATATACTTTTTACCCCATTTTTCTTCTAATTCATCCAGTTTAAACTCTGCCTGTTCCAGTGTTGGTGCATTATACATTTCTTTTAAGTCTGATGTAAATTCCCTTGCATCTTTGTAAGAAATATATCTTATGCTATTTCTAATTTGTTGAACCACACATTTTTGAATTTCTGTTTTTGGAAACACTGAAGATATTGCTTCGCTGAACCCTTTTAAATTGTCAACAGACATAATTAGTATATCCTGAACCCCTCTGTTTTTCAATTCATTTAAAACATTTAGCCAGTACTTGCTTGATTCATTTTCTCCTATCCAAAATCCTAAAACCTCCTTTCTTCCTTATCTATTCCTATAGCTAAATATACCGCCTTTTTAACAACAACTCCATCTTTTCTTACACTGTAATGGATAGCGTCCATAAAAACTATTGGATATACATCCTCAAGCTGTCTAGACTGCCATTCCCTAAGAGAATGTTTAGCATATCCCAGTTCATGCTCAATTTCAGCTTCAAGCATAGTTTGAATAGTACCCGAAAGCAAATCCTTAAGCATATCCTTAATATCATTAGTATCTTTAATATTGTAATCCTCAATCAGTGTTTTAAAAATTTCGTTGTCAATTTTCTTTTTAGCCATAACAAAAAAACCTCCAAAATATTATATAGTTATTTTACCATATATTATTTAGAGGTTTACACAAAAATTTTTACACACCCAAATTAATAAATTAATAGTTGACTCAATGTTTCAATCCTTGTTTTTAATGGATTCACTTCTTTAACTAGACTGTAGTCATTTAATAGATAGACTTAAATCTAGTTTCAATCCTTGTTTTAATGGATTCACTTCTTTAACCCTGTACTTTCAAGAAAAATCCTTTATTTATAGGTGCTACAGAGATTTTTTTCAGACATTAAAATCGTATTTTTTTGATTAATTTTTATCATTTTTATGCTGTTTTTTTAGCATTTTCCGTAACTCCTAATCCTCATTTTTTTATTGACTTTGAGTAGATTTTTCTTTATTTTTTTATTTTTTTGATAGTGGTAGGAATTTTTACCACGAACTTATTTTACCATACTTTTTTTATTTTTTTCAAAATTTTTTTGATTTTGATAATCACAATATTTTTTTGAAAAAAATTTGAAATTTGTAACAATTGTAACATCTTTAGAACTGTTATTGTGATATAATAATTTGAAAAAAACTAAATAATTATTTTTTTATAGAAAGGAAAAATTTAAATAATGGAAAAATAAATTTTTTTTAAAAATGACAGATACGCTGTTTGATATTATGGATAGATATCCAGAAGCGTTAGATTTCTTTATTTCTAATGGTTTTGAGCAATTGAAGAATAAACAAATGTTGAATATAATGGGAAAAACGATTAAGCTAGAGATGGCATTGAAGGCAAAAAAAATAAATCCAGATTTATTTGAGGAAAAATTAGTGACGTTTTTGCAAAAGGATAGTGATATTGATATTTCGCTTGAGGAAGTGAAAGCGGATGGAACTGGAGATATTACAATTGAGGGAGTTTTGCCTTGTCCAATAAGAATACCTTTGCTTGAAGGGATAAAAGAGTGGGTTGAAGATAGCAACAAGAAAAATGATTACAAAATTACTTATGAATTGAAATCGGCAAATTTAGGATTAGATGATGTTGTGGAAAAAGTAAAAACTGGAGATCCTGACAAAGTGCCAGATGTATTACTATCAGCTGGATACGAGTTATTTTTGATGAGGAATTGATGGGTCAATACATGAAAAAAAGGTATATTTGAAACGTATTTTGATGAAATTAATAAAGATTTTTTTGTAATGAAAAAGATTGATTTGAGAGATCCTCAAAAAAATATGCGATTATGGGAGTTGTTCCAGCAGTATTTTTGATAAATAAAAGCAGTTTTAGGAGATAGAAAAAGTTCCAGAAACTTGGGATGATATTTTGAGTGAAGAGTTGGAAAAACTCAGTTGCGTTACCAATGAATGATTTGGATTTATTTAATGCGTTAATAGCAACTATCTACAAAGATTATGGTATGGATGGGATTTATAAATTAGCTAGATCATACAAGAAAAATTTACATCCAGCTCAAATGGTAAAAACTAAAGGTAGAACGCCAGAAGCTCCAGCAGTCAGCATTATTCCATATTTCTTTACACAAATGTTAAATGGAGCAAAAGATTTGGAAGCAGTTTGGCCAAAAGATGGAGCATTACTAAGTCCAATATTTATGATTACGAAAAAAAGATAAAATGGATAAAATAAAACCGTTTATGGATTTCTTTGTATCAGAAAAAATTGGAGAATTATTTTCAGCAAGTGGAAAATTTCCTTCAACGAATCCAAAAACAGATAATCATTTAACGCCAGAACAAGGATTTAAGTGGATTGGATGGGATTATATTCACAGTCACGATATTGGGAAAATAATTAGAGAAGGTGAAGATGAATTTAATAAAGCTGTGAAAAAAATATATAAGATAGAAATTTTTATTAAAAAAATTAAAATGATGAAAAATGAAAAAAATTAAGGAGAAAAAAATGAATTTAGTTATATTTTTCAGGACCGCCATCTTCAGGAAAAAAACAAGCGTTATCTTGAAAAACGGTCGATGCATTAAAAAAAGCAAGGAATGTCAGTTGGTGTAGTAAAATTTGATTGTCTATATACAGATGACGACAAATTGTATGAAAAAGCGGGAATTCCAGTGAAAAAAGGGATTTCAGGAGCTTTGTGTCCAGATCATTTTTTCGTATCGAATATCGAGGAAGTTGTGCAATGGGGAAGAAGTTTGGGATTATCGGTTTTAATTACAGAATCAGCGGGATTGTGTAATCGTTGTTCGCCATATATTAAAGATATAAAAGGAGTTTGTGTAATTGATAATTTATCAGGAATTAATACGCCTAAAAAAATTGGTCCAATGTTAAAATCAGCTGATATTGTCATCATCACAAAAGGGGACATCGTTTCTCAAGCAGAAAGAGAAGTATTTGCGTCGAGAGTTAATTCAGTAAATCCGACAGCTGTAACAATGCATGTGAATGGTTTGACAGGACAAGGAGCTTATGAATTGAGCACATTGTTGTATGAAAAAGAAAAAGAAATTGAAACAGTTCAAGGGAAAAAACTTAGATTTCCAATGCCTTCAGCACTTTGTTCGTATTGCTTAGGTGAAACAAGAATAGGTGAAAAATACCAAATGGGAAATGTTAGAAAAATGAATTTAGGTGGTGCGAATGAATAGAAATTTAGTGGATAAACTTTCGATGAAAGAATTAATAGAAAAATATCCGTTTGCTGAAAATTTTTTCGTTGAAAAATAATATAATTATTGAAGGATATGAAAGACGAAACTTTTAGTAAGTTTTTGAAAAATGTTTACAGAAGAGCAAAAAGAGGACATGGCACTTGATGTGGAAAAATATTGAGATTTCGTTAATTGAATATGTTGAGCAAATGAAATTGTTTTTTTGGGAATGGAAGAAGAAACAGGTGTTGAAACGCTTACAATTTTGGCTGGACAAGACAAAACAGGAAATCCAGAAGGATTTGGAAGATTAGATATTCATAAATCAGAAATAATTTCAATCGTAGGACCAACAGGTTCAGGAAAATCAAGATTATTAGCTGACATCGAATGGACGGCACAAAAAGATACGCCAACCCAAAGAGAAATTTTAATAAATAACGAATCTCCTGACAAAAAATGGAGATTTTCATCAAATAATAAATTAGTTGCTCAATTATCGCAAAATATGAATTTTGTTATGGATTTGTCGGTTAAAGAATTTTTGGAATTACATGCTAAAAGCCGTATGGTTGAAGATGTGGAAGCTGTAACAGAAAAAATAATTTTAGAAGCAAATAAATTAGCAGGAGAAAAGTTTAACCTAGATACAGCAATCACAGCCTTAAGTGGAGGACAATCAAGAGCATTAATGATCGCTGATACAGCAATTTTAAGTTCTTCTCCAATCGTTTTAATTGACGAAATTGAAAACGCTGGAATTGATAGAAAAAAAGCATTAGAATTATTGGTTTCTGCAGATAAAATAGTCTTAATGGCAACTCACGATCCAACACTAGCTCTAATTGCAAACAAAAAGAGTAATCATAAAAAAATGGTGGAATTGCTAAAATAATCGAAACAACGCCAGAAGAAAAAAAGAAATTTTAAAAGAATTAGATAAAAATGGATGAAAAAAATTCAAAAAAATGAGAGCAAATTTAAGAAATGGAGAAATACTTTCTAGTTTGTAGAGAGTTGATTTGTTAAAAAAATAGAGTAAACTTGTGAGTTTTACTCTATTTTTATAGTAAAATATGGAAAATTTTTAGTAATTATGTTACTAGAAAAAAAGTGTTAAAAATTTTTGAAATAAAAATAAGTTTGAGGTAGACTTGAACTTTTCAAGAAAAAAATTGACAAGATAATAAAAAAATGTAATAAGATTAAACAAAATAAAAATTTCAGGAGGAACCCGATGAATAAAACAGGAAAAAAATTTACGTAGTAGGTATAGGACCAGGAAAAAAAGCAGATATGACATTTAGAGCATACGAAGCAATGGAAAAAAAGTGATATTATAATTGGTTATAAAAACATATATGGATTTAATAAAAGAATATTACCCAGGAAAAAGAAATGAAAAAAATTCTCAAATGACAAAAAGAAGTTGATAGATGTATTGACGTTTTGAAATTGGCTAAAGAGGGGAAAAAAATGTGGCGTTGATAAGTAGTGGAGATGCAGGAGTTTATGGTATGGCTGGAATCATGTTGGAAATTGCTGATGGAGAAGTAGAAGTGGAAATCATACCAGGAGTAACAGCAACAAATGCAGCAGCAGCAATAGTTGGAGCACCAGTAATGCACGACTATGTGACAATTAGCTTGAGTAATTTATTAACTGACTGGGGAATTGATTAAAAAAAGATTAGAATTAGCAGCACAAGGAGACTTCGTTGTGAGTATCTATAATCCAAAAAAAGTCGTGGAAGAGTGACTCAAATTGAAAGAAAGCAAGAGAAATTATGTTAAAAATATAAACCAAAAAAACAACACCAGTTGCAATCGTTAGAAATGCAGGAAGAGAAGACGAAGAACATGTTGTAACGACTTTAGATGAAATGTTAAATCATGAAATCAATATGCTTACAATCGTAATAATTGGAAATGCAAATACATTCATTAAAGATGGAAAAAAATGATAACTCCGAGAGGTTACAGCAATAAATACGAATATTAAAAAAATATTTAGATTCTTTTTTTCGAGTAAAGAAAGGGGAAAATAATGGCATTAATTTATGTTACAGGGTGGAGCAAAGAGTGGAAAAAAAGCAAGTTTGCAGAAGATTTGTTGTTATCTATGAATAATGGTAATCAGAAAAAAATATATCTTGCAACTTCCATTGTTTATGATGAGGAAATGCAGACAAAAGTTGATTTACACAAGGCTAGACGACAAAATAAGTGGATTACAGTAGAAAGTTATAAAAAAATATTTCGGAAAAGTTTGAAAAGATTTTTTTCAGTTGAAAAATAATAATATGCTTGTAGATTGTTTGACGAATATGGTAAGCAATATTATTTTTGAAAATATGGAAATTGATTGGGATAATCCTAAAAAAATCAATTGGAGCAATGCGATAAAGCCGTAGAAAAAGAAGTTCTAGAATTATTGAAAAACTGCAAAAAAATTTTTGAAAATGTAGTAGTTGTATCAAATGAGCTTGGAATGGGAATAGTCCCTGCATATCCACTTGGACGATATTTTCGTGAAATTGCTGGTAAAATGAATCAAATGGTTGCTGAAAAAAATGCAGATGAAGTGTATTTTGTTGTTTTCAGGGATACCAATGAAAAATAAAGTAGTAGAAGTAATTATTTTGATTTTTTTAAAAAAAGATAAGTAATATAGTAACACTAAGAATCCATCGAAAAGTTTTTGTTAGAATGGAAAAATAACGAAAAAGGGACTCTATTAATTGAATAGAGCCTTTTTTTATGATATAATTGTTCATTAAAAAAATTATATATTGGAGAAAAAAATGAAAAAAACATTAATATTGTTAACATTATTTTTTTAAGTCTAAACAGTTTGAGTGCAAGTCTAAAAAAATGACAAAGGAAAAAAACAGATAGTTTAGAAAAAAAGATGCAAAGTACATAAAAATATAAAAAAAGAGAAACACGAAAAGATGGATGAAAGTAGCTACATTCAATTTTTCTGATCTTGGCTATGGAGTACAGGATTTGAAAGCTATAACAGGACTTTCAAATATAAATGTTTATGCAAGTAATAAACCTACAAAAAGAAATAGATGATGCTCATACTTCAAAAAAATGATAAAAAAAGCTTTTAAAAAAATGCAGTGGGTGAAGATTGGTTTTTAGAAATAAGGATAGATACTATATAATGTCATCATTTACTAATCCTAGATGGTGGAGTGGAATAATAGTAAATTCAAAATTTGGAGTTTATGGTGGAAGAAGCTATTTAAGTGGCGATGGAATTTATTTTGGAAATGTGATAAATGAAGTATTGCTTGGAAGAAATGGTTCTAGACGAGTGTTTACTGATAATACTGATAATCGAAATCTTTTTATTACAGCTCTTGATAATTCAGAGGATGAAGATGATTATAAATTTCATAATACAAGTGGTACTAAAATAGGAGATATTGTAGTACCTACAACAGAGACAATGATATTTCCAAGTTTTGGAAGTGAGGCACAAAAATTAATAAGAAGTGACAAGATATTTGTAGGTGAGTATATCTGTAGAGATGATGGGGAATTTGAATGGGAATTTGAAGTTCCTAAGAGGATAGCTAAAAATGATAAAAGAGAAAGTAATTATAATGAAGATTCGTATACTTGTAATTTTGCAGCTTCAAAAGGAGAAATGGCAAATTTTGCATTGTATAATAGAGCGGCGGCAGTAATTAGTAATGGTGAAATAAAAGCAGTAAATAAATATTCTCACGGAAGTTCGTATGCAACTCCAAAAGTAGGAGGTTATGCGTCACTCATTCAAGAAAAATTTCCAAATATGAATTATATGCAAATAAAACAAGTTCTCTTTAACAACAGCATATAGACCTAAAGATGAACTTAGTAACATAGCTGGATGGGGAGCCGTAGATATTGAAAAAGCCTTAAAAGGTCCATCAAGTTTCAATGCAGGATTAATTGAAGAAGAAAAATTTTTTACAGGAAGATATGATAAAATTTTTGACAAAAAAGGAAATGTCTATTTTTATGCAGATGTAAAGGACAATGATAAGTGGGAATGGTCAAATGATATTGGTGGAGGATTGACAAGCGTTCCATCAAATGATAAGACATACAATTTTCTTGTGAACTATGACAAGTATAAAAATAACAACTGAAGGAAAAAGAAAAAGGGTGTAATAGAAAAATATGAATATAAAAAGCTGTACTTCCTAGTGAATACAATTATTATGAAAAAAATTAAGTAAATATAATACAGGACTTAGAAAAAGCTGGTACAGGTACGCTTATGACAACAGGAAATCTAAATTATAAAGGTCCAACTCAAGTTTTGGAAGGTACACTTGAAATTGCTGGAGATGCTATAACTTCACCTGTATGGGTATTTGAAAATGCAACTCTTGTACTAGATGGAAAAAAATCAAACATTAAAAGAAGTGAATGCTGATGGAGGACTCATAAAAATATATGGAAAAGTACATATAAAATGAACTTGCCATGACAAGTATATCTGATATAAAACTTTATGGAAAAGATTCAGAATTAACAGTTGATAAATTTATTTCAACTAAGGAAAAAGGCAGAAAAAAATTAGGTGATATCCAAGATGTGGAACTAAAAAAGTTTCAGAAGTCAATGAAAAATGGGGAGCAAACGATGTAGTAATCAATGAATATAAAGTTGTAGATCTTCCAAGAGAATTTTATTTGAGCAATTTTGAAGTGAATTGAAAAAAATTTGATACTAATGATTCTTATGAAAAAAATGTATGAAAAAAATTAAAAAAGAGATACACAATTTTTTTAGGGATTCAGATGAATCAATAAAAATCGAAGTTCCAGGATACAAAAAAATGGTGTTTTTGCAATAGAAAAAAAGATGAAGATTATGCTGGTTTTGATCCAAGAGAATATTCAGATAATATGATAGGAGTAGTTTCCTCACAGGGACGATTTAAAAATCAATAGATTCTGATTTTTAATTTTGTTCCTCTTGATAAAGCCTTAAAAGATGCAAAAAAATAAAGGAGAAAAGAAATTCAAAAAAACTTATTTGCTTTATAGTATGTTTTTATCGGTTATAATTATTTTAAGGAAAAATAATTATAACCTTTTTAGATAAATGAAAATAGGAGTAAGATTTATGGATAGAAAAACACAGAAATATAATGATATTAGGAACAGGGTCAAATGTAGGAAAAAAAGTATAATTAATACAGGGTTATGCAGAATTTTTTATCAAGATGGATTTAGCGTATCTCCTTTCAAATCACAAAATATGGCTCTAAATTCGTTTATTACGAAAGATGGAAAAGAAATGGGGAGAGCACAAGTGGTACAGGCTGAAGCAGCTAACATTGAGCCAGAAGCATTTATGAATCCAATTTTGTTAAAACCTACGACAGATAGAAAATCTCAAGTTATTGTGAATGGGAAAATATTTAAAAATATGGATGCAAGAGAATATTTTGCGTATAAGCATAACTTGAAAGGCGAAATTATGAAGGCTTATGAGCATATTAGAAAAAATTTTTCGATATTTGTGTACTGGAAGGAGCAGGAAGTCCTGCAGAAATTAATTTGAAGGAAGATGATATTGTAAATACAGGAATGGCTGAAATGGCTGATGCACCTGTTATTTTGGTTGCAGATATCGACCGAGGAGGAGTTTTTGCAGCAATTTATGGAACGATTATGTTGCTTGAAGAAAGTGAAAGAAAGCGTATAAAAGGTGTGATTATTAACAAGTTTAGAGGGGATAAAAGTCTTTTGACTCCAGGAATCGAAATGATAGAAAATCTTACGAACGTGCCAGTTTTAGGAGTAATTCCGTATGTAAAACTAGGGAATTGAAGAGGAAGATAGCCTTGGAATTGATAAATATAAGCAAAAAAAGGATGCGAAAATAAAAATTTCGGTAATTAGGTTGAAGAGAGTTTCTAATTTTACAGATATTGACGCTTTGGCTCATTATGAAGATGTTTCGATAAAATATGTGGAAAAAGCAAGTGAATTAGGTGACGAAGATATGATAATTATTCCTGGATCTAAAAATACGGTTGAAGATATGAAAGATTTAATTGAAAAAGATATTAGCCGACAAATTGTGAGATTAGCTAGAACAGGAACCTTTGTTTTTGGAATTTGTGGTGGTTTTCAAATGCTTGGACAAAAAATTTCAGACCCTCACGAAATGGAGTCAAATCTAAAAGAAATCAGTGGATTAGGACTTTTAGAAATTGAAACTGTCATGGAAAAAGGAAAAGTTACGACTCAATATGAGAGTACAATAAAAAATGCTAGTGGAATTTTAGAGGGAATTGGTGAAATAAAAGTGAAGGGATACGAGATTCATCAAGGTTACAGTTATCCAATAGAAGAAAAAGTTCTGAAAAATAAAGAAATGTCAGAGGATAGCATAAAATGTATTTTTTTGGTGATGAAAAAAATAAAAGGAATTGTGAAAAATAATATAATTGGAACATATTTGCATGGAATTTTTGATAATTCAGAATTTACGAATTATTTGTTGAATGCAATTAGACGGAAAAAAAGGTGTCGATGAATTAAGCGAAAATTTTAGTTTTGCAGAATATAAAAAAATAATGAATATGATAAATTAGCAAAAGATTTTACGAGAAAAATTTAGATATGAAAAAAATATATGAAATAATGGACGGTGAGTAATTATGAGCTTTATTATCAAAAAAATTTTTTTATTGCATATATTTTTAGACTTAATTTTTGGTGATCCGATAAATGTAACACATCCAGTACAGATTATTGGGAAATTGATAGATTTTTTTAGAAAAAAATTATATACCAAAAAAAGGAAGAAGAAACGGAAGAATTTGATGTTGAAAGAGAAAAAAATAGGAAAAGATAAAAAAATAATAAGACTTCAAAAAAATATTTCTCAAGAAATAAAAAAACGCAATTTTTGGAATGGAATGTTAATGAATATTTGCGTGATTTTTATTACGTTTGTATCAATGTTAATTTTAGAAAAAAATTAAGTCAAAAAAATATAATTTTTACATTTTTTTGAAATTTACTTAATGTATACGATTTTTTTCTATAAATTCTTTAGCAAGAGAAGGAAAAAAAGGTTTATAAAATTTTGCAAAAAGGAAATTTAGAAATTGCTAGAAAAAGAGCTATCTTACTTGGTTTCTCGTGATACTGAGAAAAATGGATAAAAATAATGATAATTCGAAGCACGATGGAAACAATTTCAGAAAAATACAGTCGACGGAATAATTGCTCCAATGTTTTACATGTTTATTGGGGGCCTACCACTTGCAATGACCTACAAAGCAATAAATACAATGGATTCAATGGTGGGATACAAAAATGAAAAAAATACATGGATTTTGGGAAAATTTTTCAGCAAAAATTGATGATATTGCTAATTTTATTCCCGCTAGAATAACAGGAATTTTTAATAATTATTTCAAGTTTCCTTCTAGGATTTGATTACAAAAATGCAAAAAAATATTTTTTTCAGAGATAGAAAAAAATCATAGCAGCCCAAATTCTGCACATTCAGAAGCAAGTGTAGCTGGGAGCCTTAGGAGTCCAATTTGGTGGAAAAAGTTTCTTATTTTGGAAAAAGAAGTCGAAAAACCAACAATTGGTGATAAAAAAAGGAATTTAGAACAGAAGACATTAGAAAAAAATATTAGAATAATGTACGTCACAAGTTTTGTTGGATTAGTAATTTTTTTCATTAATAAGATTTATTATTTTTTTAAAAATTTTATAGAATTAAAAAAATTAATTTAAGATTGTGGAAACAAAAAAATATAAAAAAATTGACAGAAATTATTCTCTCAAAAAGAAAGGAGATACTTAAATTTATGAATATCGACATAATCAGAATAATTGCTTTAACCTTCATCGTAATGTTGCACACCCTAAATCGTCAATATGGACTTGATATTTGGATGGCAGGATATTCAGTTATCTCAATTGGAGTAACCCTTTTTATCATGATAAGTGGTTATTTATTACTCGATAAAGTCGAAACTACAAAAGATTTTTTTCAAAAAAAGGTTGATGGGAATAATCCCCTATTTATCGCATTTAATATAATCTATATTTTTATGTATAAATTTTTCATTAATAAAAAAATAATGGAAAAGAGTCTTTCAGCCCCACATTTTTGGTACATTTACATGATTTTTAGGATTGTACCTTTTAACGCCGTGGTTGAGAAAAAGTACTAAAAATATGCAGAAAAGGAAACTTTTTGTAATAATCATATGGTTTTTATGTAATATTTTAAATCCATATTTAAGATTTTTTTCATTTAAAAAGGAATTCCGTTTTCCAATTTTTCCAATCGTAGGATTTTTTTGGATATTACTTAATCGGATACTACTTTCAAGAAATACAAAGAAAAAAATTTCTAAAAATACCGATATTTTACACTTTAGGAATATATTTTTTTCGGATTTTTTTAATAAGTTTTTTTCAACAAAATATATTTTAAAACACAACAGGAAAAACAAATATCCAATTTTTTTGATAAAGAAATTCCTAGGAACTTTTTCATGACAATATCATTTTTTTGGATTTTTGGCTAAAATTTAAGTTTAAAGAACGAAAAAAAGTATAAAAAAAGTATTTCAGACGCAACATATTTTTGCATATTTAGTCCATTTAATTGTTTTTAGATTATGTAATAAGAATAAGCGATGAAATGATTTTTTTAAGTCTATCGCAACAATTGTTATAAGTCTTTTAGCAGGAATAATTTACAACAATATTAAAATTCTATTTCATAAAAAAATATTAAAAAAACTTGTAAAAAAATAAAGAAAGGAGATGTGAGATGAATAAAGAAAAAAACAGATTTTCACGGAGGAAATATATACAAAAATTTTTTTAGAGAAAAAAATATAGATAAAATCTTAGATTACAGCTCAAACATAAATCCTTACGGATTACCAGAAAATTTAAAAAAAGAAATTTTTTTGAAAAATTATTTGTTTTGGAAAGATATCCAGATCCGGATTATATCGAACTTAGAGAAAAAAATAGCAGAAAAAAATAATTTGAATATAGAAAAATATAATTGTTGGAAATGGAGCTACAGAAATAATTTTTTTCTTTTTATGAAAATATTATCTCCAAAAAAAGTTTTTAATAGTATCTCCAACTTTCGGAGAGTACGAAAGAGCGATAAAAAGCCTCAACATTAGCTAATGATAGCCTTGAAATAAATTATTTTTGAATTAAAAAGAAGCAGAAAATTTTGTTTTTAAATATCAAGAATCTTGAAACAGAATTAGAAAAATAACTATGATTTATTAATTTTATGCAATCCAAACAATCCAACAGGACAATTTTTAAAAATTAAAAAAATTAGAAGAGATTTTAAAAAAATTTGCGAACAAAAAAATACAAAATTATTCGTAGACGAAGCCTTCGTAGAATTTGTAGAAGATTGGGAAAAATGAAAGCATAATAAATTCCAAAGAAAATAAAGAAAATTTATTTGTAATTCGAGCTTTCACAAAATTTTTCGCAATTCCAGGCTTTAAGATTAGGCTATGGAATTTGTTTCAATAACAATTTGTTAAAAAATGCTAGAAAAAAAGAACCATGGAGCGTAAACAATATAGCAGATTTAGCTGGACAAAACTGTTTTAGATGATGAAAAATTATATTCAAAAAAACAAAAGAATGGATAAAAAGATCAAAAAAATACATGTATGAAAATTTAAATAAAAATCGAAGGTTTAAGAGCCTATAAAACAGAAGTAAACTTTATTCTTTTTAAAAAAATTGAAGATAATTTGTTAGAAAAAAAGGTTTAGATGTAAAAAAATCTAAGAAAAAAATGTTAGAAAAAGGCATTTTAATTCGTGATGCATCAAATTTTATTTATTTGAATAAACATTATTTTAGATTGGCAATAAAAAGACAAACTAAACAATGAAAAAGTAATAGAAACTTTAACGTCTATTTTAAAAAAATTATAATAAATAACAACATTTGATTTAATTGGAAAATATTGTCTAAAAATTTAAGGTTTTAGAGCCTTGTATCCTATTAGATTTAATTTGTTATATTTAAAAAAATATGTTTTTTTAGAAAAAAATTATTGTATTGTACAATCAAATGTAAAAAAATCCAAAAAAATAAAAAAAGTAGTTGACAATTTTTTTGTTTTTTTGATATAATACCTCTTGTCGATACGAAAAATGTATCATGTACAATAAACAAATAAATAGAAGAAGCATATACCATAAAAGATGTGATAAATAAGGACTTTTAATAATAAAAAAAGTTCCTGTCAATAAGACTTTAAAAGGTGAAAATAAATATTGAATGAAGAGTTTGATCCTGGCTCAGGATGAACGCTGACAGAATGCTTAACACATGCAAGTCAATGGGGAAACGGTGCTTGCACCGTGATAACCATGGCGGACGGGTGAGTAACGCGTAAAGAACTTGCCTCTTAGTCTGGGATAACAGATGGAAACGACTGATAAGACTAGATATTATTAAAGCTTCGCATGAAGCTTTAATGAAAAGAGATGCTAAGAGAGAGCTTTGCGTCCTATTAGTTAGTTGGTGAGGTAACGGCTCACCAAGACGAAGATAGGTAGCCGGTCTGAGAGGATGAACGGCCACAAGGGGACTGAGATACGGCCCTTACTCTTACGGGAGGCAGCAGTGGGGAATATTGGACAATGGAGGAGACTCTGATCCAGCAATTCTGTGTGCACGAAGACGGTTTTCGGATTGTAAAGTGCTTTCAGCAGGGAAGAAGAAAGTGACGGTACCTGCAGAAGAAGCGACGGCTAAATACGTGCCAGCAGCCGCGGTAATACGTATGTCGCGAGCGTTATCCGGAATTATTGGGCATAAAGGGCATCTAGGCGGATATACAAGTCAGGGGTGAAAACTTAGGGCTCAACTCAAAGCTTGCCTTTGAAACTGTATATCTAGAGTGCTGAGAGGTGGACGGAACTACACGAGTAGAGGTGAAATTCGTAGATATGTGTAGGAATGCCGATGATGAAGATAGTCCACTGGACAGCAACTGACGCTGAAGTGCGAAAGCTAGGGGAGCAAACAGGATTAGATACCCTGGTAGTCCTAGCTGTAAACGATGATTACTGGGTGTGGGCATGAAGAGTGTCTGTGCCGAAGCTAATGCGATAAGTAATCCGCCTGGGGAGTACGACCGCAAGGTTGAAACTCAAAGGAATTGACGGGGACCCGCACAAGCGGTGGAGCATGTGGTTTAATTCGACGCAACGCGAGGAACCTTACCAGATCTTGACATCCTACGTAGGCCTGTGAGAACAGGCCGTGCCTTCGGGAACGTAGAGACAGGTGGTGCATGGCTGTCGACAGCTCGTGTCGTGAGATGTTGGGTTAAGTCCCGCAACGAGCGCAACCCCTATAGTTAGTTACCATCATTAAGTTGGGGACTCTAACTAGACTGCCTGCGAAGAGCAGGAGGAAGGTGGGGATGACGTCAAGTCATCATGCCCCTTATGATCTGGGCTACACACGTGCTACAATGGTTGGTACAAAGAGGAGCAAAACGGTGACGTGGAGCAAAACTAAAAAAAGCCAATCTAAGTTCGGATTGAAGTCTGCAACTCGACTTCATGAAGTTGGAATCGCTAGTAATCGCAAATCAGCAATGTTGCGGTGAATACGTTCTCGGGTCTTGTACACACCGCCCGTCACACCACGAGAGTTGTTTGCACCTGAAGTTACTGGTTCAACCGTAAGGAGGAAGGTACCTAAGGTGTGGATAGTGATTGGGGTGAAGTCGTAACAAGGTATCCGTACCGGAAGGTGCGGATGGATCACTCCTTTCTAAGGAGTATATAAATACTAAATCTGTTTGGATTATGTTTCTTCTAGTATAAGGACAATGGGAAATGAATAGTAGGTAAAAAGATTACAATGAAAAACAGGAAAAACTGTTAGAGTTAGAATAAAAAAGCTATTAAGGGCACACGGAGGATGCCTAGGCAACAAAAGCCGATGAAGGACGTGATAAGCTGCGAAAAGCTTGGTGGAGGTGCACATAACCTTTGATACCAAGATCTCCGAATGGGAAAACCTATATGTGTAGATCACATATACGAAAGAGGTAAGTCCGTGAACTGAAACATCTAAGTAACGGGAGGAAAAGAAAGTAAAAACGATTCTCTAAGTAGCGGCGAGCGAACGGAGAATAGCCTAAACCATATACATGTAAGTTGGCGACGTTGTGTATATGGGGTAGAGGGACTTTAATAGACTAATAGCCATAAAGTCATTTTACTAGTAGAGTAAGTGGAACACAGCTGGGAAGCTGGACCAAAGAAGGTGATAGTCCTGTAGAACATAAAACTATTAGTAAAACTTAAAGCACCCGAGTAGCATCAAGCACGAGGAATTTGGTGTGAATCAGCGTGGACCATATCACGTAAGGCTAAATACTTTTGTTGACCGATAGAGAAGAGTACCGTGAGGGAAAGGTGAAAAGAACCCTGAGTAAGGGAGTGAAATAGAATTTGAAACCGTGTGCTTACAAACGGTAGGAGCTCGCAAGAGTGACTGCGTGGATTTTGGTTAATCATCCTGCGAGTTATGATATATGGCAAGGTTAAAAAGAATGGAGCCGAAGGGAAACCGAGTCTTAATAGGGCGACAAGTCGTATGTCATAGACGCGAAACCTAGTGATCTAGGCCTGTCCAGGTTGAAGCTAAGGTAAGACTTAGTGGAGGACCGAACTCACCGCCGTTGAAAAGTTGGGAGATGAGATAGGTCTAGGGGTGAAAAGCCAATCGAACTAGGAGATAGCTCGTTCTCTCCGAAATGCATTTAGGTGCAGCCTTAATTTTAAGATATGTGGGGGTAGAGCACTGTATGATCTAGGGGGCGTATTGCTTACCGAAATCAAGCAAACTACGAATACCATATATTAATGATTAGGAGTGAGTCTATGGATGATAAGGTCCGTGGACAAAAGGGGAACAGCCCAGACCACCAGCTAAGGTCCCTAATTATGTCTAAGTGGGAAAGGAGGTGGATATTCACAGACAACCAGGAGGTTGGCTTAGAAGCAGCCATACCTTAAAAAGAGTGCGTAATAGCTCACTGGTCGAGAGTATCTGCGCCGAAGATGTAACGGGGCTAAGACATAAACCGAAGCTGTGGAAGATGCTTTCGCATCTTGGTAGGAGAGCGTTCTGTAAGCCGATGAAGGCAGGCTGTAAGGCCTGCTGGAGGTATCAGAAGTGAGAATGCAGGAATGAGTAGCGAGAAGGCGGGTGAGAATCCCGCCGGCCGGAAGTCCAAGGTTTCAGGGGAAGGTTTGTCCGCCCTGGGGAAGTCGGGACCTAAGCCGAGGCTAAGTAGCGCAGGCGAATGGAAAAATAGGTTAATATTCCTATACCACTTAATTAACGTTTTTACTGATGGAGTGACGCAGGAAGGTATGTGAGAAGGCTGACGGTTTAGCCTTTCTAAGGAAATAGCGTGAGCATATAGGCAAATCCGTATGCTTAAACGTGAGAACTGATGGGTAAGCACCTCTTGGTGTAAGTCACAAATCCTACACTGCCAAGAAAAAAACTTCTAAGGAGGAAATTAGTGCCCGTACTGTAAACCGACACAGGTGGACAGAGTGAGAAACTTAAGGCCGACAGGCTAACTCTAGCTAAGGAACTCTGCAAAATAGCCCCGTAACTTCGGGAGAAGGGGTGCCTATATTACTTGAGAAGAGAAACACTTCAAGGGGAAATAGGTCGCAGTGAAGAGTCTCAAGCAACTGTTTACCAAAAACACAGGTCTATGCTAAGCTGAAAGGCGACGTATATGGGCTGACACCCTGCCCAGTGCCGGAAGGTTAAGAGGAGGATTGAGAGATCCGAATTGAAGCCCCGGTGAACGGCGGCCGTAACTATAACGGTCCTAAGGTAGCGAAATTCCTTGTCGGGTAAGTTCCGACCCTGCACGAATGGTGAAATGATTTGAGAGCTGTCTTGGCTGGAGGCCTGGTGAAGTTGTAATGTCGGTGAAGATACCGACTACCTGCAGTAGGACGGAAAGACCCCGTGGAGCTTTACTGTAGCTTGGCATTGGGTTTTGGCAATGTGTGTATAGGATAGTTGGGAGACTGTGAAGTAATGGCGTCAGTTGTTACAGAGTCGCTGTTGGAATACCAACCATATGTTGTTGAAATTCTAATCTGGTATCGGAGACAGTGCTAGGTGGGCAGTTTGACTGGGGCGGTCGCCTCCAAAAGAGTAACGGAGGCGTTCAAAGGTTCCCTCAGGTTGGATGGAAATCAACCCTAAGAGTGCAAACGCATAAGGGAGCTTGACTGCGAGACTGACGGGTCGAGCAGGTACGAAAGTAGGAGTTAGTGATCCGGTGGTTCCGTATGGAAGGGCCATCGCTCAACGGATAAAAGCTACCCCGGGGATAACAGGCTGATACTTCCCAAGAGTCCATATCGACGGAAGTGTTTGGCACCTCGATGTCGGCTCGTCTCATCCTGGGGCTGGAGAAGGTCCCAAGGGTTGGGCTGTTCGCCCATTAAAGAGGCACGCGAGCTGGGTTCAGAACGTCGTGAGACAGTTCGGTCCCTATCCACTGCAGGCGCTAGAATATTGAAAAGATCTGTCCTTAGTACGAGAGGACCGGGATGGACAAACCTCTGATGTATCAGTTGTCACGCCAGTGGCATGGCTGAGTAGTCACGTTTGGAAGGGATAATCGCTGAAAGCATCTAAGTGAGAAGCCCACTTTGAGATGAGTGTTCTTTTAGTATCCATCGAGAACAGGTGGTGATAGGCTGGAGGTGTAAGTATAGAGATATATTTAGCTGACCAGTACTAATAATACGAAAGCTTTTTAATATTCTTTTTACCGTACTATTTATTTCTCATTGTCTTTATTAAGTTTTTAAGTTTGGTGACAATAGCGACAGGGATACACCTGGTTACATTTCGAACCCAGTAGTTAAGTCTGTTTACGCCGAAGATACTTAGAGTTATCTAGGGAAAAATAGGAAATTGCCAAACTTTTTAATATATATTCTTATTAAAAAAAGAGTGTCTCCGTAGCTCAGCTGGTTAGAGCATCTGACTGTTAATCAGAGGGTCGTTGGTTCGAGTCCAACCGGGGACGCTATTTTTTTTATTTTTACAAAAAAATATTGTAAAAAAACGGAGTTGATAAATATTATATTTTGTGGTAAAAATTTTTATATTTTGAAGATTAGAACTTTTTGGGGGTTATAGAATTGGGAGGAGTTGTTATGAGAAATACTAAGTGGAATGTGAAAAGTATACCTAGTAATAGAGAAATTGTAGGGGGAAAATTTAAATGTTGATTATGACATTTTGAAAAATTCTTTATTCGCGTGGGATAAGAGAAAAAGAAGATGTTCAAAAATTTTTAAATCCTAAGCTTGAAAATATACAAGATCCATATGGGTTATTTGATATGGAGAAGACAGTTTTAGAGATTGAGAATGCGATTAGAGAGAATAAAAATATTTGGATTTATGGTGATTATGATGTTGATGGGATAACTTCGACGTCGGTTCTTTATTTGGCTTTGAAGGAATTGGGAGCTGAGAATGTGAATTATTATATTCCTATTAGAGATGAGGGGTATGGATTAAATAATGAGGCATTAAAGAAAATTAAAGAATCGGGAGCAGATTTAGTTATAACAGTGGATTGTGGGATAACGTCATTTCCAGAAATAGAGTTTGCAAATTCTATTGGGTTGCCAATTATTATTACGGATCATCATAATTTACATGGAAATAAAGTTCCTGATGCAGTTGCAGTTGTGAATCCTAAAAGAAAAGAAAACAAATTTACGTTTCCATCTTTAGCAGGAGTTGGGACGATTTTTATGGTCGTTTTGTGTTTATTTGAAAGGGCTGGAGAAAAAGAAAAGGCTTATGAATACATAGATTTAGTGGCAATAGGGACAGTAGCGGATATTGTTCCATTATTAGAGGAAAATAGAATTTTAACTAAATTTGGGTTGGAAAAATTGTTACATTCTAAAAATAAAGGTTTGAACTATTTGTTGTATAAATTATTTTTTAGTGGGAATAAGGATCAGAAGGAGAGTAAAACAGAGTATACTACATATGATGTAGGATTTATTATTGCGCCAGTTTTTAATGCAGCTGGGAGATTAAAAGATGCAAAAATGGTTGTAAAATTGCTGATTTCTGATAATAGTCGTGAGATTGAAGTTATTGTACAAGAATTGATTGATAAAAATTTTGAGAGAAAAGATTTGCAAAAATAATATAGTTGAAATGGTTGAAAAAGAATATTGAAGATAAGAATTTAAAAAGAAGATTATATTATTGTGGATGGGGATCCAGGATATCATCATGGTGTAATTGGAATTGCTGCTTCAAAGATTGTCGATAAATATAACAAGCCGACAATAATTATGGAAATTAAGGAGGATCAAGGGTTAGCTGTAGGGTCATGTAGAAGTATTGGGAATTTTAACATTTTGGAGGCGTTACAGTCAATGCCAGAATTGTTTTTGAAATTTGGTGGGCATTCAGGTGCAGCGGGATTTACGTTACCTATAAAGAATATTGAATTATTACGAAAAAAATTAATAGTTATGCAAAGAATATTTTTGAAGGAAGAGGATTTTTGTTAAGATAATAGAAATTGATAAGCAAATTCCTGTTCAAAAAAATATCATATGAGTTTTTTTCAGTTGATAGATTTATTGAAACCGTTTGGTTTTGGGAAATCCGACGCCAACATTTTTTTGACAAAGAGTGTTTTTTTGAGAATATTAAATTTATTGGTGAGAATAAAAATCATATTATGTTTGATGTTCAGCAAAAAGGGTTATACGAGTAGAAATGCTGTTTGGTTTAATTCAGGAGAATTTTTTTAAAGAGTTGAGTGAAGGGATTAATTTATGATATTGTTTATAAAAATGAAAAATGAATTGTATCAAGATAGATATTATACGAAAAGTTTATATTGAGGATGTGAAACACTCAAAAATTAATAGATGATAGACTTATTTACTATTATTCGCTTTTTTTACGACTTCTTTTCCGATGAAATCAGTATTTTATACAAATATTGATGTTAATGATGAGAATAAAAGTGAAATTAGTATGAAAAACAGAAGTTGATCAAATTTCATTATTTCAAGGGAAAAAAATTTATAGGACGTTTAGATTATAATGTCTCAAAATTATTGATGCAGTTGAAAGAATACTACAATTGGAATTTTTTTCTGTGGAAATTGAAAAAAATAAAAGCGTACAACAACTCATAATATTATTTTTTTATTACAATAAAAAGGGACTATTCGTTTAAGTGTTATGAAGTTAAGGATGTTGGAATTTTTAATAAGATTAAATCATTTTTTTATTGGGAAAAATTGGAATATAATTCTTTTACAAAAAAATGTTAGCAGAATTTTTTTAGGAAATGATAAAAAAATTTGATAATTGAAAATGATTTTACAGATTCTAATTCAGTAAAATTAAATAGAAAAAATAAAAAAATTTATCTTCTGTAATAAAAATATTTTTGACAGTAGGGATGTTTTATAAAACAAAGTTGGATAAAAAAAGTCAAATTGTTGTTACAGAAGAAAAATGAGAAAAATATTTGCAACTCCATTGTTTAAAGATTATTTTGATATTAATAATAATGTTGAAGATGTGAGAGAATATCCATTTACTGTATTTTATGAATTTGATGAAAATGAAGTTTTAGATTTGTTTTCTGATGAATTAAAAAAACGAAAAATGAAGTTGAAGATAAAGAAAAATACAAATTTAGAAGGAAAAGAATTTGGAAATAAAAAAATGCAAGTTCTGGAGTTGTTAGTGAAGACGTAGGATTGAAAGTTGCTGAAGATGGGGGAGCTACAGAAAATTTTGTAGGAACTCGTGATAATAGGGAAAAAAGAAAAACTTAGAAGACTTTAAAAATGAATGGAAAAAAATAAATTTTGTATAATTACAAATAAAAAAACAGATTTGGATGAAAAAGGTTATTGAAAAAGTATCGTTTGAAAATTTTAGATTTCAAAAAGTAAAAAAAGTCTGAAAAGAATTGTTTATTTATCAGATTTGACGAATGAAGAACGAAAAAGGATTGAAAAAAATATTTATGTTAAATATTTGCCAATTGAGGAAAAAAATTAGGTTAAAAAAAGTTTTGGAGGAAACGTCTGAAACTATTTATTGTGATAATTCTATTGAGGAAATATTGTAATTTTTTTAAGGGAAAAATTATTTTATAAAAAAATGTTGTAAATACGTCATAAGTTTTTTTGTTGATAAAATACAGAAATGGTGGCGTATTTTTTTATATGTACAGTAAAAATTTCTTTGAAATCAAATGTAAAAAGTTATGGTTATTCACTATTTTGCTCTGTCCTAGAAAAAAATAAATGTTTGACAAAAAAAGAAAAAAAGGTATACAATAAGATTGTAAATACAAAAAAACTTCAGGGCAGGGTGAAATTCCCGACCGGTGGTATAGTCCACGAGCGCAAATATGATTATTTTGCAAGCACGAACTGGTGGGATTCCAGTACCGATAGTAGAGTCTAGATGAAAGAAGTTAATATAAAAAAATATTTTTGATCTAAATTTAATTTTAATTTATTGATTTTTGAGAATAAGTTTGTAAAAAGTTATTTTTAGAAATTTTGAGTTATACTACAGAAAAATTAAAATATTTAGATTTTTTTGTAAATGGTATTAAGAAAAATATTTTTTTATTAATAGTGAATGTTCTGGGTTTTAGAAATCCAGTTTTTTTGAATTTAATAACTTTTTGATAAGTGAAAAATTTTGATGGGAAATAAGAAAAAAATGAATATTAAAAATAATTTAGGAGGAATAAAAAATGAGAACGTTAGAAGGAAAAATTTAATGGAAAAAGGTTTAAGAATAGGAATTGTTGCAGGGAGATTTAATGAGTTTATTACTTCAAAATTAGTAGGTGGAGCAGTGGATGTATTGAAAAGAAATGATGTAAATGATGAAGATATCGATATTGCTTGGGTTCCAGGAGCTTTTGAAATACCTTTAATTACTAAAAAAATGGCTGAATCAAAAAAATATGATGCGATTTTGACTTTAGGAGCTGTTATAAAAGGTGCAACACCTCATTTTGATTATGTTTGTGCAGAAGTTTCTAAAGGAGTGGCTCAAATTTCATTGCAAACAGGATTGCCTGTGATGTTTGGTGTGTTGACTACGAATAATATTGAAGAAGCAATTGAAAGAGCAGGAACAAAAGCAGGAAATAAAGGTGCTGACGTTGCATTTGGTGCATTGGAAATGATTGATTTGATAAAAAATATTGGATAATTTCAGAATAAATATTTGATATTTTCTAAGATTAAGTTTTAAAAGTTTAGAAAAAAATTAATAAAAATAAAGGGAAAAATAAAATGGAAGAAAAATATTGATGAAAAATATATGCGAATGGCAATTGAACTTGCGAAAAAAGGTGCGGGTGCGGTAAATCCTAATCCAATGGTTGGAGCTGTTGTGGTAAAAAACGGAGAAGTGATTGGGAAAGGATATCATAAGTTTTTTGGTGGACCTCATGCTGAAGTTTATGCATTGGAAGAGGCTGGAGAAGATGCTCGTGGAGCTACGATTTATGTGACTTTAGAGCCGTGTTCACATTATGGGAAAACACCACCTTGTGCGAAAAAAATAATAGATATGGGAATAAAAAAATGTTTTATTGGATCTAGTGATCCGAATCCAAAAGTAGCTGGAAAAGGTGTGGCGATGCTAAAGGAAGCAGGAATTGAAGTCGTGGAAAATGTATTAAAAGAAGAATGTGATGAGGTGAATCAAGTTTTCTTTAAATATATAAAAACAAAAATTCCTTATTTGTTTGTGAAATGTGGGATAACATTAGATGGGAAAATAGCTTTGTCAAATGGAATTTCAAAATGGATAACAAATAGTATCGCTAGAGAGAAAGTTCAGTATTATCGAAATAAATTTATGGGAATAATGGTTGGGATAAATACGGTTCTCGTGGATGATCCAAGTTTAACAGCGAGAATTGAAAATGGTGTAGATCCTTTTAGAATCATTGTTGATCCACATTTAAAGATTGATGAAAAATTTTAAGGTTGTGAAAAATAATGAGGATGAAAAAAACAGTGATTATTACTTCACAAAAAAATCAATTTATTGAAAATATTGAAAAATCTAAAAAAATACTGAGATTCAAATAAAAACAGAAAAAAATTATGTGATGAAAAACAAAAATAAAAATTTATTTTTTTATTGAAGGTGAAAAAAATTTTCTTTTGAAAAAAATGCTTGAAGAGATTGGGAAAAATAGGAATTGACAGTGTTTTGCTAGAAGGTGGAGAAAGCCTTATTTCACTTGCATTTAAAGAAAAATGTGATTGATGGTGGAGAAATTTTCATTGCAAATAAAATTTTAGGTGATAGTAGTGCAAAACCTTTTATTTCTGGATTTGTGAGAGAAAAAATGGATGAGGCTATTCAATTGACAAATGTGAAAAATAATATTTATGGCGAAAATGTAGGAATGGAGTTTTATTTCAAGAAATATAATGAAATGGGATAAGATTAGGAGAAAATATGTTTACAGGTTTAGTCGAAGAAATGGGAAAAGTCGTGAATATTTCTAAGAAGGCGACGGGTTTAGGAATAACGATAAAAGGTGACAAGGTTGTTGAAAAGGCAAAAATTGGAGATAGTATAGCGGTAAATGGAGTTTGTTTGACGGTTACGGAAATTAGTGGAAATACTTTTACGGCAGATGTGATGTATGAAACAATTGAAAGAAGTGGATTGAAGAGAATAACTGTTGGAGAAGTGGTAAATCTTGAAAAATCATTGACTTTGATGACGTTTCTAGGTGGACATTTAGTAATGGGAGATGTCGATAGTGAAGCAAAGATTATTTCAATTGTGCCAAAGGGAATTGCTAAATTGTATAAGTTTCAGTTGGAGGAAAAGCATAGACAGAATATTAAATATGTGGTTGAAAAAGGGCGAGTTACGATAGATGGAGCTAGTCTTACTAGTAATTGATGTGGACGATGATTTGGGAGCTTTTTCGGTCTCGTTGATTCCGCATACTTTGGAAAATATTACGCTTGGGAAGAAAAAAATAGGAGATTTCGTTAATATTGAAACTGATTTGTTTGGAAAAATATGTGGAAAAAAATCTTGAAGTTTAATAATTTTGAAAAATAATGATAATGAGAAAAAAATCAAAAATTGACAATGGAATTTTTTTGCAAAAAGAATGGATTTTTAGTGAATATTAATTAGAAAGGAGAAGAAAATGGAGAAAAATTTAATACGGTAGAAGAAGCGTTGGAAGATTTGAAGATTGGGAAACCAGTTGTTGTTGTAGATGATGAAGATAGAGAAAATGAGGGAGATTTAGTGTTGCCAGCACAAGTTGCTACTTATGAATGGTTAAATTTTATTATAAATCAAGCAAGAGGTTTGATGTGTGTGCCTGTTTCAGTGGAGGTTGCACAAAGATTGCAATTGGATCCGATGACTGCTAGAAATACTGATCATCATGGAACAGCATTTACGATTTCTGTAGATGCGGCAGAAGGTACGACAACTGGGATTTCGACAGGTGATAGATTGAAAACAGTTTTGGATTTGGCAGATCCGACTAAAAAGGCTGAGGATTTTTTGAGACCAGGTCATATGTTTCCGTTGATAGCGAAAAAAGGTGGAGTGCTTGAAAGAAGAGGACATACTGAAGCAGCAGTTGATTTGGCGAAACTTTGTGGATTTGAACCAGTTGGAGTTATTATGGAAATCTTGAATCAAGATGGAACAATGGCTAGAAGAGATGATTTATTTGAATTTTGTGAAGAACATGATTTGAAAATAATTACAGTTGATGAATTGATTTTGTACAGAAAAAAAAAAAAAAAGTTAGTTAAAAATGAGGCGGATGTTAGAATTCCTACGAAATTTGGGGAATTTGAGTTCGTTGGTTACAGTGATCAAATTGAGAATAAAGAATATTTAGCAATTATAAAAAGGGGATGTTAGAGGTAAGGAAAAATGTGACTGTGAGACTTCATTCAGAATGTTTGACGGGGGATGTTTTCGGTTCTAAAAGATGTGATTGTCAAGATCAGTTACATAAATCGTTGCATGAAATTGAAAACAAAGGAGAAGGCTTGGTAATTTATTTGAGACAAGAAGGTAGAGGAATTGGGATTTTGAATAAATTGAAAGCATACAAACTTCAAGATCAAGGTTATGATACTGTGGAAGCTAATCACAAATTAGGATTTGAAGATGATTTGAGAGATTATGCTGTGGCAGCTCAGATTATAAAAAGATCTAAATATTAAATCAATTTCTTTAATGACAAATAATCCATCTAAAAATCAAGGGATTGGAAACTTATGGAATCAAAGTTGTAGATAGAGAAGAAATTGAAATTCCAGCAAATGATGTTGATGAGAAATATTTGAAGACAAAAAAAGAGAAAAATGGGACATTTGTTGAAACAGAAGTTGTAAAAAAATGTAAAAAGAACTGATTTTTATTGAAATAAAAAGTTAGTTCTTTTTATTTTCAGTAGGATGTGTTACTCAATAATATAATTAGTAGTTTGAAAATTTTTAAATGAAATTTTTTTCTGTTTTTTTGAAATGAAATAAATGTGATATAATGAGAATATAAAAAGAAATTTGATGAAGAAAATTTTAAAAGGAAAAGAGGAATGAGAAAATGTATGATACATTAAAAGATAGATTTTTGAGATATGTAAAATTTGAGACTAGATCGGATGAGAAAAGTGAGACTATTCCATCGACACCGACACAACTTGAGTTTGCGAAGATTCTTGCGAAGGAATTGGAAGAGATTGGGATGGAAAATGTGTATGTGAATGATGCTTGTTTTGTGAAATGCGACATTGCCTGGAAATGTTGATAAAGATGTGCCTGTGATTGGATTTATTGCACATATGGATACTGCGGATTTTAATGCGACTAATGTTAATCCGAAAATTGTGGAAAATTATGATGGGAAAGATATCGTGTTGAATGAGGCGAAAGATATTGTGTTGTCAGTTGAGGAGTTTCCTAATTTGAAAAATTATGTGGGGAAAAAACGGTGATTACTACTGATGGGACTACGCTTTTGGGAGCTGACGATAAAGCTGGAATTGTGGAAATTGTTGAAGCGATGAAGTATTTGATTGAGCATCCAGAAATTAAGCATGGAACTGTGAAAGTGGCGTTTGGTCCTGATGAGGAAATTGGTCGTGGTGCAGATAATTTTAATGTGGAAGAATTTGGTGCTGATTTTGCGTATACGATGGATGGAGGACCTGTTGGAGAGCTTGAATATGAGAGCTTTTAATGCAGCAGGAGCGGTTTTCAAGATAAAAGGTAAGAGCGTACATCCTGGAACTGCGAAGGGAAAATTGATAAATGCGAGTTTAATTGCAGCAGAGGTTGTGAATAGTTTTCCAGCTGATGAAGTGCCTGAAAAAACAGAAGGATATGAAGGTTTCTATTTCCTTGATAAAATTAATGCAAATTGTGAAGAAGCAGAATTGTCGTATATTTTGAGAGATCATGATAGAGAAAAATTTGAAGCAAAGAAAAAATTTGCAGCAAATGTTGCGAAAAAAATTAATGAAAAATATGGAAAAGAATTGGTAAGTGTTGAGATAAAAGACCAATATTACAACATGGGAGAGATAATAAAAGACCATATGAATGTAGTGAAATTGCTAAAAAAAGCAATGGAAAATTTGGGAATAAAAACCAGTAATTGAGCCAATTCGTGGTGGAACAGACGGTTCTAAAAATTTCATTTATGGGACTTCCTACACCAAATATTTTTTTGCAGGTGGAGAAAAATTTTCATGGAAAAATATGAATTTGTTGCACTTGAAAGTATGATTTTGGCAACTGATGTGATTGTGGAAATTGTGAAATTGAATGGAGAAAGGGAAAATAATAAATGAGGAAAGCACTAGTAAAAAACGTATATATATGAATTAATTTTTTTGTGTATTTATTTAATAGTTATGAATAAACTTTTGGAAATTTTTGAAGAAAAAAATTTATTTTAGGAGTTTTTATAATTTTAATAATAAATATAGTGGTGTTTTTTTATTTGATAATTTATTTGATAATTTTATTTGAGATCGCAATATTATGTGTATAAATTGAATCTTTCAAAAAAAGTATTATGATGGAGAAAAAAACTATATAAGATTAAAAAAATTAATATTATGAAAGATATTCATAGAATTAATTTGTCAGCTTATTATAGGTTATTAAATAAAGAGGAAGAAGCATTGAGATATTTGACTGAAGTGAGAATAAGCAGGTTTACATTGCCAATAGTGAGATATTGTTATTATATGAATTTAGCAGAATATAAATATTACAATGGAAAAAAAGAAGAAGCTAGAAAAAAATATTTGATGAGAATATTAAGAAAGAATCTAACAAAAAAACTTATTAGAAATTTTTTAGATTATGGAGATGATCCCGAACAAAAGGTTGTTGAACTTGAAAAAAATATTACCAAAAACAGAAAAAAATAGATTGTATAAACTGCAAGTGGAGAATGCTTTAGCAATAACATATGAAGAAATTGGAGATTTTGAAAAAGCAATGGAATTTTATAAGGAAGTGGCTGAAAAGGAAAGTGAAATTTATTTTATTAAAGTTGCGAAAGAAAAAGTTTTGGAGTTAAGTTTAAAGAATAAAGAAATTTAGCAGGAAAGGATATGAGATGAAATGTTTGATTTAGCAGGTGAAGTTGCTCTTGTTACAGGAGGAGCAAAAGGAATTGGAAAAGGAATTGCGAAAGCATTGAAACAGGCTAGAGCGAAGGTTATTATTGGAGATATCGATAAGGAAAATGGGAAGATGACAGCAAATGAGCTGGATGGAGATTTTTATTATCTTGATGTTACAAATAAAGAGCAAGTGCAAGAAGTTGTTCAGAATATTTGTGAAAAATATGGAAAATTGAGTATTCTTTGTTCAAATGCAGGGATTTTTCCACAAGTGGCTATTGAAGATATGACAGAAGAAGATTGGGATAAGGTTCAGAATATAAATGTAAAAGGAGCTTTTTTGGTAATACAAGCGACATTGAAACATATGAAAAAACAAAATTATGGACGTATAGTATTAACATCTTCAATTACAGGTGATATTACTGGATATCCAGGATGGGCACATTATGGAGCGAGTAAAGCGGCTCAATTAGGATTTATGCGAACTGCAGCTTTAGAATATGCAAAATATGGAATTACAATTAATGCTATTCAACCAGGTAATATTTTGACAGATGGATTAATAGAAGCTGGGGAAGAATATATGAATAAGATGAAGAGTGTAATTCCAGTTAATGCTCTAGGAAAACCTGAAGATATTGGGTACACAGCTGTTTTTTTGGCAAGTCATGAAGCTGGATTTATTACTGGACAAAGAATAGTTGTAGATGGCGGACAAATATTGCCAGAAACTCCAGATTTTTAATAAATAAAATAATTTTATTTTCTTTTGAAAAAAGTGTTGAAATTATAGCGTATTTTGTGATAAAATAGTTTAATTTAAAAAAGTATAGTGATAGTAATACAGAAGAGTAAAAAAATCTCTTAATTTACTGATTACACTCATGTACAAAACTGTTCGTAACACATAAATTTGAAATAAGGAGGAGATTTGAAAATGAATCAAAGTTCAAAAATTGTAATGGAAGGGTTAACATTTGATGATGTATTGTTGATTCCACAAGCGTCTGAGGTGATACCTAGTGAAGTTGTCTTAAAAACAAAATTAACTAAAAAATTAGAGTTAAATGTACCTATTTTAAGTGCGGCAATGGATACAGTAACAGAATCTCAATTAGCAATTGCGATTGCAAGAGAAGGTGGAATTGGGTTTATTCATAAGAATATGACAATTGAAAGACAGGCTGATGAAGTTGCGAAAGTAAAAAGATCTGAAAGTGGAATGATTACAAATCCTATAACTTTAAGAGAACATGCAATTCTAAAAGAAGCAAATGAATTAATGAAAATGTATAAAATATCTGGATTGCCAGTAGTTGATGAAGAAAAATAATTTAAAAGGAATTATTACAAATAGAGACTTAAAATATAGAGAAGACTTATCGGTAAAAGTTGTAGATATTATGACAAAACAACCGTTAATCACTGCTCCAGTGGGAACTACATTGGATGAAGCAAAACAAATTTTGTTGGAACATAGAATCGAAAAATTGCCAATAGTTGAAGGCGATAAATTAAAAAGGATTAATTACAATAAAAGATATTGATAATGTTATTAACTATCCTAACGCTGCGAAAGATGCTCAAGGAAGATTGAGAGTAGGTGCAGGAGTTGGAGTTGGAGCTGATTCAGTAAGAAGAGTAAAAGCATTAGTTGAAGCTGGAGTTGATATTATTGCAGTTGATTCGGCACATGGACATTCTAAAGGTGTAATTGAAAGAATTAAAGAAATTAGAGAAGCATTTCCTGATTTAGATATTATTGGAGGAAATATTGTAACGCCAGAAGCAGCTCTTGATTTGATTGAAGCTGGAGTAAATGCTGTAAAAGTAGGAGTTGGACCTGGTTCAATTTGTACGACAAGGGTAGTTGCAGGAGTTGGAGTTCCTCAAATTTCAGCAGTAATGCAAGTTGCAGAAGTTTGTCATGAAAAAGGAATTGGTGTAATTGCTGATGGTGGAATTAAATTATCTGGAGATGTTGTAAAAGCGATTGCAGCTGGAGCAGACTGTGTTATGTTAGGTGGAATGTTGGCTGGAACTGATGAAGCACCAGGAGAAGAAATCTTGTATAACGGAAGAAAATTCAAAACTTATGCTGGAATGGGATCACTTGCAGCGATGAAGAGAGGAAGTTCAGACAGATATTTCCAATTAGAATCTGCAACAGATAAAGTTAGTTCCAGAAGGAATTGAATCAATGGTTCCATATAAAGGAAGATTGAAAAGACACTGTTTATCAAATTTGTGGAGGACTTCGTTCAGGAATGGGATATTGTGGAGCACCTACAATTAAAGATTTAAAAGAAAATGGAAAAATTTGTTAAAAATAACAGGAGCTGGATTGGCAGAAAGTCATCCTCACGATGTAATTATAACAAAAGAAGCACCAAACTATAACAATACTAGCAAATAGTTTTTAGAATAAAAAAATAAGATATTGAAAAATAATTTTTAGAAAAAAATTTTAAAAAAACTATTTTTGAAATAAAAAAACAGAGTTATTAGAAAAAAATTAAAAAAATAAAAAAATGTTAGAAAGATGTGTTTGAAAACGAGTTACAGTAAGGAATTTCTAGTTTTAGAAAATGATTGAAAAAAATTAGGGATTTTTGTGTTTTTGGACACATCTAATAAATTTAAGTGAAAAAGGAGAATTTATGAAGAAATTATTGTTTTTGGCATTGATGCTTGGATTGAGTAGTATTTCATTTTCGTATGAAGATTATTACGAGAAGGTTTATGTTGTAAAAAGTTTCAAAAAAATGATATTTACAAGGAGATAAATGCGACTCCAAGACAACAAAAAAAGATTGAATAAAAATATTGGAAAAAAATATCAAAAAAAGAAGCAGATAAAGTAGATGGAAGAACTGTTAAATTTGATGAAAAGAAAGCAAAAAAATTGGGAAAAATCGAAGAGGAAAGATATTTAGAAATTTCTAAAATTTTGTCGCCTGAACAGTTACAAAAAAATTTAGTAATTATGTGAATGGACAAAAGACTGAATTTAATGAAAAAAATGATAAGATAAAAAAATTTAGTGGATTCGTTAGACTTGACAAATGAACAAAAAAATGAAGTTTTGAAGGCTAAAAGAGAATTTGAAAGAAATATAAATAAATTGAAAAAAATCAAAAATTTATCAGACAGTGAATTTTTCAGAAAAAAATATTATGAATTGAGAAAAAAATTAGAAATGAAGAAATTGATAAAGTTTTGACGCCTGAACAAAGGGAAAATGTTGAAGTAATTTTTGTATGACAATAAAGATAAAAAAATTTACTGATGTAATAAAAAAATGTAAATTGCTATTGCCAAAAATTTATTTTTTTGTGGTATACTTTCTAAAGTAAAAACATTTTAAAAATCAAAAATATTTTTTTGGAGGAAATCAGAATGGCAAAAATGAAGGCAGCAAGATGGTACGGAAGAAAAGATATTAGAGTAGAAGAAATTGATGTGCCAGTAACAGGAGAAAAACAAATTAAAATAGCAGTAAAATACACTGGTATTTGTGGAAGTGATTTGCATGAATATTTAGGAGGGCCAATTTTTATTCCTGTTGAAAATCCTCATCCATATACTGGAGAAAAAGCTCCGATAACAATGGGACACGAATTTTGTGGAGAAGTTATTGAAGTGGGAAATAAAATTACAAAATTTAAAGTTGGAGATAGAGTAACTGTAGAGCCAATTTTAGCAAAACATGGATTGAAAGGTAAATACAATTTAGATCCAAATCTTAATTTTGTTGGATTAGCTGGAGGAGGAGGAGGTTTCTCTGAATTTGTAGTTGTTAATGAAGATCAAGCACATAAATTGCCTGATGAAATTGATTATGAGCAAGGGGCCTTGACAGAACCAGCAGCAGTTGCATTGTATGCGATAAGACAAAGTAAAATAAAATCAGGAGATACAGCAGCAATTTTTGGTTGCGGACCAATTGGATTGTTGATGATTGATGCATTAAAAGCAGCAGGAGCTTCGACAATTTATGCAGTAGAATTATCGCCTGAAAGACAAGGGAAAGCAAAAGAGTTAGGTGCTATAATTGTAGATCCATCAAAAGTAAATGCAGTAGAATACATAAAAGAGCAAACTGATGGCGGAGTTAATGTTTCTTATGAAGTGACAGGAGTTCCAGCAGTGTTAGAGCAAGCATTGGAAGTAGCTGAAAAAGATGGAGAACTAATGATTGTAAGTATATGGGAAAAAAACCAGCAGAAATTGATCCAAATCAAGTAGTAATTCAAGAAAGAACAATAAGAGGAGTTATCGCTTATCGTGATGTGTTCCCTAAAAACATTAGAATTAATGAAAAAAAGGATATTTCTCAAAAGATTTATTAGTTACTAAAAAAATAAAAATTAGACGATATTATTGAAGAAGGATTTGAAACTTTAGTAAAAAGAAAAAAAGCCAAGTAAAAAAATCTTTGGTATCTCCTAAATAATATAGGTTGAAGGAATTTTATAATTAGAAAGTTAAATATAATATTTTTTTAGAAAACATGAAAAAAAGGCAGAAAAACTTTTGGACTCATTTTTTTAGTTTGAAAGTTTTTTTTGTCTTTTTTTATTTTTCTTTATCAGTATAATAGATGTATTATAAGAATAAAAATTAAATAAGTGATGAGAATAAGTACAACGATAATAAATAATAATGAGGAGTTAATTCTATTACTAACAAATACAAAAAAACTCACAGTGATTTATTTTAAATCTTTGAATTTTTTTGATAAAAAAATTTCTTTAGATTAATTTGTCTTTTTTATTTTTTTATGTGTTATACTAAGATTGAGCTAATTAAAAAGTATATTTTTTTATTGTAATAATTAATGATTAATCAAAAATTCACTACAATAAAAATATGCCTTAAAAGTAGAATTTTAGTAGATTTCTATAAAAAAATGACGAATTGAAAAAAATTTTATTGACTGTCTTTTTAACAAAAAGATAGCAAGAAGTCTCCGACTTCTATAAGTGGGAGATGAATTGCTTTTTTTGTAAAAAAATTGAAAAAGGATACTCTTATGATACAATTTTTTTATATAAAAATATCGAAGAGAAATCATTAATGATAAAAATCTCTAAAGAAATAATTAAAAAAATATTCAAAAATCAAAAGGAGGTGTAATTTCATGAAATATAATTTAGCATTCAAATATAGGATTTATCCAAATAGAGATCAAGAATTGTTGATAAACAAGACTTTTTGGATGTGTTCGTTTTGTTTACAATACGATTTTGTACACTGCGAATAAATTTTATGAAGAAACTGGAAAAAAATAAAAATAATTACACCTGCTAGTTTGAAAAGTGAAAATCAATTTTTGAAAAGAAGTAGACAGTTTGGCACTTTCAAATGCTCAATTGAATGTAAAACGATCATTTACGAATTTTTTTTTCAGAAGAGAGCGAAAATTTCGAGGTTCAAATCTAAAAAGAATAATGTTAAAAGTTACACGACAAATTGTGTGAATAATTCAATACGAATTGAGGAAAAATAAATATTTGATTTTGCCAAAATTGAAAAAAAGTTAAAATTAAAATATCATGAGAAATACCGAAGGATTACAAGATAAAAGTCAGTAACATTGACAAACAGTAATGGAAATTACTATGTTTCTGTTTTGACGGAATTTGAAAAAGAAATTCAAAAAAATGCCAAATAGTGATAAAGTAATTGGACTTGATTTTTTTCAATGTCTGAATTATTTGTCAGTTCTGAAAAACCAAAGAGCTGATTATCCAAAAATATTTTTAGGATGCTGGAAGAAGAAATTGAAAGAAAATTACAGAAATCATTATCAAGAAAAGTGAGATTTTCTAAAAATTGGTATAAACAAAAAAATGAAAATATCAAAATTACATGAGTATATCAAAAAAATTGTCGAAGGGATTTTTTTGCATAAATTGTCGAAAAAAATTGTCTGAAGCGTATAATACTGTGGTTGTTGAGGATTTGAATATGAAAGGGATGAGCCAGGCATTAAATTTTGGTAAAAGTGTAGGAGATAATGGGTGGGGAATGTTTTTGAGAATGCTTGAGTATAAACTGATGTTTTTAGGGAAACAATTTTTGAAGATAGATAAGTGGTTTCCATCGTCAAAAACTTGTAGTAAATGTGGAAACGTTAAAGAGGAACTGAAATTATCAGAAAGAAACTACAAATGTGAGTGCTGTGGGATTGAAATTGATAGAGATTACAATGCTGCAGTGAATATAAAAAACATTGGAAAATTGATGTTGGAATATTAGAGAAATAAAAAAACAGGGCAGGGACTGTCCGAAGAGCTTGGTAAATATATTTGGCTAGCAAAAGCAGGTACTTCCCAAGAAGCTCCCGCTTCTAAAAGCGGGAGTAGTTCACCTTTTTTGTTTTTGATTTGGTTGTTTTGTGGAAGTGAATGAAGGAAGTTTTAGGGGATTTAAGTAGCAAAAAAATAAATTCATCGGGGTGAGATGTTATGACAAATAGTTTAAGAAAATTGGCTAAAGATTTGAAGGCTTTTGCAAAAAGATGTAAAGACTTTAAATATACAGAAAAAGCTTTGTTTGTATTCTTGTTATGTGGAATAGCTGGTTTTGCAGATGTGGCGACTACAACGGATCAAGCAATTCAAAATAAAAGACAAGAAATATCGACTTCAATAGGAGATATGCGACAAGAATTTAGAAAAGTAAAAGCAGAAAATAATAAATTAGTAAAAAATTACAACTTAGAATTAATTCAGTTAATGGAACAAGGAGATCATGTAGTAAAATCGCCTTGGAGCAGCTGGCAATACGGAATGAACTATTTCTATAACGACTGGACTGGAACATACAAAGGTCGTGGAGATAAAACACCTAACGTAAAATACAAAAGAAATTCAGAAGATAAATTCGGAACTTACACAGGTGGAAAATATGGAACTACAACTTTAAATAAGAAAGGTTATTGAACCAATTTCAGCGGTACCAGTGGATGCTGCGGTTAAAGCCTAAAATACCTACAATAAAAACTGTGGGTTCTGCAGAAGCTCCAACTATTGTGACGCCTACTTTGAATATACAGGTGTCGGCTGTGAATCCTTCTAGTACTACGGTGCCTTCTATAACTCCGCCGAGTGTAACTATACCGATTGTTAGTATGGATACTGTTAAAGGATTTACTTTGGTATTTCCTAGTTCATTAGATAATGGAACTCATGGTACACGTAAATATTATACAGATGGTAGTGATGGAACATCAGTGAATTTATCTACAAATACAAATTCAAACGCTCCATTTATTCATCCAGGAACTCCCAATTATATTTCATATTATCAATTTGCTGGAAATCAAGATGGAACAGGTGTTCCTATAAGGAGTACCTCAGATGTAACAATAACTTTAAATGGAAATGCAACTGCAAATAATACATATGGTTCTAATCAATTTTTATGGTGGTGGAAGTAGATTTGCTTATGTTGATGATGTAAGAAGAGCTCTTTCAGTGACTAATGTAAAGTTTACCTTAGAAAATAAAGGTAATATTAAATTGATTGGACCTGCGATAGCTGGTATAGTAAATGAAGAAACTTCATATACAGATGGTAATACAACTACTAATATTACAAATTTAGGAAGTATTAGTGATGAGAGTGAAGAATTTAATCGGAGCTCATTTAATGGAACAAGAAGATTAAATGTAGATGGTAGCAGAGTACAGAACCTATACTAGAGTAACAGCATAGAAACGGAAAAAGTAGGGTTATAAAGTGGGTATAACACAAACTACTGAAGAAACAGTTGACTCATCATAGTGGAACTAATTATGAAATTGCATTAAATGGACAATACAACAGCTAAAGTTCAAGCTTTTTTTTATAGATTTTTGATGCAAAGTGAATGGATGCTATTGCTAAATAGAACATACTACTGCTCAAATGTACTTTCAATTTGCTACTATTGAAAAAAGATACATCCATTGATGGACAATAATTTTTACACAAGATGGAGTAATACATTTTAGTGGAGATTATTCAACAGGGTATACAGATTGCTCTCGAGTATCAACAGTAAGTGGTATACTGGCTAACAGCTCATTACTTAGAGTTCTGATTCGTTCATTAGTCAGAGCTAATACATGAAGATGGTATATGCAATTAGATGGTGCTTATTCTTATGGAATGAAATTATCTGGTCAAGACTTTGTTTGTTGATAATACTGATGATTATACAGAAAATGACTCTAGCAGTTTCATATATGGCTAACAATGGATTAATATTAATTTCAGGTTCATACGATACAGGAATACACGGTGACAATATGGATCATCTGCTGGATATGGCAAAAATTATAAAGAAGCAAAATGGGATTCAATGAAAACAATATTTAATAATGGTAGAATTTATGTAGCAGGTAAGAATAATTCAGGAATTTTATTAGAATCAATTTATGATGATACTGTAACAAATAATGGAAACATAACATATAGATAGAGCGTATAATTTATTTAATAATCACTGATGAATAGTTATATGCTAAATGCTGTATGCTAAAAAGTAATGCTGGAATAAGAATTCAAAGTTATAAAATAGTACAACAACACCACTGACAGGGCAACTGGGAAATCTTGTAGGTGTAAATAAAGGAACAATAAACCTTAAAAATGGAAGTGGAAACGTTGGGATATATGCTTTTGATGTAGAGAAATGCGACTAATATATATGAGATACTAATCACTATAAAATTTTAGGTGAAAATACTACTACAGGTACTATTAATGTTGCAGGAACTAACGTTGGTATGATGGCACAAGATGAAATCTGGAATCAGTTACTAATTATAAAACAATTATTAGAAATAGTGGAACGAATAAATGTTAATGGAACAAAACTCAGTAGGTATGTATACAGCAGATAAAGATTCTTATGCAGAACAACTAATGGTGGAACTATTAAACTGCATAAATCAAAAAATGTTGGGAGTTGTAAATAATGGAGAAATTTAATTTTTCTACAGGTGGAACAATAAACTGCAGATGGAGCAAGTTCAGTAGGGAGTTTATTCTGCAAATGGAACAAATTCAACTACTACTATAGTAATCAGGAACATTAAAATGTTATTTAAATGGAGGAGTTGGACTTTATGCAGATGATGGTTCTACACAAAACATTAAAAAGGATTGAATGCTAGATGTATCTAGGAACAGCTTCAGCAGGATCAATTTTATTCTATAATCTTCCATTAAAAGCAGGTAGGAAACTAAAGGATAAATTTGATGTTTATCAGATACAAATCCTGGTAAAGCTACAATAGGTGATCATTCATTTGCTTTTTATACTACAAATAATATTTTATCAGGTCCTACATGCATTTGCTACATTTTTTTAAATGATTGGAAAAAAATACAACTGGAACTGGAACAGGGATTAGCATTTAACAATGAATACTGGTTCAAGTTTATTATTAACTGATGTAAGTAGTGCTACATGCTCGAGATACTATGCAATTTACCAAATATAACTACCGCCAGTAGTACAGGTGTCAACTTTAAAAAAATGCTACAAATCAACTCGAAAACAGTAGCAACAGTTTAGTGGTGTATCTAGATTACTATATGTAACATTAAAAAGGTGCAGATGTAAACAATAGATGAGAATATTGATTTATCAGATTTTGATAATAAAGTTAAATAAAGTTTCAATATATGATTCTAATATAACTGTAGAAAATGGAAAAACTATCCAAGACGGAACTACTCCAAGTGTATCAGCATCAGGAAACTTAATTAGTCAAGGATACATCTTAGGTGTAAATAACGGAAGAACATTAACAAACAACGGAACTATTACATTAAATTCTACATCACCAGATGAATTAAAAGTATTAGTTGCAATGGGTAAAAATACTGCTGGAACAATAGCTTCAAAAGCTATAAACGACGGAACAATCACAAGTAAAATCAAAAAAGGAATTGCAATTTATGCTTCAGATGGTGCACAAGGAACTAATAAATCTGGTAAATCTATAACAATGGATGGAGATAGTGCCTTTGGTATGGTTGGTTCAAATGCTGATACAACAAATGAAGGAAATATAACAGTTAATGGAACATCAGCGACAGGAATGTATTCTACTGAACCTGTGGCTACACTCCAACTAAACCTACTAAAACAGCAATAAATAGAGGAACAATCACAACAACAGGTGATAAAAATATTGGAATGGTTGCAAAAAATTCTAATATAACAAATGACACAAATGGAACAATTAAATTAAATAATTCTACAGAAAATGTTGGAATGTACTCTGAAGAAGGAACAAAAGGAACTATTACAAATAATGGAAAAAAATTGAAGGAATAGATAAAACAATTGGAATTTATGGAAATACAGAAACTGTATTAGGAACTGCTTCAAGTATAACAGTTGGAGATTCAGGAGTTGGTGTATACTCAAGTACAGGAGAAATCACAGTTAACCAAGGAGCTAAAGTTCAATTAATTAAAGGTGGAGTTACTGGTACAGCTCCAGCAGATGGTGCAACAGGAGTATTTGTAGAAAATAAAGGTTCAGCAGGAAGTGTAAACGTAGATGTATATAATTTAATTGAAGGTCCACTTGGTAAAAAATCTTATGGATACTACTTTAAAGATGTTAACAGTTTAACTTATACAAATACAAATGGAAGTAGTCCAATAACATTAGATGACGGTGCAATCTTTATTTACTCTGATGCGACAAGTCCAGTAGGAGTAAATGGAATATATAATAAACAGGATTTAACTTCTATAGGTAACGGAGTAATTGGTATTTATCAAAAAGGTGGAACAATTACTAATGATGGAAAACTTTTATTCAATACAGGAACTAAGAATACAGGAATATATACTACAAGTGGTCTGGCAACAAACAATGCAGTTGGAACAATTGAAGTAGGAGCCACTAACTTTGGTATGGTTACTGAAACTGGTAAATTAGTTAATGATGGTACGATTAAAATAACTGCAAGTAAAGGTACTGGAATATATTCAGAAAATGCAACTGTAGATTCGGTAAAAAATAATGGACTGATAACAGGAGCAGGTATAACTGATGTAGTAGGTATTTATGGTAAAGGAATATCTAACGAGGCAACTGGTACTATTACTATGGGAGATGACAGTATAGGAATCTATTCTAATGAAGGACATGTAGGAAATTATGGAAATCTTACAGTTGGATCGAATAAATCAATCGGTATTCTTACAGTTGGAACAGGACAAACTGTATCTTTCGATGGAAATATTACAATTGGTAACGATTCATTTGGACTAGTTAACCAAGGAAGTGGAAATCAAATTGATTCTAATGCTTCTAAATACAACATTAGGAACAGATGCAGTATTTATTTATCAAAATGACAATACTGGAGAAGTAAAAAATTATACACCATTAACATCAGCAGGTGACAGAAACTACGGATTATACGGAAATGGTACATTGATTAATGATGGAGTAATTAATTTCTCAACTGGTAATGGAAACGTAGGAATGTATGCAACTACTGGCGGAATTGGTCAAAACTATGGTAATATAAAAGTTGGACCTTCTAATACTGCAACTAAAGAATACGGTGTAGGTATGGCAACTGGATATTATGATGATAATCCAGCATCACCAACATATGGTCAAACTTCTAACCAAGGAACAATTGAAAATTATGGAACAATTGAAGTAAGTCAACCAAATTCAATTGGAATGTATGCTGTTGGAACAGGTTCTAAAGCAGTTAACTATAATACAATTGATCTTTCTGGAGATAACACAATTGGAATGTATATCGATAGAGGAGCAACAGGAATAAACTGGGGAACTATTAAAACAACAGTAAATGGACTTAAATCAGTAAAAGGTATTTATGTAGCTAATGGAAGTTATGTTAAAAACTATGGTACAATAGCGATTTCAGCTACAGATCTTAAGAGTGCAGGAATTTGGACAGATAGTTCATCTTATCCAAACGTTGAAGATACTGCAACAGGATTAAATCCATTACCTGGAGGAACAAATCAAACAGGAACTTCAACACCAGCATTAAAAGTAGTAACACCTGATGATATGAAGGAAATGGGAGGAACAACAATCAAAGTTCCACCTAGAATGACACCAGCTACAGTAACTGATGCACAAGGAAACGTAATTCCAATAATCAAGGTAGATACAGACATCCCAACTGCAGCACCAACAACTGCAATTGTAACAGCACCTTCAGGAATTACATCAATAAATCTTGCTACAAGCAATTTCTTAAATTATCCATCAGCTTCAGAAGCTTCAAGTTTAGGAATGTATGTAGATACTTCAGGAGTTAATTATACTAACCCTATTCAAGGATTGAGTAACTTGACAGGATTGACTGATATTAACTTATTCTTTGGAACAGAAGCGTCTAGATATACTACTGCTAGAGCAATCGAAGTTGGAGATAATATCTTGAAACCTTATAACGATGCATTAAGTGGAGTTGTAACAGCAGGAACTACATTAAATGTAACAGCTGCTTCGTTAACTTGGATGGCGCAACCTACGAAAAATGCTGCAACAGGACTTCTTGATAAAGTTTACTTAGTTAAAGTTCCTTACACAATGTTTGCAAATAAAAATGATACACAAACATTTAATTTCTTGACTGGACTTGAACAAAAATATGGACAAGAAGGTTTAGGAACTAGAGAAAAAGCGGCATTTGATAAGATTAGTAATTTAAGTGGTGGAGAAGGACACATTTTAGCACAAGCATTTGATGAAATGAAAGGTCACCAATACTCAAATATCCAACAAAGAACTAAAGAAACTGGGGATATCTTGAGTCAAGAATTTAATTACTTGCAAGATGAATGGAGAAATCCTACTAAAGATAATAACAAGATTAAAATGTTTGGTCATAGAGGAGAATACAATACTGATACAGCTGGCGTAGTTGATTACACAGACAATGCTTACGGAGTGGCTTATGTTCATGAAAATGAAACTGTTAAACTTGGACGTAAATCAGGATGGTATGCAGGAGCTGTAACAAATAGATTTGAATTTAAAGATTTAGGTAAATCGAAAGAAACTCAAACTATGATTAAAGCTGGATTATTCAAGACAGTATCGCCTTATAATGATCACAATGGTTCATTGACTTGGACAATTGCAGGAGAAGCATTTGCAGGTGTTAATAATATGACACGTAGATACTGGATCGTAGATGATACATTTGAAGCGAAATCAGATTATACAACATATGGAGTTGCTTTGAAAAATGAAATTGGAAAAGACTTTAGAACTAGTGAAAGAACAAGTATAAGACCATATGGAGCATTGAACTTGGAATATGGAAGATATTCTAATATTAAAGAAGATGGGCCTATGGCATTGGAAGTAAAAGGAAACGATTACTTCTCAGTACAACCAGAATTAGGAGTAGCATTCAACTATAGCCAACCTGTGGGAGTTAAGAGTCACTTTAAGCTAGTTTGACAGCAGCGTATACAAACGAATTAGGAGAAGTAAACGATGTTAGAAACAAAGCTAGATTGAAAGGAACAACAGCAGATTACTACGAATTGAGAGGAGACAAAGAAGATAGAAAAGGAAATGGTAAATTTGACTTAAATATCGGATTTGACAACACAAGATTTGGAGTAACAGTAAATGCAGGATATGACACTAAAGGTGAAAACATCAGAGGTGGAATCGGATTTAGAGCGATTTACTAATTCTAAAATGAATATGGTTTAATTATTTAATCATAATTATATAAATAAAAGAACAGTCTCTATTTAGTAGGGACTGTTTTTTTGTAATAAAGAAACTTATAATTGAAATATTGTAATTTTGATTTTTGGATTTTAGGAAAAAGTCGATTTTTATGAAATAGATTTTTTTAAAGTATTAGATTACAATTCTTTAATTTTTTTGAATTTTTTTGAAGAAAAGATTTTTTTCAGTGATGATTTTAGTATATTTTTTTCCTTTTGAGAATCTGTTTGATAATCTTTAAAAATAAGGTCTAATAAATTTATTTATTTCTAATGAAGCCTTGATTTCGCCTTTATTTTCGTGAATTAATTCAAGATGTTCTAAAAGTGTATTTTTTATGTCTTCGAAGGAAGGTGTTGTTGAGATTTTCCCAGTTTGTAGAATTTCTCGTACTTGAGGAATAAGCCAAGGATTTCCAATTACACCACGAGAGAGCATTATTCCATCAAGATTGCAGTTTTTGATTTTCTTTACAATATCATGAGCTTCAAATAAATCTCCATTTCCAAAAAAAGTTAATGTTTCTATCGAGATTACTCAATTTTTTGACAATTTCCCAGTCAGCCTTTCCACCGTAAATCTGCTGTTGAGTACGACCATGAACACAAATAAAATCGAGATTGAATTTATTTGCTAATTGAAGATAGAGTTCAGGATTATTAAAATTTTTGTAGCCAGTACGAATTTTTTTATTGATAATTGAGTAGTTTTTTTATTTTGCTCATCAATTCTTCAAATAAATTTTCGATAAATTTGTAATTTTCTAAAAGAGCAGAACCTGCACCATTTTTTTATAATTTTTCGGTTGAGGACATCCCATATTTAAATTTATTTTTTTAAAAGCCTAAACTTTCTAATTTTAAAAATCCATTTATCAATTCTTGTTTATCACTCCCAAAAAATTTGAGTTCCAGTGATGTTAGTATTATCGACTTTTAAAAAGTTCAGTTCTAGTGGTTTCATCGTCATTTTCTAGTAAGTGGGCATTAACCATTTCGGTAAACATAAAATCGGGATAAAAATTTTTCAGTAATTTTTTTCTAAAGGAATAATCAGTTATTCCAGCCATTGGTGCTATATATATTTTCATAATCACTCCATTTATATATTTTTTTGGATTCAAATTTATTCGTGTTAATTTTTTTAAGTATTTCTTATTTACTAAAATTGAATCTTTTTATTATATCATAAAAAAATAGAATCAGAAAAATATAAGCCAAGAAAACACATGATAAACAAAAGTAAAAAAACACAGAAAAAAACAATAAGATAAGATATAATTATTAAAAAGGATAAATTTAGGAGGAATTTAATATGGGAAAAAAAGTATTCGTGTCAGTGATGTTATTAATGTTAGCAGCTGTTTCATGTACAACAGCAGCAGATGGTACAAGAAAAGCAAGTAAAACTGGAATTGGAGCAGGAATTGGAGCCGCAGCAGGTGCCGCAATTGGACAAATAATTGGAAAAGATACAAAAGGTACAGTTATTGGTACAGCAGCAGGTACAGCAGTTGGAGCCGCAATTGGAAATATTTTTGATAGACAAGAAAAAGCATTGAAAGAAAAATTAGCAGGAACTGGAGTAGAAGTTAAGAGAACAGGTGAAGGTGAAATTAAATTGACAGCACCTGAAAATATTACATTTGACACTAATAGCTATGTAGTAAAACCTCAATTTAGAAAAACTTTAGATTCAGTAGCAGCTGTATTAAAAGAATATTCAGATACACACATTGTTATTTCTGGTCACACAGATAATACAGGAAACGATGCAATCAACAATCCATTATCTGAAAAACAGAGCAGCAGCTAGAAAGCTATTTAGCAGGTAAAGGAGTTTCTAGCTCAAGAATGACTTCAGCAGGATACGGAAGTACTCAACCAATCGCTTCAAATAGTACTGCAGGAGGAAGAGCTCAAAAACAGAAGAGTAGAAATTAGAATTGAAGCTAATTAATAATTAGGAATTTAAAATAAATTTTGAGATTTTAATTGTGAAAATTGTGAGAAAATTAAATAAAATTGAATAAAAAGAAAAACAGTTCTATAAATCTTAGAGCTGTTTTTTTGTAGAGAAAAAATTTTAGTTTGAAAATGAAGTTCTATAATTTTAAATAATTTTTTTAGGAAAAAAATGAGTTAGGATAAATTTAAAAAAATTATGATATAATTTTATCAATCTGTAAAAATAAGGTAGGGAAAAAAATTGTGAAAAATAGGAATAGTTGGAGCTGGAAATATAGTGCCAGATTTTTTTGGAAGCGAGTAAAAAAATATAGAAGATTTTGAAATCGTAAGTATTTCGGCTACAGAAAATGGTAGAGAAAAGAATGAAAAAAACTTTCGGAAAAAAATATGGAATAAAAAAATATTTATACAAATTATGAAGATTTGTTGAATGATGATATTGATGTTGTGTATATTGCGATTCCAAATAGTTTGCATTATGAATTTGCGAAAAAAGGCGATTGAGAGAAATAAGCATATTATTTTGGAGAAACCGTTTACGACGACTTATAAGGAAGCTGAAGAATTGGTTGAATTGGCTCAGGAATATGGAATAATGTTGTTTGAAGCTATATCTAATCAGTATTTGCCGAATTATGAAAAAAACAAAAGAGTTAATTTCTGAATTAGGAGATATCAAAATTGTGCAGTTGAATTATTCTCAATATTCGAGTAGATATGACAGATTTAAAAATGGTGATATTGCACCAGCTTTTGATCCAAAAAAATCAGGTGGAGCTTTGATGGATTTGAATGTATATAATATTTACTATATAGTAGGATTGTTTGAAGTCCACAAAAAAATACTTTATACAGCGAATATTGAAAGAAATATTGATACTTCAGGAGTTTTAGTGTTAGATTATGGTTCGTTTAAATGTGTGGCAGTTGGAGCGAAGGATTGTAAAAGCGCCGTTGTCGATGAATATTCAAGGTGATAAAGGCTATATTAATAGTAGTGATGCAGCTAATATGTATAATAAATTTACGTTTTGTTAAAAAAATGATGGGACAGAAAAAGTATTTGAATTAAATGGTGGAAAAGAGAGACTTTATCATGAATTAGTAAAATTTGCTGAATATTACAAAAATGAAGATTTTGATAAGTTTTATGAAGCGAATGAAAAAAAGTTTGATTGTGATGAAAAATATTGGAAGAGGCTAGAAAAACAAGCAGGATTGGAATTTTAGTAAGATAAGAGAAATTAGGAGGGAAAAAATTTTTATGAAAAAAAGCAGCTATAATAACATATGGTTGTCAAAATGAATGTTAATGAAAAGTGCGAAAAATAAAAATATTTCAAAAATATGGGATATGAAGTTCAAGATGAACTTGATGGATGCGACATTGTATTTTTGAATACTTGTACAGTTAGAGAAGGTGCAGCTACTCAAATTTTTGGAAAATTGGGTGAGTTGATGGAATTGAAAAAGGAAAGAGGGACATTGATTGGAATTGTTGGATGTTTTGCTCAGGAGCAAGGAGCTGCTCTTATTAAGAAATTCCCAGTAGTTGATATCGTTATGGGGAACCAAAATATTGGAGAATTCCTGATGCAGTGGATAAAATTTTAAATAATGAAAGTGCGCATGAAGTTTATATAGATAATGAAGATGAATTGCCACCTAGATTAGATGCCGATTTTGGAAGTGATAAAACTGCGTCTATTTCAATAAGTTATGGTTGTGATAAACAGTGTAGTTTCTGTATTGTTCCGTATGTTCGTGGAAAAGAGAGATCAGTTCCAATGGAAGATATCTTGAATGACGTTAGATTTTATTTGAAAAAAGGTGCGAAAGAAATTGTATTATTGGGACAAAATGTAAATGCATACGGTAAGAAATTTAGAAATGGCGACACTTTTGCAAAACTTTTAGATGAAATTTGTAAGATTGATGGAGACTTTATTTTAAGATTTACTTCGCCTCATCCGAGAGATTTTACTGATGATGTAATTGATGTTATTGCGAAAAATGATAAAATTGCGAGATGTATTCATATGCCGCTTCAATCAGGATCGACAGAAATTTTGAAAAAAATGTTGAGAGGATACACAAAAGAAAAATTTTTAGAATTGGCTGAAAAGATTAAAACTAGAATACCAAATGCTGTATTGACAACAGATATTATTGTAGGATTCCCGGGAGAAACAGAGGAAGATTTCCAAGATACAATGGATGTTGTCGAAAAAGTTGGGTTTGAGAATGCGTATATGTTTATGTATTCTATAAGAACAGGAACTATTGCAGAAAAAATGGCGAATCAAGTGCCTGAAGATGTGAAAAAAGAAAGATTATTAAGATTGAATAGATTACAAGATAAATGTGCACTTCACGAAAGTGAAAAATATTTAGGTCGAATTGAAAGAGTTTTAGTAGAAGGACCGAGCAAAAAAAATAAAGATGTTTTAATGGGAAGAACTTCGAGCAATAAAGTCGTGTTGTTTGAAGGTGATGAAAGATTATTGCGTGGAAACTTTGTGAATGTTAAGATTAAAGAGTGTAAGACTTGGACATTGTATGGAGATGTAGTAGAGTAGAAGGACATTCAAATAATTCTCAGTTTTTGAAATAAGAGAAATAAATAAAAAAAGCTATCTCAAAAAGGATTTTCTGAGATAGCTTTTCTTTTAAAAATATATAAATTATGTAAGAGTGTTCATAATTTTGTGTAAACTAATAGATAAATCTAGTAAATCTAGTATTTTACTATTCTATTTACACAAAAATTTTACATTCTCAGTTATGCAAAGATCGAATTACACAGTTTTTTTTCTCAAATGTTCATGAATAGCCTTAGCAGCATTTCTACCTTCACTAATAGCCCAAACTACTAATGATTGCCCTCGTCTTACATCTCCTGCAGCAAAATATTTTGGAGCAGAAGTTTTAAAGTCGATGACATTTGCACTTACATTTCCACGCCCATCTAATTCAACTTTTGAGTTTTCCAAAAGTCCTTCAAAATATGGATGTAAAAATCCGATTGCTAAAAAGACAAAGTCAACTTTTATTATTTCTTCAGAACCTTCAACTTCTCTAAATCCAAGTCTTCCATCTTCATTTACAAAACTTTCAACTTTTGCAATTTTTACTCCACAAAGATTTCCATTTTCATCTTTAACAAATTCTTTTGTTGTAACATTCCACTCTCTTGGATCATTTCCATAAACTTCAGTTGCTTCCTTGTGAGAAGTCGAAGTTTTTAGATACATTGGAAATTGTGGCCAAGGATTTTTTGATGTACGAGTTTCAGATGGCTTATTTAAAATTTCAATTTGTTTTACACTGGCAGCACCTTGTCTTACAGAAGTTCCAACACAGTCAGAACCAGTATCTCCACCACCGATTACAAGCACATTTTTACCTTTTACATCAATTTCTTCGTTATACAAAGGAATATTATTTACTTTTCTGTTTTGCTGAGTCAAAAAGTCCATTGCAAGATAAACACCTTTTGCTTCTCTTCCTTTAATATTTAAATCTCTAGCTTGTTTTGAACCGCAAGCCATAAGAATTATATCAAACTCTTTTTCTAATTCTTCGTTAGAAATATCTTTTCCAGCTTCAGTGTTGTAAATAAACTTAACACCTTCTTCTTCCATAAGTTTTACTCTTCTGTCAATTATTTTCTTGTCAAGCTTAAAATCAGGAATTCCAAGTGCAAGTAGTCCACCAGCTCTTTCACTTTTTTCGTAAACTGTCACATTGTACCCAAATCTGTTTAAAGTTTGAGCAGCAGCAAGTCCAGATGGTCCACTTCCAATTACTGCGATTTTTTTATCAAATCTTTTTTTAGGAGTTTTTGGTTTTACCCATCCATTTTCCCAACCTTTTTCAATAAGAGCAAGTTCAATATTTTTAGTAGTTACAGGTTTATCATTTTTTCCTAAAGTACAGCTTCCTTCACAAAGTGCTGGACAAATTCGCCCAGTAAATTCAGGAAATGGATTTGTTGACAAAAGCAAGTCCAAAGCCTTTTTCCATTCACCGTTATAAACTAAATCTTGCCATTCAGGACAGTGGTTGTCGACAGGACAGGCCCAGTGGCAAAAAGGTACTCCGCAGTCCATACATCTAGCCGCTTGTGTTTTTATATATTCATCGTTTAAAGGGACATCAATTTCATTAAAATCTTTAATTCTGTCAGAAATTTCCCTAATTTTTTTTTCTTCTCTTTCAATTTCTAAAAATCCACCTAGTTTTCCCATTTCTAAGCCTCACCTCTTTCAAATAATTTTTTTAAATTCAGGTGCAATAATAACTTTAAAGTTTTGTTTTTTTCAGTTTCCCAATTGTTTAAAAATTTCTTTTTGCAACAACACTTCCTGTATAATTAAAGTGTTTTTTTCCACATAAGTTTTTATTTCATTTTCATAAACTTCGTTAAGTTCATCAAAATTCAACCATTTCTTTTATTCAAGTTTTGATCAAAAGTGTTGTTTTTATCATAAACATAAGCAATTCCACCACTCATACCAGCAGCAAAAGTTTTTTTACCAGTTTCTCCTAAAAATAACAGCACGTCCACCAGTCATATATTCACAACCGTGATCTCCAACACCTTCTACAACAGCAACTGCTCCAGAGTTTCTAACACAGAATCTTTCTCCAACAACTCCATTTAAATAAGCTTCTCCTCTGATTGCACCGTATAAAATGGCATTTCCTCCAATTATATTTTTCATCTGCTTCATATTTAGAAACTTCAGGTTTTTTTAATAATAATTTTTGCACCGAATAATCCTTTTTCCAATATAATCGTTTGATTGTCCAGTCAAATTATATGTAATTCCTTTTGCTCCAAAACACACCAAAAACTTTGTCCACCGATTCCTTCCAAGTTTAGTGTAATTGTATCATCTTCAAGTTTATATCCACCAAATGTTCTAGCAACTTCTCCACTTAACATCGCTCCAAAAACTTCTATCAAAGTTTTCAATTTTTTTCATTAATTACAGTTTTTTTGAACATTATTTTTATCGCTTTCAAAAAGTAGCTTTAGCAAGTTTAATTAATTTTCTATCAATTATATTTTTCCATTTTGAAGTCTTGATTTTGAGTTTTTTTACATTTGGACTGTCGATATTCTTGTTAGTGTAAAGAATTTTTTTCCTAAGTCTACATTTTTTTAACTTTTTCTAATTTTGAAGTTTTAGAAACTTCCAAGAATTCATCAGCTTTTTCCAATTAATTCATCAAGTTTTGTAACTCCAAGTTCAGCCATAATTTCTCTTGCTTCTTGTGAGATAAATCTAAAGTATCTAATAATATTTTCATATTGTCCAGTAAATTTCTTACGAAGTTCTTCAGATTGAGTTGCAACTCCAACTGGACACATATTTGTATGACATTTTCTCATCATAATACATCCTAAAATTACAAGCGGCATTGTTGCAAATCCAAATTCTTCAGCTCCTAAAATCGCTCCAATTACTAAATCTCTACCTGTTTTTAATTTTCCATCAACTTGAAGAGTAACTCTACTTCTCAATTTATGTTCCTTTAAAAATTTGGTGAGCTTCAGAAAGTCCTAATTCCCAAGGTAATCCAGCATGTTTAATTGAAGATAGAGGAGATGCTCCAGTTCCTCCGTCATGTCCAGAAATTAAGATCATTTCAGATTTTGCTTTAGCAACTCCAGAAGCAACGACTCCAACTCCAGCTTCAGACACCAATTTAACACTAATTCTAGCTTTTTCATTTACATTTTTCAAGTCAAAAATTAATTGTGCCAAATCTTCGATTGAATAAATATCGTGGTGTGGTGGTGGTGAAATCAAAGCTAATTCCAGGTGTTGTATGACGAGTAGCACCAATTTCTTTATTTACTTTAAATCCAGGTAATTGTCCACCTTCTCCAGGTTTTGCCCCTTGAGCCATCTTAATTTGTAACTCATCGGCATTTACCAAGTAATCGGTTGTAACTCCAAATCTTCCAGATGCAATTTGTTTTGTAGCACTTCTTCTGTTGTCTAAAAATCTTTCAGGATTTTCTCCACCTTCTCCAGAATTAGAACGACCACCAATCGTATTTAATGCTCTTGCAATCGCTTCGTGAGCTTCTTTTGAAATTGAACCGAATGACATAGCTCCAGTAACAAATCTTCTCATAATTGCTTCAACAGGTTCAACTTCATCAATTGAAATAGGTTTTCTGTCAGAATGGAATTTTAGCATTCCTCTTATTGTAAGCAAATGCTGACTTTGGTCGTTTACAATTTTCGCAAATTCCTTATAAGTGTTGTAATCATCTCTATTTGCTGCATCTTGAATTTTTGCAATCGCATCAGGAGTCAAGATTCTATTTGTTCCTTCTTTCATCCAAGAATATTCTCCATCCACATAAAGTGTTTCAGCACCAAGATTAATTGAATCAATTGCATCGTCAAAGTTATTTAGAACTTCATCTTCCAATGTTTTAATTGTAAGTCCTTCGATTCTTGAAACAGTTCCTGTGAAATATTTTTTAACTAATTCAGTTGATAATCCAACAGCTTCAAAAATTTGTGCTCCTCTATAACTGTCAACAGTTGAAATTCCCATTTTTGACATAGTTTTCAAGATTGATTTTTTCTGAGCTTTCAAATAGTTGTATTGCAAATCTTTTATTTCAGATTCATCAGCATTCAAGTAAAGTTTATTTTTTACCATATATTCAATTGAATCAAGTGCCAAATAAGGGTTTATTGCAGTTGCACCATATCCGATCAGCAGTGCAAAATGCATAATTTCTCTAGCTTCCCAGTTTCCACTAAAATATCAATTTCATTTCTTTTTTTATTTCTAATTAAGTAGTGATGAAGTCCAGCAACAGCAAGTAAAGCTGGAATTGCCACATTTTCAGTATCAGTATTTCTGTCAGATAAAATAATAGATTTTACTCCGCTATCAATTGCATCTTCAGCAAGTTTAAATATTTTATCCAGTCTTTCTTCCAAGTTTTCAGTTGGTTTGAAAGTTATATCTAAAAATAGCAGGTTTTTTTCCCATTTCTTTCATAATTTTTTTCAAAAAAATTCCATAGTTTTGTTGTCCATAATTGGAGAATCCAAAACTACAGTTTCTCCAGCTTCAGGAACTTTCTTCTAAAAATATTTGCTTTTTCTGTAAAGTTGTGTTCTAAGCGACATAACAAAATTTTTCTCTAATTGGGTCAATTGGAGGATTTGTTACTTGCGCAAACAATTGTTTAAAAGTAGCTGTAAAAGCAATTTTTGGCTTTTTCGGCAAAAAAATAGCAAGTGCTGCGTCATTTCCCATTGAACCAAGTGGTTCTTGTCCAGTTATAGCCATTCTTGAAATCAAGATGTGTAAATCTTCCTTGAATAGCTAAATAATTTTAATTTGTTGTAAATGTCATCTAAATCGCTAGTTTTGTTGTAATTAAAATTAGCTTCTTTCATTAAATCATTTACATTTTTCTTATCTTTAATTAATTTTTTTGAAGTCTGTTCCGTTCAAGACTTTTTCAGTAACTTCATCATCACTATACAATTTTTTTCTTTTTCTAGATCAATTACAAAAAAACTTTTCCAGGTTTAACTCTTCCACTTTGAACAATATTTTCAGGTTTTATTGGCAAAGTTCCAACTTCAGAACCAACAAGCATTTGATTATCATCAGTCAAAATATATCTAAGAGGTCTAAGTCCATTTCTATCAAGTTTTGCAACCAAATATCTGGAATCAGTCATAATCATAGCTGCAGGTCCATCCCAAGCTTCCATTAATCCTGAATAATAGTCATAAAATGCTTTTAGATCTTCAGATTTAGTATGATCCTTTTCCCAAGCCGCAGGAACTAAAATTGAAATCGCTTCCATCAAAGTTTTTCCAGAAAATACAAGCAACTCAATCACTGCATCAAGATTAGCTGAATCTGACCATTCTTCATCATTTATTGGGAATAATTCTTTAATATCTTCGTAATTCGGAGACGCTAATGCAATTTCTCTAGCTTTCATCCAGTTTACATTCCCTTTAACAGTATTAATTTCACCATTATGTGCTAAAAATCTGAAAGGATGTGCCAATTTCCAAGCAGGAAAAGTGTTAGTACTGAATCTTTGGTGTACTAAACAATACGAACTTACTAATTTATCAGATTGTAAATCAATATAGAATTTTTCTATTTGATCAGGTTTTACAAGTCCTTTGTAAATGATTGATTTAGAAGATAATTTTGTAATATAAAAATTTATCTTGGCTATCAGTGTTTGCTGTAGCAACAGCTTTTTTTCAATTTTTTTCTTCTTAAAATGTAAAGATTTTTTTCGAAAGTCTTCTTTACTAGAATTTACTCTTTTTACAAAAAAATTGAAAAAAATATTTGGAAGAGTAGATTGTGCTTGAACTCCTACCGCATCAGCTTTAATAGGAACTTCTCTCCAAGTTAAAAACTCATCTTTAGAATTTTTAACAGTATTTTCAACAATAGATTTTATTTCGTTTAACTCACTTTCAATAGTTGGCAAGAAAACATTTGCAACACCATAATCTCCAGCTTCAGGTAAGTCAGAAATTATATCTTTAAAGAATGCATGAGGAATCTCAAATAATAATCCAGCACCATCACCTGTTTCTGAGTCATAACCTTCGGCTCCTCTGTGTTCTAATCCGGCTAAAATTTTTAATTCCATCTTTTATAATTTTGTTTGATTTTTTTATTTTCAATGTTTGCAATGAATCCCATACCACAGTTATCTTTTTTTCAAAGTAGGGTTCATACAGTGAATTTTGGTTTAATTCACGTTTTGCGTCTTTAACATTATGAAGTTTTTTTCCACGTTTTTTTACCTCCAATTTCTTATTTCGATACTTATATACCTAGCATTATACATATATGTAAAAAAATTTGCAAATAAAAAAATTAATTTTGTTTATCAAAGTATTTTTTTAGATATATAAAACTAATCCTTTAAAAAAATCGACGTTTTTGGGAATTTTACATAAGACAAGTTATAATAAAAAAATAAATTTGACATTGAATTTACTTCATTATATAATAAGTCATTGGTAGAAATTTTTGATTTGAAAATAAAAAAACAAATCTAAAATTAGAATTTAAAAAAATAAGAAAGAGGTATTTTTTTATGGAAAAACGCGATGAAAGTTTTTGGAGAAAAACGTATTCACGGAAAGTAACTTAAAAAGAGTTCCAAAAAGAGGTTTTTAAAGAATTTCAAGCATCTCAATTAGGACAAACTGAATTATCAAAAGCATCAGCTGAAGTTATTGCAAATGCAATAAAAAGACTGGGCAACAAAAAGAGGAGCAACTCACTACTGTCACTGGTTTCAACCGTTAACAGACTTAACAGCTGAAAAAAACATGATTCATTCTTGGAACCAACAGGAGATAAAGATATTATTTACAAATTTTTCTGGAAGCAGCTTAATTAAAAGGTGAACCAGATGCATCATCATTCCCAAATGGTGGAGTTAGAAGTACATTTGAAGCAAGAGGTTACACAATTTGGGATACAAGTTCATATCCTTTTATAAGAGAAAATAAAAATGGAGTAACATTATATATTCCAACAGCATTTATTTCGTTCACTGGATTAGCTTTAGATAAAAAAGTACCTTTGTTAAGAACGATGAAATATGTACATCAACAAGCATTAAGAGTGTTAAAAGGTTTAGGAAATACAACTTCTAAACACGTTTTCAATACTTTAGGAGTAGAACAAGAATACTTTTTAGTAAGCAAAGAAATGTTTGAAAAAAGAGATGACTTATTATTAACAGGAAGAACATTAGTAGGAGCACCTGCACCAAAAGGTCAAGAATTAAGCGATCACTATTTTGGTAAAATTAAAGATAAAGTAATTAACTTTATGAGTGATGTAGACGTTGAATTATGGAAATTAGGAATTCCTTCAAAAACAAGACATAATGAAGTAGCACCTAACCAATTTGAAGTAGCTCCATTATTCTCAATTGCAAACTTGGCATCAGATCAAAACCAAATTATAATGGAAACAATCGAAAAAATTGCTTTAAAACATGGGTTAGTAGCATTATTACATGAAAAACCATTTGCAGGAGTAAACGGTTCAGGAAAACATAACAACTGGTCATTAGGAACAGATGATGGAATAAACTTATTTAGTCCAGGAAAAGATCCTAAAAACAAACACACAATTTTTTTAGTTTTTCGTTTCAGCAGTAATTGAAGCAGTAGACAGATATTATCCAATGTTAAGAACAGCTACAGCTACAGCTACAAACGATCACAGATTAGGTGGACACGAAGCGCCTCCAGCAATAATTTCAATCTTCTTAGGAGATGAATTGACTACAATCTTAGAAAATATTGCATTAGGTAAAAATTCTCCAGTTGCTGAAGCATCACAATTGAATTTATCAGTTGACGTTTTACCAACATTAAGTATGGATGCAGGAGATAGAAACAGAACATCACCATTTGCATTTACTGGAAATAAATTTGAATTCAGAATGCCTGGATCAAGTTCAACACCAGCAAGTTCAGCAGCAGCAATTAACGCAATGGTCGGAAAAGTATTATCTGAATATGCAGATAAATTAGAAAAGTTCAACAAATATAGATGAAACTGTACAAGAAATCATTACAAATGCTTACAAAAATCACTCAAGAATTATCTTCAATGGTAATGGATACAGTGAAGAATGGATTGAAGAAGCTAAAAGAAGAGGATTATCAAATGATACTTCATCAAATATTGCATTGAGAAAAAAATGTTAGATCCAGAAGTATTAGGATTGGCTGAAGAAATTGGAATGTATTCTAAAAATAGAATTAGCAGCTCGTTACAATGCTTATGCTGAAAGATACATAACTCAATTATCAATCGAAGCAAAAAAACTTTAATTGATATGGTAAACAAATTAATTTTACCAGCAGGAATTAAATATGCAGACTTATTAGCTACTCATATTGAAAAAAATGCTAAATATGGTGAAGAATTCGTAAAAGAACAAGAAGAATTATTAAAAGATGTATTATCTAATATTTCTGAAATTAGAAAAAGAAACAAAAATCATTAGCTGAAAAAAAGTTGAACTTGTAAAAAAATGAAGAAGATGTTACAAAACAAACTGATTTAGCTAGAGAAGAATTAAATACAGGACTTGAAAAAAATTAAGAGTTCCTTGTGATAATTTAGAAAAAAAGTAGTGGATTCATCAATTTGGCCATTACCAACATATAAAGATTTATTATTTAAATTATAATTATTAAAAATAAGTTCAAGATTTTAAAAAAATTTTTGAATAAAAAAATATAATGAAAGACTGTTAAACCCGCTCTTTGTCAATATTAGAGTGGGTTTGTCTTTAAATAAATTTAAAAAAATATTCAAAAATATAGTAAAATTATTTTAAAAAAATCAAAAAAACTTGACAGATGTTAAAAAATAGTATAATAATTAAGTGATGGGTGGATGTCCGAACGGCTAAGGGACCGGTCTTGAAAAACCGGCGAAATCGCAAGATGTCTGGGTTCGAATCCCAGTTCACCCGCCATTGAAAAATTGATATATTTTTGGAGAAGTGGCAGAGAGGCCGAATGCGCTCCCCTGCTAAGGGAGTATCCGAGCTAAAAACTTGGATCGAGGGTTCAAATCCCTCCTTCTCCGCCATTTTTTTACAAGTAAATTTTTTTAAAATTTAATAAAGAAGTAAATAATTTGTGTGCATCTATAGCTCAACTGGATAGAGCGTCTGACTACGGATCAGAAGGTTGTGGGTTCGACTCCTGCTAGGTGCGCCATTTTTATAATAGTATAGTGTTTATGTAGTTTGAAGAGATTTAAAAAAATACCTTTGGGGACAATTTGGAGACATTTTTAAAAATCTTCATTTTTTTAATTTCTCAAGTGTTTCTATTAGTTTGCCTTCGCCTTTGTCCATTAAATGTGCATATGTATCTAGTGTCATTTTAACACTTTCATGCCCCTAGCCTTTTTGATACTGCTATTATATTAACACCTTCATTCAATAAAAATACTTGCGTGGCTATGCCTAAAAATCATGTAATCTGATTTTTCTTTAGATTATATTTTCTTATTATATTATTTTTTTACACCGGTGAACATTAGTTCTACTTGTATTAAAAAAATTCTTGGAGTATTTATATCATATAATTTTTTTAAGTATTTTTTTGAACTATGTCACAAAGAAAAATTAGGTATCTTTATTGTTCTAATCGAACTTTTTAGTTTTTTTGGTGTTGTGATATGCTCTTTTTCCATTTATTTTTTTGATAACTTTTTATTAATTCTCATAGTGTTGTTCTTAAAAATTAAAGTCTTTGTGATTTAGTGCTAAAATCTCTCCAATTCTCGCTCCTGTAAAAATAAAAGTAAATTAAATATTGTGTATAATTCTGCAGTTATCTACATATTTTATAAATTCGTTAAATTCTTTTCAAGTTCCAAACTTTTTATTTCATCTTTTTCCCTCAATAGAGGAGAATCACTAACTTGTCCAGCTCTCGCAACTGGATTGAATGGCAAGTTATAAAATTTTTACAGCATAATTCATAATCGCAGACATTTCTTTTTGTATAGTTACAAAAATAACTTTTTTTATAATTATTTTTTTAGTTCTTCATTCTGCCATTTTCTAATTATAATAGGGGTAATGTCCCCGACTAAAATATTTTCAAAAAAATGGAATGAGCTTAAATTTAAAAAAATCTTTTTCTTTGTTGTTGTAAGAACTTGGTTTTTATTCGTGTTTTTATATCTTTTAAATATATTTGAGCAAAAATCTTTGAAGAAAATTGTTTCTGCTTTTGTAGATAATTGCGCTAAAAAAATTTCTCTCATATTCAACAGCTTCTTTTTTTGTTTTAAATCCCCTTTTTCTTTTTCTTTTTTTAGTAAAACCGTTTATTTCTTTATATCTAAATTCACAATACCAAGTTCCTCTTTCATCATCTTTTGTATACTGGCATATAAATCACCTATTCTATATTGTATCTTTCGTTAAAAATATTTAGCATTTACGACTTTATCGTAATATAGAAACCCTTTTTCTTCTAGTTCTTTGTTCAAATCTTTTATGATTTTTCTTCGCACGTTTTTCAGGGGCTTCCAGTATTTTCATTATATCATCTTTGTTGTAAAAGTACTTCTTTTTCATCATTCCTCCATTTCTCTCAATTAACCCTCTTTGCTTATATTAAAATGGATTTCCATCATCTTCATTTTTCTGATATAACTTCAACAGCATCTTCTATATTATCGTTAGAGTAAGGTTCTGTTACTTGAACAGGCGTATTGTCTAGTTCGCTTTCATTCACTCCTATTTCCTCAGCTTCATACATTCCGTCAAGATCTTCAATAAATGCTTCTCTTAATGCTTGAGCTTTTGCCACCTTAGTTATCATTGTAACTGGTTTATTTTCCCAGTTTGTATTAGGTTTTCCGTCACTTTTTCTTTGTACATATTCGTCAAAATTGACTTCTACTGTTACAGGATTTTCCCAATTTTTACGATAAACTGTACACCAGGCACCAATTATTTCCTCTTTGCTTTTTACATAAATTGTTCCATCTCTTTTTTCTAGTTCTCCAGTATCTTTTTTAAGAATCCATAACCCTGTTTTTTTACCATTGTAATCCTTATGTTTAATTGCTCTTTTTTCCAATGCATCTCTTGATACAACCATTGCAGCAGGTTGAGTTCCGTATTTTATTAAGTATACTTCTTTTTACAAAAAGGATTCAATTTTCTTGCTCTACACAAGTGCATAAAATAATTAATTTCCTGATCCGTAATATTTCCGTTTCCATTTACTAAGTAATTTTTTACGATTGCAGGACTTAACTTCACTTCCTCATTTCCTACTGTAAATGTCATTAATTGGTTTTGTCTTCTGTTATCTTCATTTCCTAGTCTTCCCATTTTTATATCCTCCTAAATTTGTTTGCTTGATATTTTTTCAGTTTCAATTCCTAGTCTGTCCGCTTCTTTTTTTCAACATTATTAGAAAAACTTAACGGAGCATTTACAAATCTTATTGTTGTATCATAATATTTTTTTCTTTTTAGTAGTTTCCATGTTCTGCAGTTCTATTTGAACAACTTGTTGCTTTTTGATTTCTTCAATTTCTTTTTGTTTTTGAATTTCAGCTTCTTCTATAGCTCTTTGTTTTTTTCTTCCTCAGCTTTTTTTGTCTTAAATTTGCCTCTGTCTGCTTGATTTCGTTCTTCTTGCTTTCAATTTTTTTCAGTAATAAGGTTATAATCCTCAGTCATTAAAAAAATTTCATTGATTCAAAAGTTATCATAAATTCAATTTCTGAATTTGCCTTTGCAATTTGTGAATTTATGAAGTCTTGTTTTTTTCTCAAGCTCATCATATTGTTTTTGTACTTCGTTCTCAATTTTTCTTGAAAGTAAATGATTTATCTAGCCATTTGTCATTCCATTCCAGGAAAATTTTTTTAATCCTGGGTTTCTTGTGAAGATGTTATTTATTTTCTTCTGTACTTCAACTTTCTTTTTTTCTCTTATTTTTTTCATCGTATCCTTTAAGTTGTTCGTCAATAAAGTTTGATATCCCTTTACTTCTTTTTCATAAGTTTTAAGAGTATCAATGAGTATTTCGATATCAGCATTTGCCTTTTTTTCTGTATTTTCTTTCTCTCATCACTTATTTTCTTCTCAAGTTTATTTAATTTAGTTCTTTCTGATTTAGCTATATCAATATCATCTTCAGTAACGATCCAGCCTTCGTATTTCTGCTAACAATTTTCATAAAGTTTTTTTAAGTCATCAATATTACTTGAAACTTTAGCTGGCACAAGTTCTGTCACTTCAAACTCAATTACTTGTAATTCCTGTGTTCCCATTTTTTTCCTCCTATATTACTAATCTTCTTTTTGATGGTGGCTCGATATCATTAAGTATAAATGAATTGAACCATATCTCTTTTTTTATAATTTCTTTTTATATCTTCCTCATCACGTTCAATAAAAATATTGTTTGATTTCATGTTTATTATTTGCAAAAAGCTAATTTTATATCAGCATATAATATTGCATATTTCCAACCAGTTACGTATAGATAATGTTGAATTTGTAAATAATATTCAATTGGAATATCATTTTGCCATTTATCCTTGTAAATTTGATATGAATGGCATGTTGCCGTCTTAATTTCTAGAACTCCCATTTCTCCTTGTTTGTTTTTCAATGTTCCGTCAAGATTGGCACTCATAAAACCAAATTTAAGGCTCTCAAGCGTTTTTTCGAGTTTATCCACAGTATAATTAGGGTTGTTGATTTTAAAGTGTTCTATAAGTAGATTTTCACTTAATTTTTCCACGTTGTATTGCCTTGTTATCACTCAGATCTTCCTGTTCACGCCTGCCTGTTTTTTCTTCCCATAAAGTTACAAGATTTTTATATTCATTGTAGCCCATTATAACACTTACATCGCTCCCACCAATGTGCTTTTTGTCTTATGTTATGCCATTCATTTTCATTTCTGTAACTTATTTCTTTATATTTCATATTTCTCCTCTTCCTTTTTGAATCCTTTTTTTCTAATTCTTTTATCACTTTATTTGATATTCTAATCGCATTAGTGTCATAAAAATGTAATTTGTTCTCTCATTATTACGTTTCTAGTGTCTGATTCTGTTATTGCGAATAAGACATAATCTTTAAATATATCAAAAAGTACTTTTTTTCTTCTCTTAAATCCCAATTAATATCTAATACTAATTGTGCTATTTTCATAACTTTCTCTTTCAATTCGTTATTCAATTTCATTTCTGTTACCACCTTTTATTTTTTTCCAATTTCTTTTTATCATTTTTGGTGCTAGATAAAGCAGTACCCATAAATGAAATGGTATTGCTAATTCTCCACCAACTCCATCATATCCACGAATTTCTTTAGCATATCTAAATGCTAGAACTGTTAAAAACAGTTATTATTAATATTTTTTTCCACAGTGTACTAATATTTTTTTCATGTTTAATCTCCTTTATTTTATTTTTTTAAAAAAATCTTTTTATCCTATTTTTAAATTTCTTTTGCTTCCATTTCCTTTCTTGTTCTTTCACTGTTTTCATTTACTATTTTCAACACATCAAATTTCATCTTTCTACCTCTATTCTATAATTATTTTTTTCTTTGCTTTTTTTATCACTTCTTTTGTACTTATCTCAAAAACACTTTTCATCTCCAGAGCGTTTAAAAGATACACTCTCAAAGGATAAAAATGTTTCCTTTGCATTACGAATTTATTATCTTTGTATAAAGTAAATTTCATTTTATTTCCTTCCGACTTTTTAAAAAAATTTTAAATTTATGTTTTTTTCAAAAGATGATCTATAAGTTCACAAGTTTCATTTACTGTTGTCTTGCATCTTTTAGAAATTGTTAAAACCTCAAATCCACTTAGCCCTTTCCTTATTTCGTTCCTTGTAAGCTTCAAGTCGCTTATAGCTTTTGCAAGTTCACACATCTTATCCATTTATCCCACCTTTTTAGTTTCAACGATAAACGTTTCAATTCTTTCGTTTTCCTCATACCAGTCTATTCCACCGTTACAGTCTTCATAATAAACTGTGTCCCAAGTTTCTCTTTCGTCTTCGTAAGAAAAGTTTTCAAAGTACTCACGAATTTTTATCACTTCTTTAGTTGAATATCCGTCTAATATACACTCCATAAGCCACTTATTTAGCCAATCTTGAGTGTATTCTATTTGATTGTTTCTATTCATTTTTAACTCTTCGTTGTCAATCAAATCAAATATTATATTTCTTATTTCTTTTTCTAGATCTGTCATTTTTATCACATCCCTTTATATTTGTAACACTTTCGTTACAAAATAATCTTTAAAAAAAGTAGCTTTGTTTCTACTACAAGATTATTATAGCACACTTGTAACAAAAAAATGCAACACTTTTTTTGTAACAAATTTGTTACTTTTTATAAAAAAATGTGGTAAAATTGTATTAATAAAGTAGGAGGAAACACTTATGGAGTTAGGGGAATTATTAAAAAAATCAAAGAGAGCGAAGAAATCTAACATTGAGACAAGTAGAAAATAAATTGAAAAGTAAAAAAATATTAATTATAGTCATACAAGTATAAAAAAAGATTGGAAAAATGGCGAACACGAAAAAAAGTTCCAATTAAAGTTTTTGTCAGCTTTAGCAGAAATATTTAATTTAGATAAAAATAGAATTATTTAATTTAGCTGGGGCCTCTTTAGATAAGACAAATGACGATAGGTTCTTTCGATTAAATAAAAAAAGAAAAAGTTCAGTTAGATGAAGTCATGAGCAGTGCGGATTATTTTTTTAACGACAAAAATGTAAGTGACGAGGACAAAAAAAGAAATTGTACGATAGTTTGCAAGAACTATATTTTTGACGCAAAAATGAAAAAAATAAAAAGAAAAAAATAGAGGTTCTTATGAAAAAAATATAAAATTAAGAGTCAATAATTTGATAAGGAAATACAATACTAAAAAAATCCTTATGAATTATGTTCAAAAATGAATATAAATATTTTTTTATATGGAGCTTGGAGAAATAAAAGGATATTATAAAAAAAGTATTAAAAAAATAAATATATAGTTATAAATGATAATTTGGATGATTATTCTAAAAAGATAGTTTTGTGCCATGAAATGGGACATGCTATTTTTACATTGCAATAAAAAAATAAATTTTTATGAAAAAAATAATTTTTTTATACTATTCTAACGAGTTAGAAAATGAGGCAAATGAATTTGCTGCCGAATTGTTATCGAGGCAATATGAGATATTGACTGATGAATTAATAAAAAGAATGTAGGTTAGGAATCACTTTTTTTAGAGGAAATAAAAAACTCTTAGAAAAAGAAATAAATATAACGAGTAATTGGTGGGGATAATTTTGGTTTTTAATATCAATTAGGAGGAATCAAAAAAATGAAAAAAATTACTAGTAGTTTTGACATTAGCATTTGTTAGTGCTAACACATTAGGGGAAACATTGCATTTTAAAAATTGTAAGGAAGCTAGAGCAAAAAGGGTATAAAAAAATATCAAAAGGGGTGAACCTGGTTATGCAAGACATTTAGACAGGGATAGAGATGGAATCGCTTGTGAGAGCAAATAATTTTTAAAAAACAGAAATTGCTAAAAAAATTATTCATATATTTTTACCAATTTTTGCTGGTTCAATGATTTATATATTATTTCGAGAAGAAAATTTACTGATGTTTAAATGGTTTAAATTTTTTTGAAATTGAATTTTATAATAAATTTTTTTAAGATATAATTTTTATAAATATAGAATATATGTTCCACAAAGTGTCTTATTTTTCTTTACCTGATGCTTTTTGGGTATATTCATTTACAATGTTTTTTTAAGTATTTATTTTAAAAAAATAGAATTATACTTTCATCAATTTTTGTTGGAAGTATAATAATAGAAATATTACAACTTTGGTTTATAACAGGGACATTTGATATATATGATGTCATGTATATGTTTGCGTTGTATTTAATTGCAATGTATTTTATAAAAAAATAAGGAGAAAAAAATATGAAAAAAAGAAAAATAGGATTAATAATCGGATGCGTTTTATTTGTAATTTTAGCAGTTGGAAGTGTTTCAAGTGGTGAAAAAGATAATGTAAAAGTAAACAGCAAACAAACACAATCTTCTAAAGAAGCTTCTGAAAAAACAGTCGCAACAAGAAGAAAAAGAATATGAAATATCTGGGAGCTAAAACAAAAATCAGATCAATTTGCTACTTATGTAACTGGTATTCTTCAAAAATAATGGTGGAAAAAAAGGGATATGTTCAAATTATGATTCCTTGTTATGATAAAGACGGCGCTAAATTAGGAGATGCATTAGCTAATGTTAATGACATTGAAGAAAATGGAAAATGGAAATTTAAAGCTATATTTACAGGAAATGAAAAAAACCAAAAAAACATGCAATATTAACAATGCTAAAAGTAACAGGATTTTAAAATAATATTTTTAGAAGTCAAAATTGGCTTCTTTTTTTTATCTTTTTTTGTTGCAAAAAAATGTTACAAATAAGGTATAATAATTTAGAGGTGATAAAATTGAAAAATAGAGGAAAAAAAGAATGAGGACAATTAAAGGACTTATTTTTTTTCTAGAGGATTAAATATGAACGAAGTAATGAAAAAGATTCGGATACAAAAGCTATCGAGGATTTAAGGAAGCTATAAAAAAGAATAGAAAAAAATAAGTATAATGAAGTTTTTGAATATTTAAATAGCTAATTTTTTTATTATTTTTGTAACGCTAATGTTACAGAACTGGATATTGAATTAAGCATATTCAGAAATCGAGTTAGGAGGACGAGGTGAAAAAAAGAATTTGGAATTTTTAGATAAACCAATAGAGTGATTTGGAAATCTAAAAAAATTAAGTGGGGAGTTGAGAGAAGTTGTAATTAAAAAAATACCCAGAATTAAGAGAAGATGAAATTGAATACTTAACTCAATTGCTGGGTATGGAATTAAAAAAATATTATTTTTGGATATCAATCCTTGTGAAAAAAATTCAATATTTCACAGGAATTATGGAACATACGGAACGAATCCTAAACCACAAGGGAACCCACCTAAAAATCCGAGAAAAATAATTATCTTCTTGGATTAGGTGGCGGCGTTCCAGTTGGCTTTGGATTGTTACCTTTGGTAAAACTTTCTCCTTGCGGAGTAGGTTTTGGCTGTGTAGGTTTAGGTTTATTCATCGCTATTACCTCCTTCGTGAAATTCAATTACTACATCTTTGTAAGGTATTTTTTTAAGTATAAAGAATAAGCTGTGTATTCAGGCAAATTTTTCAGGGTAGACTATAACATTTTTTTCATTAATAGTTCCAAAATAGTCTTTATCTTCAATAGACCATTCAAGGATGTAACCAATATAGGATGTATTATCATTCAAAGTTCTTAAATTAATCCATTTTGATATAAATTCATCTCCGTATTTAAAAGCCGAAAAATGGTTGCAAATACAGAGGGATTAGAAGAACGATTCGTAAATTTTAGTTTATATAACAAATTATAGATTATATCGTGTTCTTTTTGCATAAGAATACAGTAAAGCGATAATGATAGAAATTAATGCGCTTAACAAAATTTCTATAAAAATTTGGTGAAAAATTTACCACTTGAAATGGAGCTAAATAAATAAAAATTTCAACTTAAAAAAATTTTTTTAAATATATAAACTAAAAAAATAAGAAACATTACCAATTATAAAAAGAATCAATGATAAAAAAAGTAAAAATTATTATGTTTTTGAATAACTAAAATTATCAATGATAATTCGACCAATAAAAACCTGGCAGTAAAAGATACAGGAAATTAGCAGAAATAACAGAAAAACATTAAACAACACCTCCTTTCGTTATAGTTTTGTTTGGCGATATTATTATAACTCAAAAGGAGAAAACTTAAGTAATAAAAAAGCACTCCGAAGAGTGCTAGGAAAGAAGAAATTTCAAATTACTACATATTGTGTTTATTATACCATAATATTTTAAAAAAACACAATATATGGGAAAGGAAAAACAAATGAGGGTTTACAACATATTTAAACAATGCAAAATGCATGGAGTGGGAAATAAATGCCACTCAAGGAATTCTATTTTTCTTTATTGTACGAAGCACCAGCTTGGGCAAAAGAAGAAATTATTGAAAAACAAAGCGTATTATTTTTGTTTCAAGAAATTTGATATTAGATGAACTACCAATGTTTTTTTGAAAAAAAGCAGATACAGTTTATAGAAATTTAAAAAATATTAGCAGAAAAAAAGGTCTTATTGAATATATCAAAAAAAGGTAAAAAAAGGATTTAATAAGAATATCTGAAAAAGGAAAAAAACTTGGAATGAAATCAAAAAGAATAATTCGGAAAAAATCCGTCTTTTGAAGAAAAACTCGGAAAAAAATCCGAGCAAATTCGGAAAAAAATCCGAAAAAAACAAGAAAAAAACTCGGAAAAAAATCCGACAAATAATAATACTATATATAATTATAATAATACTAATATATTAAATAATAATATACATGTGAAAAATGAATTTTTCACGATTGTGTGAAGAAATAAAAACCAACTGGATAAAAAAAATTGCTCATGAATATAAATTGTCAGGTACACAATTAAAAAAATAACTGAAAAAAACGAAAGAGAGTTATTAATAATTTGCTGAAAGAGTATTCGCTGGAAGAAGTAATACAGTCAATGGAAAAAAATACACATCTAGTTTTCTGCAAGGAAATAATAAAAACAGGGTGGCAAATAGCGTTCGATTGGTTTATTAACAAATCGAATTTCTTAAAAAGTGCTCGAAGGAAATTATGATGATAAAGCAAATAGTAATAATTCTGAAAAAAAGAAAAAAATTCCAAAAATTATCAAGAAAAAAAGACTTTGTTGGAGTAACTGACGAAAGCATTGCGAATTTATTAGGAGGATTGACGGGAAATGAATAATCAAGAATTTAACGAAGTATTTAAACTGCTTTTAGCAGCTTATCCAAACACAAAAGACAAAGAAAGTGTCGCAACTATTTATTTTTTGACGATTGCAAATGAGTTGACTAAAAAAGAATTTGCAGAAGCGGTTGTCAAAAATCTTAAAAAAACTAGGAAAAAGTGGGTTTATACCACAACCAGCTGAAATTTTAGAAGTTGCTAAAAAAACTGCTAACATCGAACATCAAGTGATTTTAGCTAAAAAAATGCTTAAAAGAGCTATTGAAAAGGTTGGAAGAACTGGAATGATAGCGTTTGAAGACAAAGGAGTACAAGCCGTTGTTGATTATGCTAGTTGGTTGAGACTTTGTGATATGAGTGAAACTGAGTTTGATAATTTTTATGAATTGGGAATTTGAAAAAAATCTACAAGGAATTTATGAAAAAAATCCATATAGTGTTCCTGAATATTTTCGAGGTTCTCAACCATTAATCGGACAAACAAAGCCAAAATTATTTACATATGCGATGATTGGGATTAGGAATAACGAAAACTTTATTCCATTGGAATATAATGCGAAAAAAAGAAACAGAGAATAAATTGAGTTACAAAAAAATCTAAAGGAAAAAAATGTTGATAGGAGGATAAAAAAATAATGATAAAAAGAAAAAAAGTAAGGGTAAATATTATAGCAATAGATTTCAATAGCCATAAAGGCTGGAGATTATATCACAACGAGGACTTATATGGGAATACAGAGATTATAGATGATAGGTTTTGGAACGATGTGCAAGAAGGATATTATAGTTTCAGCAAAGGTACAACTTTAATTGCTGATATAGAATGTCCTTGGAAAATTGAAGAACCACTAAAAAAATTTTGAAGGTGCATGAGGTGATTTATAGTGATTAAGCTAGAATTGCCAGTAAACTGGCAGACTAGAAAAAAATAAAATAACTCTAATGAGCCTAAACTGGTACAGAAATGAGAATGAGTATGTTAAGAACAAAAATAAAACATGAATATCATGACTTGATTAGATTGAAACTTTTTAAAAAACAAGGAAAAAAATAAAAGGGAAATATCAAGTCCGATACCGTTATTTTTACAAAAAAATTCAACTAGCGACCTTGAAAAATGTAGCTTCAGTAATTGGGAAATTTCTGAACGATGCATTAAAGGAACTGGGAATAATTGTAGATGACAGTGTTAAATATTTAGTCAATAGTCAACTAATAGTTGACAGTTGCGATAAGAAAAATCCGAGAATTGAGATAGAAGTGGAGGAAATATTTGAGCTTTAAGGAACATAATAACAGAAAAATAGCCAAAAAACTAGCTGAATACATAACAGGGACAGAACTAAGGCAGTATTTAGCTAGGAAAGTAAAAAAATATGTCAGAATTGACAATCCTGTAATATTTGATGGTGCTGTCGGAAGTGGGCAATTAGAACAATTTATAAACCCTTCTAAAATCTATGGTGTAGATATTCAGGAGCAATCTGTGTTGGCTGCAAAACAAAATTACAAAGATGCGGATTTGGAGATAAAAAGTTTTTTCAATTACGGCAGAAATGATTTCATAGCAGATGCTGTTGTTATGAATCCGCCTTTTTCGATAGAGTTTAAAAGTTTAACAGATGAAGAAAAAGAGAATATTCAAAAAGAATTTGGTTGGAAAAAGAGTGGAAAAAGTTGACGATATATTTGTCTTAAAAATCACTTAAATATACAAAAAGATTCGCATTTTATATTCTTTTTTTCCTGGAGTGGGTTATAGAAAAAAACAGAATCAAAAATTCAGGGAATTGATAGGTAATAATTTAGCTGAATTAAATTTAATAAGGAATGCTTTTGACGACACTTCAATAGAAGTATTATTTATTGTAGTAGATAAAGAGAAAAACGTTAAGAGGGCTAGAACAGGAAATATATGATTGCAAATTTAAAAAGCAAATACATCATGAAATTTCTGAAATTCCCGAAAAACTTCAGATGGGAAACTCCGCACGAAGTTGTCGAAAAAAAGAAATCAATATAGATGAACTCAACAAAACTATTTCCGAAGGTTGGATAAGGAGTTTTGAAAAAAATCTTGAAATTGAGATATTTCTAAAAAACTGAACTTGGAGCTGATATAGATGTGTTAAATAATATAAAAAAAGTTAGGAAGATATGCGATAAATTTGAAAAACAATTGAAAGGAAGTAGAAAATGCAGTTTGATGACGTCACAAGAGAAGCAATTGAAGTTATTCAATCTCTTTTCAGAATTGCAACAGTGAGGGTTGCTGATATATTTAATATAAAAAAATCAATAGTAAAAAAAGATGTTTTTGGAAGAAAAGATATGATTGAAAAATGGATACTCGGCAATATTCTTTAGCGATATATCAAGAAAAATATGACATTATTATCAAAAAAATATTGAAAGTAGAATTCAAAAAGAGCTATTTGAAATTTCAAATAAAATGAGTGAAAACGATATTTTAGTAAACCTTGAGGAATTTAGTAAAAAAACAATACAGGAAGAGCTGTATTATATGTTGGAACGGGAAAAGTGGCATTAAATGGCTATGTTGCAGTTTTGACTTTAAAAAGAAAGTTTTAAGAATATGATTAATCTTAAATACATTTCATTTTATATGAATTATTCAAATTTTTTTAGGCAACAAGTTTTAAAAAAAGCCACAGGAGCAAGAGTTCAAAGAATTTCAAAGCAAGATTTTTGAGCTTATGGAAATAAAAAGTTCCAGGGATTGAAACACAAGAAAAAAAGTAATGAAAAAAATTTTGAATCTATTAAAAAAAGATTTTTGAAATAGTTTCTGCTAGTATTGAAAAATAAGATTGAAAAAAATAACACTTGCCAAAAAGATATTTTATGCAAGAAATATTTAACAAAAATAGAGGAGGAAGAATAATGGAAAAAAATGGAAAGAAATAGTTGAGCTGGTCAAACAATTTTATATCGCATTTGGGCAACAGGATTTTTTTAGAAAAGGAAATGACTAAGGAGCGAATGAAATTAAGAGAGATTGTTTGATGAGGAGCTAACTGAGTATAACGCAGCTAAGAGAGAAAACAATAAAGTGGAGATGTTAGACGCAGTGTGTGATATGTGTTATATCCTAGTCGGAACATTACTGGAAATGCACAAAGGTAATGTTGACACAGTTACGAATGTGATTTATTTTGAAGAGGACGACAAAAGCAAACTTATTTTTGAGAAAGTTTTTAAAAATGAGTTTAATGATATTTTTGTAAAAGCATTTGAAGAAGTGCATAGAAGTAATATGTCAAAGTTGCAAGACGGAAAAGCAATTTTTAGAGCGGACGGTAAAATCTTAAAAGGGGCTGATTATTTTAGACCTAACTTAAAACCGTTTGTTGACGAGTTGGAAGTGAAAAAATGATAAAGTTGGAGCTTTCGACAGTACTGCCGAGTGTAAATGGCATATGGATTAATAAAGCAAACGGTAGATACAAGTCTAAAAAGGGCAAGATATTCGAGAAAACGGCTCGTAGTGAGCTAAACCTTTGACTAGTAGTTTAGAAGTACGCATATGGCTTTATTTCAAGGATAAACGTAAAAGAGATATTGATAATTACAACAAAGGAATTTTAGACGCGATGACGAATATAGTTTATAACGACGATTCACAAATTGAAGAACTGAATATTAAAAAGATTGTCGGTTGTGGATTCAATAAAGTTAAAAATCGAAGTGGAGGAGTTGTAATGAAAAACAAATATAGTTTTTAAATTCAGTATTAAAAGAAATTTTTGTAAAGATTTTGAGAAAGAAAAATAAAAAAATATCAAAAAAGGAAATACATTTGAAATGTTTAACAGTATTTTTTTAGGGTATGTGAAAGAAGAAAGTTAAAAAGATAATAATGGGTATAGAATTTTTTTGCGAGGAGTTGAAATAAAAATTAATAATAGAATAAAGGAGGAACATTAATGAACGAATTAATAACAATAGAAAAAAAGTAAGAGGGTTTATTGGAGAAAATGGAATAATATTTTTTTAAATTTGGAAGATGTAGCAAGAGGGCTAGGATTCGTTGATATAAAAAACGGAATTGAATATATAAGATGGAACAGAGTGGAGAAATATTTAAAAGATTTTGGTTTCGCCACAAGTGGCGAAAATGATTTTATACCTGAAAACATCTTTTATTTATTAGCGATGAAAGGTAAAAATGAAATTGCAAGAAATTTCCAACTTAAGGTCGCAAACAAAAATTTTTACCAGCAATAAGAAAAAAACAGGAATGTATGCGACAGAGGAATTATTAAATAATCCTGATTTGGCAATCCAAGCGTTTATGAGATTAAAGGAAGAGATGAAAAAAAGAAAAGAATTAGAGAAAAAAGTCGAAGAACAACAGCCTAAAGTCGAATTTTACAATGACGTGACTGGCAGTGATACGACAGCAGAAATAGGAACAGTTGCTAAGGTATTAAATTTTAAATCTGTTGGGAGAAATACATTGTTTGATATTTTAAGAAGACAGGGGATATTGCAAAGGGATAACATGCCGTTTCAAACGTATGTTGATCGCGGATATTTCCGAGTTGTAGAAAGCAAATGGAATGCTCCGAATGGTGATGTAAAAGTAAATTATAAAACTGTTGTGTACCAAAAGGGGATTGAGTATATATCTAAGGTTTTAAGAGATTTGGGGTATGAAAAAGTTGGAGAGGTATTAAATTAAGAGAGGAAAGGGCAATGAGGGAGGATGTTATAGCGAAAATAAGAAAAAGACTTACAGAAGGGAATGAAGAAGGAAGGTGTCAATTAAGTGGCTTATGCAGAGATAGATAGAAAAAATAAGAAAATAAAATTTTATTATGCAACAAATAAGCCTGTTAGATCATTACAAAATTGGCAAGAGGAGTTGAAAGAGTATGATATTGAGATAATACCTCAGAATACTATAACAACGGAACAAATGAAACTCTGTTATGTGTTGTTCGAGCAATTTGCGAACGAAAAAGGTTGGGATTTGGATTATACAAAAAACTATTTCAAAGCCTCGTTTGGGGCAACACATGAAATAAGCAATTTTAGTTTGTCACCGATGAAAAAGAATGCTTTGACTTTGGAGCAGGCAACAAACTTTATACAGTTTATAATTGAGTTTGCAATAGAGCAAGACGTAAATTTATATATCCTAGATCCGAAAGACAAAAGGGCAAGGCATATAAGAGAAATAGTGCCAGATATACAGAGATATGTTATAAGTTGCTTAAGAAAAAGGATATGCTGTGTTTGTGGAAGGCCCCATAATGAATATAATACAGTTGATTTGGAACATTATGATAATGTAAACGAAATTGGCGGATACGAGTTTGATACAGGATTAGAAACTAGGTTTTTGAGTTTGTGTAGGTGGCATCATACAGAGATACATAATATGCCTAAAGAGGAGTTTTTAGAAAAATATCATTTAGAGCCTGTTTACTTGAATGAAAGGCTAGTTTATGAGCTTTTAGAAGTTTATCCTAATCACTTTAAGTTGTTTAGGAAGAGATTAAAAGAGGGGTATTATAGAGGAATTGTTAAGGAGGAATAAATGAAAATAGCAATATTATTAATATTATTAGTACCAATTTTATTTTGGATTGTATTTATTTGGGATATATTTGAAAATGCAGTTGAAAGAATGAAGGATTATAATCTGCTTGGAACATTAATGAGTTTAGGTTTTGGAGTGCTTATGGCTTACGGGTTGTATGAGTTTTTTTATTAAAAAAATAATAGATCCAGGGTAAAAACTATTTTATGTTATAAAGAACATTTGGATGATGTCGGGAAAAAAACGATAAATTTAGGAGGATTCGAAAATGTCAAAAAAATTAATGAGGATAGTGTTTTTGTTTTATAATTATATTTATAGGTGTTGCACAAATTGAAGGAACTAAAGATTTTTTTAGAACTAGCTAAATTAGTTGTGAGTTTTGCATTCGGTATGTGGGTATCAACATGGATTAAATAATTTAAGAAAGGGAATTAAAATGAAAAAAATTATTATTAGGAATTGCAATTTTAGGATTATTAGGAAGTTGCGCAAGATGGGAAGACAGTCAAAAAGACTATGAAAGCGACACAAAAGGTTTAAAAAAGAACGGTACAAATTTATACTCTTGACGGAAAAATTGTTGAAAGAATACAAAGGAATGATAAGGGTAAGAGATTCGGATGAAAGTAATAGAATATCATTGAATTTAATAAGTGAGAATAATCGCAGAGTTACAATTGATAATGCAATCGTGATAACAGAGGAGGAATAATAATGAGAATGATAAACGGACTGATTGCAACAACGGCTACTTTGGTGCTGTTAAAAATATTTATGAATTAGTTATTGTATAAAAAAACAAGGCAAAGAGATTCAGATTCAACATGAGCAATGTAATAATATTTTTTTAGTTGCTACAATAATAAATCTGTTTGTAATTTATGGGTTAATTTGGATTATAAAGTTTTCTGCGATTAAAGTGTAGAACAAAGAGAGCGAAAATTTATAGTGAAAGGGAATGTTGAGAATGTCAGAGTTTATTTTAAAAAAATGAATGAATGGGAATTTTTTTAAAATTAAAAAAATAAAAGAGAAAGTTTAAAAATTTGAATTAAGAGAAATAAATCAAAAAGATACAAAGAGAAGAGGAAATAAGGGAAAGAATAGAAGTAAAGGAGCAGTTAAGAGATGTTGAAATAAAGAAAGTATCAAATATTTTAAAAAGTTTTAAACGCAAGAGGAGAATACGAAAATATTTTTTTAAATTGTAAACATGAGGATTACGAAATAGAACTAAAAAGAGTGTTGAAACAATATTTAGATTTTTTTAGAATATTACTTATAAATACTTGAAAAATATTGATAAAATAAGGTATAATAAAGGGGTGATAAAATGCTTACTAAAGAGCAGATAAGTCAAATTGAAAAATAATAAAAAAATCTTTTTTTCATTTTTGTAGTAATTTTTACTAGAAGAAATGAAGAAAAAAAGGTGAAAGAGAAATGACAATTGTTTTCAAAAAAACGGTAAAAGTAATTAAAAAGAAAAAACAAATACAATTGGATAAAGGCAAGAGTTATGAAAGTTAATGAGCCGATTTATATGTAGATTAGAAATAGTCTATTTATAAGTCGGCTCTTTTTGTCTAAAAAAACTAAAAAAAGGTAAAGGAAAAAAATGAAATATGAAAAACATAAAATTATTGATTAAGAATGAGTATGAAAATGGTGCAGGAGTTACAGAGTTATCAAAAAAAGTATAAAGTGAGTGCGAATACTATTAATAGTTGGAAAAAAAGAGAAAAATGGCAAAAAAAGTTGCACCAAAAGGAAATGCACCAAATTCTAAAAAAACGCACCAAAAAAACGAAATGGTGCAAACAATAAAGAAACCCAAATAAAATCAGACATAATAGATGATGTTTCAAAGTATGAAATAATGGCAAAAAAATGGCATAAGCGAAAGAACTTATTACAGAAAAAAACAGAGTGTTAGAGTAATTCAGATTGAACGTAGCGAAAAAAATATTAAGAACTATTTCAGAGAAAAAAATATAACGATGCTGAAAAAAAGATTGTCTAAAAATAGCAGAAAAAAATCTAAATTGGAAACGCAATTTTTTTGGAATCTGAGAAATTAGAAAAAGAAGAAATGCAACTAATTGCAATGAAATTGAATTTATTGAAAGAGTTTGAAAGAGATATAAAGATTGGTGCGAGAGTTATAGGTGACTATAGACAAGCTGAATTAGAAGAACAGTTAGCTGATGAATTGTTGCAACAAGAGAAATTAGAAATTGAAAAAAATCTAAAATTAAAAAAAGATGACGAAAAAGGAAATTGAAAAAAAGAAAAACGAAATGATTGAACTGTTAAAAAAATATAACAAAGAAGGTTGAGAAGAATGAATGATTTAACGCCAAAACAATATGAAGTGTTAGAAACGTTTAACAAAGAACAACCGAGAATTACGATTTTAACAGGTGCAAAAAGGAGTGGGAAAACATTTTTAAATAATTTTCTTATGTTATCGCACATAGCAACTTTGGCTAATCAGAATCTTAATTTTATTGTAATTGGAGCAACAAGCGGAAGTATTTGTCGGAATGTTCTAAACGATTGGGAAGTTATGTTGGGAAAACAATTTAAGCCAAAAAAAGATGGAAGTTTTAAACTATTCGGGAACAATATTTATTTATTCGGCGGAGAAAAAGCAGACAGCTGGAAAAAAATGAGAGGGATGACCTCTCACGGCACTTATATAAATGAGGCAACAGCATTACATCAAACTTTTATAACAGAAGCCTTCTCGAGAACTTCAGGTGAAGGTGCAAAGATATTTATTGATACCAATCCAGATAATCCTGCTCATTTTGTTAAAAAAAGATTATATTGACAATGCTGGAGACAGATTAGAAAACGGCAGATTGAATATTCTAGTTAGTAATTTTAAGCTAGACGATAATGTTTTTTTCTTAATAAGGAATATGTGAATTCTATTAAAAAGACAACGCCAAAGGGCGCAACTTACGACAGAGATGTTTTTAGGATTATGGGTAGCTCAAGAAGGAGTTGTATTTGCAGATTTTTTTAGAAAAAGAAAATGTAATTGAAAGTATAGATAATGTTGAGATAAAGGAATATTACATTGGGGTTGACTGGGGGTTTGAGCATTATGGAACTTTGGTAATTATTGGAGTGGATTTTGAGGAAAAATTATTATATTACCGAAGTAATAGCAAAACAACATAAATATTTTGATTATTGGAAAATGCTAATTTTACAGAAATATAAAGAATATAGGGCCTCAAGAGTATTTTGTGATAGTGCTAGAGCTGAGTATGTGCAAGGACTTTTAGATTTTGGGATAAATGCAGAAAATGCTAAAAAAGATGTAAAAGAAGGTATTGATTTGGTTGGGGCTATGTATAAAAGGAATAAGCTAAAAATTACAATGAAAGCCTTTAAAGGAAAGTTTGAGAGTGAGATATACTCGTATGTTTGGGGTAAAAATGATGAACCACTTAAAGAAAATGACGATGTAATGGATGCGATAAGATATGTTTTGTATAGCTTGAAAAAAGATGAAGGCGGAATTGCTTATTTATATTAGAAAGGAGGGCTAATGAATAAAGAAGAGAGAACAAGAGTAAAAACTTATTATGACAGAGAACAATATAGCAAATCCAATTTGGGCAAGAATATGCCAGGATTGTTTGAAGGAACGGTTGAAATTTTTAATCCAATCAGGGATATCGTTAAGGCCCTTTCAAGTACAGCTTTAAAAGATTTAAATATAGATAATGATAAATTGAAAGAAATTTGGGAAATTAATCAAATGACAACATTTAGTAAAAAAAGATAGCTAAAGAGATGTACTTAAATGAAGAAGTATTCGTCGAGGTTATATTAACACCTGATGAGCAGATTAGGTATCTTTTGCATAGTGTAGATGACATCGAATATGTGGAAGTGTTTGGGGAGATAAAAAGGTTTAAGGTCGAAGGAGAGCAAGCCTATTATGATGAAAATGGCGAAGAGCAGAGTAGAGAGTATTCAAGGGAGTATATAAAACTCGATAATGGAACTGTTAAAAGAGTTGAAAAAAAGTAGAAGGGGATGTTATTGAAACGCCTTTTATTTTAGAAAAAAATACCTGTTTCAAAAATTTAAGAATGACAGTAATATTATTGAAGCCTTGAATATTATAGATAAAATCAACGAAACAGAATGTTATATTGGGAAAAATCTTTGAATACATGGTGATCCATTACTGCATGCAGATAACATTAAGCAATTTGCAGACGTAAATACAAGTAATTCTAAAATTAAGAAAAAAATGCACAGCTTTTTAGAAGAAACAAGATATAAGAGAAAGAGAATCATAAACACTTATAACACGAAAGACTTACAAGCTAATTTTTAAATATATCGAGTTGACAAATCCGCTTATTAGCGAAATGCAAAATGATATAGCTAGGTTAGAAAAAGAGATTATCTAATTTATTTCCAGAATATCTTTTTAGTAGATACAGCGACACAAAATGTCAGCGAAGAAACTTATTTGTTAAAAAAATAATGGGCTTAAGACTAAAGTCGCAAGTTTTAGAGAAGATTTTTATAAAAAGTTTGCTGGAATTGGACAAAATAGCGTTGGAATTATCAGGAAGTTCTGAGGAATTAACTGAAGCAAGTTACACATATTTTGATACTTTTTTTGGAAAAATGAAAAAGAGTGCTAAGTTAACAACTTTATCATTAGCTCTTGATGTAATAAACAAAGCAAAAAGATATTGATGAGGAGTATAAACTTAAAGATTTAATAAATAAAATAACGGATAACACTTTACAAGATTTGAGTGGTTTGTATGATTAAGATAAATTTTGAATGGAATCATAGAGTTGAAAAAAAGATTATTTATTTTTTTAAAAAAGATAGCTTTTTGATTTTTAACAAAAAATAAATGTTAATTACTCAAATTTGCTGAAGATATTTATTAATTATAGTGTGAATTTTGAAAAAAGAGTATAAAAAGCAAAAAGAACATTGATATTGAAAAAGCATTTAGAATTAGCAAAAAAACAAATAAAAAGAAATTAAAGAATGGCAGAACAATTTAAACAATTATGTTGAAAAACAATAAACAAAAAAATCAAATTTAAAGGATATATTAAAAAAATAATGCGAAATTCAGAGCAAGAAACATGCTTGGAAATTACTATAAAGATTTTTTTAAAAGAAATAATTGCTGGAGAAAGCGAATATTTTGAATGGAACACAATGGGAGATGAAAGAGTTAGACCAACGCACGAAGCAAGAGATGGAAAAAAATTTATAACTGGGATAATGCTGAAATATTCCCTGGAGAAGAGCCAGGTTGCAGATGTTGGGCTACTGTTTATTTCCCTGATTCGCAAGAGGAAATTAATGACATAAATCAAAAATTCTTGAGAGTTGAAGTATTATAAATCATTTATGAGTTATTTGATGTCAAATCTCAAAAAAATTTTATAGAGTATCAATATTCTAAATCATTTATGAGTTAGAACAAATAATCTAAAGGAGTGAAAAAAATGTTTTTTTAGGACAGGATTTATTAAAAAGAATGAAATTAAATTATGACACTGCTACAGAAACAACAGGTGGTGCAGGAGCAGGGAGTACTAGTGAAAATAATGGGACACAATCAAATGGTGAAGCTAATGAAACAATAGAAAACTTAAAGGCCCAAATTGAAAAAGATAACAAATGATACTAATAAAGAAATCAATTCTTTGAAATCACAATTAGGTCATGCAAATAAGCAAATTGAAGATTATCAAAAAAATGGGAAAAGCGCTGAGGAATTAGCGAAAATGGAAAAAGAAAAATTAGAACAAGAACTCGCTGAAGCTAAAAAACAATTGAATTTAACAGCATTGAGAACTAAAAAAGGTGAGTTAGTTGCGCAATTGAAAATTAGTCCACAGTTTGCTGATTTAGTACAAATTACACCAGAAATGACAATTGAAAGTCTTGAGTTGGCGGTTAAGAATGTAGCAGCTAAAGAAAAAGAGTTCACAACAGATTTCTTGAAAAAGAACTCTATAACAAACGGAGGGTTCAATTCAAAGGACAAAAAGAAAGACGAAAAGGATTTTGTTGACAGAATGATTGAGAAAAACAAAAACAATGAAACAGATCTTACAAAATTTTAGGAGGTTAGGATGTTAAAAAAAGAACAGTGATGCACAAGGAAAAGTTAAATGTGCAAATTAAAATATTAAAAATCTGATTTTGCTAACTATATTTACAAAGATAAAAATACAAACAAAGAATATTTGTTAGCTGGAGCCTTGATTAAAGCGAAAAATGGTGAAGATTTAAGAGAAACAGGGGCTTTTGTAATACCGAGTGGGGCTGGTACTAGAGCCGATGGTGTGTTAGTCCATGATGTTGAATTTAAATATTATAACGACAATGAACAAGCGACAGTTGCAATTGAAGGTGTGGCTTATTTGGATAAATTAATCGAGGTAGGGAAAGAATACACTACACCAGTCACAATAACAAAAGCGGAATTACCAGAAGGTGTGACTTATATTTATAAGGATAGAAAATAGGAGGTTGAAATGGCAATAAGTTTAACAGATTTATTAAATGCGAAAAGTTTAAATAAGTATTACGCAGGAGTGAAGGGCACTACTTTAGTAGAAGCAATGTTTCCAGCTGGGTTCTCAAATAATTTTGATGTAAATGTTTTTGGAAGTTTAGACGGCGGAACAGTTGAAGTATTGCAAAGCAGTCAGTTAGATGCAGATGTAATGTTTAGAGATTGGGATTTGAAAACAGTAACTAAAGGGGATAAACAATTTTTCAGAGAAGCCATGACATTAGATGAAAAGCGTAGAAAAGAGTTGCTGGAAATTTTAAATACTGGGAATCAAACGGTAATTGATAATTATTCAAAACAAATTTTTGATAAGTTTGCAGGAGCAAAAGGATTTTTGGCAAGTCCTCGAGCAATCGCATCTTATGCAGCAGCTCAATTTTTATCAACAGCAAAAGTTACATTTCCAAATGAAAATGGTGGCGGTCAAACGATTAATTATAAATTAGCTGATAAATATAAAGAAACATTGGCTGGAACTAATATTTGGAGTGTAGCAACTGCTAAACCGCTTGAAGATTTAGAGAGATGGAAAGAAATTGCTGAAGAAGATGGTGGAACAGTTGAAATTGCTTTGATGTCAAAAGCCACTTTCAATCTGTTGAAAAAACACGATACAGTAAAGGCATTATTTAAAAAAATACAATTGTTACAGTTACTCCAGCGTTAGTTAAAGCAACAATTGAAGAAGTAATTGGGATGACTATATTAGTTTGGAATGAAAAAATAAAAGTTGGGAAAACAACAAGAAATGTATTTCCTGATAATGTAGTAACATTAATTCCAAATGGTCAATTAGGAGTAATGGAATACGGGCCTACTCCGACAAAAACTGATGAATTGTTTGGAATGTTAGGAGACAGAGAAGTGGTTGATATTGCTGGAACATTTTCGACTGTTGAGGTTGTAGCAGAATCAAAATCAGCTGGAGTTGTAAATAATGTGAATGTAGTCATTGAGGACTTGGTAGCTCCAAATCCATCTATTATGGATAGCATGTTTATAGCAACAGTAGGGTAGGTGAATCAAATGGCAAAAGAAGACAAAAAGAATGACACGAAAGTTATTGTTGTTGCGATAGCTTTAACGCCTTTAAGATACAATGATGTTAGGTATGAAACAGGTGAGAAAATAGAATTGTCAGAATCAGAGTTTGAGGTTTTAAAAGAAGGTAAACTTGTAAAAAGAAGAGTTGAAGAATAATGTCTGAAGAACTTTTGGAAGAGCTAAAAAAGTATATTCCTGAAACTTCTGATTATGATTTACAAGTGGTTGAGCAATTTTATAAAGTTGCCGAAGAAAAGCATAGTACAGAAAGAGAGAAGTTGCTCAAGATGTTTCTGTTTGGTTATTTATTAACTTCATTAAATGATTTTTGATTTTACGAAAGTCCAAATTTCAAATATTGTTATTGAAGAAGCAAATGGAAATAATCCTTATCTTAGGATGTATCAGCAATTATTGAAAAACTCTTGATGTTGAAGAAAATGAAAGCGTAACTATATCAATATTTTTAAAGGAGTTAAAAATGTTTAATTTTAAAAAAATAAAGAAAAAGAAGAAATACTACTTGTTGAGTTGAATCATATACTTTTAAACGTTGGTGACAATGAATTAAATTTGACTCAACGAAGAGTAAATATTGCAAAAACAAGAGATAGAAAAAAAGAAAATTAAAAAAATAGAGATTATAAATTTAGGTGATAAAGATGCCTTGCAAACTAACAGTGAAACAGAAACCAAAAAAACAAAAATTTGGAGAAGTTGTTGGCAATGAATCCTCAAAAAGATAGAAGTGGGGACAGTAACAAATTATAGTGTCAAAGGTGGATTTGATGCTTTTGGATTATCAAATGTATTGGATAGTGGTTCAAGTCGTGGAGTTCCTGGGTGGAATTATAACCAAAAAGCTTTTGAACAATTTAATCCGATGGCTGCTAGATTTTTTAAAGAAGGAGTTGCTAGGATTATAAACGGAAGTTTTGATGTTGCAGCAATGACGAATAAAATTGGAACTGAAGCTAGTACAAGATATAAATCAATGATTGAAAGGATAAAAAGTCCTCCAAATAGTCCTGTAACAATCGCGAGAAAAGGATTTAATAATCCGATGATTGAAACTGGGCATTTTAAGAGCAATATTGCCGCTAAAATTAACGGGGGGAGAATTGTCGGCAGAGGTGGTGGATAATGGATAGGAAAACAAAATCAGCTATTAAAAAAACCTTGAAAGTTATAGAAAAATTGTCAGATGATGTGATTGTGTATTCAGAAAATTCTGAGATTGAATTTGACGAAATGGGCAATCCTCTTCAAAACAAAATAGAAAAGACGGTGAAAATGGCTATACTGACACCTAAACATAATTCATCATTTCCGCAAAGTATGGACGGAAGTTTTTTTATCAAATAAAAAAGAGGGATATTATATTTTGGATGATAATCAGAATTTTAAAGTATCGGAAGGTATAAAAATAAAGCATAAAGATGTGATTTACAGGGTTGTGAATATCGAGGAAAATTATGGGGAATTTTTGAGAATGGAGCTGAATATAGATGACAAGCGAAATTAAAAAAAGAACTTGTGAACGACATAAAAGAGTTCTGCAAAAAAGTTTGGTATAAATCAAATCATAAATGAAGATAAAAGGGACGAGATACTTGCTGAGCAATATGAAAAACTCAAATTTCCAATTGTTTTTTTATAATATATACATTGAAGACGCAGGGAATCCAATTCCTTTTGGCGATGATGAATATTGTTATGACGAAGAAATACAAGTTATCTTGACGTTAGAATCAAGAGAAAAACATAATGATTTCGATATGCTTTTATTTATTTTTAGCTAATACAAAAGCAACAAATGATTACTTTGATGAAAGAAAACATAAAAAGGAAAGTTAGAAAAGTATATAAAATACAGGAAACAACTTTTTAATTTTATGGGTAGAAGATACCACAAGGAAGTTTTTGCAGTTTAGTTATTTCGCAGAACACAAAAATAAATAAAAAAATTTTTAGGGAGGAATAATGGCAATACAGAGAAATGATTTAAATACTTTGAATAATGTACAAATTAAATCAGAAAAATAACAGAGCTTTTTATGCTGATGTCAGAAGTTTGATGTTTTTTTACAAAAGATTTTTGCAATATCGCCGACATTTATTACAGAACCTGGCGACTTGTTGGAATTAAATATCAGCGGATTAAATGAAAATCATAATTTCTATAAATTAATAGCTAGTGCATATTCACAAGTGTATACACCGTTAAATGTAGTTGTTTACGGAAATAATACAGCAGCAACATTTACAGAGCTTATGAATACATATATAGATCATGAGGACGCTTTTTGAAGTCACTAACTGGATTACTAACATGGATATTGTTTCTGAGAAAAACATATATTAACAGTATAGTATCTTATGCAAAAAAACTGATAAGGATAAACAATTTTTTTATAGCTGTTGATTATGAAAAAGTAGGAAGTGCAGCTGAAGCTGTAAAAATTACAAACGGAAAAATAATGTGAATAACGTTGCGTTTGTAATCGAAGGAGCTAAAAAAATTTAGCTAAAGGAAATTGGCTTACAGGGGCCTTAGTTGGTGGAACAATAGGATATAAAGATTTAGGAAGTTATATTGTTCATTCGACTCAAATAACTGGTTTTGTCCAAGAAAAATTTTACAAAAAAACTGAGCAAAAAAATCTTTTTGGGACGCTGGATTAAATTACTTATCTAAACCAACTCAAGGTTATTTTTCATATTGTAAATGGACTTAATTCTGACAATAAAACATTTATTGAATTGAAATTAATCGAAATTTGGTTGAGAGATGGTTTAAAAAAAGATTTAACAATATTTCAGGTAAGAAAAAGACAAAATACCTTTTGAATGATATTGGTAGATTAATGATTGAATCGATTATAAGAGAACGTTGCAGACAAGGAGCGAATGCTGGGATGTTTATGGTTGATAGTAATGGAAGTTATTTCGGGACAATAACTCAAAAGGATAAAAAAATGGTAATGAGTTTAGCATAAAATTAGGACATTTGACAGTCGATGAATTGACACAAGAATCGATTAGAGAAGGTAAGTTTAAATTTGATTTAAGAGTAACTTATTTAAACGGCGCAAGAAATGTGGCATTAACAGGAACAATTACAACAGATGGAGAAATTGTATTTGATAAATAAAGGGGGTAAATATAAATGTCAACAAAACAATATAATGTGGATAACGTTAAAATCGTATTAACTGCTGCAGGTATTCCTTATGCAATTACTTGCAGACATGAAGACGGTTTTGAAGATGATCCAAACACAGAAAGCTCAAGCTCAACAATTGCGAGTTGTGGACAAAAGGTTGTTAACGTATCAGTCGACGAGAGTTTGTCTATCACATTAAGTTTGCTATACGGAAGTAGTGAACACAGAACAATGGAAAGATTGCATAAATTGTGGAAAGCAAACAAAGGGTTATTTCCAATGTTTATAGTAACAACTGATACAAATACAAATGAAACTTATATATATAATGGTGTTTCGTTTAAGAAAAAAAGCTGCATTAAAAATATGCAAATGAAAGTGGAACTGAAGCTAGAGCGTGGGAGTTTGAAGCGGAAAGTAGAGAACTTGTGATGTAATTAAAAAAAGAAGGCAACTAATATGGCAAATATAATATAAAAATATTACCAAATTCAGTTGTCTTTTATGCGAAATATAAGGAGATGAAAATGGATTTAGAGAGAAAATATACTGAAGCAGAAAAAGAAGCTATTAATATGTCAAGAGAAATGGCAGGATTAGGGCCGTTAGAGCAAGAAGAAAAGGCGGTTGAAACAGTAAATGATGCAGAATTAGAATCTGTTGAGGCTCAAATAGTTGCTGAAACAGCTGAAGATATAAAGCAAAGAAGGAACGAAAATGAAAGAAGAAGAATAAAACAGCAAGGTGGCTTAAGACCAAAACAGATATTTAAACATACTTTGATTGATTGGGATGGAAAAAGCAAAAGATGTTTTTTTGTGAATATCCAACAACTAAGCAAGCGATAAAATATTCAAAAATGGATTTTGATCCAGTGACTGGTAAAGGAATACTTTCTTTTGCTGATGTAGTTGATGACTTTTGTAGGGACGAATTACTTCGCAAATTTGATATAGAAGATTTTCCATCAAGTGAAATAGTAGAGTTAGGAATATTTTTATCGGAAGTGGTAAGAAATCCCTTCCTTAAATAGAAATCCAGCATTTTTTTCATGAAGGGAAAAATATATTTTAATAAAGATGAAATGCTAAAAGATATAACTGAAATTGAAAAATTTAGCATTTCAGTTAGAAATAAATGAGAATTTTAAAAGTTTTAATTCTTTTGTTTTTTTAAAAAGATATAATGAAAAATAAAATCTCTGAAAAAGAGTTCGAAACTTTTTGAAAAATGTGCTTTTATGACACAGAAATTCAAAAAAAGCAAAAGAAAGAGAACGGAAAAAAAGATTAAGAAAGGAAGATAAATGGCTAGTGGAGTAGGAGTTACTTATGAGTTAGAGTTTGTTATTAAAGATAAAAAAACGCGAAACAATGGATACAATCAATGCAAAAAAGAAGCTGAAAAAAACTAGCTAAAAACATTAGACAAGGTTAGTTTAAATAATTTTAATAAGCAAATACAGAATATGCAAAAGCATTTGCAATCACAAGGAGATAAACTTAAATCTCAAATGAAAACGGCTCAAGAAATGATGAAAACGCTTGGAACTGGTAAAACTGTAAAAAGTGGATTGGATAACGTAAAAAAAGAAACACAAGAAGCTAAAAAGAAAATGGATGATTTGAATAAAGCTAAAGAAGCAGTTGGAAAGTCGGTTAAGAATCCTCTTGGAAACGTGGCCAAAGGTGCTGACGCTGCGATAAAAAAAGTTAAAGGACTTTTAAATAAAGTTCGTGACGGAGCATTGTATAAGGCGGGAAGTTTTATTACACAGGCTGGAATGGAAGCGTTGCAGGAATATGGACAAACTGATTATGAATTACGTGGCGCTTCCGCCAAAACTGGTGGATATGGTGTTGATTTAAAAGAGTATAGACAATTAACTAAAAAAGTTGGTGGAGATACGAAATTTAACAACTTAGATGTTGCACAAGCTATTAATGCAGGAGCAACTTTAGGAATTAAAAAAGACGAAATGAAACAAATCATACCAGCAGCCGCTAATTTGGCACAAGCGTTTAATTCAGATATAACGCCAGCTCTTGAAATGGTTAAAATGCACATGAACTCTTATCAATTGTCTGCGAAAGAGGCTCAAAAAGTTACTGATATGATAGCTGTTACGTCTAAAAATACAGCTGCTGATTTACCTAGATTGGCAGAAGGATTTAAGTATGTTGGAGCGTCTGGGAAAGCATTAGGAGTGCCACTTGAAACAGTTTATGCGATGTTAGGGAAAATGAATGACAACGGATTAACAGGATCAACAGCAGGTACTGGATTAAATCAAATGTTTGAAAGTTTAAAAGATTTTAAAAAACGTGGGAAACTTGAAGATTTAATTGGTAAGGTTACAGATGAAAAAGGTAATTTACAAGATATGGTTTCAATTATTGAAAGATTAAAAGGTGTAACTGACAAAATGGGTAACGCGGATAAAGCTGGAGTATTAAAAGCTATATTCGGAGTACAAGGAGGTAGAGCTGCTAATACGCTATTGAATGGAAGTATAGAAGACTTAAAAAAACTTCAAAACGAAATAAAAAATAGTAGTGGGGTAGCTAAGCAATTGAGTGACTTTATGATGCAAGGAAGTGCAGGAGCGGTTGAAACTTTAATGGGAACAATGTCAAGTACGTTTGCAGCGGTATTTGACTCATTAGAGCCTTTATTAGTTCCTGTTGCTGGGTTATTCATGGGAATAGCTGAAGCAATTGGACAGGTAGCAGAAAAAGCGCCTTGGCTATTGCAATTAGTTTCTATTTTGGGAGCTTTAGTAATTGGAGAAATGGTATTTAATAAAATGAAATCAAGCATCGGGCCTTTCATTTCTGGGATAAAAGAAGCTATTGCAAGTGTTAGTTTATTAAAAATAGTTCTTTACGGACTATTGGCGATTGGTTTAGTAGTTATATTTAATATGTTTAAGCAATGGCAAGATTATTTGCAACAAAATGCTGACGTAAACAAAGTGTGGACGGCTACATTACAAAGTTTAGGGAGTGCATTAGGAGCAATCAGCGACTTGATAATGGCTGTCGTGGGTGCGCTATTTGGATTTAGTACAAAATCAGAAGATGCAAAAGATAAAACGCAAATTTGGGGAATGACAGCTGATGAAGTTAAGCAAAAATTAGAATCGTTTAAAGAAAAAATTGATGGATTTGCTCAAAAAATACAAGAAATGACTAAATGGGTAGAAAAAAACAAAGAAACAGTAAGACTTTGGGGAACTATATTTTTAGGATTGGCAGTTGGAATTGGAATATTGTGGGGATTAGTTGCAGCACAATCAGCCTTTAATGCAGTAGCTGCTTTAAATCCATATGTTTTAATTGCTGCAGCAATCATAGCGGCAATAATGGCGATAGTAGCAGCGATAATGTATTTTTGGAATACAAATGAAACATTCAGAAATGCAATTACAACGGCTTGGAATGCTATTAGTCAATGCTGGGCTCTTGTAGGATTTATTTTCGGTGGACTTGTTGGCGCAATAATCGGCGGATTAATGCAATTATGGGTTCAAAATGAAACTTTTAGAGAAATCGTAACTACAGTATGGAATTTTATAGCGACAGTGTTTCAATTAGCTTGGTCTATAATTGGTGGAATAATAATGGCAATTGTTAATGGAGTTATGACGCTAGTTAATGCAATAGTAAATCTTTATAATACAAACTCAACTTTCCATGCTATTGTATCAGCCGCTTGGAGCGCAATAGGTGCATTGATTCCTGCTGTAATTGGAATGATAGTTGGAGGCCCAGTTGGAATGTTTATAGGTGCATTAGTAAGTTTGTATACCCACAATCAAACTGCAAGAAATTTAATAAATGCAGCATGGAATGCAATCAAAGCAGCTGTATCATCAGCAATATCAGCGATAATAAGCAGGATTCAATCCGCTATTTCCGCCATGCAAGGGTTAATAAACGCTTTCCAATCGGCTAGTAAATTAGATTGGGGAGGGATAAAAGCTGGTGGAGCACAATTCGTAGGAGGAGTTAAAGGGATTGTCACAGGTAAACACGCAGTAGGAACTAATAATTTCCAAGCACAAGGTGGTGGGGGAATGACTACTATCGATGAGCATGGAGATGAAGCTATTTGGTTGCCAAATGGCTCAATGGTTGCAAGAAACACAACAACTAACGATATGTTGAATAATTTAAAATCTATTAAAGCTAATACTCGTGGTGGACTGAAAGACAGTGGAACAGTTGTTACAAATAATAATCATTTTGTATTTAATGTTAGTGGAAATGATGAAACACTAAACGAATTAAAAATGAACTTGAAAAAAATTAGGAATAGTTTAGGAGGTATAGAATGCAAGTATTAGATTTTTTTAAAAAAAGCAATTGCAGGATTTGAAGCACAAAAAGATAGACTTGAAAAAAATGTATTTAAAATATTTTGGCATAAAACCTAATGGATTTTTAGGTACTATACCTTTTTTTAGTAATTTCGACCGATTATAGTCAAGATAATGAAATAACAGGCTACAAATCGTATTTAAAAGATAATTTTAATGAAAAATATGTTTGTGAATCCATATACATTAAAAAAATTGAGGTAATTTTACACGGTAAAGAATGGAAAGATGAACTCGAGAAATTAGTTAAAGAATCAAAAAGAAATTATACAACATTTATGTATACTAAATTTGATAAGGTTTATGCTCCACTTGCAATAACTAGTGTCAGTTACTCGGAAAATTATCAAAAATTATACTAGTATAAAAGTTTCGATAAATTTAAAAAGAAGTAAACTTGTTAAAATTTACTACAACTGACGGAAAGACTACAACGAGTGCTTATGATCCAGAGACTAATACCCAAAAATCGAGAAATGTCTGAAGTTTCGATGAGTGAATCAATGAAAGGTGGACTTGGAGATGATCCTAGAACAGGAGATATTAAAGCATGAGAAAATTATATAGTTTTGATATTTTATATAAGAAAAAAATAAAAAAAGTAGTTACAGAATTTTATTAGACGATGGAGAAAAAAACGTTGTTAGTTACATTGGAAATTTACAATATAAAAAGAACTTTGGTATTTAGATGTAAAGACGGATAACGAAAAATTTACATGTGGGGCAAAAGAATCAATGCATATGAAGATTTGTTCTTATTGTGCAGAAGACGATATAAAGAATTCCCAAACGTCAAAATGATAGCTTTACCAATCAATTTGAATGGCTTTGATGTTGAGTTTACAACAGAGACAGCTGGAATATTACAGGATATTATGGTGGTGGTTTAATGGCTGAGAACATAGGAAATACACAAAAATAACGGAGTAAATGATAATTACTATATTTTGTGGGACAGATATGCAAAAAGTAACTTTTAAAGTAAAAAAATGGAGATGAAACAGAGGAAATTGAATTTGAAAGATTTCAAGTTGAAAATGGAGTTGATTATTCGCCAGATTTCGAGATACAAACTGAATTTGATATAACAGAAAGCACTAATATTGCTAAAATTGTTATTTATAATTTAACAGATGAAATGATTAAAAAAATTAAAAAAAGGTGTCGAAGTAGTTATTGAAGCTGGGTATTGGAATGATGGAGTAAATAAAGATATTGGTGTTATCTATAAAGGGATTATCGAGAGTTTGAAAGGAAGTTGGAGCAACGCTGATAAGAAATTTGAGATAACTTGTAATACTTATAATGATGAATACAAGGACACAAAAAAATAAATCTTAAAAACTGGAAAAGGGACAAAAGCTAGTACAATAATAAAAATTAATTTTATCAAATTTGGATAGATTAAAAGCTGGGACAATAGAGCTTGGTAAGGATATTGATTATAAAGACGGAAAAAAACAATGCATAACAACGTAAAACACATCTTTTAAAGAAATAGCAAAAAGATACTAAAAAGTGTTTTTATAACAAATGGAGTTGTCACTTTTTCAACCACGAGATAAGATAAATAGAGGTATTTTTAGAATTTGATCCGAATCGATTTCAAGATGTAAAAGAAAATGACGGCACTTATACATTGAAAAAGTATATTTGATCATAGATTCCAAGAAGGTTTTAAGATTAATTTGGATTTAAAAAAAGGAATTTGAGCAACTTGAAATTAAAGGAGAGTATCTTATCACAAAAAGGTAAGCATGTTATTAATTTTAAAAAGCGATGCATACACAGAGTTAGAAATAAAAACTAAATTTGATGATGAAGAAACTAAAAAAAGCTAACGAAATCGAAATTGTTTCTGGAAAAAAAGGGAAAAAAATGAGAAAGCATCTAAAAAAATAAAAAAAGAAAAAAAGCAAAAGAAAAAGATGATAAAAAGAGTAAGAAAAATGAAAAAAATACTAAAAAAACAAGCAAAAAAAGAAAAACGAGGTTAAAAAAATCTAATAACACAGAAACTAAAAAAACTACAAAAAAACTACTACAAAAAAAGTAGCGGAAATAAAAAAAGAAAAAAAGACTGGGATAGAATAGTGAGAACATATGGAGTAGGAGGTAAAAAGTGAGAAAAAAACAGTAGGAGATCATATAGAATCAATGATAAGTGGAAGATTTGATAATTTGAATACTTTTGCAATAGCTAAAATTGTTGAAGTAGATAACTCTAACATGAGCTGTAGTATACAAATGTTAGATATTCCTGAACTTTTTGGCACACGTGATGAAGTTGAAATAATTGAAAATGTTCCAATTGCTCCAATTTTTTGGGGGAGTAAATGCAAAGTAAATGCTCCATTAGCTGCAAATGATAAGATTTTAGTAGCTTTTTGCCAACATGATACATTTAACGCAAGAAATACTTCTGAACCTTGTGAACCGAACTCTAGTGCAAAATTTGATATAAATAATGCCGTTGTAGTTGGACAAATAACAAGTGATGCAGAAAAGAACATATCGAACGACTTTTATATCGCTTATGGTGGAACACTTGTGGCAATAAACGATAGCGGTGTCAATATAAAAGGAGGTTCAATCAGTATAAGTGGGCCTGTTAAAGTTGACGGAAGTTTAGAAGTGAGCGGAGACGCTACAATTGGTGGAAAGTCATTTTTAACTCATACAAATGGTGGATTACCATTGGATTAGGAGGAAATCATGGAGAGTGTAGAAAGTTGGCTAACAGAAAAAAATGATGATAAAGAAATAGATGTTGCAATCGGTAAAAAAATATTATATTAAGTTCAGAATTAGAAAAAAATAAGATTACGTTTGGAAAAATAAATTGAGGTTATTTTTTTAACGAATGGTTTTTTTGCATAAGAATGAAGGTATTTATTGGCTTAAAAGAAATGAAAATAATGGACAAATAGGAAATTTGTTAGAAAAAAATTTAATATAGAGGCCCAGGTCAAAGAAACCATTTTGTTGGATGACGATGTGGCAGAAATAACAAAGTTCGAAAAGCAATTTTGAAAAATAGAAATGGAAACTATAATTTTAAAGTGGAAATTTTATTGAAAAAATGGAAAGACTTTAGCGTTTTAGAAAGGAGGAACAGTGGATTTTGGAGTAACAGAAAAGGGATTTGTGTTAAAAAGTTTTACAGATATTATGAAAGATATAGAAAAATAGGTACAAAGCAAGATTACAAGATAATAATTATGTTTTAGATTTTAATACTCCAGAAGGGATTCATTCTGAAGCTATAGGTTATGAGCTATCGCAAATATGGGAAGAATTGCTTGAATTTAATAATCAAATGAATCTAAATACAGCAACAGGGATATATTTAGATTTTTTTGGGACTTTACTGAGAACTCCACGAAAAGCAGGGGCTTATGCAACTGGACAGGTTAAGATAACAGGAGAAAAGAATAAAGTTATACCAGCACAAACTATTATAAAATACGCTGAAAAAGAATACAGGCTATTATCAAACGTTGCGTTGGATAAATTAGATAATAATGAGTATTATGGGATAGGGTTTATTCAGGCTCTTGAAATCGGAGAAGAAAGCAATATCACAAGTGATGTTACTTTTACGACTGAATATGAAGGAGTTGCTAAAATTAAAAATGATGCGGATGTAATTGGTGGTGCAAATAATGAGAGTGATAGTCTTTATAGGGAAAGACTTAAAAGAAAGGAAACAGTTGAACAAACCGCTACACATGCAGCATTATATAACGGATTAATGGCTTTTGGAAAAATATTAAAAATGTGTTGATATTAGATCCTGAGACCGAGCCAGCTACTGAAGCTGGAACAGTTAAAATATTTTTAGAAGGAACACCAGACAACAAAATTTTTGAAACTATTCTGGATTTGAAAGCGGACGGAATATTAACTCTTGCAGATTCTAATGCACAAACTTTTGAAAAAAAAATAAAAAGAGGTGTATTTGAAAGAAAAAAATAATATAACATCATAAAAATACAGTACGTTATTAATAAAAGTTGAAGTTTTGGAAACAAAAAAATTTAGATGAAAAAAGATAGTCGTTGGACAAAACAAATACAACAGGAAATTTTAAATTATATTAATAATCTAAAAAAACAGGAGAATCTATTAGTTATTTAAAGACATATTCAGAAGTGTTAGGAATTGACGATATAAGAAAAAAATAAATCTAAAAAAATGGGATTAACAGAATCCGATGTTTCAATACAAAAATTTTCGACAAAAATATTTACAGTCCCGGTTGGTCAAAAAAATTTCAAATCAATGAAAAATAATATCGAGGTAACTTATGTTTAAGAATAGCGAAGAGTATACGGATAAAAATAATAAGTAGATTTCGCATATGTACAGAAGAGATAGAGAAAGCAACAATTATTTTTTTTACTGAATTTATATTTAGAAGAAATAAGGCGAGTAAGCAAAGGAATATATGAACTTTTGAAATCTTTAAATATTATGGAAGCAGAAGGTTATGTATTGGACAAATTTGGAACATCTTTTAATTTGAAAAAGGGACACGAATGAAAAATGATGAAAATTATAGAAAAAGAATACTTGCGGAAATTTCAAGGAAAAAGTAAAAACGCAACTTTTGAAACAATCTTAAATGTACTCAAGATTATAATTGAAAATTACGAGCAGAATATATTTATTTTTAAAGAAGGGATTATAAAAAGATAGAGTTAAAAAAATATAGATTTTAAAGTTAAAAATGGAAGTTTTAAAGGAAAAATCTGAAACGCAGTTTTACAAAGAAAAAGCAGGAAGCATTTACATTATATTGAATAAGAGACTGTCTGCATATAAAAAAAGAGCATCTTGAATATTTTGCTTGAAATAAGAGCGAAAGGTGTGGAAATAACTGTTGATTTTAAATATAAAGTGCAAACAGCTAATTATATTTCAAATGGGGCCTTTTGTTGGAGTGAAAAGAATTTTTAAAAAAATAGAGGATAGCTTTTTATGATGAGATTTTTGCAACAAAAAAAGTTATGAGAGTAATTTAGCAAGAATAAATGTAATAACACAAGAAGGAGTAAGATAGATGTTAAAAAATAAAGGATTGGATAGGAACGAATTTGGATGTTTACAAAGTTGAAAACGCAAATGATGTTGGTGCTGGATTGGTTAGGCATATTTGGAAAGGTGAAGAAACAGCAACTCAAGTTGGGACAACATTGTCAGCACAAGTAATGAATGATTTACAAAAAAAGGATTGGTCCACACTCTAGATACAATTAGAACTGTAGGAACTAACAAAGATATCTACGAAGTTGCATTGACTGGAATCGAAGAGTTTGGCGTATTTGACGGATTAAAATTGTTAATTAGAATTGATGGAGAAAAATCAGTTCGAGGATGTATTTTTTTAAAATTAGGTGGTACAGAATATCAGATTTATCAATTAAAAAAATAACACGTTCGAAAAAGATTGACAAAGGAATTTTTAAAAAGACAAAAAGGAATATTTGCTCAACTTCAAAAACAATTCCTTTATTTTGTCAGATAGCACTTTGTATGGATCACAAAAAGGGACGGCACTAGAAGGGAATCGGTTAGCTGAAATTCTAGGATTGCAATTTGGTGGAAATATACAAGACATCGGAAACAAGACGAAAGGGAAATTTTATTATGACAGTGTTACAAAAATTTTACTACGAATGTATTGAGGATAATTCTTTAACTTACAATGATTCAGGGAAATTTAGGGCTATTTCTAATAAGCTGATTTCGGACAAATTAGAAAATTTATTCAGTTTCGGGAGTAATTTCTAAACTTCCCGAACGGTTTAATTATCCAGTGGGGAACAGGGATAGCTCCGAACGGTAATGATCTTGTAAGATTTAATAAACCTTTTAAAACAATGAATTATCAAATTTTTGCGACCGATAATGGCCCTGGAACACATATAATGGAACAGTTCTTGATACAACAGCAACTTTTAGGCTTTATGGAACTAATCTACCGAATTAAAATACAAAAGCACCGGTTTTAGATGGCTCGCTATAGGTTATTAAACTAAATAGAAAATTTGTTTGAATTAACAGAAACGGTAGAGTTCAAATTCTGTTTTTTTCAGTTGTTAGATTCTGAGATACGGAAAAGAGCTTTCCTCTTTATCTTTTTGACTACAAAAATTCAAGAGAAGTCAATTGGATGACTGAAGGAATTCTTTGACTAATTATCCCAAGAATTTTGTCCCTGACACACCTTTTTGAATACTGAGCACATTGTAGTTTCGAATAACAGTAGCAATAAAAATATAACTCGTTTAGTATTACGTAATGATAAAAATTACAATACATGGTGTCGAAGCATTAACGCATTACGAAATCAAAGGAATTATTTCGTACGTTACAAAATTAAGACTAGAAAATTTGTTCGGAGTTCAAAAATCTCGAGTTGGCTCAATTAAATTTGCTGGCATTGAAATTAAATGGGGAATAGTTCCGGACGGAACCTCAACATTGCGATTCCCAACGCCTTTTTCTAACGCCTGTTTTAATGTGCAAATTAGCCGTTTAGGACCACCTGTTAATGATACAACAGGTTCAGGTAGTCCCGGAGCTTCAACAATTTTAGCTATTTATAGGACTCATTTTGATTTAGATAGCGTAATTGGAGCTAGCGATAAATCTGAGTTAACTTATTTAGCAATCGGTTATTAAACAACCCCGACTGTCATCCAGTCAAACCCCATCGTGCTAGTACTACTAAAAAAAGGACATTGAGTTTGGCTACGACCAGAGTGAACTACTGTCCCATTAGAAGACCAGGTCGAGATTGTTATAGTCGGTATTTGCTTGTAGGCAATAGGATAAACTAAAGTGTATTGGCTTTTAGGCACTGAAACAGATCCCCACTGTATTAAAACTTTTCCTAACTTTAAATAACCGTTGGCACTATTTTCGAACAAATTTTCTAATTTGTCCGAAATTAAACATTATAGAGGAGATGATAAAAAAATGGAATTGCAAGAGTTGAAAGGAAGGAATGCGGAAATTTATTTGGAGTATTTGAACAGTAGCATAGCAAAGAATGTGGCAACTAAAAAAACACGACTTACAAGACGTATTTAAACAATATGAAACAGTTTGTAGAGTATTTAAGAGTGTATGAGAATAATCGTTACTTGCTTAGTAAAAGATACATTAAAAATTTATTGTGAGTATACTTGAGAGATATATAAGATATTGCAGGGAAGTGAAAGGCAATAATGCTAGAACTATTAATAATAAGATAACGGCAATTAGTAGCTTTTATATTTGGGCAGTTAAGCGTGATTTAATAGCAACACATCCGTTTCGTGATAAACTCGATAGATTGAAAGTTACAGATGTGGAGAAACGGAGAAATAGCTATTATCTCACAAACAAGGAAATTATTGAAATTAACATCAAAATGGAAATGGACAAACGGTATGATTTGCAAGACCGGATCATATTTAATTTGATAATTGATACAGCTTGCAGAATTACTGCGTTGCAGTCGATTAAGATTGGTAACATTGATTTAGAGAATGGGCTAATAAGTGGAATCGTTGAAAAGGAACAGAAAATTGTGGAGTTTGCGATATTCGAGGAAACAATAAATTTGATAAAGGAGTGGTTGAGATGTAGAAATGACAATATTGAATACTTGTTAGTAACTAAATACAACGGAGTATTTAAGCAAATGAGCAAGTCAACGATAAGAGATAGAGTTAGAAAAAAATAGGAAAGTTAATCGGAATAGAAAAATCTATATCCACATTCACTTAGAAAAACAAGTATTAATCTTATTGCAAAAACAGCTGGGATTGACTTAGCAAGTGAGTTCGCAAATCATAGCGGAACAGATGTAACTAAAAAGCACTATGTCAAAAAAAGACAAGTGCGAGAAAGAAAAAAATAAACTGTTAGAAATTCGGAAAAAAGGCTGGATTTTTAACAGTAAATAGTAAAGAAATTTATGAATTTGTCACGAAATTTTTGAAAAATGCAAATACTGATTTTTAAAGACTTTGAGCTAATTTTTAGATTTTATAGCTTTATACAAATTTGTATTAAATTACTAAAAATCTAAAATATGCTCAAAGTCTATAAAAATCAGTAAATATTTTTCAAAAATTTCTGAACAAATTCATAAGTTAGCACAGAATTAAAATTATAAAAAAATTAAAGAACGGAGTGATAAAAATGACAGTAATTTACATTTATTTAATCGCAACAATGGAGTGTATAGCACGACCGACAGTTACAACAGCAGAGGAATTTAAGGAAAAATCCAAATCTGTTTTATCCTGATTGGAACGAAGAAACAATGAAATTTTTCTGAAGTGTTATTAAATAATCCGATTGTTGACGTAAAAACCGGAGAACTTAGAGAAATGACTGAAATTGAAAAAGTAAAAAGTGGAAAAAAACAACTTTATCAGACGGAAGTTATTTGGATGAGGTCAATGAAACAATTGTTACGATTGCAAAACCAAATGATTGGAGTGTGGGATAAAGATTCTCACGCTTGGAAAAGTTGACAATGATTTGTTAAATAAAAAAATTAAAAAGAATTAAGAGAAAAAAAGCGTTAAAAGACTTAGCAGAAGCTAAATCGAACTTTTTGAATCAGCCGCTTGGAATAGAAAAAAATGACAAAAAAATATACATTTGAAAATAACGAAAAAAATAGAAACAGTTTGTCGTTAAAAAAATATCGTTAATGTGGATTTTAGAACAAGATAAGATTGAAAAAGTAAAAAGTACAAAATGATAAAGGATTAGTTGAATTTATCGAATTGAATCAAGCTGAATTAAAAAGATTTAGCTAAAAAAATACAAGATATTATTGAGATTGCAGATGTAGCAGAACAAATGGCAGTGGTAGGAATCAGTAGATACACTATTGATCAGATGTTAGAGTTAAATGTTAATGATTTTTTTTCAAAAATTAATTAAAAGGAGTGATTTGAATGAATATAGAAAAAAATTGATATGCACACAAATAGAGATGGACGGTAAAAAAATATAAAGTTGTTGGAGTAAAATTTGAAAAAAGATAACATAATATTAAATGTCGAAGAAACAAAAGGGAGCGATGTAAATGGATAGATTCGAAAAAAATATTTGATTATTTGTTAAAAAGTCGAAGGTGTATATAGCGATGATAAAAAAATGACAGAGGCGGAAAAACAAAAATATGGAATTATTGAAGAAGAAGCTAGGAGATATGGATATAAAGGTCATATGAGAGATATGCCATTATCTATTGCTAGAGATATTTACAACAAAAAATATTATCACAGAAATGGGCTTGATACTTTAAAGTCTGACAAGATAGCATTATCAGTATGCGATTTTGTAGTAAACGCTGGAGATTGGGGAGCAAAAAAAGCACAGGCTGCATTGAATGAGTTAGGGTTTGATTTGAAAGTTGACGGAATTTTAGGAACTAAAAGTTTAGACGCTTTGAACAAAGTTGATGAAAAATAAATTTTTAAAAAAATATCACGACTTGCAAAGAAGATATTACAGAGTATTAGCTACAAATAAGCCGTCGCAAAAAATATTTTTGCCAGGTTGGCTAAACAGAGTGGACAGAAAAGAAAATTATTTAAAATCGCTCTAAAAACGGCTTTGATATAAGCCGTATAAGAGCATAAAAAGAACACATTTGATATTTAGGTTACCTAACAGGTAGATTTGTCTTAAAAATGCTTGTTAGGTATCTTAAAATCAAAAATCACTAAAAATTTATAAAAAAAGAGGTAATAAAAATGGATAAAATGATAAAAAAATTTGGGTAATTAACAAAGCAGTTGAAATGGTAAAAGGTAAAAATTTACAAAAATGAAATTGTAAATAAGGCAAAAAAACAGGAGCAGAAAAATTTGACGCTATCGCAAAAAGATTTTTGGGGAAAAATTAGAAAGCTATATTTTGAAAGAAAAAGAAATTGACAGGAAATTTATTCCGAATTTTATCGAAGAAGTTGGAGAAGATACGATCTTAGATTGTATCAAAGAATTGAAAGCTAAGTTGATTCCGTCTGAGTTTATACAACAAATTTTTTTGATTTTTGAGAAAAAAAGGGAATAAAAAAACATATTGTAGGAGCACAAATAATGATAGAAGATTTAAGAATGATAATTAACAATCATGGGCTTTTCCTAATCTTGTTTTTTAGCGGAGTATTATTTGGAGTAGTAGCTCAAAAAATGATTGATAATCAGCCAGTTAAGCCATTCTTTAAAAGAATAGCAGTGGCTGGAATGACGATGGCTATTGCGTTATCTCTAAATAAGTTGATAGGACACTTTTCATCTAGTTTCTTGTACCCCTTAAGTCCAGTTTTTGGATTTTTCGGTGAGGCTTTGCTGGAAACTGTAAATCAAAAGAGATACGGAATAAGTACAGGTTTCTTGGAGTTGTTACTCGAAAAAATGGGATTTGTCAAAAAGGATAAAGGTGATAAGTGATGAAAGTCTATCACAGAAGTAGAAAATTCGTAATTGTAATGTTATCACTGATTTTTTTAAACTCTGTTTTAACGTTAAAACTAAGAAGTCAGCAACGTCATCAGAATCTAACTTTATTAAGAAATCGGCTAAATAATGAAAGCAACAAAGAAATTTTTTTGATTCGATAGAAGAAAAAAATCAAAAAAAGAAGATTTGTGGTTGCTAATCGGAACTAATTTCGTGGCATTGATGACAATTGGCTTATTTGATAGATTCGGAGTGTTCGAAGAAAGCAGTGATACAATTAAAAAGGAATAAAAAGAAAAATCATAAAAATATTTGAAAGATAGTCGGAAACGGCTATCTTTTTATTTTTTTGAGGTATAATTGTATAAAAAAGGAGGAAACATGGTTTATAAAAGGCTTTATCATTATAAAAAAAGAAATAAGAGGTATTAGTTTTTACGAATGTGAAAAAAATTGAATCTGAAAGCTAAAAACATTAACTGAGCTAATTGCTAAAATTAATAAAAAAAGAAGGCTTGAAACCTAGTGAGATAATAGACAAAAAAAGAAAAATATATTTTTAGTCTAAATTACAACGGCAGAGAAATTTTTAGATTTTTTTGAAAAAAATGAGGGAAGAGAAAGGCTTTAAGTCTAATCGAGAAGTTTTGGAGTTTTTGATAAGTTTATACGAAATTTAAATATTGACTTTTTAAGAAAAAGGTGTTCTACTATTAGTAGCTAATAGTACATTGTGTATTGTACAAATTTTGTCGCTTTTAATGATAACTGTTGGATTCGACAGATTCGGAGTATTTGAAGAAAGTGATGAAACTATAAAAGAAAAATAAGAAAAAAACTTGTGAAAATATTTTTTTGTAAGTTATTAGGATAGCCAGAAATGGCTATCTTTTTTTGTGGAATGAAAAAAGTCACAATATTTTTAAAAAATAAAAGTGAAAAAGTCTATTTTACAAATTTGTAAATTTTTCAAAATTGTTGACAAAAAATAAAAAAATACTTGATATAATGTATTCAAAAGAAGGAAAGCAGGAGTAGATATGAAAACTAAAGGAGTTACAAATTTAGGAAAAAAACTTAGAAAAAAATCAGAATTGACAATGACGAAATTTCTTCTGATATGGCTCGTAAACTTGAAATCTCTGTTTCGTATTTATCAGCAATTGAAAACGGAAAAAGAAATATTCCAAAAGGATCTTGCAGAAAAACTTTTCAAAAATTTATCAGCTAAGTGATAATGATAAAGAAAAAAATTTTTACAGGCTATAAGTATTTATTCAGGTGAAATGAGAATAAGATTAGATTCATTAAATGAAAAAACAGCAGGAATTAAGTTTATTGTATGCTAGAGAAATTAGTAAGCTGAGCGACAGGCAAATAGAAAAGATAAAGGGGTACTTAAATGGAAATACAGAAGAATAGTTCAAAAAAATAAAAGTGAAGCCACGTTCAAGAAAAAGATATAAGGAAGGTTGCTGAAACTTTGAAGGAAAAAGTGAAGTTAAAGGGGAAAAAAATAAATATCTTAAAAATTTTTGGAAATATATGTGTCGTTATTAAAATACGAGTATGAAATTGTTGAAGATTCCGAACTAAAAACAAATTATGCGGAATTCAATCCTTTAGATAAGATTATGAGAATAAGAGAAAGTGTTTATATTGGAGCATCTGAAGGTAATACTAGAGACAGGTTCACAATAGCACATGAAATAGGACATATGATATTGCATTCTTTAATGGATGCTGAAATAAAAATTTTGTAGATTAGATGAGATTATAAAAACCTTATGAAGATATTGAGTGGCAAGCAAATACTTTTTGCGGCAGAGTTTTTAGTTGATGCAGAAGAAATTAAAAAAATTTAACAGTAGAAGAAATATCTGAAAAAAATATGGTGTTTCTAAAACAGTGGCTGCAATACAAAAAAAGAATTGTTGATATATAAAATATTTAATATAAAAAAATAGTTTATCAAACGGCAATTTGAAAAAAACTATTATAAATCTTGTAAAATAGAAGATTTTTGTTTAAATTTTCCAATTAAATTATAGCAAAAAAACTTCTATTTTTTTCAAGTAATATTTTGAAAAATAGGAGGTATTCATGGAAACTAAAGAAATAGCTAATTTAGCAGGGTATATTTTGGATCCAGATTATAAATCAACAAATAGTTTGGTAAAAAGTGTTGCTGGTTCAGCTTTTAAAAATGTTGTGGACATAAAGGGATTTCCACATGCTGAAATAATTGAAAAAAAGCAACAATGATAAGTTGCGCTGACACAAAAAGTTTACAAAAAAATAGAAGTTAAGTTAGCCAATGAAATACTAAAGAAATACGCATAATTTAAATTTAAAGACTAGAATTTTTATTCTAGTCTTTTTTTCCATATTTTCAATAGCTGTTTCAATCTTAACTTTCAAAAATTTTTCAGATCCTGAAGTTTCATTTCTTTAAGTTCTAAAATTTTTAGTTTCTTTTTATATTTTTGATATTTTTTTCTCATCTAAGTTTTTTTAATCTTTATTTTTTTCATTTTAACTCCATTGTATTTTCAAGTTATCTATGATAAAAATGAAAATGTAATATATGATTTAAAAACTCTAGCAATACTGCAAATATTGTTAGAGTTTTTTTAAAAAAATTTTAGGGGACAATTTGGGGACAAAAATAATGGAAAAATATAGTAAAATACTAAAAAAATAAGATTGAAATAGTTAGAAAGAAGTCAATAAAATCAGTATTTGTTTAAAAAAAGGGTTATTAATAAACAGACCTGCTAGGTGCGCCATTTTTTTATAAAAAAATATTTTTGATTTTTTTATTTTATGATATTGACTATTTAAAAGAATAACGTTATAATTCATGTGAGTTAAGAGAAGGAAATAAATATACCTGTTTCTAAATTAACTTAATATAAATAAATCACAATAAATTTTGAAATTTCATTATTGTAAAAAGATGTAATTTAGAATGGGTATTGTGAAGTAAGGAGTAAGTATGAAAAAAATTGTTTTATTAGTTGTGTTGATGTTATCTACAGTAAGCATGGCTATGGCTTCTAAAGACTCGAGAGGAGTTTTACTTATGAGTGAAGAGGAGTGGATGAATTTTTACAATCAGCCTGGAAATGATATTCCATTATGTGCTATAATTGGTTCACTAAAAATGGAAGAAGGTTATATAAAAGATGGTAAAAAAATGGGAGAAACATTGGCTGAAAATAAAAAGAGACAAAGAGACATAAGTTTAGCTCTTGCAGGTCAAGGTTTAAAAGATGTGAATCAAGGGAATACAAAAGTTCATGAATTATATTATGCAGCTGTTTGTAAGAGATTTACTGATAAAGAATATAACATGGTAGGGTCACCATCATTTAAAAAATGAAATGGAAAGAATCTTTTTCTGAACATCAATTTGAATATGATGTAACAGAATAAAAATATATGTATTTTTATAAAAAAGTCTTCTTAGATAAAATTCAAAGAAGACTTTTTATTTTTTTATAAATGAAAAACTAACCTAGTTAAAAACTGTCTGAAATTTTTTTGTAATTCAGAATTGTCAGCACCATCCAAATATGCTTTAATAATAGCTTTACATGCTAAATATCGTTTTTTTCATAGTTATTTGATGCGACAGTTATGTATGGAATATTGTATTCAGCATATAATTTTTTTAATAAATTCTGGAAATTCATACGTCTTTCTTCTTGTCCAATAGATCTTAGTCCATCGCTTACCCATTTTACGTTATTTTCTAGGAGAATTGTTAAGTCAAAACGATAATTGTTTACAAATTCTCTAACGATTGGGTTGTCACGTTTTTCGTATGTTAAGCAAAATGCTAGTGTGGCAATATAGTCTGTGTCGATTAATGCAAATTTATTCGCATTTCTAGCGGCGTAAAGTACGTTTGTTTGATGTCCGAAAACAATTTTTTCATAATCAGAATATTGCAGAGAATCTTCGTCGCCTCCTAATTTTTCAAAAACATATTCACGACCATATTCCCAAGCAGATGATGTATTAAATACATTAGCCAGTTTATCGACCATAACACTTTTTCCGCTGCTTTCTCCACCACAAATTGTAATTAGTGGGATTAAATGCTCTCTCACTTCACGTGGTAAAAAATTCCAGTATTTACTTGGATTCTTACGGATTTCGATTGAATTAACATTGTATTCAAGATATTCTGGGTCAATTGATTTTGTCTGTGAACCAAAATATTTTAAGTTATAGTCTTTATCTTCGTGTCTGTTACTAATAAAAAGTATTTCATCCTCCCAAATTACATCAGGTTCTCTCACTTCAATTTCTTTTTTTAAAAGAGAAGACCATTGTTCCCAACCTTCTGGGAATGGAGGGCAACTACTTTCATCAAATAAAAAAATGAATGGATATTTTTTTTGATTTTTAAAAAGTTTGCTTTTATAAATCTAAGCCTGTCTTTTGGTGTGATTTCTTTTGATAAAAACGAGAATTTGAAAAAAAGTCTCCAAATCTTTATCGTCTGAATAAGATACTACAACATAAAGTTTATCAACAATTCCACTTGCTCTCTGAATTAAATTAACGTGTCCCAAATGCAAAGGCAAAAAAACGCCCAACTACAATTCCGATTTTCATAAAAACTCCTTTCAATATTAGTATTAGTCTCATGTATAAATTATATATATGTTATTTTATATAGAATTCAATAAAAATAATATAAATTCGTTTTAAAAAAATAAATATTATTAATAGTCTAAAAAGAATGAGACATTTTTAGTCAATATAAATTATAAAATACTAAGTAAAATGTATCATAAAAAAATGAACCTTTTCAACTATTTTTGGAAAAAAATTCTTTTTATAATACAAAATGAGATTTTTAGATTAGTTAAAAAAATAGATAAAACAAAAAAACATATGTTTAATAAATTTTATTTTTATAAAGATAAAAAAACTTATAGAAAAAGTTTTATAAAAAAATATTGATTTTATTGGTTTCTTAAAAAGTAATTGTTTTAAAAAAATGTAAAAGATTATAAATTAAAGTTTTGAAGATAATTTAAAAAAATAAAAAAATTTTTTTAAAAAAAGACTTGATTTATTTTGAAAAATAGGAGTAAAATTGCTTTTGATATTAAAAACATTATTATCATTGGGATTAAATATTTTGAGAATGAAATAAAAAAATGATAAAAAAAGAAGGTGGAATTTATGAGATTGACAGAAGGAAGAAAAGGAAGAAGATTTTTTTGTTAAAGAGTATAGATGGAAAAAAACTTTAGCAATTAGATTGTTGAGTTTGGGATTATGTAATGGTGATGAATTTATACTTGAAAATGTTGCAAATGGAAATTTTTTGTTGAAAACATTGGAAACTAAAATTGTTCTTAGTCATAATTTAGCACAAAAACTTGATATTGAGGTGATTGGATAATGATAAATATCGCATTTGTTGGAAATCCAAATGTCGGGAAGACAGCTTTGATAAACAAGATTTCTAATGCTAGTTTGAAGATGGGGAACTGGCCTGGAGTTACGATTGAGAAAAAAGAAGTTTTTTTTAAGGTTGGCAATGAAGATGTTAAATTAATCGATTTGCCGGGAATATATAATTTGTCTATTGGAACGCCAGAAGAAAGAATTTCAAGAAATTTCATATTAGAAGAAGATGTAGATGTTATTATAAACGTTGTAGATTCAACTTCTTTAGAAAGAAATTTATATTTAACGGCTTTTATTGAAAGAAATGGGAAAACCTATGGTAATGGCGTTGAATTTTCGAGGATGAATTTAAAAAAATTAGATTATAAATTGAATTTAGAAACTCTTGAAAAAGCAATTAGGAATGAAAGCAATTTTTTTACGAGTGGTAGAAATGGTGCTGGAATTGATGAATTGATGAAGGAAGCTGTCGAAGCATTTAAAAGAAATCAGACACAAAAACAAATTTCTTATAAATTAAGTTTTGATAACGATATTGAAAAAGAAATAGATAGTGTGAAAGAAAAAAATTATCGAAACTTGAAAAATAAAGAGATTTTGAAAAAAATATTCTTTGGATTGGTTAGCAATAAAAAGTTTGGAAAAATGATATGAATTTATTTGCTAATTTGAAAACAAAAATATGGTGTAGATATTAGTGATTTAGCGAAAGAAGAGCGAGAAAAATCTAAAAAAAGATACGGGATAGATTCAGCAGATGTGATTTCTCAAGCTAGATATGCGACTGTAAAAAGGTATAACATCAATGAATTTAAAAAGAAGTTCAAAAAAATAAATTTGCTTTTAACAGATAAAAATCGATAAAGTTTTATTGAATAAATTCGGTGGTGGAATTGTATTTTTTTATGTATAGTTTATGCGATGTTTGTTATAATATTTGATGGAAGTTCGCCTTATATAGATTGGATTGACGGATTCTTTAGTGATTTTGTAATAAAATATGTGGGACATGCGATTGAAGGGGTGCCTGATTGGTTACGTAGTTTCGTGCTTGATGGTGTTTTAGCTGGAGTAGGTTCTGTGTTGACATTCGTTCCATTAATGTTTTTTATCTACTTTTTCATGGCAATTTTGGAAGAAAGTGGATATATGGCGAGAGTTGCATTTATTTTGAATAAAATGATGACAAAAGTTGGTCTTTCTGGAAAAGCATTTATTCCTATGTTAGTTGGATTTGGATGTACAGTTCCTGCGATTTATGCAACAAGAACATTGGAAGATGAAAAAACTAGAAGATTGACAGGGATTATTGCGACGTTTATGTCTTGTGGAGCTAGATTGCCAGTGTATTCATTATTAGCGGTAGCGTTCTTTAGTAAAAATGCAGCACTTGTAGTTGTTTCTATTTATGTAATTGGTGTGTTTATGGCACTATTAATGGCATTTATTTTAAAAAGATTTGATTATTTCAAAGGGAATAATACAGAATTGTTGATAGAATTGCCACCTTACAGAATGCCGAGTCTTAAAGTTGTATGGAATAGTATGAAAAATAAAACAATGGCTTATATTAAAAGAGCAACAACAATTGTATTGGGAATATTGTTAATTATTTGGTTCTTTACATATTTTCCAAATAATAATAATCCTGAAACATCATATTTGGGACAAGCTGCAAAAATTGTTCAACCTGTATTTAAACCAACTGGATTTGGAGATAGATGGGAACCTGTAGCTTCAATAGTTCCAAGTATAATTGCAAAAGAAACAGTAGTTGGATTCTTAGGACAAATATTGTTGACAAAAGCAGATGAAGATGAAAAAGTTGAGTACAATATTGGTAGTGATTTAAAAGATCAAGCAGTAGGATTAAAAGATGCTATGGTAAAATCGTTTAAATCAGTTGGAAATATTGCGAAATTTAAGATTGATACATTGACAATGTCAGATGAAGAAACATTGGATAGTGATGCAGGTGGAAATATCATTCCATCGATAAGAGCTTTGTGGAGTGATAAATATGGACCAATTAGAGCATATTCATTTATGTTGTATGTGCTTTTAGTAATTCCATGTGCGGTTGCAATGGGAGCTTTGAAACAAGAATTTGGATGGAAAATGTTAGGAATGCAAGTGGCTATGTTATCAATTTTACCATATGTAGTTTCTACAATATTCTTTAATGTAGCAAGGCTTTTTATGTAGATAAATAAATTGTAAAAATAAAAAAATGAACTAGAAGGTGATTTAGATGAAAACAATAGTTGTAGGATTGATTGCAGCATTGATTGTGTATTTAGTTTTCAGAAAAAAATTTATAAAGATTACAAAAAAATAAAAAAATTTTTGTGGAACAGATTGTTGTAGTTGTGGTACAAAAAAACTACTTGTCATATTCCAAAAGATGAAAAATAAATAATTGTAAATATTGGTTTTGTTAATTATACTAGAATACCCTCGTGACTTTAGTTGTGAGAAATTCAGTAGGAATAAGAAATCAATAAATATGAAATTTTAAGATTAAAATTGAAATTTTGAAAAAAATAATTGAATAACAAGAGGCAAAAAAATTCAAGTCATTATGAAAATGAGACTTGTTTTTTTGTTTTATAAGGAGGAAAAAAATTTTTGAAAAATAGCAGTGATGGCTGGGACGCCGATAGATACAGAAATGGGAGAAGATATGTTGAAGGAAAATGGATTTTTAGATTTAATTTCTTTTTCCAATTTCTGAAAAATCCGATTGAACAGACAATTTTTTTCAGACGTCAACAAATGATTTTAAAGAAAAAGTAATTAATGAAAAAAATAGATTTTATGAAAAAAATAATTCTGAGATTTTGTTCGTTTATTGTAATTCTTTAAGTGGGAGCAGTGGATTTTGAGAAAAATTTCTCGAGAGAGAGGTGTAAAAATTATTACGCCATTGCAAATTTATTTTTGAGCTGGCTAAAGAATATAGAAAAATAGCTGTAATTTCAGCAAATGCACAGGGATTGTCTGGGATAGAAAATGTATTTTTTTAAAAAGTAATCCAGAAATTAATGTTGTGGGATTGACATTTTTTTAGAGGTTGTGAAGGAGATTGAAAAGGGATTTCGCCAGAGAAAAATATCACAGAAATTCAATTTTGATGGATTGGTAAAAATATTTGGAAACATTGAATGTAGAGGCGATTGTTTTAGGGTGCACACATTTTCCGTATATTATTGATGAAATTCGAAAGAGAACAAATATTAAAATAATTAATCCTGCGGATAAAATGGTATCAAAAAAATACTTGAAAAAAATAGCAATTAGACTGGTATAATGAACTAAGACTTTTTGTAAAGGGGAAAAATATGGAAAATATTGTGATACCAAAACATATTGCAATAATAATGGATGGTAATGGCCGTTGGGCTAAGGAAAAAGGCAAGATTCGATTGGAAGGGCATAGAGCTGGTGCAAATGCTTTGGAAAATATATTGGAATGTTGTGGGAAAATAGGTGTTAAATATTTGACTGTTTATGCGTTTTCTACTGAAAATTGGAAGCGACCAAAAATGGAAGTAGAAGGATTGATGAACTTATTTTCACGATATTTGGATAATAAGAAAAAAGAGTTAAAAAAACAAGGTGTGAAGCTACTAGTAACTGGTGCTAAAGAAAATATTTCTGAAAAATTGTTGAAAAAAATAGAAGAAACAGAGAATTATTTGTCAGATTGTGAGAATATAGTGTTTAATATAGCGTTTAATTATGGGGGTAGAAGAGAGATAGTAGACGCTGTGAATAAAGTTTTGGAGAAAAAAATTTTTGGAGAAAAAAATCAAGTTGCTGAAAAATGGTGGTTTTGTAGAAGAAAAAAAGCTGAGAATTTTAAAATTACAGAAGAAGAATTTTTCGAAATATATGTATCGACCAGAAATTCCAGATCCAGAGCTTGTAATACGAACAAGTGGTGAATTTAGAATTAGTAATTTTTTTATTGTGGGAAATTGCATATTCAGAATTTTATATAACAGATACGTATTGGCCTGATTTTGATGAAAAAAGAACTAGAAAAAAAGCAATATTATCTTTTAATAAAAAGAGATAGAAGATATGGAGGACTGAATGCTAAGTAGACTATTTATTATTGTTCTATTTGTCCCTTTTTATTGTGGATATTTTTTTAAAAAGGGAATGTGATGTTTTTAGTATTTACTCTTGCGATAATTGGTGTATCATTGCATGAGTTTTATAAAATGCTAAAAGATAAGGGATTTGAGGTTGCCAGTCGGATAGGACTCGGATTGGGATTATTTCTACCTTTGCGATATATTTTCAACAAAATTCAAAAAAATATTTTCATATTTTAAATTTGAATTTTTTTAAACAAATAAATTTTTGATATGGGTGGATTTATTGTTTTTGCAATAATTTTTGCTTTCACTTCGTCAAATATTTAAGGTGAAGATAGAAAATGCAATGGCAGAAATTTCGTATACGATGTTTGGAATAATATATGTTGCATATTTATTTTCATACATATTATTGTTGAAGTATGAATTTCCTAATGGAAGAGTGCTTGTAACGATGACATTTATATTAATTTGGACTTGTGATAGTGCGGCATTTATTGGTGGAAAAAAACACTTGGAGGTAAAAATTTTCAAAAGAAGATTGGCTCCAAAAATAAGTCCGAATAAGTCTATAGAAGGTGCGATTTTTTTGGTGTTTTAGGAGTTTTTGGAGTGATTTTTGATTTTTGATAAATTATATTTAGCAATAGCAAATGTTATATGTAAATTTTCGATAATTTCAAAGGCTTGTAGTCCTGAAACGTATCAATCAATTGGATTAAAAGGCGTGGGAAGCATTTTTTTATTGGCTTTGGCGATAGGTGTTTTTGCTGAATTGGGAGATTTGGTGGAATCTAAGATAAAAAGAGAATTTGGAATAAAGGATTCAGGAAATTTATTGCTTGGACACGGAGGATTTTTAGATAGATTCGATAGTGCATTGTTCGTGTTACCGATAGTTTATTTCTTTATGAAATATGTAGCTCATTAATAAAAATAAAAAAAGAAGAAGGAGAAAAAAATAAAAAAATGACAGAATTAGAAATTAAACAAGAAGTAGAAAGACAATTTAATATTTTAAGTCGTGGGATGCGATGAAATAATTAATGAAAATGAATTTAAGAAAAAAAGTTGGAAAAAAATCAATTTCAACAAATACTCCATTAAGAGTAAAAATTAGGGATTGATCCGACTGGTTCTGATTTGCATTTGGGACATGCGGTACCTTTGAGAAAATTGAAACAGTTTCAAGATTTGGGACATGATGTGTTTTTTTCTTGATTGGGACTTTCACTGGAAGAATTGGGAGATCCGACTGGAAAAATCTGAAACTAGAAAAAAATGTTGTCAGAAGAACAAGTTATGGAAAATATTAAAACATATTTGGATCAAGTAAAATTAATTTTGGATTTAGATAAAATTAATGTTGTTTACAATGCTGACTGGCTAGAAAAATTATCGTTATCAGATGCGTTGAATTTGTTGTCACAATTTACAGTTTCACAAATGATTTCGAGAGAAGATTTTTCAAAAAGATTATCTGAAAATAAACCAGTTTCATTGATTGAGTTTATGTATCCAATTTTACAAGGTTATGATTCAGTAGAATTACACGCTGATGTGGAATTAGGTGCAACTGAACAAAAATTCAATTTGTTAAGAGGAAGAGATTTACAGAAAAACTTTGGTCAAGAGCAACAAATTTGTATGATAATGCCGATTTTGGTTGGACTTGATGGAGTAGAAAAAATGTCGAAATCATTAGGAAACTACATTGGTGTAAAAGATACGCCAAACGATATGTTTGGTAAAGTTATGTCAATTTCAGATGAATTGATGGAAAACTATTACACAATGATAACTGATGTTCCTTTTGAAAAAATTGAAGAAATTAAAGCACAAATCGCAGATGGAAGTTTACATCCAATGGAAGCTAAAAAACAATTGGGAGCAGAAGTTGTAAAAATTTACTACGGTGAAGAAGCGGCTAAAGAAGCGAGAGATTGGTTTGAAAATGTATTCAGTAAGAGAAACTTAAATGTTGACTTGCCTGAAGTTGAATTGGAATATAAAGAAGTTGGAATCATTGATTTATTAGTAAAAGAAACAGGATTAATGAAAACAACAAGTGAAGCTAGAAGATTAATTCAACAAGGTGGATTCAAAATAAATGATGAGCCAATAAAAGATGTGAAAGCTACAGTTGTTCTTGAAAGTGGAATGATTGTGAGAGCTGGGAAGAAAAAAATTGTTAAAGTAAAATAAATTTAATATAAAGGAGCTGTCTTATAAGTTAAAAATTTTGATTTATATAAATTAGATGTACTTGTAAGGCAGTTTTTGAAAAATATAAGGTTGTGAAAAAATGAATGAGAAGAAGTTAGTGAGAAAAAGGAAAAAAATAGGAAGCGGAGAGGCTCATAGTAAGATTATTTTGATAGGAGAGCATTCGGTTGTTTATGGCTATCCAGCTATTGCGATACCTTTGAAGGATATTTTGGTGAAAATGTCGGATAATGGAAGCAAAGAGTAAATATTTCTATAATCCTGAAGATACGCTTTCAACTGCGATTTATACAGCTTTGAAATATTTAAAAAAAGAGAATGCTAAAATAAAAATATTTGATAGAATCTGAAATTCCAACAAAAAGGGGAATGGGATCTTCGGCAGCTGTTAGTATTGCGGCGATAAGGGCAGTTTTTGATTATTTTGGTAAAAAAATCTAGATGATAAAAATTCTGGAAAAAAATGGTGCAAGAGGCAGAAACAGTGGCTCATATGAATCCAAGTGGATTAGATGCGAAGACTTGTTTGAGTGATAAAGCCTTGAAATTTATAAAAAAATAAAGGATTTAGCTATATTGATTTGAATTTGGAGGCATATTTGGTTGTAGCAGATACTGGAGTTCATGGAAATACACGAGAAGCTGTGGAAAATGTAAGAGAAATGGGGGATAAAGCTCAACCAATGTTAAAAAAATTGGGTGAATTGACTGAAAAAATGGAAATTGCTATCCGAGAAAAAAATCATTGGAAAAAAATTGGAGAAATTATGAATCAGGCTAATTTGGAATTGAAAAAAATTAAATTTGACGATAGAAAAATCGGATATTTTAGTGGAGGAAGCTTTAAAAAATGGTGCTTTAGGTGCTAAAATATCTGGTGGAGGATTAGGTGGTTGCATAATTGCTTTGGTGGAAAATGAGGAAAAAGCAAGAATAATTGGGGAAAAATTAAGTTCAAAAGGAGCTGCGAATATATGGATAGAAAGAATTTAGAGAAAAATATAAAAAAAGTGAAATCGTATGCGAATATTGCGATTATAAAAATATTGGGGTAAAAAAAGATGCAGAGAAGATGATTCCTGCGACAAGTAGTATTTCATTGACTTTGAAAGATATGTATACTGAAACTGAAATTAGTTTTATTTCGGATGAAGAGGCGATTGAGAAAACTGGCGAAGTGACGGATTTGATTTATATTAATGGAGAGTTGCAAGATAGGGAGCAAAGACAGAAAATTGGGAAAGTTATTGATTTATTTAGAGGAGATAGAAGTGAGAGAGTGAAAGTTGATACTACGAATAGTATGCCGACTGAAGCGGGATTATCTTCTAGCTCAAGCGGACTTTCTGCAGCAATAATGGCATGTAATGAACTATTTGAAAAGAATTTAAGTCGAAATGAATTGGCACAAATTTCTAAATTTGCTTCGGGGATCTTCTTGTAGAAGTTTTTTTGGACCAGTAACTGCGTGGGATAAAGATACTGGAGAAGTTTACAAAGTGAAAACAAATTTGAAATTTGGAATGATAATGCTAGTTTTAAATGATGCAAAAAAGGTAATTTCAAGCAGGAAAGGGATGGAAATTTGTACAAAAACGTCAAAAACTTTTGAAAATTGGGTAAAACAGTCGGAAATTGATTTTGTTGAGATGAAAAAATATTTGGCAGAAAATGACTTTGAGAAAGTTGGGAAATTAACAGAAGAGAATGCCTTGAGAATGCATGAAACACCACTTACAGCGACACCTTCATTTTCATATTTGTCTGACAAATCGCATGAAGCAATGAATTTTGTGAAAAAATTGCGAGAAAAATGGTGAAAAATGTTATTTTTACAATGGATGCAGGGCCTAATGTGAAAGTTTTGTGTTTGGAGAAGGATTTGGATAGATTGAAGGAAATTTTTGAAAAAAATATAAAGTGATAGCTTCTAGAGTTATGGAACTTGGATAATTGGGATTTTTTTGAAAGTGTAAAAAAATTAGAAAAAAATATTTGATTATGAGAAATTTTGATTTATTTTATAAATTGATTTTTTTGAGATAGAAGTTTTGGAAGAGAAATAGTGAGGAAAAAATGCGAGAAAAAAATAAATGTAAAAACTGGTGGAAAGCTATATATTGCTGGAGAATATTCGGTTTTGACGCCTGGACAAAAGTGCGATAATTAAAAAAATATTGATATTTTTTTATGAATGCGGAAATAAGTTTTCTTGGAGAAAAATGAAGCTAGAAATGATGAAAAAAATAGAAGTTGCAGATAAAAAGTAAAGAGAAAAATGATTTTAAAAAAATATGAAATTTTTTTCTGATATGTTTGATTATTCAGTTTCGTTGGAGTATGATAAAAATTATTCGTTGATTCAGGAAACGGTGGTTGTTGTAAATGAATATTTGGAGAATAAAGGGATTGATACACAGCCATTTAAATTGAGAATTGCTGGGAAAATGGAAAAAAATGGTAAAAAATACGGGATTGGTTCGAGTGGAAGCGTGACTGTTTTGGTTGTAAAAGCGATGTTTGAGTTGTATTCTAGAAAATTGGTTTCAGAAGCGGAATTTAAAGGGCAAAGAAGTGAGTTGCTTGAATATTTATCATCAAAGGATACGATGTTTAAGTTGTCGTCTTATGTTTTACTAAAACGAGGGGATAATGGCTCTATGGGGGATATTGTTTGTATTGCTTATGGGAATTTGGTTGCGTATAAATCGTTTGATAGGGAGAAAATCCAGAAGGAAATTCGAGAAAAAAATTTGGAGAAGGTTTTGGAGTTAGATTGGGGATATGAGATTGAAGAGTTAAGATGTTCTGGTAATTATGAATTTTTGGTTGGTTGGACTAAAAAACCGTCTATTTCGAAGGATATGATAAATTTAGTGAAAAGTTCAATAACTCAAGATTTTTTTTAAAAAAAGTAGAAAAAAATTGTTCAAAATTTGAAATTGGCTATGAAAAATGGCAATAAAATGGAAATAAAGAGAAATATTTTGGAAAAATGGGAATGAATTAAAAAAATTAAAGGAAGAAATTTATAGTGAGGAATTAGTTGAATTGGTTGAAGCGACAGAAAATCTTGATGTTTGTGCAAAAAGTAGTGGCTCTGGTGGAGGCGATTGTGGGATTGTGATTTCTTTTTCAAAGAAAGATAGCGAGATTTTTGGTAGAAAGATGGAAATCAGTTGGGATAGAATTATTGTATAAAAAGTGAGTTATGATAAGGTAAATATAAAAAGATAAAAAGGTGGAAATTTATGATACAGAATAGAAAAAGATGACCATATAAATTATGCGTTAGAGCAAGAAAAAAAGTGAAAAATAGTTTTGATGATATGGAGCTAATTCATCAGTCGATACCGAAGTACAATTTAGATGAAATTGATATTTCTACAAGTTTTGCGAATAATTATTTTTGAAGTTCCATTTTTTTATTAATGCGATGACAGGTGGGAGTGAGAGGGCAAAAATCAATTAATCAAAAAAATTGGCAAAAGATAGCTGATAAATGTGGTCTTCTGTTTGTTACAGGTTCGTATAGTGCAGCTTTGAAAAATCCAGATGATAATTCTTACAAAATAATAAAAGAGGAAAATGAGCATATTAAATTGGCTACAAATATTGGAATTGATAAAAATTACACGGCTGGTCAGAAGGCAATTGAAGATTTAAATCCATTATTTTTGCAGATACATGTGAATTTGATGCAGGAATTGTTGATGCCAGAAGGAAGTCGAAATTTTTAATGAGTGGGAAAAATAATTTGAAAGAATTTGTAAAAAAATATAAAGAATACACCACTTGTTTTGAAGGAAGTTGGATTTGGAATGACTTCTGATACAATAAAAAAAGGTATAGAATTAGGGATAAAGACTTTTGATATTAGTGGTCGAGGTGGCACGAGTTTTGCGTACATTGAAAATCGCCGGAATGGGAATCGTTTTACCTATTTGAACGATTGGGGACAAAACGACATTGGCGAGTCTTTTGGATATTCAAGAGTTTACTGAAAAAAAGTAGAAATTATCGCAAGTGGCGGTGTTAGGAATCCTTTAGATATCATCAAAGCATTAATTTTAGGAGCAAAAGGAGTAGGAATTTCTGGAACGATATTAGAAATTGTTGAAAATTATTCGATTGAAGAAGCGATTGATATTGTGAATAGTTGGAAAATGGAATGCAAAATGATAATGTGTGCTTTGAATACGAAAAAAATTAGCGAATTAAAGAATGTTAAATATGTTTTGTATGGGAAAAACGAAGCAATTTTTTTAGAAAAATATTAGGAATTAAATTGATTAAGAAAAAGGCTATCTTATTTTTTTGATAAGATAGCCTTTTTGCAAACACTATTGTAGCTTTTTTTAATATTAAATATTAAATTTTATACAATTATTTAGCTTCTTTTTTTAGCTTTTTGCTGAAACTGATTCAGTTGCTAAGAAAGAATTTAACATCCATAAATGTTTTTTTCGAAACTTGAAATGTATTCATCAGCTAATGCAGAAGTACCGTAGTTATCTTCAGAATCTGCAGCTTCTTTGAATGCAACAGCTAAGTCTAACATAGTTTCAAATCCATTTCTTACTTCAGTTAATGCTTCAGTAGAAGTAATATCTTCATTTTTTTAGCTTCTTTAATTGAAGCAACATTTAAGTAATCTTTCATAGTTCCTAAAGGTCTTCCACCAATTGCTAAAATGTTTTTCAGCAACATCATCAATTTGTGTATTAATTTCTGTGTAATATTCTTCTAATTTAACGTGAATTTCAAAGAAATCTTTTCCAATTAAATTCCAGTGGTAGTTTTGAACCTTTCTATAAAGTACGTTTAAATTTGCTAAATAAAGATTTAATGCTTCAATACTTTTTTTGTTCTATTTTTTTACTCATAATTATCATCCTCTTTCAATTTTTATATTTATTTTCAAATTGTAACTGTTACAAAATTATTATAATTATTTTATTTTTTTGTAACCATTACAAAAATTATTATACTACTTTTTTTGAAAAAAATGTCAAGGAATAAATAAAAATTTTTTGAAGAAATTATGAGTTATAATTATAGAGCAGTAAAGATTGTTTAGAGTAAGATTTTGAGATTGATAATTTTAAATAAAAGTAATTAAAAAAAGATAGCAAAAAAATAGGAAAAAGGTAGAAAGGGAAGAATATGAGAAAAGATAAATTTTATAAGTTTTTTTGAATTCAGATAGATATCAGTATACGGAAGCTGAAATTTATTTTTGAAAATGGATTTGAAAAATCAAGTTGCAACATTTGATGTGTTTGTACGGACTGAGAAAAAAACGATTATGTTGTGGTTTATGGGATAAAAAGAAGTGTTTGGAATTAATTGATATTTTTGAATGGAACGGATTATGATACGAAAAAAAGGGTATTTGAAAAAAAGTTGTTAGAGAATGAAGGATTGATAGAATACTTGGCGAATATGAAATTTACTGGAAGTATAAAAGGATTAAGAGATGGAGAGATTGTTTTTTTCAAATGAACCGATTTTAACAATAACAGCTCCAATTATTCAAACAAAAAAATTTTTAGAAACGCCAATTTTAAATATATTAAATTATCAGATGCAGATTGCAAGTATTTCTTCACGAGTTGTTCGGGGTAGCGAGAGGTCGAGGAGTTGTATTTTTTTGGAACACGGAGAATACAAGGATTTGAGGCGGCAATGTCGGCTGTGAAAGCAACGTATGTTACTGGAAATGTAGCTCATTCAAATTTAATGGGAGAATATTATTACAATTTAAAAAGCATTGGAACAATGACACATTCGTACATTCAGAGTTTTGGAGTGACTAGAAAATTCTGAATACGAGGCATTTGAATCGTTTATAAAAGTTCACAAAGAAAAAAAACGATCATTGATTATGTTAATTGATACGTATGATACGTTGAAAATTGGAATAAAAAATGCGGTGAAAGTGTTTAAGAATAATGGAATTGACGATAATTATGGTGGAATTTATGGGATAAGAATTGATTCTGGTGATTTAGCGGAAACTTCGAAGGCGTGTAGAAAAATTTTGAAGGAAAATGGTTTTGAAAAGGCACATATTATTTTGACAAGTGGATTGGATGATAAGAAAATCGAGAAATTGTTTGAAAATGGAGCTGAGGTCGATAGTTTTGGAGTGGGAGATATTTTTGCAATGCCACCTAAAATGTTAACAACAGTGTATAAAATGTCGAAAATAAATGATGAAAATGTTATGAAAAATTTCTGGAGATAGGGAGAAAATGTCGTATCCTGGCGATAAGGAAATCTATCGGTTGGAAAAAGTTGAAAAAGAGAAAGATAAAAAAGAATTTGAAGATTTGGTAATTTTGGAGGAAGAGAGGGAATTGTTTGAAGATACGGAGATTGAGGGAGTTAAGAAAAATAGAATAACAGTAGATTTTATAGAAAAAGGAGTCAAAAATGAGGGAAATTACAAGTTGTTAGAGTTGGAATAGGCGAAAAAAATATTATGAAAGCAATTTGAAATATTTGGATATGTTGGAAAAATAGAGGAGAATATTTTCTCTGAGAAAAATATGTGGAAAAAAAGCGAGAAATAGTGAGATTTTTCAGAGAAGTTAGAGGATGTTAAAAATAATATTTTAGAAAAAAATTAGAGAGGAGAGCTAATAATTTTAGATTGTTAGGAAAAATATGTGGAAAATAGTAGAACAATTTTTGATTTTTAATACAGTTTCATGACACGGATACCAGTATTTGTCAAAGACAGAGTATAGTAATGAGAAATTAGGAAAAATCAATGAAAATTTTTTTTCCCATTGATAGGAATGATTGTTGGTTTTGATATTGTTTGGTGCAAGTATTGTTTTTTGTAAAGTTATTGGCATGGAACCATTACAGCGACAGATAGTGGCTTTGTTAATAATTCTTGCAGAAATTTTTGTTGTTGGGATTATTCATTTGGATGGGTTGGCAGATACTTTTGATGCGTTATTTAGTTATGCAACAAAGGATAAAATGCTTGAAATAATGAAGGATTCACGAGTTGGGACAAATGGTGCTGTTGTGTTGATTTTGTATTTTATTGCGAAAATATTGTTGATTTCGGAAATTTTGGCGATTGATGGAAGATATTTGATAATTTATCCGATTTTGGCAAGATTGTCAACTTCGATGAATGCTGGATTGGGAGAGTATGCTCGAAAAACAGGAATGAGTAATGGAATAATTGATGAAAATGGACTAAAAGAAGCGATTTTTTCAATAATTTTAGCGACAATTTTAGTAGTGCTTATAAAAGGTGTAAAGGGCATAATTATTACAGTAATTGCAATCTTATTTATTTTGTTTTTTTAGAAGAAATGTTAGAAAGAAAAATTGATGGGATAACTGGTGATACAATGGGAGCTTCGCTTGAATTAGTGAATTTAATTGTATTAATGGCAGGTGTTATATTGAAATAAAAATGAGAGAATTTTTTTCTTTGACTTTGAAAGTGAATAGTGATAACATATTGAAAGTAAAAAGGTATTTTCGAGAAAAAAATTAGAGTGAAAATCTGAATAAAGAAATTTCAAAAATTTGAAGAAAGGGAAGAGAATGAGTGAAATATACGAAAAAAAGCACGGAAATTATTTTCGTGAGACATGGACAGACAGATTTTAATAAACAAAGGTTGTATTTCGGTCATTTGGATCCGAAATTAAATGAAACAGGGATTAGTCAATTAAAAAAATACAAAAAAACTTTTTGCATAAATTGGAGAAGAATATATCGAAAGTCTATTCGAGTGATTTGAAGAGATGTGTAGAAAGTATGAAATTGCTGGAAATTGATGCAGAAGTTGAGAAAATTTTGACTGAAGATTTACGGGAAATGAATTTTGGTGTTTTGGAAGGGAAGACTTTTGAAGAGGCTAAAGAAGAATTTCCAGGATTTGTTGAAAATTTTAAAAGAATAATTGGAAGAAATTGAGATTTGATGGTTCAGAAAGTGTTGAAGACTTATATTTTTCGGGTGTCAGATAAATTATCTAAAAATTGCTGAGGAAAATAAAGGAGAAAAAATTTTAGTTGTGGCTCATGCGGGTGTGATTCAAAGTTTGTTGAGTTACTATTTATTTGACTCGTTGGATGGATATTGGAAATTTAAAATTGATAATGGGTCGATATCGAAATTGCATATTACTTCTGATGGATTTGCGTACTTTGAATATGTGAATCGTGTTTTGATGTAGTTTTGAATTTTATAAAAAATTGATATATTAAAAAAATAGGATTGAAAAAAATTAGGAGGTAGGAATGTTTTTTTCCAGTGTTTATTGATTTAGAAGGAAAGAAGTATTAGTTATTGGAGCTGGGAAAGTGGCTCACAAAAAAATTAAAAAAATTGGTGGAATATGGTCCAAAAAAATAACGGTTTATTCGAAGGAAATTAAGAATGAAGAAATTTCAAAATGTGAAAATGTGAAAATTATTTTTAGAAAATGTAGAAGCTGATAGTGAAAAAAATTGAAAAAAATTAGTTGAAAAATTATGCGCTTGTAGTTGCAGCGACTGATAATGTTGATTTAAATGAATTGATAGCAGAAATTTGTATTAGAAAAAAATATTTTTGGTAAATAATGTTTCATCTAAAAACAAAGATGAATGCGATGTTTGGTGGAATTGTGAAAAATGATGAATTTCAAATAGCGGTTTCTACGAATGGTGTTAATTGTAGAAGATCAAGAGCGATGAAAAGTAGAGTTCAAAAAGCTTTTTGGATGAAGTAGAAAAACTTAGGAAAAATAATTTTTGGAAAAAGGTGATTAGAATGTATAAAAGACATAGAAAAATTGAGAACTAGTGCGGTTATGCGAAATTTAGTGAAAGATGTTTATGTGTCAAAGGAAGATTTGATTTATCCAATTTTTGGAAGAGGGAGAAAAATATTAAGAATGAAATTGAATCAATGCCTGGAATTTTTTTAGATATTCGTTGGATAGAATTGACGAAGAATTAGACGCATTGGTGGAATTAGGGAATAAATTCAATTTTATTGTTTGGGATACCCTAAGCATAAGGATGAATGTGCAACTGAAAGTTACAAAGAAGATGGAGTCATTCAAAATGCAATTCGATATATTAAGAAAAATTATCCGAATTTTTTGATTATTGGAGATGTTTGTTGTTGTGAATACACGAGTCATGGGCATTGTGGAATTTTAGATGAAAATGGTTATGTGAAAAATGATGAAACGTTGGAAGTTTTAGGAAAAATAGCGTTATCATATGCAAGAGCAGGGAGTAGATGTAATTGCACCATCTGATATGATGGATGGAAGAATTCAAAAAATTTCTCAAGTTCTTGAAAAAAATGGTTTTCACAACGTGGCATTAATGTCTTATGCGGTTAAATATTCATCAGCATTTTATGGGCCTTTTAGAGATGCAGCAGATTCTGCTCCAAAATTTGGGAATAGGAAAAACTTATCAAATGGATTTTAGATATTCAAAAGATGCGATTGATGAAGTTAGAGAAGATTTGAAGCAAGGAGCAGATTTTATAATTGTAAAACCAGCCTTGTCTTATTTAGATGTTATGCAAAAAGTGAGTAACAATTTTAATGTACCAGTGATAGCTTACAGCGTTTCCGGAGAATATTCGATGACAAAAGCTGCCGCCTTGAAAGGATGGATTGATGAAAAAGCAATTGTTATGGAACAAATGTATGCCTTCAAAAGAGCTGGAGCAAATGCAATTATTACTTATTATGCAAAAGATGTGGCAAAATATTTGAATGAATCAGACTAAAAAATCCAAAAAAAGATACATAATTTTTTTGAAAAATATGGTAAAAATGTAGCAAGGAAGTTAGAAAAAATTTGAAAGGAGAGCATAGGATATTAAAGTTTTTATGCGAAAAGAATTTATGAAAAAAGATATTATCAGTTTTTTTATTTTTTTGGCTACAACTTTAGCGGTTAATGCAGCACAACTGAAAAACCAGCCAAAGCAAGCAAAACAAGTACAACAGTAAATGCACAAAGCAATCAAAATCAACAATATATGGATGTTTTGAAACAACAAATGCAAAATGCTGGAATTAAAAAAATCTTCAATTTCAAGTTATGAGAAAGCTACAAATTCTAAACAAGAGGTAGAAAAGAGAAACTTTATAAAAAAAGCAATAAAAAGAAGATGAAAAAAATATATATGCATACAATGATTTAGGAGTTTTATATATTAATCAAAAAAATTTCAAGAAGCAGCTAACATTTTGGAAGAATCATTGAAATATTTTTAATCAAAAATACATCAATTTACCAAAATTTATTAATAGCATATAGAGGTGCTAATAATGCTCAAGGGTATGCAAATACTGTAGCTAAAATGGTGAATAATTTACCTGAATATCCAGACGGGTATAGTTTAGGTGCTAATATTTTGATTGAAAGAGGACAATACGTACAAGCAGTACCTTATTTGGAAAAAAATTAGCATCAATTTATGAAACTGGAAATTTGAATGGAATTCCAGAATATGTTCAAAAATAAAAAATGTGTATTTGAATAACACATATGCGTTGTTAATTGTTACACTTGTAAATGCTAAACAAACTCAAAAAAAGCAATAGATACTTTTTGTTGCCAAGAGAGAATTTATGAAACAAATTAACCCAGGAAATGATAGTCAAATATTGGAAATGTTACAGAAGGTTAATGAAGAATTTAAAAACAAATAAACAAGTTTACGAAAGTAATTTAAGAAAATTACAACTTCCTGTACCAACAACAGGGAAAAACAAAAAAACAACAAGTAAAAAAGAAGAAAATAAATAAAAAAAGTAAAAAAATCTTTTATGTTAGAATGGATAAATTGTGACTTTTTGACATAAAAGATTTTAAATTTTATAAAAATAATTAATTAAAAAAATTAATAAATAAAAATAGAAAAAGAGGTAAAAAAATGCAAATAGTTGTAGTAGGTGCTGGTGTCGTGGGAGAAGCAATTTGTAAGGAATTGTCTGAAGAAGGACATGACATTGTACTGATTGAGCAAAATGAGGAAGTTCTGAATAGATTGGTTGAAAATCATGATATTACAGGATTGGTTGGAAATGGTGCTTCGTATGAAAATTTATTGGAAGCGAATACAGATCATGCTGATATTTTTATTGCAGTAACAGAGGCTGATGAAATAAACATTATTTCTTGTATTATTGCAAGAAAATTAGGTGTGAAATATACAATGGCAAGAGTTAGAAATCCTGAATATAGTACAGATATGAAATTTGTTAGAGATGAATTAGGAATTTCAAGAATGTTGAATCCTGAGCAAGAAGCCGCTAGAAGTATTGTAAATAAATTGAAGTTTCCAAATGCTTTAGGAGTTGAAGAGTTTTTTTCATGGGAAAAGCGAATATCATAATTTTGAAAAATCAATGAAGGAAGTAAACTTTTAGGTGTGAAAAATAAAAGATATAGAATTTAAAGCAAGAAGAAAGAGTTTTAATTTGTATTATTCAGAGAGGAAGTAAAATTTTTCATTCCAAATGGAGAAATAAAATTAGAATTGGGAGATTCTATTTCGGTAATTGGAACTATAGAGGCTGTTTCTAAATTTTATAATAGATTAGGATATAGAAATCGTTATATAAATTCTTCAATGATTATCGGTGGTGGAATGCTTTCACACTATTTGGTAGAAAAATTAATTAAAAAAATAATGTACAAGTAAAAGTTGTTGAAGAAAGTGAAAAAAACGAACTGTTAAATTAAGTGAGAAATATCCAAAAAGCAGAAGTTATTCTTGGAAAAAGAAACAGATCAAGAATTTTTTTATTAAGCGAAGGAATTAAAAATTATGATTCGGTTGTAACTTTGACTGATAAAGATGAAGAAAAATATTATAATATCAATGTTTGCAGATACAGTTACAGATGCTAAGGTTATCACAAAAATGAATAATACCTTGTTATTACCAATTTTTAGAAAAATCAGAATTTAACTTCAACAGTTGTTCCTAAAAAAATTATCACAGATATAATTGTTAGAGTAGTTCGTTCTAAGTCTAATACAAGAGGATCAAAGATGAACACGCTTTATAGAATGTGTGATAATAAAGTAGAGGTTATTATTTTTTTGAAATAAATGGTAATAGTAAGGCGTTGAATATTCCTTTTGAGAGACTTAAATATAAAATCAAATTACATGATAGCTTGTATTTCTAGAGGAAATGAGATTATTTATCCAGGTGGAAATGATGTCATTTTAGAAAAATGATAGAGTCATGGTAGTAACGACCAAAAAAAGCAACAGAAGTATTTGATGATATTATAAAAATTAGAAAAAAACGTAGGAGAAAAAAATGAATAAAAAAATGATAGCCTTTTATAACAGGAAAAAAATAATGATTTTAGAGGCGTATTTAATGATTTTACCACTAATAATCTCTTTTATTTACAAAGAAAATTTTTCTTCATAAAGGAGCGTATTTTGGGGTAATAGCGTTATTATTAATATTAGGAAATGTTCTTTCTATAAGGCTTCCAAAAAGATAATTTTATTCGAGGGAGAGAAGGTTTTGTAATAGTATCGTTGTCGTGGATTTTTGATGTCTATTTTTTTGGAGCATTACCGTTTGTTATTACAAAAAGAAATACCGTCGTTTATAGATGCTTTTTTTTGAGGTTGTAAGTGGATTCACGACTACAGGTTCGAGTATAATTCCTGATTTGAATGTATTGAGTCATTCTAATTTGTTTTGGCATAGTTTTACTCACTTTGTAGGGGAATGGGAGTGCTAGTTTTAGCATTAGCAGTTTTTCCAAAAATATTCTTCAAGTTCGGTTCATATTATGAAAGCCGAAGTTCCAGGGCCTACATTTGGTAAGCTAGTATCAAAAATTATCGTCTACGGCAAGAGTACTTTTATTACATTTATATCGTAATGACAATTGTGGTAATTGTTTTTGTTAATGTTTGGAGGTCTTGATTTATTTGAGTCTTCGTTATTGGCATTTGGGACAGCTGGGACAGGTGGTTTTGGTGTAAGAAATGGAAGTATTTTTGCCATATCACAGCGCTTATATCGAAAATGGTTTTAGCAATCGGAATGTTAGTGTTCGGAGTAAACTTTAATATTTATTATTTTATTTTGATTGGAAAAGTGAAAGATGTTATAAAAAAATGAGGAATTAAAAATACTATTTGTTAATAGTGTTCGTAAGTATTGCGTTAATCGTAATGAATATTGCTTCAAAATATCAATCAATTTGGCAATGTATAAGAGATGTGTTGTTTACAGTTTCATCAATAATAACAACAACTGGATATTCGACAGCAGATTTTGGGAAATGGCCATTGTTCTCACAAGTGATTTTGCTATTAATAATGTTCTTTGGAGCGTGTGCTGGTTCGACAGCTGGAGGATTAAAAATTTCAAGAGTTATAATGATGGTAAAAATGTATGTTGCAGAAATTAGACAAATGATAAGTCCAAATAGAGTGATAACAGTAAAATATGAAGACAAACCACTTAGTGCAAAAATGCAAAAAAACGTAGCTGTATATTTCGTAGTTTACATGATTTTATTTACAACAATGTTGTTAATTGTATCATTTTCATTAGGAGATTTTATGACAGCTTTCAGTGCAGTTGCAGCAACATTTAATAATATTGGGCCTGGATTAGGAAAAGTTGGTCCTGCATATAGTTTTGCTGATTTAAGTAATGTTTCAAAAAGTTGTATTGAGTTTTTGGAATGTTGGCAGGAAGATTGGAAATATTCCTATGTTAATATTATTTGCACCAGCTACTTGGAAATTGAAATAAATTTTTTTAAATTCCTTTTTTTAAATTTCAATATAAAGATTGACATTGTTACAAAAATGTAATAAAAATAATAGTGAAAGATGTTTGTATATGAAAAATATAGGAGGAATTAATAATGAGAGAAATAAAAGATAAAGTGACTTTTAAAGGGAATCCAGTAACAATTGTTGGAGAAGAAGTAAAAGTTGGAGAAAAAGCAAGAGATTTTACAGTGTTGGCAAGTGATTTAAGAGAAGTAAAATTAAGTGATTATGCTGGGAAAGTAGTTGTAATCACAGTATTCCCTTCAGTTGATACAGGTGTTTGTGCATTACAACTTGCGAGATTCAATCAAGAAGCAGCGAATTTTAGTGACGATGTTCAATTATTGACAATTTCTGTTGATTTACCATTTGCACTGGGAAGATATTGTGCGGATAAAGGTATCAAAAATGCGTTGACAGCGTCAGATCACAGAGATTTAGATTTTGGATTAAAATATGGATTTGTAATTAAAGAATTAAGATTATTGACTAGAGGAACAATTATTGTAGATAAAGAAGGAATTATCAGATATGTAGAGTATGTTCCAGAAGTAGGACAAGAACCTAATTATGATGCAGCTTTTAGAAGTTGTTAAAAAAATTAGTATAAAAATAAAATTCAAATGAGAAATGTATAAAAAAATGTGAATTTAAAACCATTTTTTTGGCTTAGATTCACATTTTTTTATTTACACAATTATTTTCAAATATTCTATAAGTTTATTATACTCAAAAACTATTAAAAAAATTATGTGAATTTAAGAGTTGAGTAAAAATAGTCATAGTTTTTGAGTTTAGCTTTTAAAAGCAGTTTTACTATATATTTTTAAAAAAGTAGTTTTCACAACATCACATATTTTATCTTCCAAAATTAGGATAAATTTGTTGTTGTTGTTCTTGCTCTTGTTGCTGTTGCAACTGTTGTTGTTGAATTATTTGTTGTTGTGGTGTTTTTCCTAAAGTAGCAGTTACATTCATTTCTTTTCCATTTCTAACAATAGTCAATTGAACTTTATCTCCAGCTTTTTTAGCAGCAAGTTCTCCTATGAAAGAACCGCCAGAAATGATTGATTTTCCATTAACAGCTGTAATAACATCATTTGCTTGTAATCCAGCTTGAGCAGCAGGGCCATTTGGCGTAACTTTTGCAATAAGAACTCCATTTGAAGATTTTAATTTTAATGCTTTTACAACTTCAGAGTCCAAGTTTCCTAAATAAGCTCCAAGGTAAGGTTTTTCAAATTTACCAGTAGAAATTAAAGAATCTTTTACAGCTACAACTAAATTAGAAGGAATTGCGAATCCAAGTCCCACACTTCCACCACTTTGAGATAAAATTGCAGTATTAACACCGATAACTTTACCATTAATATCAATTAATGGTCCACCACTATTTCCTTGATTTATCGCAGCATCTGTTTGAATGAAGTTTTCGATTTGCTCAATTCCTAAAGAACTTCTTCCTGCAGCACTAACTACCCCAACAGTCATCGAATCATTCAATCCCATTGGATTTCCAAATGCAATCGACCATTGACCAATTTGTACATTATCAGAATCAGCAAATTCAAGTGGTTTGAATTTTTCATTTGATTGAATTTTTAATACAGCAATATCAACTTCAGGTGATGTCCCTACAAGTTTCGTTTTATACTCTCTTCCATCAGAAAATTTTACAAAAATTTCATCAGCACCATCAATAACGTGATTATTTGTAACAACATATCCATTTTCAGATACAACAAATCCAGATCCCAAAGCACCAGATTCTCTAGTTTCTTGACGATTTCCTGAAGTTCCGAATAACAATTCTTCTAGTGGATTATAAGTATTCACTTTCACAGTTTTTTTTGTTCTAATATTTACAATTGAATCCTTCGTATTTTTTTATGAACTTGAACAAATGCACCTTGAATGTCAGCAGCATTTTGCGTATATTTTTTTTCAATTCTTTTTGGCGAAGCTTCAACTTGCATTTTTTTGATTATCATTATTTTTTTGATGCATTAGCACTATCATTAGCTGGATTAGAACAACCTACAGCCAAAAGTAAATAAAAGCACTCATAGCAATAATTTTTTTATTTATTTTCATATTTTCCCTCCAAATTTAAGATATATTCTAATTATTTTTCAATTTATTTTATTTCATAATATAATAAAAACAAAAAAATGTCTTTTTCTGTGACAAAATAAAAAAATAATTTCATTCTATTTTTTTATTATACAATATTTTTTTTATAAATAATGAATAAAAAAATTTGAGTAAAAATTTTGTAGTGAAATTTACAAAAAATAAATTTGAATAATCATTATATATTATGATATAATTATATTAAAAATAATACAAAAATCTAAAATATCCAAAATAAAGTTTTGGTTTTAAGGAGAGAATATGATAAAAATTAGTTTTTGCTAGATGTTGATGGAACATTAACTGATGGTGGGATTTATCGTGGAAATAATGGTGAAGACATAAAAGAAATTCAATGTTAAAGATGGTTACACAATTGTTAATGCACAGAAGGTTGGTATTGAATTTGGGATAATTACTGGGAAAGTTTCGCAATTGGTAAAAAATCGAGCTGAGGAATTGAAAATTAAGTATTTGTACCAAAATGTGGCTGATAAGGTGATTATTTTAAATGAAATAATGCAGAAAGAAAAAAATTGAGTGCAGAAGAAATTGCGTACATTGGTGATGATTATAATGATTTGAAAATAATGAAAAATGTCGGATTATCAGGTGCTCCCAAAGATGCAGCAGAGGAAGTGTTAAAAATAGTAGATTTTGTTTCAACCAAAAATGGTGGAGAAGGTGCAGTAAGAGATTTTGTAGAATTTATAATGAAAAAAAGATGGGAAATTAGAAAAATTTTTTTGATAATATAAAAATAATATATTTGTTACTAGGAGGAAAAAAATGGCAATAAAATATTTAGACGCCAAGAGATTAAAAAAATAATGCTTATTGGTGGAGGAAAATGGGTTATAAAAACATGAGGAGTTATTGAATGATTTAAATGTATATCCGGTTCCAGATGGGGATACAGGAAGCAATATGTCAATGACAATGAATTCAATGATAACAGAATTAGAAAAACATGCAGACGAAAAAATATCAATGGAAAAATTAATTGATGTAGTAGAAGAAGCTGTATTAATGGGAGCTAGAGGAAATTCTGGGACAATTTTATCACAAATAGTAACAGGATTTTTAAGAGGAATTGGAGAAAAAACAAAATTACTACCTGCTGATGTTGCCAAAGCATTAGTAAGTGCAAAAGAAACAGCTTATAATGCAGTTAGTGAACCAATCGAAGGGACAATTCTTACAGTAATTAGAAAAATTTCTGAAAAAGCTGTAGAATGTGCTGAAAAGATGGATGATTTGGTAGTTTTCTTAAAAGAACTTGTTACTGCTGGAGAAAAAGCAGTAGAAGAAACACCAGAATTATTACCAAAATTGAAAGAAGCTGGAGTTGTAGATGCTGGAGGAAAAGGAATATTTTTCCTATTCGAAGGATTTTACAAAGTGACAACAGAGTTGAATTTATTGGTTGAATTGCAAAAATCACAAGTAAAAGAAAATGAATTTGACAAAACAATAGCAAATATTGATCACGATCCAGATAAAATAACTTACCAATATTGTACAGAATTTATAATTTTAAATGGAGATTTTGATACAGATGAATATAAAAGAAGAGTATTAGAATTAGGAGATTCGGCAGTTTTTGCACAAACTTCAAAAAAATTCAAAAACACATATTCATACAAACCATCCTGGAAAGGCTTTTTGAAATAGCACTTGAATATGGACCGCTTGAAAAAAATGAAAGTTGAAAAATATGAAATTGCAACATGATAATTTACAAATTTTCAGTGAAAAAAAGATGAAGCTAAAATTTTTTTGTGAACGATAAAGTTAATAAAACTAAAAAAATGCTTACGTTATTTTTAGCTGATACAGAAAAATTTGAAAGATGAATTTTTTTGAAAAAAAGGTGCAGATGTAGTAATTTTAGGTGGACAAAGTAAAAATCCAAGTGTTCAAGAAATAATGAACGCTATTGATAAAGCAACTAAGAAAAAAATATTTTTTTGTATTACCAAATAATAAAAAATGTTATTACAACAGCAAAAATTAGCAGCTGAAAAAAATAACTGGTAAAAAATGTAATTGTTCAAGAAACAAGAACTATGTTAGACGGATATTTTGTGTTAAAAAAATAAAGAAGAAGGTATAGAAGAAATTCTAAGTTCTTCAAAAAAGAAATTATTCTATCGAAATTACAAAAGCTGTAAGAGATACAAAAAAATAGATGAGTTGAGCATTAAAAAAAGATGATTTCATCGGTTTAGTAAATGGAAAAAAATAAAAATATTCAAATTCATCGTTAAATAATTTAGTTGAAAAATATGTTGGCAGAATTAGTGACTGAAAAATACGGTTGTAGCCACTATTGTTGAAGGTTTAGATAAAGATGAAAAAAAGCGAAAGAAACAATAAAAAAATGCGTTATCACAAGTAAAAAAACAACATTCATCAATGGAAATCAAGATAATTATTATTACTATATTTATCTTGAAAAATAAAGATGAAAAATATGCCTGAAATTGCGATAGTTACTGACTCTACAGCTGATTTGGAAAAAAGAAGATTTAGAAGGATTACCTATAAAAATTGTTCCATTGAGAATTGATTTGAAAGGTGAATTATATAAAGATGGAGTAGAAATCACTAAAAAAATGAATTTTGGCAAACAATGTTAAAAGATGATTTAGTTATAAAAACATCTCAACCATCACCACAAGATTTCTTAAATGTGTACAATAAATTATTTGAGAAAGGTTACAAAAAAATAATTTCGATACATCCATCTGCTAAATTAAGTGGAACTATTCAAGCTGCAAAAAGTAGGAAAATCATTGACAAATAGAGAAGATGATATTGAATTAGTTGATAGCATGGGTATTTCGCTACTTCAAGGAGTTTTAGTATTAGGAGCTGCACAAAAAGCTGTTAAAAAAGAAGGATTTGGACAAATTTTAAACTGGATCAATAATTTTTAGAACAAAAAGGTAAATTATTAATGATAGTGCCTGATTTAAAAATACTTGGAAAAAAAGGTGGAAGAATTGGAAAAGCTGGTTCAGCAATTGCTGGAGCAATACACTTAAAACCTGTATTGACAATTAATCAAGGAGAAATTGCAGTTGAGAAAAAAAGTTTTAGGTGAAAGAAATGCACAAAAAATATTGAAAAAAATATGTTGAAAAAAAGAAGCTAAAAAAACAAAGTTTAATAGTAGCAACTGGTTGGGGAGGAAATCCAAGCGAATTGGATAGCATCGTAAAGATTTATTCAGAATTAGAAAAATAATTCAAAAAAATAAATCCATTGATCTTAAAACAGACAAGTTGGTGCTGTAATTGGATCTCATGCAGGTCCTGTTTATGGAATTTTTATGTTCCCAAGATTGAATTAAATTTTTTTAAATATATTAGCACAAAAATATTTTGAGTGTCATTACAAGATGTTTTGTGCTATTTTTTTGAAAAAAATTATAAGTTTTAATGGAAAAAAATTAACAGAGTGAAGTTATTTAAATAAATTTTTTTGAAAAATAAAAATATTTAAAAATTATGAAGCAAGATTACAGTTAAAAATCGATATTTTATAGATTTATAGTAAAAATTTAACAAAAAAATAAAAAAAGTGTTGCAAAATTTTTTTAAAAATATGATATACTAATTGAGTAGTAAGAAATTAAATGGTCGCATAGCTCAGTTGGGAGAGCACCTGCCTTACAAGCAGGGGGTCACTGGTTCGAGCCCAGTTGTGACCACCATTTTTTTGGAGGTGTAGCTCAGTTGGTTAGAGTGCTTGCCTGTCACGCAAGATGTCGCGAGTTCGAGTCTCGTCACTTCCGCCATTATGCCCAGATAGCTCAGTCGGTAGAGCAAGGGACTGAAAAATCCCTGTGTCCGTGGTTCGATTCCGCGTCTGGGCACCATTTAAAATTAAAATATCAGAAAAAAAGTAATTATAATTTTTAAAATTAGCATATAGTTATTTTATGAGTTATTCATAAATAATATATGTTTTTATTTATAAGGAAAAAAATTATTAAATTTTTGAAATGGAGAAAAAAATTATGAAAAAAATTAAAAAGTTATGATGAATTACAAAAAAATAATAAAAGAAGAAAAACAATTTATGTTATATGTTTCAATGAAAAATTGTAGTATTTGTCATGTTGATATGCCAAAAAAATTGAAAAAAATATCAGAAGAGAATAATTTTATTAGTTATAATTTGGAAGCGTCTGAAGTTCCTGAAGCAGTAGGACAGTTGAGTTTATTTGCTGTACCAGTTGTTATATTATTTTTATGAGGGGAAAGAGTTTCACAGACAAGCGAAAAATTATTGATTTTGAGGAATTAGAATATAGAATTGGACAAATATCAGAAAAAAATATTAGGAGAAAAGACTCTATTAAATTGAAATGTAAATTCATATGTGATACAATGACAATAGTAGTAAGAATTGATTTGAAAAACTTACAATGATAATTAATTAAAATAAAAGTTTGAAACGATAAATATTAAATAATTTAAAGATAGTCTTAGGATTGAAGGAGAAAGGATTTATAAAATGTATAAAAATATTTGAAAATATCACGTATGAAGAATTGCATAGAGGAAAAAAACATTTGAGATAGAGGGGATTGAATTTGATTCTCGAAAAAAATTAAAGAAAAATTTTGTGTTTGTTGCAATGATGGGGAGTGTTGTGGATGGACATAATTTTTATTCAGAAGGCGATTGACAGTGGTGCCAAAATGGTTATTGTGGAAAAAGAAAGTAAATGTTGAGGATTACAAAGATTATGAAAAATGTTACGTTTATTTTTTTGTGGAAAAATGTAAGGAAAAAAATTAGGAGTTATTGCTTCAAATTATTATGATTATCCGCAAAATAAGATAAAAAAATTATTGGAATTACAGGGACAAATGGTAAGACAACATCAAGCTATATTTTTGGAGAAATATTTTAGAGAAAACTTCTAGGATTGGGACAACTGGAAATAGGATTTTTAGATGAAGAGTTTCCAACTGTAAATACGACACCGGAATCATTGGAATTAATAAAATTGATTGATGAAAGTGTGAAAAAAAGGAGCAGAATATTTTATAATGGAAGTTAGTTCACATGCTTTGGAAATTGGGCGTGTAGATATGTTGGAATTTGATTCGGCAATATTTACAAATTTAACACAGGATCATTTGGATTTTCATAAAACAATGGAAAAATTATTTTTAGAGCGAAGAAGAAAAATTTTTAAAAATGTTGAGAAAAAGATGCTTTGGGTGTTGTTAATATTGATGATGAGCATGGAAAAAAATTATTTATGATGAAGATAATAGCAAGTATTTGTCAGTGAGTATTAAAAGATAAGAATGCTGATTTTTATGGAGAAATTATCGAGTATACAAATGATGGAATGAAAAATTAAAAATTGTTGCAAAAAGGAATAGAGGAAGTTTTAGATATTAATTTGGTTGGAGAGTATAACTTGTATAATGTGTTAGGATGTGTGGCTTCGATTGTCTCGTTGGGAATTAATGTTGAATTTATTGTTGAGAAATTGAAACATATGTCGTCTGTTCCTGGGAGATTTGAAACGATAAAAAAATAATTTAGGGTGCTAGAATTGTAGTTGACTTTTGCTCATACTGATGATGGGTTGTTAAATGTTGGGGAAACATTAAAAGATATTACTGAAAAAGAGTAATTACAGTATTTGGAGCAGGTGGAGATAGAGATCACGATAAGAGACCTAAAATGGCAAAAAGCTGCTGCTAAATTTAGTGATTTTATAATTTTAACATCAGATAATCCACGAACTGAAAAATCCGACTGATATTTTTGAATCAAATTGAAGAAGGATTAACAGAAATTAATTTTTTTCAAAAGATAAGTATACGGTTATTGAAGATAGAGAAGAAGCTATAAAATATGCGATTGAAAATATTTTATCAAAAGGTGATAGTTTATTAATTGCTGGAAAAAGGTCATGAGACTTATCAAATAATTGGGAAAGAGAAGAAACATTTTGATGATAGGGAAATGGCTAGGAAGTATTGTAAATAGAATTTTATTGATATAGTGATAGTTTGGATTTGAATTAGAAAAAGAAAAAAACTGGAACAGTTATATGAGATTATTTTCAATTTATAAATTAGTTCCAGTTTTATATTATTATTTTATAGTAAAACTACTTTAAAACTAAACTCAAAAAAACTATGACTATTTGACTCAATTTTTAAATTTACATAATTTTAAATAGTTTAATTTTAAATAGTTTAATTTTAAATAGTTTTGAGTATATTTATCTAGCAAAAGAAATATTATTCATAATATCTCTTGCAGCTTCAACTTTATTCATTGTGTATAAGTGGATACCTTTTACATCATTTGCAAATAATTCGATAATTTGGTCAGTTGCGTAAAGGACACCAGCTTTTTGCATAGATTCAGGATTATCTCCATATTTTTCAAGAATACGTTCTAATTTTTTTAGGAACAGAACATTTTGACAATTCTACAATTCTTTTAATTTGTGCAGCATTTGTTATTGGCATAATTCCTGCCACTAAAGGAACGTTTATATCTAATTTTTCAGCTTGTTCTCTGAATGAGAAAAAAATCTTTCGTTATCAAAAAATAGTTGAGAAACTAAGAAATCAGCACCTTTTTTTCAACTTTATTTTTTTTAAAATGAAACAAGTCAACTAAATCATTATTTTGGTAATGAGTTTCAGGATAAAATGCAGCTCCGATTGAAATATCAGAATTTGATTTTAATTCTTGAATCAATTCAGAAGCGTATTTAAAATCACCTCTATCATAGATTTCTTCAGTTTCACCTTTTGGTACATCACCTCTTAAAAGCTAAAAATATTTTTGAATATTATTTTTCTTTAACTTCTTTCATGAAATTTTCAATTTCGCTTTTTACTTCCGACACAAGTAAGATGAGCTAAAACTTCAGTATTCAAAAATATTTTTTTTATATGAAGCCATTTCAATTGTACCACCTTTAGTTTTACCACCAGCACCGTAAGTAACACTAATAAAATCAGGGTTTAGATTAACTAATTCAGCTGTTACAGCTTTTTAATTTTTTTCTTCCGAGAAATTTTTTTATTTGGTGGAAAAAAATTTCAAAAAGAAACAACACGTTCTTTTTTTGTTCAAAAAAATATTTTTTTATTTTCATTTTTATCAGCTCTCCTTTTTCATTTTTAATTTGTTTGTTATTTGAAAAAAATTGGGAAATATAAAAAGGCATAAAAAAAGACCTAGTATTAAGAAAAACCAGGTCATCCTTTCATACATAAACAGCACAAAAAAATATATAATAATAAATTTTTACGATGATATAAAATATATATTCCCCAAAGATATATTAATTATTCTTATTTTTAATTATAAAAAAATTTACTATAATAAATTATACTATATAAAAATGCTTTTTGAAAAAAATTCATTAATTTTATATACATATATAAAATATATATGCTATAATAAAAGAAGATATTTGTTAATAAAAAAATAGTTAGAGAATAAAATAATTTTAAGATATAATATTTTCATAATTGACTTTATTACAATTTTTATGTACAATAGTAGATATAATAAAAAATAAAAATTTTAAATTAATAGTGTTTGAATAATTTTGGAGGTAAAAAAATGAGTTTATTAGATTTAAAGGGAGTTAAATCAGAAGTAGAAGGAAAAGAAATTTTAAAAGGATTAGATTTAACGATAAATAAAGGTGAGGTTCATGTTATTATGGGACCAAATGGTGCAGGGAAATCGACATTAGCGAGTATTTTAGTAGGTCATCCTAAGCATGAATTGATTGGTGGAGACATTATATTTGATGGAGAAAAAATTAATGATTTGGGAGTGGATGAAAGAGCGAAAAGAGGGATTTTCTTGTCATTCCAATATCCAGAAGAAATTCCAGGATTGACAGTGGAAGACTTTTTAAGAACAGCAAAAGAGGCTGTGACTGGAGAAAAACAATATATTATGCAATTTCATAATGAATTAGTTGAAAAAAATGGAAAAATTACATATTAATCCTGAATATGCTGACAGACATTTAAATGTTGGATTTTCTGGTGGAGAAAAAAAGAAAAATGAAATTTTACAAATGGCAGTTTTAGAACCAAAATTGGCAATTTTAGATGAAACAGATTCTGGATTGGATATAGATGCGACAAAAATCGTATTTGAAGGTGTACAAAAATTAAAAACTGACGATACAGCATTATTAATTATTACTCACTATGACAAAGTGTTGGATTACTTGAAACCAGATTTTTGTTCATATTTTTAATGAATGGAAAAAAATTGTTAAAAACTGGTGGAAAAAGAATTAGTTGAAGAAATAGAACAAAATGGATATGGAAAAATGAAAGAGGAATTAGGATTATAATCCTGATAAAAAAATAAAGGTGGTTTACATAAATGGAAGATAGAAAAAAGACATATGTTGAGGACATCGAAAGAGGAGTTTACGATATAAAAGACGATGTTCAACCGAGATTTAAAACACAAAAAGGAGTAACACCTGAAATTATTAGAAAGATTTCAGAGAGAAAAAATGAGCCTGAATGGATGTTGGAGTTTAGATTGAAAGCGTTGGAAGTGTATAATTCTAAACCGATGACAAGCTGGGGACCTGATTTATCTGATTTAGATGTTAATGATATAGTTCATTACTTGGAGCCAGATTCAGCACCGATGAATGAAAATTGGGATGATGTGCCAAGTTATATTAGAGATACTTTTGATAGATTGGGAATTCCTGAGGCTGAAAAACAATCGCTTGCAGGAGTTGGAGCGCAATATGATTCAGAAGTGGTTTATCATAGCATTCATAAGGAATTGACTGAGCAAGGAGTAATTTATACCGATATTGAAACAGCAATAAAAGAACATGAAGATATTTTAAAAGAATATTTTATGTCATTGATAACTGTGAATGATCATAAATTTGCAGCATTACATGGAGCTGTTTGGTCAGGAGGATCATTTATTTATGTGCCGAAAGGTGTTAAAGTAAGTATGCCATTGCAATCGTATTTTAGATTGAATGCACCAGAAGCTGGACAATTTGAGCATACGTTGATAATTGTTGATGAAGGAGCAGATTTACACTTTATTGAAGGTTGTTCAGCACCAAAATATCAAAAAAATGCGTTACATGCTGGAGCGGTTGAATTATTCGTGAGAAAAGGTGCTAGACTTAGATATTCTACAATTGAAAACTGGTCGAGAAATATGTATAATTTGAATACGAAAAGAGCACTTGTAGAAGAAGGCGGAGTTATGGAATGGGTATCAGGTTCGTTTGGATCGAAGGTATCGATGCTTTATCCAATGACAATTTTAAATGGGGAACGTGCAAGATGTGAGTTTACAGGAGTTACTTTTGCAGCTTCAGGTCAATTTTTGGATACAGGATGTAAAATTATTCATGCTGCACCATATACTACGTCAACAGTTCACTCAAAATCAATTTCTAAAAATGGAGGAACTGCATTTTATAGAGGACTTCTTAAAGTTGAAAAAAATGCACATAATTGTAAATCAACAGTTGAATGTGAGTCATTAATGTTGGATAATCAATCGAGATCAGACACTATACCAATAATTGATATTAAAAATGATAGCGTAGATATAGGACATGAAGCAAAAATTGGAAGAATTAGTGATGAAGCGATATTTTATTTGATGACAAGAGGAATTAGTGAGGATGAGGCTAAAGCGATGATTGTAAGAGGATTTGTTGAGCCAATTTCAAAAAGAATTGCCGCTTGAGTATGCAGTAGAATTGAATAAATTGATTGAATTGGAATTAGAAGGAACAATTGGATAAGAAAGATAACGACGATGAAGGAGAAAAAAAGATGTTAAACGAAACAAGTTTAAAAAATCTTGAGAATAGTGAATATAGATTAGAAATTTTTAAAAAATATTCTGCACTTAAGAAACCAGCTTGGAAAAAGAGTGGACTATAAATATGAAGAACCAGTAGAATATAAGGATTTTAATAATACTACATTGAGAAATGATAAACAACAAGGGTTGGAAGTAAAAGATATAAAAAAATTCTTTTGGAAGATTTGAAAAAGATTAGAAAGTGAGAATGAATACGGTTTAGGAGAATTTTTTTAAATTACAAAAATTTTTGCTTTTTTTACAATGAAGGGAAATTTGTAAAAGTAAATAGAAAAAAACTGATGTAAAAGAGCCTGTTTATATCACTTATACGACTAATAAAGAAAAATAATTTTTTTAGTAGATTACAATGTAATTGAAGTTGAAGATTTTGCGAAAGTGACAATTATTTTAACTTATACTTCAGGAGATGAGGAAGCAGCTTACCGTAATGGAGTTATTAGAGTATTTGCAGGTCAAAACTCAGAAGTAAATTTGGTGAAAATTCAAACATTGAATACTAATAGTTCAAATTTTGAATCATCAAAAATTGAAACATTGGGTCAAGGAAAAGTGACTTATTCGAGCATTGAGTTGGGTGCGAAAATAAATGGAATTAGCCATAAAACATATTTATTGGAAGATTCGGCAGAAACTTATATTTTACCAGGATATTTGGCAGATGCTGATAGAAAATTGGATTTAGAATATTCTGTTGTGTTTAAAGGTAGAAGAACAATCGGAGAAATTCATGGAAAAGGAGCGGTAAAAGATACTGCTATGAAAGTATTTAGAGGAAATATGTACTTTGAGAGAGGTGCATCAAAATCTGAAGGAAGAGAAGGAGAATTTGCGATTTTGCTTGATAAAAATGTAAGAGTTCACGCAATTCCAACTTTATTCTGTAAAGAAGACGATGTAATTGGAGAACATTATGCTTCGATAGGAAAAGTAGATGAAGCACAATTATTTTATTTGATGAGTAGAGGGCTTTCAGAAGGTAGAGCTAAAAAATTAATTGTAGAATCATCATTTAGACCGATTTTTGAAAATATCAATGATGAAGCTATTAGAAATCATCTTTTAGAAGAATTGGAAAGTAGAATATAGACATTAGCAAGATTTAAGAAAAAAAGATTTGCAAACGATACCCACTTAGTGCTATGATAGTATGGTACAAGTGGGTAAATTTATATTTTAAAAAATAATAATATTTTTGATAGAAAATGGGAAAAAAATTATAAAGTAATTCAGTGTACACTAGTGAGATTATTCAAAAAAATATACTAACAAAAAGTAAAAAAATTTTTAAATTTTGAGAGGTGAGAATGTTAAAGAATATATTAAATACAATAATAAGAGGAGATACAATAGAAGAATTAAAAAAATAAAATCTGAAACAGTAGATTTTATTTTTTTGCAGATCCACCTTATTTTTATGCAAACTGAAGGTGAGTTGTTGAGAACAAATGGTACAAAATTTGATGGTGTTGAAGATGATTGGGATAAGTTTACTTCATTTCAAGAATATGATAATTTTTTTGTGAAAAAGTGGCTTAAAGAATGTAAAAGAATACTAAAAAAATGGAAGCATTTGTGTAATAGGATCTTTTCAAAATATTTACAGGATTGGCTATTTAATGCAAAAATTTAGAGTATTGGATAATTAATGATATTATTTGGAATAAATCAAATCCTGTACCAAATTTTTTTCAGGAACAAGGCTTTGTAATTCACATGAAACTATGATTTGGTGTGCTAGAGATAAAAAAAGTAGGGTAACATTTAATTATAAAACTATGAAGTATTTAAATAATGGGAAACAAGAAAAGAGTGTTTGGAATATTCCAATTTGTAATGGAAATGAAAGATTGAAAGATGAAAATGGATACAAGTTACATTCTACACAAAAAACCAGAAAAAAATTAGTATATAAAAATGATTTTATCAGCAACTAAACCCAATGATGTTAGTTTTTGGATCCATTTTTTTGGAACTGGAACAACTGGAGCTGTGGCCAAAAAAATTGGGAAGAAATTATATAGGAATTGAAAGAGAAAAAAATATATAAATGGTGCTGAAAAAAAGAATTAAAAGCGACTAAAAATAGAAATAGATAAAATTTCAAATTTAGAATTAGAGATAAAAACCACCAAAAAGTTCCAATGAAAAAAATTATTGGATAATGGATATTTAAAATGGGGACAAAAATTATATTCAAAAAGATAAAAAAATATTTTTTTGTAAAGTTGTAGAGAATGGCAATGTATTTGATGGAGAAGAGGAGTTATCAATTCATAAAAATGAGTGCAAAAATTTTTTTAAAAAGAGTAAATAATAATGGTTGGGATTATTTTTTTGTCAATTATAATGGAGATTTTATAGAATTGAATAAACTAAGATATTTATATACGGAGGAAAAAAATGGAAAAATAAGTTGGAAAAAAATTGATAGATAGTTCGATTATAGAAATAATAAATAATTCAAAGAGTAGTAAAAAAATTGAAAAAGTTTGAAAAAAAGCATTTGAAAAAAAGTTACATTTTATTCCACAAAGATATAGAATATTAGGTGGAACACTTCAAAGTATGAATATTCAATTTGGAAATTTTATAGAAGTTTTGATGACTAAATTGATAGAAAATGAAGATAAGTATGAAATAATAAAGAAGTATAGTGGAAAAAAAGAATAATCAATTTCAAATTTTACTTGAGAAAGATAAATTGATTGATGAGTATATAACAAAATGTCAAACTGAAGAGATAAATTTAGAAAATGAATTTAAGATATTGCAAAAGAAAAATTAAGTAGAAAAATTTTTTTGATGGAACAACAATAAAGGTAAAACATGATATTGATTTAGTTTTTTTAGAAATAAAGAAACAGGAATTATTTATTATGTAGAAATAAAAATATAACGATGATCATGATACGGGTAAATTTGTTGATATTAATAGAAAAATTTATAAAGACTTATGCATATCTATTAACTGAGTTTAATATAGAAAAATTCTTCGAAAAATAATTCCAATATTATTTTATTTTAATAATAAAAAAATGAAAGGAAATATCTATATACCTGAAAAAAATAAATATAAAAAAAGAGGAAAAAGGATTTTTTTGATGAATTTTTTTATCAATAACTTATGAAGAAGTAGAAAATTATCTATTAGAAATATCAGAAAAAGAAGAAAATATAAAGAAATTTAATGAACTATATAATTTTTATTATGAATTCAGAATATTAATATGTTATGAAAGGAAGGAAATATGGACTATAAAAAGAAATTTCCAATATTTAGTAATATTGAGAGTCATTATTTAGATACAGCTGCTACTGCTCAAAAAGCCAAAAAGTAGTGCTTGATAAAGTGGTTGAATATTATGAGAATGATAATGGGAATCCTGGGAGAGGTTCCCATGCATTATCAATAAAAAGCGGAAGAGCTTTTTGACTGATGTGAGAAAAAACTGTGCAAAAAAATTTATAAATGCGAAAAAAAGACTGAAGAAATTATTTTTTTACAAAAAAAGTACGACTGAATCGATTAATTTGATTGCTTATTCATATGGATTAGACTATATAAATGAAGGTGATGAAATTATTCTTGGAATTTCAAACCATCATGCGAATATTGTACCTTGGCAGTTCATTGCGAAGAAGAAAAAGGCGAAATTGAAATATGTTTATTTGGATGATAATGATCAATTTGATTTGAATGATTTTAAGTATAAGATGTCAGATAAAACGAAGATTGTTGCGGTTTCAGCGGTTGTGAATGTGACTGGAGTTATTCAGCCTATAAAAGAAATTATTGAGATTGCACATAAGTGGAATGCTTTGGTTGTAGTTGATGCGGCTCAATCGGTACTTCATTTCAAACATGATGTTCAAGAGCTTGATGCTGATTTTCTTGTATTTTCAGGGCATAAAATTTTTGCACCGATGGGAATTGGAGTGATGTATGGAAAAGAGGAGATTTTGAATAAAATGTCGCCATTTTTGTATGGTGGAGATATGATAGAATTTGTGACAGAGCAAGATTCGACATTTGCACAGTTGCCTAATAAATTTGAGGGTGGAACGCAAAATGTTGGTGGAGCAGTTGGACTTCAAGAGGCAATTAATTTTTTAGAAGAAATAGGTTATGAGAAAATTAATGAAGTTGAGGCTAGATTGTATGAAAAAGCGATGAAAGAGATGAACAAATTAGGATTTATCGAGACTTATTCTGATGAAAATGTTGAAAAAACAGGAGTTATTGCGTTTAATGTGAAAGGGGTTCACTCGCATGATGTTTCATTTATCCTTGATTCGTATGATGTTGCGATAAGATCGGGTCATCATTGTGCTCAGCCTTTGATGAGTTATTTAGATGTACCATCTTGTTGTCGTGTAAGTTTTAGTATTTATAATGATGAGAAAGATGTTGATAAATTAATTGAAGGACTGAAAAAAAGTTGGAGAGATTTTTATCGAAAGATGAATCGGAAAAATTAATAGATTGAGAAATTTGATGTTTTAAGAAAGGAGTACGAAAAAGTGAATTTAGAAAAAAATTTTACCAGCAGACAATTTTAGAATATAGTGGTAAAAAAGATTTGAATAGAGAAATGGAAAATCCAACTTATGTGGAAAGAGGTCATAATCCAAATTGTGGAGATGACTTGACGTTGGAAGTAAAGGTTAATGAGGATAATGTTATCGAGGATGCTGCATTTATCGGAACTGGATGTGCGATTTCAACAGCTTCAATGGCAATGTTGATTGATTTGATAAAAGGGAAAACGATGAAAGAGGCTGAAGAAAAGGTTAATTTATTTTTTTCAAAATGATGGATATTAGTGAAGATAAAGAAAAAGTTGACTTCAGAAGAAATGAAAAAAATTGGGAGATGCTGTATTGCTGGAATATGTTGCAAAAATGCCTGCTAGAGTGAAATGTGCTACATTGAGTTGGCATTCGCTAAAAGTGATAGTCGATAAAAGTAAATAATTTGAATTCTTTAATGAAATTTAATAAAAATTTTTTATGATAGAAATAAAATATATTTAGAAGTAGAAGGGAAGATAAATGGGAGATTTAATTAAATTATTTGTAACCTTTGCTAAAATGGGACTTTTCACATTTGGTGGAGGTTATGCGATGTTGCCGATGATTAAAAGAGAGGTTGTTGAGAAAAATGGATGGGCGACAGAGGATGAAATTATGGATTACTATGCGATTGGGCAAGTAACACCAGGAGTTATAGCTGTAAATACTTCTACATTTGTAGGCCATAAAGTGAAAGGGCTTGTTGGTTCGATAGCTGCAACTTTGGGAATGATTGTTCCGCCGATAATAATTATAACTTTGATAGCGATATTTTTGAAGAATTTTTCAGATTTAAAAGTTGTGAAATATGCGTTTAATGGTATAAGAGCCTGTGTTTGTGTACAAGTATTTGAAGCGATTGTAATGATGGCTAAAAAAATCTTTGCCAGATAAAAATATGTTTGACTATTTTTATTTTAGTGATTATTTTATCAGTTACAAATATTTTTAGATCCAACTTTGCTAGTAGTTTTGGCTGGTGTAACAGGAGTTATAATTAAAAAAATTTTGTTAGAAAAACTGGAAAAGAACATAAATTAGGAAGTGGAGGTACAAAATAATGGGAAATGAATTAATGAAATTGTTGCATTTGTCATTTGAATTCAGTAAAGTTGGCTTGTTTTCAGTTGGAGGAGGACTTGCAACGTTGCCATTTTTGTATCATATGGGTCAAAAAGACAGGTTGGTTTACAGCTGGAGATGTGTCAGATATGATAGCCATTTCACAATCAACACCAGGTCCAATGGGAATTAATATGGCGACTTCTGTTGGATATACTATAGCAGGACTTTGGGGAGCATTGATTGCACCAGTTGCTTTAGTAATTCCTTCAGTTATAATAATTATTATGATTTCTCATGCATTAAATAGATTTAAAGATTCTATTTTAGTGGCAGATATATTTTTATGGTTTGCGTCCAGCATCTATTGGATTGATAGTAACTGCTGGGATAAGTGTTGCTAAAAGGATCGTTATTCACTTTAGAAAAATATAATATTTCAAAAACATATTGGAGATATTTTTTTAATTACAAATCGATTTTGTTGGCAATATTTATAGCGATTTTGACAAAATTTAAAAGTAAATCCAATTTTATCGATAGTAATTTCAGCAATAATTGGAATAATTTTCAAATTTTAATAAAATTAAAAAAAGAAAAATTGAAAAATTTTTCTTTTTGTTTGACTTTAAAGGAAAAAAAGCTAATATAATTATAATTGTTAAATAAAAAGATAGGAGGAGTATAACTTTTAATGAAAAAGATAGGATTGTTGATAATAGGAATGTTAATAATTGTTGCTTTTTGTGGTAAAAAAAGGTGATGATAGTCTTGAAAAAAAGAGGTGAACAGAAAAAAACAAACATTTTTTTGGAAAAAAACAAAAAGAAAAATTATAGTGAGCATATTAAAAATATATGACAGAATTTTTAAATATAGACAAAGGATTGCTTTATTATTTTGAAGATGCTGGGATGGAAAGAGAATTTAGGAAAAATTGATGCTGATGATATTGAAGTAAATATTGGAGTGGATCAAGCATTGATTGATAAGTTAAAAATCAATTAAGGATTCTAAAGAGAAAAAAAGCGAGTTGGATAAAAAAAGGCAATTGCAATGCTTCCCTGCTTTAGAAACTATGTTACCGATTGTAAATGAAATGAAAACGTATTATGTTCAAAAAGGTTACAAAGTAGATAATTTTGTAAAAGGCACAGGAATATCATACTAGATTGTTGGCTGTTACTGAAAAAAATTTAAACAAGTAGAAAGACCATATAAAGAACTTTTTGATAAAAAAATCTAAAGAGATAAAAAAAGAGACAGCGAAGGAATTTGACAAGAAGAAAGAGCATATTACTTACAATAGATTTTTTTATTTCTTGAAAATGGAGAAGCGTTCTTGGATGAAATTCATAAACAAGGATTAGATGCTAGTGATTTTACTAGAGGAAATGTTAACAAATTTAAACCATTGAGAGATAAAATTGAGAAATCGCTAGAAAAAAATTAGAGAGAAGTTCTAAAAAAATGAAAAAAACAAGCTAAAAAAAGAAGGTTATAATTCAACAGACGACTTTATTATTTTTCAATCAAAAAAAGCAAATAGATTTAGAGATATTGTAAATAAATTTATCATTAGAATCGAGAAAAAAAGATAAGGCTTCTCATTCTTCAGTAAGTGATAGCTTCTTTTGCACAAACAGAGGAAGGAACTCCAGAAAATGTATTGAGCGAGTTTAATGAAGTTGTTGAAGAGCATAACAAATTATTAAATATGAAAAAAATAAATAGGATGTTATTTTTGGGGACGAGCAGAGAATGCTCGTTTCTTTTGTAAAGTAGGGAGTTTTTAGAAAGGAGATTTGATGGCAAAAAAGATAAATTCAAAAATGAAATCAAAGAAAAATTTTAAAACAAGTTCCAGTTTTACGCTTTTGTCGATTATAATTGGAATTATAGGGGCAGTTATCGTATCATCTAGTTCATTTTATACAGTATTAAAATTTGGTGCGTTGCCGTGGGCGTCAGTAATGGTAGCATTAATTTCAACTTCAACATTAGTTTTTTTTAAAAAAGTCAATGGTAGAGAGGTTAGTATTGTTCATACGATTATGAGTGCTGGAGCAATGGTAGCTGGTGGAGTTGCTTTTACAATGCCAGGATATTTAATTTTAGGTGGAAAACTTGAGAATATTGATAGAATGCAACTTTGGGTAACGGTTTTGTTTGGTTCGATTTTAGGTTGTATTTTTTCATTTATTTTTAAACAGAAATTATTGGAAAACGAAGAGCTTGAATTTCCAATTGGAGAGGCAACATTTAATGTTATAAATTCAGGTGAGAATAGTGAAAGATATGACTTATGTTGGATTTGGAGCGTTGTTAAGTACGGTTATTGCGATTTTGCGAGATTTTAGTTTTTATGCGTGGGAAAAAAACGATTTTACCAACAATATACTCAGTTTAAAAAAAGGGATTTTTGAAATTTTCTATGTATCGCCATTATTATTAGGAATTGGCTATATTTTTAGGAATTGCAAAAAAACATTCGCGTGGTTTTTTTAGGTGGAGCATTGATTTATTTTTGTTTTTTTCAACCATTTGCTTTTAATAAAAAAATTTGAAAAATTTTGATATTATGAAAAAAATAATTTTGGAATGGGAATTATTGTTGGTTTTGGAATTGCAGTAATTGTGAAATTATTTTTTTTCAAAAATATGAGGAGGAGTATAGAAAAATCTTCAAATTTATTTTGGAAAAATAGCTATTTTTTTGCTGGGATTGGGATATTTGGAATTAGCTGGATTTACAAGCTGCCAGTTTTCTTGTCGTTTATAGTTGTGATAATTTGTATTTTATGTATTATAATTTCAGGATATACTGTTGGTAAAAACAGGATTGAATTTTCTAGAAATTTATGCAGTAATAACAATTTTAACAATTACTTTTTTTTAATAAATTGTTAAATGGAATTCGAATGGAAAAATGCAGTTTTTTTCAACTAGAATAACAACATTAATGACTTTTTTTGTTTAGCGTGTTTTTGTCGCAGTTGCTTGTGGTTTATGTGGAAATATTTTTAAATAATTTAAAATTGGGAAGCCAAACAAAAATAGCACCTTCAAAAACAGTTTTTTTGGAGAATTAATAGAGCAGCAGTAGGTTCATTTGTAGTAACAAATTTATTTTTTTCACTTTTATTTGATGTTTACAAAAAAATATTGGACCACATAATAATGCAGATTTAATGGCGTTACAAGCATCGTTTATAACTTCATTTATTGATGGAATTCCATTTATTCAAATTTTTTTGGTTAGGAGCTTTGATAGGTTTTTGTTTTATATTTTTTTAATGTATCAGCTTTTAACTTTCGGAATTGGAATATACGTTCCATTTTATATGACTTTAACAGTATTCTTAGGTGGAATTTTAAATTTTGTAGCTTCAAGAGTTTCCTCAAAATTTTTCTGAAAAAAATGTTTATTAGTTTCTAATGGATTAATGATTGGAGAGGCGATAGTAGGTGTTGGAATTTCGTTGATTACTTATTATTTTGTGCTATTTCAAAAATGATACAGCGGTAAATATTTTTTTAGTAATAGAGTACTTAATAACTTTCTATTGAAATATCAAAAATTAATGATAAAAAAACTGAGAATTATTTTTGAAAAAAATATTAACTGAAAAATAAAAAAATTTAAAAAAATCAAAAAAAGAAGGAGGTTGTAATGGAAAAATAAATTTAGTAACAATGTGTCGTGCGATGTTTTTTTATTGGAAAAGGTGCTGGAGCGAGTATAAAAGAGAGTTTTAAAAAAATGCTAAAAAAATCAGTTACTATAATTTCTCCATTTTTAAGTGGAAATATGACTGCACAAGAAATCATTAAATTATTAGATAATAATGTAAAAGTGAGCATTGTGACGAAAGATCATTTTTCGTATTTATCCACTTTTTAAAAAGAAGTTATTTCCAAAAAAATCCGAAATTTTCTTCACTCGGAAGTTATCGTTCAAATGTTTCAAAAATTGTTTTTAACATTTATTTTCGCTACAATCACTTTTATTATTAATAAATATTTTATTATCTTTTTGAATTTAATTTTTTTCGTTTATAAAAAAATATTACGATAAATTCTCAAATATTTTTTTAGTAGTGTTTTTTTGATTATCATAAATATTTTTTTATTGAAAAAAACTAGTGAAATAGATTTTTGAATACTCAATAAGAAAAAAAATTTAAACTTACATATTTTAAAAAAAGGATATCCACTACATAGTAAAAATTTATATTATCGACAATAAAATCGCTTATTTAGGCTCATTAAATTGTACAGATTCAGGGTTTTAGATACAATCACGAAACGAGAATAAAAAAACAAAAGATAAGAAATTTATTTCAGATCTGAATAAACTTTACAAAGAATTTTTAGAATTACCAGCAATTCCCTTTAAAAAAACACTACAAAAAAATATAAAAAAACATTTTCTAAAAAAAGATGGTTTTGATGATGAATCATATACATTTTATGAATAATGAGGTTTTATTTTTATCAAAAATTAGTGTAATAAAAATTCTATAAAGGTTTATATTTTAATAAAATTTAGAAAATAATTTTATAGATAGAGATAGTTCTAGAAATTTTTAAATAGAAAAAAATAAATTAAATATATAATTAAATATATCTTTTTATCATAAATAATAATTATATCTCCTATTAAAACCTTATATTTTTACAAATGTATAAAAGTAAGGTATACTCTTTTTGTAAAGAAAAAGAAATTAAAAAAATGGAGAGTGATTATAATGAAAAAAGCAACTTGGTTATGGTGGGAAGCATATAAACAATTTAATATTTTTTTCACCAGCAATTTAGAATTTAGTTATAGTTATTCTATATAAAAATTAGATAAATAATAATTGATAGATTGTATGAAGCATTGGTGAGTTATCAATGCTTTTCTCGATTAAATTCTCTGTTACTTGGCGAAAGTGATAGAGGATTTTTTTGTTTTAAAAGAAAAATAAAAAAATTATGTTATAATATTTATAAGTATAAAATTATGAAAAATGGAACTGCAATAGAAATAAAAAAATCAGAAAGAAAAATCAGGAGGAAATTATATGTTACTAAAAGACCCTATTTACTACTATTCTCGTATAAGAGAGCATTACAAAAAAATTCGTATTTGGCAGAAGATACTCTTCAAGTGATAATTGGAATTGATTGTGAGTATGTCGATTCTTACGAACATAATTACAAATCTTTGGAGCAATTTTATAAATCGCAGAAGTCGATTGCACCATTTGCAGGGCTTTTTGGGACTTTTTGCGTATGAAACGATACATTATTTTTGAGAAAATTGATGAGATTGAAAAATCACAATTTAAATTTCCTGCATTTTTTTATTTGCTAATGCGAAGGCTTACTTGCATTATTCCAAGATTAGCAAGGAATATTCATTTTATGGGGATAAAGAAAAATATTATTCGATTTTGAAGGATGAAGTTGAGAAAAATAGAAAAAAATGATAATAAAGATACTTATTATACGATAAAAACAGATTTAGATAAGGAAAAAGAACATTTTTATAAAATTGTTGAGAAGGCGAAGGAGTATATAAAATCTGGGGATATATTTCAAGTTGTTTTGAGTGAGCAGTTGAAATTGGAAACTAATATGGATTCGTTGGAATTTTATAAATATTTGTCTGAAGCGAATCCATCGCCATATATGTTCCATTTTCCGACAAAATATGGAGATGTTGTAGGGTCTAGTCCTGAAATATTAGTTGATGTCTTTTCTGATACAATCTACATTGCACCAATTGCAGGAACACGACCCCGTGGGAAAGATGCAAATGAAGATGAATTTTTGGCAAACGATTTGTTGAATGATCCGAAAGAATGCTCTGAACACAGAATGTTAGTTGATTTAGCAAGAAATGATGTTGGAAAATTTTCAGAAAAGGGTACAGTTATTGTGAAAAACTTGATGCATATTAAGCATTATCAACATGTTATGCACATTGTTTCTGAGGTTTTTGGGAAGAAGCGTTCGGATGTAACGATTTTTGATATTTTATCATCAGCATTTCCTGCTGGGACTTTGAGTGGTTCGCCAAAAATTCGTGCGATGGAGATTATTGCAGAATTAGAAGAATTTAAGAGAAATGTTTATGGTGGAGGAATTGGATTTATTAGATTTAACGGAGATTTGCAAATAGCAATCGTTATTAGAACGGCATTTTTTTTGAGGCGAAAAGAAGATGGTTCTGACGCACAAAATGTATTCATTCAATCAGGTGCTGGAATTGTTTACGATTCTGTGAAAGAGAGAGAGTATAATGAAATTTGTCATAAGAGAGCTTCTGTAGTGGGAGTTTTTGAGAGAAATGCTAAGAAATTGTAATTCATTAAAAGGTATTTAAGAGAAAAATTGGTTTATTCATTTGAAAAAAATCTAAAAATATTAGATTTGAATTTTATAAAAAAAGATGAAATTTATAAATAGAAAATTTATTTATGGAAGTAGATAGGAGAAAAAAATATGATTTTATTGATAGATAATTATGATTCGTTTGTATTTAATGTGGAACAATATTTGAAGGAAAATGACTGATGAGCAAGTGAAAAACAGTTCGTAATGATAAAATTACTTTTGGAAGAAATAAAAAAATTGAATCCGAGTAAAATTATTTTTGTCACCAGGACCGAAAACATCCAAAAAGATAGTGGGATTTGTTTGGAGATATTGAAAAATATTGATGATACGCCTATTTTGGGTATTTGTTTGGGACATCAGGCGATTGGATATGCGTTTGGTGGAGAGATAAAACAGTTGGAGGTTCCTTTACATGGGAAAACTTCTGAAATTATTGTAAATAAGGAAGATTCATTGTTGTTTAAAGGAATTGCCGAAAAAAATTTAGTGTGATGCGTTATCATTCGCTTTATGTTAATGAGGATAGTTTACCAGAAGAATTAGAGGTTAGTGCAAAGTCAGATGATGGAATAATTATGGCTTTTAGAACATAAAAACAAAGGATATTTATGGGAATTCAATTTCATCCAGAGTCGTTTTTTTACAGAATATGGTAAAAAAATAATTAAGAATTTTGTGGTGTCGACTAATAAGAAAAACGATTGAAAATAAAGAGAAGGAGAAAAACGAAAAATTTGAAAAAAATATTTAAAAAAATTGCAAGATAATATTGCGTTGACTGATGGTGATTTTAAGGAAATTTGTGCGATTATTGATAGTAAAAACTATAATATTATTCAGCTTGGAGCGTTATTAGTTTTGATTTCAGAAAAAAAGTCTTTATCCAGAGTCGCTTACGGCTTTTTGTTAAAAATATTTTGGCTTATAGTACGACGTTTGAAGATGAGTCGGATATGATAGATGTTTGCGGGACTGGTGGAGATGGATTTAAGACTATAAATATCTCTACGGCTGTTGCGTTTATTTTGGGAGCGATGGGAGTAACTGTTGCAAAACATGGAAATCGTGCGGTTTCAAGTAAAGAGTGGAAGTAGCGATGTTTTAGATAAATTGGGAGTTCCTTTGGAAAAATCATTGTTGGCTCAATTAGATAAACTTGAGAAAAAACATTTGGCATTTTTCCATGCACCATTTTTCCATAAATTAGTTGGAGAAGTTAGAGAAGTTCGTCAGCAACTTGGAATAAGAACTGTTTTCAATGTTTTAGGACCTTTGTTACATCCTAACAAAAAATTAAAATATCAATTAGTTGGACTTTATCATGAACCTGTTCACAGATTATATGCTGAAAACATTGCAATTATTGGGAAGAGAACATGCGTTGGTTGTGCGTGGAAATGATGGACTTGATGAAATTACAATTTGCGACGATACGAAAATTATCGAAGTAAAAGGAGATCAAATTCTTGAATATACAATTTCTCCTGAAAGTTTTCGGATTTAAAAAGAGCTTTTCATTCTGAAATCGAAGGTGGAACTAGCAGAAGAAAAATGCTGAAATTTTAAAAGAGAATATTAAAAAGGTGAAGAAAAAAATCAGCAAAAATTTGATATAGTTGTGTTAAATGCGATGTTTGGACTTTATACTGCGAATGTAGTGATCATCCTGCAAAGGCAAAAGAAATGATTTTGGAAGCAATTGAGAGTGGGAAAGTTTATGAGTTTTATGAAAACTATGTGAAATAATTTTTTTGGAAGTGGAATTTAGATGATGATAAAAAAACTTTATATAAAGAAAAAAATGTTTGAGGTATTTTATAGCGCCTGACATAATATTACTTTTTATTAGTTACAATTTTTTCACCCTATGTTAGAATTTTTTTATATTTTTTTTGTTATTGGAAATATTCCTTTAATTTATATTTTTGTTTAAAAATAATAGTAATGTATTTAAGTTCAAAAAAATTAAAAAGAAATAAATAAAGTTGAAGATGAAGAAAAAAAGAAAAAAATCTAAAAAAATAAATTAAAATTAGTAATTTTTTTAGTAAATTTAATAATGTTTAGTATGTATGTCAGTTTAGTAAAAAAATGAAATTTTTCATACCAAATATTTAAAAACAAAAGGAGAAATATGGATATTTTTAGAAAAAAATAAAAAAATAAAAAGAGATATACAGCTTGAAGAAGAATTAAAATCTTTTAAGCAGCCGTCGTTGAAAGAGGCATTGAAACAGGATGGAGTACGGATTATTGGAGAAATTAAGAGGGCTTCTCCATCGAAGGGAAAAATTGCGAATGATGATTTTGATTTGTTAAAACAGGCACAAAGTTATGTGGATAAAGGGGTTGCAGCTTTTTTTCAATATTGACGGAAAAGGAATATTTTAAAGGGGAGAATGATTTTATAAAAATTGTAAGAGAGAAATTTCCAGAAATGCCGATTTTGAGGAAGGATTTTATTTATACTCCGTTTCAGGTGGCACATGCTAAGTTTTTAGGGGCTTCGGCGATACTTCTTATTGTGAGAATGTTGGATGACAAGACTTTGTGTGAGTTGCATAAATTGGCACATGATTTGGAGCTTGATGTTTTGGTTGAGGTGCATGATGAGGTTGAACTTGAGAGAGCGTTAAAAAAATACCTGATTTAGAAATTTTTGGGAGTTAATAATAGAAATTTGAATACTTTTTGAGGTGGATATTAAGACTACGAAAAAGCTGATGGATAAAATTCCAGATGAAATGAAGGAAAAACTGGTTCTTGTTGGCGAAAGTGGATTTCTTACGAAAGAGGATTTGGAGTATGCAAAAAGTATTGGGGTTGACGGTCTTTTGATTGGGGAAGCGCTTATGAAAGGTCTTCTTTAGGAAGTTATAATTTTGATAAAAAGGTAGAAATTATTAAAAGTGAAAAAAATTGTATATTAATAAATTTAAATCTTTAGAGAGGAAAAAAAGTTGGAAGGAAAAAGTTATTAAGTTAAAGGTTTGTGGGATTCGTTCGATTGAGGAAATAGAAGAGTTGAAAAAGTTTGGATATTGATTATTTCGGGTGTATTTTTGCGAAAAGTCCGAGACGGGTAAGTGTGGAGTTGGCTAGGGAAATTACTGAGATTGCTCATAAGGCTGGGAAAAAAACAGTTGGAGTTTTTGTGAATGAGAGTGTTGAAAATATTTTAGAAATTGTTGCGAAAAACTGGTATTGATTGTGTTCAATTGCATGGGAGCGAAACGCCTGAATATTGTTTGGAATTATCTAAAAAAATTTGATAAAATGAATAGTGATAGAAAAAAATTAATATTTGGAAAGTTTTTTTAGTGAAGGATGAATTACCAAATATTGAGGATTATTTGGGATGTATTGAGTATCCGTTGTTTGATGCGAAAGGTGAAAATAGAGGTGGAAATGGAATTACATTTGATTGGAATATTTTGAAAGACTTGAAAGGTCAAAAATTTATTCTTGCTGGTGGACTTTCTAAAGAGAATATTGCTGATGCATTGAAATATTCTCCGACAATTTTGGATGTGAATAGTAGAGTTGAGGTTGGAGATAGGAAGAATAAGGGGTTAGTAGAGGAAATTATAAATTTGATAGGTGGAGATATTTTTGAATAAAGAAGAGAAAAATTTGGTGGAAGAGGTTTTAATGTTATTTTCGAGATATGAAAAGAGAGCATTGAGAGCATTTTTTTAGATCGGCTGAAAATGAGAAAAATTGACGTTTCTGAAATTGATGAGAAATTTGAGAAAAATAGCTGAGAAAAAGTCGAAGAAAAAAAGGATTATTGAATGATATTAAAAAAATCTTTATGTAAAAACAATTTAGATTTTTTTGAAGAAAAATTTTAAAATTGGACGCTAAGGAAAAAGGAAATTTATAGAAGAGAGATTAAGATTGATTTTAAAAATTGAGAATTTGAGAGGTTTGAGAAAGTTTGACGAAAATACAAGTGAAATTTTTCAATATGTTGGAATTTTATTTGGAAATGGAAAATTAATTTTTGATTTATTTAATAATTTTTGGAAGAAATTTGTTAGAAAGATAAAAAGTTAGAAAAAAATAGAAGGAGATAAATATGGGAAAATAAAAAAATCTTATTTCGGAGAATTTGGAGGGCAATATGTTCCCGAAACTGTGATGACTGCGTTATTTGAGTTGGAAAAAGGCGTATGAAGAATTGAAAGATGATAAGGAATTTCATGAGAATTTTGAGTACTTGTTGAAAAAAATTATGTTGGGAGAGAGACACCGCTTTATTATGCAAAAAAATTTGAGCGATCATTATAATCAGGATATTTACTTGAAAAAGAGGATTTGAACCATACTGGAGCACATAAAATTAATAATGCGTTGGGACAAGTTTTACTTGCGAAAAAAATGGGGAAAAAGAAAGTTATCGCTGAAACTGGGGCTGGACAACATGGGGTTGCGACTGCTACAGCTGCGGCACTTCTTGGGCTTGAATGTGATGTTTACATGGGAGCAGTTGACATTGAGCGTCAAAAATTGAATGTGTTTAGAATGGAGCTTTTGGGAGCGAAAGTTGTTTCGGTTGAAGATGGGCTTAAAACGTTGAAAGAGGCGACTACTGCGGCAATTCAGGCTTGGGTTGCAGAAATTGAAACTGTATTTTATGTGATTGGTTCTGTTGTTGGACCGCATCCTTATCCTACGATTGTTAGGGATTTTCAGTCGATTATTGGGAAAGAGGCTAGACATCAAATTGAAGATTTAGGAAAACATGCTGATCATGTTATTGCTTGTGTTGGTGGTGGAAGTAATGCGATTGGGATTTTTAGTGGATTTTTAGATGATGAAACTACGAAATTGTATGGTGTTGAAGCTGGAGGGCTTGGAATTGATACGGATATGCATGCGGCTACATTAACGCTTGGTAGTGAAGGTATTATTCATGGAATGAAAACTTATGTGTTGCAAAATAAATATGGACAAATTTTACCAGTTCACTCGATTTCAGCTGGACTTGATTATCCAGGAATAGGGCCTGAACATTCATATTTGCATGATATAAATAGAGCAATTTATGCACCAATTACAGATGATGAGGCAATGCAAGCGTTGATCCTTGTTACGAGAAAAGAGGGAATTATTCCAGCTATTGAAAGTGCACATGCTTTGGCGTATTTAGAAAAATTGTGTCCGACACTTTCAAAAGATAAGAGGGAAACAATAATTGTAAATGTTTCTGGACGTGGAGATAAAGATATGCACACAGTATTTTCAGTATTGAAGGGAGAAAATGTTCATGAATAGTATAAAAAGTGTATTTGAAAGAAAAAAGCAAAATAACGAGAAAACAAATATTGGGTATGTTGTTGCAGGGTATCCAAGTGTAGATTTTACGAAAAAAATTTTCTTTCTAATTTAGATAAAGACAAGTATTGATATTTTTGGAAATCGGAATTCCGTATTCAGATCCGTTAGCAGATGGAAAAATTAATTTCAGAGGCTTCTTTTTAAGGCATCTCAAGCTGGAGTTACTACAGATACAGTTTTTTTGAATTATTGACAGAAGTGAAGGATAAAGTTTCAAAACCACTTGTATTTTTTTGGTTTATTACAATTTGATTTTTTTCTTATGGAATTGATAATTTCTTGAAAAAAATGTACAGAAAGTAATATTCAAGGTTTGATTATTCCAGATTTGCCGTATGAGGAATCAAAAGATTTATATGAAAAGGCAACAGAAAATAGTATAGATTTAATTCCATTAGTGAGTGTGACTTCTCAAGATAGAATTTCAAAAATTTCATCTCATGGAAGCGGATTTGTTTATGCGATTGGGTCACTTGGAGTTACAGGATCAAAACAAGTTGATTTGCCAAGACTTGAGAAATTTATTGAAAAATATACGAACTCAAACAAATTTACCAGTATCATTAGGATTTGGAATAAAAAAATAATAATGATGTAAAAAAGAATGCGTCAATTTGCTGATGGTGTAATAATTGGGACAAGTATTGTTGATTTGACTACTTCGAATAATTTGGAATATACGATTAGTGAAATTAATAAATTTTTTTGAGTAATTGAGTAATAAAGTTTTAAATATGGTACCATATCCAGAGATTGTAATTCTTAGATAGTTAAATTTTTTTATGTGATATATATAATAGTAGTAGAACTTAATTCATTCAATATTTAATAATTAAAAAAATTCGATAATCTAAAAAAATGTGATTTAATTTAGCTTTATCGAATTTTTTATACTAAAATTTATTTAAAAATAATTAACAACGCTCCAGCTGCCACTGCCGAACCAATTACACCAGCTACATTTGGTCCCATTGCGTGCATTAATAGGAAGTTGCTTGGATTTTCTTCTTGTCCAACTTTTTGAACAACTCTAGCTGCCATCGGAACGGCTGAAACCCCTGCTGCTCCAATCATCGGATTAATTTTTTTCCACCACTGAATTTGCACATTATTTTTCCAAATAATACACCTCCAACAGTTCCCATCGCAAATGCAAATAATCCCAAAGCAATAATTCCCAATGTTTTCACATTTAAAAATGTTTGTGCATTAGCGGTTGCTCCAACAGTAGTTCCCAAAACAATTGTTATGATATACAACATCGCACCTCTCGCATGATCAACTAAATTTGGTACAACTTCAGATTCTTTGATTAAATTACCAAGCATCAACATTCCGATTAATGAAGCTGCTGATGGAACCAATAAAATTACCAAAATTGTTACAACGATTGGAAATATTATTTTCTCTTTTTTACTTACTTCCCTTAATTGAATCATTTTTATTTGTCTTTCTTTTTTCGTTGTCAATAATTTAATAATCGGTGGCTGAATTACAGGTACCAAAGCCATATATGAGTAAGCTGCTACAGCTATTGGTCCTAGCATGTGTGGTGCCAATTTTGAAGTCGTGTAAATTGCTGTTGGTCCATCTGCTCCTCCAATTATTCCAATAGAAGCGGCTTCTTTTCCAGTAAATCCTAATAAAATTGCACCAATAAATGCTGTAAATATCCCCAATTGTGCGGCTGCTCCCAGCAACAAACTTTTTGGATTAGCGATTAATGGTCCAAAATCCGTACTCGCTCCAATTGCTAAAAATATCAATGGCGGATAAATCCCTAATTTTACACCTTGATACAAATAATACAACAACCCACCTTTTTCCATAATTCCTTCATTTGGAACACCAGGCAAATTAGCTAAAAGCATTCCAAAAGCTATCGGTAGCAACAAATAAGGCTCGTATTCCCTTTTTATTGCCAAATATAATAATAATAACGCTACGATAATCATAATAGTTTGTTGAAAAGTCAACATTGATAATCCTGTAGTACCGTAAAGAGTATTTAATAAATTCATATTCGATCTCCTTTCATTTTTAGCTGGTTTTTATTCAATAGTAACCAAAGCATTTCCTGTTTCTACAGTATCCCCTTTCGCAACATTGATACTTTGAATAATTCCATCTTTAGGAGCAACAATTGGATTTTCCATTTTCATTGCTTCAATAATTACTAAGTTTTCCCCAGCCTTTACTTTTTGTCCAACAGTCACTTCAACGCTAAGAACAAGACCTTGCAATGGTGCTGTTACCACTTCTCCACCAGCTGAAGATGATGAAGCAACAGAAGAATTTTCTTTAGTTTGAACAGGTTTATTCACCTCAATTTTTCCTTCTTTTTCTGAAACAGCCTCAACCTCTACTTCATACACTTTTTTTCCCCAATTTTTTTATTTTATATTTTTTTATCATAATCCTAACATCCTTTCATAATTGTTTATTAATTTAATTCCTTTATAGATTTTACTCGAATATAAGCATTTGAGTATTTCCAGCAGCTTCCATAACTGCCACTGCAACAGCAGCTAACATTCTGTCATCTTTAATATCTTCAGCACTAATCTTTTTAACTTGTTTTTTTGTTTGACTTACTGAAGGAGTTACTACAGTCTTTTTATTTTCTTTAGAAACAGTGTTTTTTTCAGTTGGAATGAATTTTTAGCAATGATAATAAGAACGAAATAAGAATCAAAACTAAAAAAATACAATTGCCATACTTACAATCGAAATAAATATTGCATCACCAAATCCAACATGATTATTCCCATACATTATATTCATTTTTTTCTCCTTTCAATTAATATTTTTAAAAAAATAACATTAATAATTTGTTCTTCCACTTTTTTTCTTTTTTTCAATTTTTTTCAGGCTTATCCTGATTTTCCAAATAAGTTTTAGCAACTTGTGGAAACATCGCATACATCAATACATCTTCATCTGACTTAGTCAAGTCCCCAATCTCTTGTTTAATTTTATCATACTCATTTTCAATCAAGTCAGCTGGTCTTCCATTAAAAATCTCATCATCTCCAATAATTATTTTTTTCATCTCATCAGAAATTGGAACAGGCGATTTTCCATAGAATCCTTTTACATAATCTTTAATTTCTTTAGGAATCATCTTGTAACGACTTCCTGTCAAAACATTGAATACAGATTGTGTCCCAACCATTTGGCTCAATGGTGTTACTAATGGTGGATATCCCAAATCAGCCCTAACTTTCGGAATTTCCCTTAACACATCTTCATATTTATTCTCAGCTTTTTGTGCCTTCAATTGCGATAACATATTTGAAAGCATTCCACCTGGCAACTGATATTCCACAATATTAGGCTCTGTAAACAACGCTTGTGGATTTAAATCTCCACATTCCAAATGTTTTTTTCTAATAGGCTTAAAGTACTCAGCAATTTCCTTCAAAAGTTCTAAATCCAATCCAGTATCAAATTCTGTCCCTTGCAAAGTTCTTACTAATGATTCAGTCGCAGGTTGTGAAGTCCCGCTCGAAAATGGAGACATCGCAGTATCCACAATATCAACCCCAGCTTCAATCGCCTTAATACAAGTCATTTCCCCCAATCCAGCAGTCGTATGCGTATGAATTTCAATCGGAACTTTTACAGTTTTTTTCAATTCTTTCACTAATTCATAAGCCCTATATGGCAACAAAATTCCCGACATATCTTTAATCGCAATTGAATCAGCCCCCAATTCTTCCATTTCCTTCGCCAAATTTTTATAATACTCAATCGTATGAACTGGACTAATTGTATAACAAATCGCCAATTGAGCATGAGCCCCATATTTTTTAGTACTTTCACAAGCCTGTCTAATATTTCTGACATCATTTCAACGCATCAAAAAAATTCTTATCACATCAATTCCGTTCTCTACTGATTTTTTTGCACAAATTTATCAACAATATCATCTGCATAATGACGATATCCCAATAAATTTTGTCCTCTTAAAAGCATTTGCAATTTCGTATTTTTTGCCCTCTTTTTAATTTCTCTCAATCTTTCCCAAGGATCTTCCTTCAAAAATCTAATTGATGCATCAAAAGTTGCTCCTCCCCACACTTCCAATGCCTCAAATCCAACTTTATCCAATTTTTCAACAATCGGTAACATTTCCGCCGTCGACATCCTAGTAGCCATTAGAGATTGATGAGCATCTCTTAAAATCGTATCCGTTAATTTAACCTTTCCCATTTTTTTACCTCCTTATAACCTCAAGCCTCATAAACAGCCCCTTAATTCATATTACTTAACAATAATTTTATGCACATATCAAACAATTATTTTTTTATTTTATAAAACTCCCTACAAAAATAATTATACCCCCTTTTTCTTTTTAAGTAAAGTTATTTTAAAGAATAAAATTTTAGAGGGTATACAGGAGTAATATTTTTTTAATGGAAAATTTTATGGAAATTTAGTGAAATTATGAGTAATGGTAGTTATTAAATGCAGATAAAATTATTTTTATTGGTATTCTAGTCTAATGTTCACTATTTTTTTATAACATTGTTAACATAACAAATATCGAATATACTTTTATGATCAGAAAAGTGCACTCTTAAAAAAACGCTTTTAAAAAGATCATACAAGAGAGTTTAAAATAAAAAAATTAGTTAAAAAAACTAAAAAGTACAAAAAGAGCGTTTAAATAGCTTTATTTTAAATATCAAGTTGTGGTATAATTAATATATTGAAATTCAAAGAAAATAAAAAGAGGGCATGATTTTATGAGAACAAAAGCTGTTCCTGTGGGGGATTGAAGATTTTGAAAGAATAATAAATGAAGATTATTATTATGTAGATAAAACGATGTTAATAGAAGAATTATTGATAAACAGAGCTCCTGTAACACTTTTTACAAGACCTCGACGATTTGGAAAAAAACATTGAATATGTCAATGATTAGATACTTTTTTTGATGTCAAAAAAATAAAAGAGGAAAAATAGAAAAACTTTTTGAAAAATTTGAAAATATATAATAGTGAATATATGAGTGAGCAAGGAAAATATCCTGTAATTTTCATTTCACTGAAGGATTTAAAGGGAGATACTTGGGAGAAATGTTTTGAAAAATCTAAAAAAACAATGTATAAAAATTTTTTTAATAAATATGAATTTGTGAGAGAAAAAAATTAAATATTGTTGAAAAAAAGACAATTTGATAAAAATTTGGGAAATGAGAGATAGCAAACAAAGTTTTAAAACTTCACTCTTAGATTTGTCAAATTACTTAAATAAATATTATGGAGAAAAAGTCATAATTTTAATT
>BNJU01001437.1_pt1 | contig 193360 bp, 280 predicted proteins | sample 8539281 | NCBI WGS metagenome assembly BNJU01 (sample SAMD00202456, study PRJDB9452) | human saliva metagenome | isolation source: human saliva | place: Japan | reverse complement strand
ACGTTTCAGCAAACATAAATAAAAATCCCTCTTTTTAAAAAGGGGAAAAATTAATTTCTTAGATATATGTATCCATTTCATAAAGGATAAAATCAACAATATCGGATGCTTTGCGAACTTCTTTTATAACTTCATCGTCTTGTTTTTTGACGATATTGCAGCCTTTCGAAGAGGTTACTTCAGAAGATTGTTGCGTCCAGCCAGAAGCTACGAAGAAATGTTCAGTTTGTACATCTGGTTCACATTTGTTTAGCTCGTTAAAAATTTATCTGTTGAAGAGGTCGTAGAACAATGCAAAGTTACACAAACAATGGCAACTTGGACAATATGAAAAAGAAGGTTGGTAAAAGAAAAAGCCTTTGAGTGGGGACTCAAGGCTTAGATAAAACGGCTGGATAAACCGACATACACAATATCATTTTACCATAGTCGTCTGGATATTTCAATAGGAAGGTTTACTCTAGGTCTAAAGTTGCGATATAGGTGGTAGTTTCACGAACGATTTCCACTACATCAAAATGCTCGGCAAAGATATCTAGCTGCTCTTCTGTAAGTAATTGTTTTTCCATTATTTGCTATTCCTTTCTTTTGCTTTTAGCAGATCTTGAACGTACTGCTCAGACTCCGCTAACTTTTCCTCTTTTAGTTTTATTGCATCATTTAGTGTTTTAGCACTTCCTCTGAAGTAGCGCCCGAAACGTTTGATTGAGACTAAATATTTTTGTTTGCTATTAGACCAAGAAATATTCCGAATCCCAGTTGTTTTTTGTTAGATGAAAAAGCTGTTGTATCTGTTTGAACTTTGATATGTCCGCAAGTTGTTCTTCGCCGTCTAAGACCAAATCAAGTCGCCATGAGACTTCTTTTTCCACAAGAGCATCTGCATAAACATGTTCTATGATACTTGTTTTCCTTCAGCGGTTCTGTATAAGACAACACGGTTAATTCTCCAAAAGTCTTTCCAACAATATCAGAATAATCCTTTCTTATACTTTCATTTGGATGACCAAGGCCACAAGACAAAGACACTCCTTGAAGTACATTTTGTAGGAGAAACTCTTTTTCTCGCCCACAAGAGCATCTGCAAAGACACGTTCGTCTATAGCCGTTTTCTTTTATTGGTTCAGAGTAAGAAAAGAATCGTTAAGTCGCCAAAAAAGTTTTGCCAATACAATCTGAATAATCTTTTTGTGCAACTTCTGAACGTAAAATGACCACATGATTTTGTCTTTCCATTAAGGATGTAAGTAAGTCTTTTGTTAACCACTTTCCCGCACGCGCATTTGCATCGGCACATTCTGCGATAGCCGTTCTCCTTCTGAGGGTCTGTATAAGATAAAATGAGTTAATTCACCGAACGTTTTTCCAATGACATCAGAATAGTCAGTCGGCTTTCTACCTTTTTCCATTTATTTATTATTCTTCTTCCTTTTTATTGAAATAGTGGTTTCCCCGTCTTACGATCTACCGCATAAGACAAATCTTCTTTTTGTGAAACGGATAATAATGTCTTTTTCAATCTCTGTGCGTTCTTTATTCTTTAAATCAATGCCAGGATAATCATCTTCAATGATAGTCCCCCAGTACGCTTCACAAGACTTGTTGTATAAACGATATCACTTTCTTTGTCGCTAGAACCAATGGCTCGAATACCAGATTCCCCGTTGTTATATAAATAAATTCCATTCCTTCTGCTGGAATGTTTTTCGGCAGTACTACGACATAAAAGTGTATGATTTTAATCCATTATTTTTGCTTTGTCATTTATTTCTTTCTCCATTCTTGTTTTATTTTTACGTTTTATAAAGTGACAACTATCCTCTCCGTCCATCCACATAACAGGAGCCAGTTTCAAATTGTTTAGCTCTTGGTGATCTCATCAAGTATGAATCCATGAGGGCGTGATTTCGTTGAATTCATGCAATTCTTCTACGTTAACCTCATTGCAGAGCTTCTTCAATGTCATCAGCAAAATACTGCTACATAAAATATACTAAAAATGTATATTTTATGAATCTTTCTATAATTTTAGAAAGATTTCCTGCTTCATCCGTCCGATTTCGTTTTAAAAAACTACTTTCGTTTATGTAACGATCCACAGAGCAACTTCCCGTGTAGCCCACGGTAGTGACTTTTACTTTCATTTATACTGCTGTCAAGACAGTATAATCTGTACATCGCTCTAAATTGATAGTCGCATTTCTATCTCTATCATGCTCACTACCACAGTTAGAACAGGTCCAAAATCGTTCTTTTAACTTCAAGTCTTTATACTTAAAACCGCAAGTTGAACAGAGTTTACTAGAAGGATAGAACCTATCTACTACTCTAAGCTCTATCCCTAATCTGTTACAGAGGTTTTCTAAATAAAGACGAGACTGATACCACTGAGCCTTCATGATAGTTGCACTCAAATGTCGATTCTTCATGAGATTTCGAACTGATAAGTTTTCAATAGTGATAGAACTTGGTTTTCGTTCCAAAACTAAAGAAAGCAAAGCTTTTCGATTATAATCTGTTCGAATCCGAGTCAAGCGTTCATGAATTTGAGCAACCTTCCTCTTTTGTTTTTGGATATTCCTACACTCAGATAAAGGTTTTAACCGCTTGTAGATTTGAGTTGAGCCTTTTTAACTCCGCTTTGATAATAAATCTTCTCAAATCATATTTCGCTTCAATCTTACGAGATAAGCACCTTTGTTCTCTTCGTAAACGCTGTTCTAGCTTCTTAATGCGTAAAGAACGGTTAATGGAAGGGATCGTTTTATTTTCTGTGATGAATTGGTCTTTTAGACCAAAATCAATTCCCATAGACTCCTTGAACAAGGCTATTCGTTCATCTTTATCCTCTTTACATAAACAAGAGATATAATAACGTCCATTCTTCATAGAAATTGTTACAGAACTGATCTTTTTCAGGAATGTAGCCAAACTCTTTTTAATCGAACCCATTTTAAAACAGGAACAAAAAAATCCGATGTCTCTCGACTTTCAAAGTGCCTATCAGATAAAAAGCTATCGTTTCGCCCCTTTCTTTTTAAAGGTAGGTTTACCTCTTCGTTTAGAAAAATAATCTCGAAAGGCACGGTCTGCATAAATCAAAGCTTGTTTGATTGCCTTACTTGGGACTTCTTTTAACCAAGAAGGAGTGTTAGGATCATTATTCACCCTTTTAGAATAGCTGAAGGCAGAAATAAAGTCTTTTCCTGATGCAAGATTTTTTAGATTCTCATGGACATATTGATTATAAATATAACAGAGTGCAACCAAAAGGTCTTGTGGATTAACTCAATCTGAGCTTTGCGTTGGATGTATTTCTGTCTTGTAGCTCTCATCTTCTTTCACTCCTTTTACAAGTTATCGTTTATACTATCTTTATCCTAATATTGTAATTTAATTACAGAAGGTTACTCCTATTCCTCAAATAATTTCTCAAGCTTTTTATCTTTGCTTGACTCAAATGTAATCCAATTTCGCCTTCTTTATCTGAGGCGCGTGGTTTTACCTTGCTTACCAAGAGCTTTGGTGCGACACCTTTGATCGGATCATGGTTCATACATGTACATCATTTCACGTCAAACAATGTTTTTGTTGATGGCTCAGTAGCCGATTCAAAATTAATAACAATTTTGGCGCGTGCTTCTTTCGTGGTATCAATTTTGTGTCCAAACCAAGTTGTGACAACTGTGCCTTCGCCATAGTAAAAGAGCAGTCATATACCCTTGTCAGTCTCTGGCTTATTGCTTCGAACAACAATATCAGGCTTGAGAAGGACTGCTTCTCTTCTTGTAGTATCCACTGAGTTTTAGCTTCAATTGTTACAATGTTCATCTTTTCATCTAAAACTGATTGTTCTGAATCCTGTTTCATACCATCAAAATTATTTTTTTATATCACCATGTGTGATTACTGTTTTTGGGGTAACTACATTTTCGAATAAATCTTCAACTTTAATTTTTGCGTCAATACCATTTTTATATACTTGTACTCATTTTTTAGGCTCAATGTGTGTCCTGCGAATATTGTAAACACTGTGTCCGACACTTCCGATAACGATTGTAGCTACGACTAGTGTTACCAAAAAATTATTTCGTTGTTTTTTCCTTTCTCTTATAATTCGCTCAAGCCATTCATCAGCGGATTCATGTTCAAGCCAAACTTCGCCATCTCTTGAAAAAAAGCGAGCCCGCATATAATACATACACATATCATTAGGGCGATTATAAAAAATGTACAAATTCTAACAAAAATATCATTATAATTTCCTTTCTTTACTCACTGAATAATTTCTCAAGCTTTTTATCTTTTGCTTGACTCAAACGTAATCCAATTTCGCCTTCTTTATCTGAGGCGCGTGGTTTACTGCTTACCAAGAGTTTTGGCGCAACACTTTGATAGGGCGATACTCGATTTTAGCGATTTTGGCATTACTTGGATCAACATTTTTAGCTATCACATTGTCTTGTGTGATGCCCACTCGCTTGAAAAGTGTGTTGTCGCCACTTTTTTTGCTTTCAGCTCAATTTTTAGAAAAATATAATTACTAGCAACTCCTTGCAACGTTTCTAAATCAACTGGAGATTTGCCTGTCACAATTGTTTGTTTTTACCCTCATCTGTATAGGAAAGTTCAATGGTCGCATCCACATTGTTTTGGTAAATTTGTTTCCATGGTCCACCTGAAACAGGGTAATTCATCCCCGTTGTCAAAACTAAGAAGAAAAAAACAAACAAAGAACAAAATAATCCTACCACAGGTATAATAATCTCACCATCACGGTCATATTGATAATATGTCCTTACAAGAAATATGAGAAAAAGTGCCATAAAAACGTAAATGATAAATACATTGTTGTCTAAAATAAATTGAATCATTTTTACTTCCTCCTCACTAAATTTGTATAAAAGCGTAAAGTCGCTTTTAAAAGTGCCCTGAGTCGTCTTTTGGAGAAAAGTATTGCACGCCACGGAATAGCTCCCATGAAATACCTTTTTCCTCCAGCTCATCTTCTATGCTTGTCAAAAACTTTTCTTCCCAGCTAGTTCAAGGATCTCCTTAGACTTTTCGTTATAAGGAAAAAGTTTGCAACTGAAACTCAACACCTTTATTAGAAATAACAATTTCAGCCTCTCACGCCATGTATCAACTGGCAAAACTAACGTATCGCCTTTAGAGACAAAATCTAACTCTGGATGGGCTTCTAAAAATAGGTTTTACTTTAGCGACAAATTCTTCATCTGTAAACAGAAACCCTTCTACCAAGTATTGCTCAATTTTTCTTCATAGTTCACCTTTTTACTTCCAACTTTTATAAAAATCACACAAAAAACAAAAATTAGGTTTAGATAGTAAAAACTCACTTAGCATGTCTCTCTCCTCTATTTTTATTTATGATTATATAATATCATAAAAAGTATACGAATGTCAACTAAATTTAGTATCTAAATTTCCTATAATTTCTTACTATTATAAATAAAAAAAGCGGTAAAAAAACCTTGTCTTCTAAAACCCGAAATCTATTATCTTCTTTCATTTTTATTTTCTTCTACTAGTTTCTTCAATTCTTCAATAGAAATCGGAGGTCGTAAGTGTAGGTATCAATGAGGGCTTGATTTAGCACTTCAAGGATAGCTGGGATGATCAACTGCTCAAACTCATCAACCCACTTATACCATTTAGGGTCAATTTCACCAGCTAACTTATCTGCGAAAAAACTCATAAGAGTATGCTGTTGTTTTGGTTTACCTAAGATGAATGTCAGTGCTTTTTGAAATTCCCACTTGGTAGCTCAACTTCTCCAGTAACAAGGGCTAAAGATTTTTATATTCTTTTCGTAATTACGGAAATAGCCTTCTTCTTGCACAAATCGAAACTCTTTATATCGCTCTGAATTTCGTTTGTAATTCAAGTAATCGCATTGAATAAGGAATCGTCCACCATCTCGAGAGAATCCATATAAACAAAAGGATTGTTAATCAACCTCAACATATAACCAGTTTCTTTTATAATTTCTCCAAGATATTTTCCCGTTGATTTTTGACAACTGTAGTGAAATTATTAATAAATTCTTTCATAAATTAGTTGTCTTTTTCATAGAAAAAAACATCATTCTTAGCAATATAAATATTACTAGTAACTTCACTATATTCAAATTCAAAATCGAATATCCTCCCAAATGGCAAAAGCAACATCAATTTCAGCTCTCCATCAAAGAACTTTCCTGCGTGTAGAGGAATAGGCTTTAGATGACTTGACATTTTGTTAGAAAAGTACGTTGATAGCACTTCTTGTTCTTTTTGTGAAAATTGTTTATTTGACATATTTTACCTTTCTAGTTTCTAACTTTTTAGTTTTCTATTATGTCCAAAGCGTATCTTCATAAGATAGCTTTTCATCCCAGTAACGTTCTTCCGCTAGCTCTAAGCGTTCCCACGCTCGTTCAAAATCATCTTGAGTACAGACTAAAAAGCCAGGATCAAACCAGCGAATATTTGAAGAACTTTTCTCACTGTATTTTTTCAGAAGCTAAGTATTTGGTCAGGTATCTGTTCAGGTATTCAGGTTTTGTTAGCAACTTTCCTGTAGCCTGAGCCACAGCAAAAACTGCCATTCGTTGCTTCCTTGTTGCCTCAACTCACTCCTTCTTTTGCCTTACTTTTCGCTTTGGGAAACGATGTTCAACTTTGACATCTTTAACGAACTTGTCTGCCTCCAACATAAATTCTAAGCTGGGGCCTGTTTCTTTTAGCGAGGATGTCAGCTGTTTGCTTTTAGATTTACTCTTATTTTCACCAAATCCAATTGCGGTTAGAATAGCCATTGTGCTTGCTACAGAGGACATATAATCAATTTCCTTTCTTTATTAGATTTATTAGACTTTCTTTGTGTTTGCAATGACAATTTGATGTTGGAAATCATCTGCAAGTTTTGAGTTGATTTTATCATTATCTGTTACTAATTCTTTGATGGTAACTTTATCAATAACATCAATCAAAAATATCCTTCAATTCCTCTAATTCGATAGAATTGAATTTTTGCATTTGCAAAAAGTTGGTTATGAATGTTTCTTGGATCATCAGTTTGGAACAAGTTATGTACAAAAGTTAAAATAACAGTTTGCATTTTGTCCCTCAAAAATAAATAAATCGTCTCCACAGTATCATATCTGTATAACTCAATTGCCTTTTCAATAAATTTACATATAATTGTTTTTCATCATTAGAAAAAAATTAGAAAAAAACTTTCAACAAAGTATGAATGTTGGTCTACACTATTTTTGAGGATATTCAAATCTAACTTCTCAGTAAAATGTCCGTCTGGTTTTAATATTTCCTACAAAGTCATCAATGGATAGAGAAAGATTTTGTTTCAATACTTGATAAGTAGGAATGTTGAGTATCTTGAAACTACCTCAATTCACCACTTAAATCTGTAAATGGTGTCCTTTCTGTTATCTTCCCAGCAAGTTCTAACAATTGAGTGGTTGTTAAAATTCTATCTGGACCTTCACCAAAATAATAGAATCTTACCTTGTAATCTTTTTCCATTTTTATTCTCCTTACTTCACACCACGCGCCACAATCGTCTTAAAAACAGCATCATCTTTCACTTCCCTCTAAGCATATCTGCACGCGCTTTGATATTAGTAAACGAAGTGATCGGATCTTGGTTTGCCATTATTATCTTCCTTGCATTCCACGATGTAAGAAAATTGTAGTAAATCCAAAATGCCATCTTTAGCCAAATCCCAAAGTGAGATGCAGCCCGTCCCTTCTAGAATATCTTGCTCATTGAAACGTAGTTCTTTGTTGTATAGCTCCGCAACAGTATCTTCAATACTCGGAACTAAAACTAGATACACGCTTTTTAACAAGATAAACATGCTTGTAATCTTCATCTTGATCCAGCTGGTAGACTTCAGAAAACACTTTAGTGAAATGGAACGGTAAGCTCTTTTCGTCACTATTTAATGCTTCCGTGATCTTCTCACTTTTATCATTCAAATATTCAGCAAACTTGTCGTAATCAAATACTTTTTGTTAATATGAAAAACAATCCCTTGCTTTTTACCATCTTCGATTACCTTTCTTTCTATTTATCTTTGTAAAAGTTACTATCGTTAAGCCATTTTTGGACTTTGACAACACTATCTAATCGAAGATTTTCGACGTTTCGCTTTCCTTGGCGGGTTTAGAAATAACAGAACGAAAATCCCCGCCTTGTGTTCGATAAAAGTAGCTGGCACTTCTGGATCTGGTAGCAAAGCTATAAACTTTATCAAGATCAATGATGGTAACTTCTTCCATAATTTCTTTTTCTTAGTCTTCTTTTTAATTTCACTCATATTTTCTTTCCTTTTTAATTTTATTTTTGGCTCTAAAAGCCGTGAAATCCCGTAATATTCGTAACCACAATATTCTGAGCAAAAACCGTAAGTGTTGAAGTATTTGTCAAACACACCGATTTTATCTTTACAAACTGGACAATGCGTTCGCTTATACCTTTCTTTTTTACTAAGTTTTCTTAATGCCTGTTTTTTTCGTTGTCGTTTATTCATTTTTTACCTCTTTAACTTCTACACCTTCGCAATCGAATACCCAGCAAAACCTTTTGCCTCAAGTTGATTACGGCTAAAGGTAATCATTGGATTATCTTTCAACTCCGCACGAATGATATTAACGAAAGATAATTTATCTCCCATGCCGTGCAAATATTGTCCCGTTTTGATTATTTGAACAGTATATAGTCGCCCTTTTTCAATCTCGTAACCAAATTGATGCATATTGATTAAAATTTGAAGTGAATCATTATTCTCAAAAATCCACTGTTTAACATCAGGCGCTTCAGTTATACTGTACCAATTGATCAGATAACTAAACAATCTCGCTTCAAAGTCATCTTTATTCGCCTCGTACCAATCAGCCACGAATTGTGGAACTGTTGGCTTCTGAGGCTCGTCTAACTGTTTTATATCGTCCCAAATTTGGTTCAAAAACCTTAATATGAGGGAAGTCCATTTTAATGATCTTATAGCTCTCTTCATGTTTATCAATCAATTCTTGTTTATTCATTTTTACCTTTCTCTACTATCCAATTTCCTCAATTTCCACGCCTTCACAATCGAAGGTCCAACCGAAGCCATTAGCACTAAATCAGCTTCTGTATGGTATTCCCTGTAGATTCAACGTCCCAGCTTTAATACCAAAGAACCAAATGTTCTTTGCTGGTGTTTTCTTCAGGACAGAATCCACGCCTTTAATGGTAATGCGGTAGCGTTTTTCCTGCACAACTTCCGTTCAAGCCACAATTCAGCAAACTCATCTTCCTTTCTTTTTCTATCGCCTTCACTAAAAGTATTTAGAAATTTCCTCTGGAAGTTCATTTAGAGACTTCTTTTAGAGTTTTATTTGGTTTAGATTTACGAATGTATTCTAAGATTTTCTTGTCCATTACTTACTTTATTCCTTTCTACTACAAATAAGCATTTTGATTTTCTCAAGATGTTCTTGAGAGACATATTCTTCATACTCATTAACTTGTAGGAACAACTCAATCTTACTTTTTAGAGGCATTTCTGCCTCACCAATCTTTATCAATATTTGATTGTTTTATAGACAAACGGAACTGATGTGAACTACCCCTCCCTACATTTCATTAAGAGGATGAGCTTCTTGGGTAGCGTGCAGACTTAGAATTTAGATGGCTAAACCCCAGAGGTTACACGAATCAACCAAGCTATCCCCGTAGTTCCTACGGTTCTAATTTTATTAGGCTAGACTTAATCCTTCTTTAAGAATATTGACACTAGCATTGATGTCACGGTCATGATGTGTGCCACATTTCTCACAAGTCCACTCTCGAATCGAGAGGGGCTTTTTACCTGAGCTAAAAGCCACAGGTAGAACAAAGTTGAGAAGATGGGAACCAGCGGCTGATTTGAATAATCTTCTTTCCATACCAATTTGCCTTATACGTCAATTGGCGAACAAATTCATACCAGGAAACGTCTCCAATAGCTCTTGCTAAGTGGTGATTTTTCATGAGGTTTTGACTTGCTAAATCTTCGATACAGATCACATCGTGGTTCTTGATGAGTTCTGCACTCAGTTTATTTAGAAAGTTTCTTCTTTGATTAGAAATGGTCTCATAAATTCGTGCCACTTTCAACTTTTTGTTTCTGGTAGTTACGACAATCAGAAAAGTTTTTCGTCCTTTTTCTTGGCAGAAGCGCTCTTCTAGAGAATCTTTTTGCTCTCTGGCTAACTTTTTAGATAGAGAAGTAAGAAATCTAGGATTATCTACTTTTTCTCCAGTCGAGAGAATGGCAAAGTTCTCTAAACCTAAATCTACTCCAAGATTAGAATTGGTCTTAGGTAAAGGAAAAATTTCCTCTTCACAAGAATAGAAATGAAATACTTCCTGTTGCCGTTTTTAGAAATGGTAGCGTTCTTAATTAACCCTCTTGGTTGGCGATGAGCTTTAACTTTTACCCAGCCAATCTTAGGGAAGTTTAACCTTTCCGTCTAGTAGAGCTACCGTTCCATTCTTATTATTCGTCTTGTAAGACTGAGTCGCCTTCTTAGACTTGAATCGTGGAAAGCCAAAGCTTGATTGGAAGAAAGATTTGTACGCCTGATTTAGATTCAGTTGGACATTACACAAAGGCTAGACTATCCACTTCTTTTAGCCAGAAATTCCTTCTTGTATTGAGCAGGGGTGTTATTCAAAGACTCACCGTCTCCTCATAATGAGCGATCCTATCCGCTAGCATTTGATTCAAATAAAGCGAGAACAGCCAAAGGTTTTCTCAAATAAGATTCTCTGCTCAAAGTTTGGGTAAAGGCGAAACTTATAAGCTTTCTGTTTCTTCATTTTTGCTCCACTTTTATTTTTATAACTATAGATAGATTATACCACATTAGTATCCAATTGTCAATTACGAGTATACATTTTGTCAACAATTTTAAAAAAATTTTATGATAACTAAAAATTTTTTTCAGAGCTAAAGTACCCATAATTATAGGTCGTTCAATTTCATATAAAAAGCACACTCATTAAGAATATGCTTTGTTTTTTTGTAATATGTTTTTGCTTATGTAAAATGAAATTCATTCCTTTACATCTTTTTGGCACAACATAAATAGCCTCACTATAATTCATGATATTCTTTATCATTTTTCATTTACAATTACAACCGTAGCTGACCTTCATTAGGTTAGTATCATTACCTTTTGCGGGTGAAATTTAGTATCTTCCGTCTTTTTACGTTATAGTGTTGACTGAGATTGTCGAACTTGGCAATCCTAGCATAGTAATTTTCCACTTGATGTGTCTTGTAAGCGGAAAAAAACTCATCGCCAAAAAGTAAAAAGCAAAAATCAAATGAGTAATTCCTTCTTTCTTATCTTTTTACTAATAGGACCAGAAAGCATGGATATCAAAACTAGAACGGCTAATAAAAACATTATAGAAGCAAATATTACAAAAAGACTCGTCCCCTTCTTTCCAAGATCAAGTCCATTTGATACAAAAATTTCTAACAAAAACTCACCCTCTTTCTTTTTATAAATCAATCTTTACATATTCACCTAAATCAGGCTCAATGACCCTTTCTCGTCCATCTACTTCTACAATCTTGTAATATGAGCTTGACAATTCCTTAATGGTAAGCGAAGAAGTGTTTGTATTAGCTGGCTTCAAGTTCACCCTACAACCTTGATAAGATCAGGATCATGACGTGGAAGTTCGGAGCTAAATACTCATCGAATTTTACACCTTTGCGTTCGCTAAGCAAAGATAACGCTTCATCTGATAATCCAAATCCTCCAAACTGGTTGTTATATACTACTTGCATCATCTATTTACCTCTTTTTGATATATTTATCAATAGCTTTTTAACACCTTTTTCTAGCTCTTCAGGATTATCGTAGACCTCAACCAAACTTTCAATTTGGTCCTCTAAAGCGTCACGTTCCTCTTTTGAGTGCCAAAACATAGCTTGAAAAGGTAATCCCATCTTCAGAGTGCCCATTCTCAGCTTGGTCAAAACTTTCAGATTCTACCCAAAAAATCTTTTGTATTCAAAGCTAATAGAACTCTCTCTACTTTCACTCTCATTTTTATGAAGAGCTTTTTCAAAATCATCTAATTGCTCCTCAAGTGAAGTTAAGACATTTTTGAAAGAAAGTTCATGACCTTCATCAAAATCTTCAACATTTATAGTTGCTAATTTAATATTGTTTTCACAATGAAGCGTTTTCCACCCAAGTATCTACACCAAAACAAACCGCAGTTTCCGAACCTTCATTTTTCAAAATATGCAACAAGGTCAAACTTGTCATAATCCATTTGTTCTTCTTTGAGCATATTGTAAAAATCCAACGCAATTATATTCTTCTGTCTGCGTGCCTCATCAATGATAGCTTGAAATGTAATCATTTGTTTTTCTCCTTTTTATTTTTTTAAGAATTGTGATTTACTATTCTTTCAAACCATGCTAGGTTGTTATCGAAAGTAACAGAAAGATCTTCCTTTGAAGGGTATTTTCCTCCAAAACCTCCAAGAGAAATCGTAAATAATTTCACACTTGGTTCATCGCTATAAACATCTTTTGTTTCGATATTTACGCAGAAAGAAAAAGGACTAGCATCACCTAAATTAAACATTGCAACAACGCTATAATAATGGCAGCGCTGGTGATGCTCCTTCATATTTTCATAAAGGGAATGAACAATCCATTCTTTCTGTTTGCGAGCCTCTTCAATAATAGCCTGAAACGTTATCATCGTTCCCTCCTCCTTGCTTTACAATTCCTCTACCGTAAATCCAAACGCTTCCAGACTCATTTGAGCGTCATAAACATTGTCATAAAAGAGTAGGTCTTTTTCAATCGCATCTTCAATATATCTGTCTCTGCAAATTCTTCGTTTGCAAAGTCGATTAATTTTTGTTCAGTAATCTGCTTTTCGAGCAATTCCCCAGTTTCTTTGTTGTAGATGTTATACATGATATTTCCTACCGTCTTTTATTTTTTAATTTTTTTATAGGAGTTCAAACACTTCTTACACAAGTATTTTTCCTCAACTTCTTCAATGTTAAAAACTCCAAATTGTTTAGTAAATTGACCGTACTTTTTACATAAAGAATCGTGCATAAGGTTGTCGGCACAAACTACAAAAAGCATGAATTTTTGCATTTTCCATGAATATATCCTGTGCTATTATTTTTTTGCACTTTGCTATTGGCATCTGCCAAAACAACGCTATCTTGTGTTGTAGGTTGTTTCATAACTGCTCCTTCTTCTTTTTATTTATGATATAATTGTATCATAAATAGGGATGTTTTTGTCAAGTGAGATATAAGAAAAACCCTTTAGTTTTGGTTTATTTAACTCTTTTTTTCTGGAATTGGACTTTTGCATGGTAGGTGTTAAACATTGTTCTAAAGAAAGTCCTTATTCTTCCTTTTGGTAAAATGTATTTTTTTGGTATTCCATGAAATCGAATCATTTCTCTAATACTTTCAAACTTTCTACCTTCATGATCTATACTTTCTTTTTGAAGAGGGATTGTAACAAGGCATAAGCAGTGTTGTCATAGCTTTATATTTATCCCATCCTCTGTGTATTCTATTAGAATAGGTACTATACTCTAATCCATTCTGTTTTAATATTCTTTGTAATTCTCTCATTTCTTCTCTATTGTTATATGTGCTATTGTTTTTTTCTAATATCCAAAAACTTCTAAATCAGAAATATCTTTTTAGTTTTTTAAGTTTTGCTTTTCTATGAGCAAAAATGCTTTTTATTATAGCAAAAACCTAGTTTACAAGCTATTTTTACAAATGACAATCCTATATTGTTACTATTACTAGTGCTATCGACAATTACTCCATCTATTAAAATCGCACTTTTTCCGATTTCAATAATTTCAACTTCAAATTCTTTAGATATTTTCTCTAGCTCAACAACTTCATACCCAATCAAACCAACCTCTTCTTTGTATTTTTCAAGTGTGTCTAAAAGTATAGTTTTTCCATTTTTATGCAGAAAATAAAAATTGCCCCCATATTGAATAACATAAGGAAGCCATGCAATATTCCCTCCTGTGTATATAATCTTACTTGTTCGGTCTAATATAGCCATCTCATACCTCTTTTTTCATTTGATAGATTGAAAATATTCATCATTCCTCTAAAGTGTTTTTTGCAACCTTTTTGAAAGCGTTAAATTTTTGTTCGGTGGGTGCTAAACACTGCTCTAAATCTAGCCCCTTCTTTTTTCTTCTGAAGAATTGAGCCTGCGATATTCCATAGTATTTCAGCATTTCTTTTTGACTACTAAATTCCCTTCCTTTGTGGTCGTATACTTTCCCATTCTTTTTAACTGGGGTAGTTTTAGCTTTCTCTTTATCCCAACCTAATTTCAGCCTAGCATAATAGACTTCTTTTGGAATATTATTCTTCTCCAGTTCAGCTCCAATGCCATCATACCCTTTATAGTTTTCCAATAAAAATTGCAAAATTTCCTTATCTGTTTTGTCAGTCGTTGTCCTAACTTGATTGAACCTATATTTTGGAACTCTAGAAAGCACCTAAACAGTTGAATGATAAACTGGAATGTTTTCTTTGAAAATGACAATATTTATCATTCAAAATGTAATCTGTGCTTGAAACCTCTATCAATTCTTTAATATAAATATTATCAATCAAATCACCTAGTGGTCTTATTTTGATACCGTGCTTTTCATAACACCTAATCAAATCCGCTGTTTCTTGAAGAGGGTACGAGTTCTTCTTTTTATAATTAAAATACCACTTTCCTCTTGAAGAAAAAGTGTACGGTTGCCAACCAATATTTTTGAATTCCATCAGTATATACTGTTTTAGAAATTTTTGTCAAAAAGCCATTCCTTATATCCACCTCATTTTTAATATTACTTAGTAGGAATATCAAATCCATTTTGTAAAGCGAAAGAATACGCCCTAGAATATTTTCCAACACTCTTAATTCTCGCTTGTTTTTCAATTTCTAACAACATCTTCAATCCGTCAATGTTTCCTAAACGCATTGCTTCTTCAATTTTTTTCATCAGTAGAAACCATTGTAATCTTTAATAACTTCTTTTAATTCAACACTTTTTATCAAAAAAACTGCGTTAGAATTGAATCTTTTCCCAGACTGTACGCTCATACCCTGCGTTATCCCCTCTGGTATTTCTACCTTCTAAACTCCAGTCAAAGATTTGGTCTATTTCTCCATGCAAAGCTATATTATTTGCGTGATCTAGGGATAATAGCTGTCTTACCTTCTCTATACCGCATAGCTCTGAAAGCTTGCTGCATGAACATAGCAAGGCTCTCTGTTGGTCTAGTCAAGATAACACAATCAGCATCGGACATATCAAAACCTTCTGAAATTAAATCAACGTTACAGATAATTTTAATTTCTCCTCTGCGAAAGGCTTCAAGTGTTTCTTTCCTATCCGCCTTTCTCATAGCTCCGTCAATATGCACCGCTTTGATACCGTTCTGGTTAAACTCCTTAGCAAGGTTTTTGACATAGCTATACTTGGTGCAAAAAGAATGGTTTGCTTGTTTTCCCCTTTTTCGATCCACGTTTTCAGTACATCAGCATAAATTTTCTTCTGATAACTAGAATCTTTTCTTACTGCTTTGAAAAAAGCTTCTCCTCCGACTTCCAGATATTTAGGACTAATAGAATAGTGTAAACTATCTGACGTACTAGGGGCATAGTATTTATAATCAGATAAAATATGATTGTCAATTAGTTCTCTGACTGATTTACCAATAATGATATTCTGGTATGAATTATCTAAACCTTTTCCGTCTAAGCGTTCAGGAGTTGCGGAAAATCCAATTTTAATAGCTTTTGGGTACTTCTCAAACAATAACTGATATGTGTCTGCTTCTGAGTGATGAGCCTCGTCAATCAAGAGGTAATCAGGAGCGTCATTGTCATTATTGAAATCTTCAACAACGCCCTTTGTTTTTATTGTTGCTACCATTAGCTTTCATTAGTTTGTCAAGTTGCTCTCTGACCTCTATGGTTGGTGCATAGACATATACTAAATAACCTTGTTCAGTAAGTAGTTTTTCTAAGTAAGCTAACATAGCTTTTCCCACTTCCAGAAGGGCTAACTACTAAGTTATCTTCTTTTGATATTTTTGAAGAACGCTCTCCACTAACATCAGTTGGTCTGCTCTAAGTTTAATTTTCATAAATTGTTTATCCTTTTTATTAGTGATAACATGATATCACAAATAAGCAAATTTGTCAATCGTGATATAAGAAAAACCCTTGGAAAATCCAAAGGTTTAATTATTATTTTTATTTCTGTTTAGCTTCTTTCAAAGCTTTATTCATTTCTTCTAATCTTTAACTAATTGCATATTGCCTTCACGGTCAAAGAAATCAACTAAGAACCAATCACGCTCTCCGAAACATTCGTGAATGTTTGCCATTGTGCAATCTTTTACGCTTTTACGATAGATAAGATTCTGATAAACCATCTCATTAGCCATAGCTTTATCAAAACTTTCTTGACTAGAGAATGTTTTTAATTCGACTATCATTGCCCCAATAGGAAGTTTTCAATAATTCTTCGTCGTAAGCAAAAATGAACGTACTGTTCTCTCCAAGATTTTGTTTCGTCAATGACCGTCCCTGTGTAACGACTCGCTTCGCAAATTGCAAAAATAGCATATTCAGCATCTCCCCGTTCTTTACGATCTTCATTGTCAATAAATACAGGTTTGCTTACAGCAGCATAAACCTTCGGCTTACGAATGACGTTATCCAAGTCATTGATTAAGAGCAATTGCTGGTGATTAGCCTTTTCTTCTTCATTTAACCCAGCTACCCACTTGGAATAGCGTTTAGCCTGATACGGAGTGATCACGCGCACATCATGAAGAATCTTAAACGCAGTTAATAGATTTAAATCATAATCCTGAGAAGTGATGTGAAGTCGGTCAATTTTTTTCTTGCTCTTCCAAAAGCTTTCTTTATCCCGAAAAGGATAGGGAGCATGTGAGAATAATCAACGTAACGCCCAGAGTTCGAAATTTTACCAATGCGTTTTGTATGGATATAGTAATCAATTAGCTTGCTATTGAGAAACTTGAGATTAATAAACTCATCTTCCTCGATATAGAGACTAGGACTAATTTTAGAATCACCACTCCAGCCAATTCCTTTTTCACCTCCAACATAGTAACGATAAGTGAAGTCAGAAAAATAATCAATTCCCTTAATTTTACTCAAACCTTTCTTAACAGAAGTGTTATCTGTTAGTGCGTTATCTCCACGTCCACGCTCAGTTGTTCCACCACCATAACGTCCAGCCTCATACGTAGCAGTATCCGTGAATGAGTTTAATACATAAATCGGGTCATCAACTTTAGAATAACGATTCAAAATTGGGATGATTTTACTTAGTTCAACATAAGTTGAATCTGCAATTTGAGAATCAGCGTTTGACCAAATGATGCCTGGGTCGGCAAACATGTTCGTTGGAACGTGGTCTGGTTGCAAGATTTCGTACGTTCAATCAAGCCCATGATGAGATTAAACAAATAGTAACGAGACTGAAGGAGAGATAATGATGTTTCTTCGTTAGAGATTTAGATGTAAATGAATCAGCAGATAAAGAAATATCTTTGCTATCAAGCCATGTTAGCCAAGTATTCTCTCCATTACGGATCAAGACACCTACTTCGTTTGCCATTACGTCACGAACGAATTTCATAACTGTATTGTTTAGTTCGTAACGTCCAGCAGAGTTACGCATTTTAAGGAATGTAATCCCTTTGCTTGTAGGGCAAATATGCTCCAACAGAGCTGGGGAGTGTTTGATTGCGACTTCTAGACTTCCTGAGTTCACATCATACAAGTCTTTCAAACGAGGTAAGTCCTCATCTAAATAAATAAGCTTCTGATGAATGATGATAGGTTGATTTACAGGGGCATTAGCGCCTTTATGAATGTTCATAAAGTCAACGGTTAGACCATTTCGATATTCAAATGCGGTCAAATCTGAGCGCATAATAAGAATTTCATGCTCGTAACGCTTAATCTTCTCTTGAAGTTCTGCCATCATCTTAGCCTGCATTTCATACATAGCTGTGAGTTTAGCTTCCATTTCAGCTTTTAGATTATTAATTTCTGCCAATTGGGCTGTAAAGGCTTCATCTTCAAAATTTGAAACTTTTTCAATCAGTTTATTAGTTTCTTCTAGTTCATTTTTTAATGCGACTTGATTCGTTGTTTTCACCATCAACTCATTACCAATAGTTGCATCATTCGAATGTTCTACAAATTTCAACAATTCTTCAGGGACAATATAAGCTTTTGAATAAATCTCAACAACAGCAAATCCCTTTGTAAATCCCAATAACTTTAATTTTATGTTCTGGATTAAGTTCTAAAAATCAATCAAACTTTTTGTCAAGAAAACTTCGCCTGAACGTCCACTTAGATAACGGTTGTGATATTCGCGCGTGATGATCCCATCGCTCGAAGTAAGTTCACTGCCATTATTTTCATGAAACTCTTGCACGCGCCCTTCTACATCATCTGTAATAAGCTCTAAGTTTAACATAGCATAACCGATTGGTTCAGAAAGATGATTTTTAGCTTCCTTTTTCTTGTTTTTTTCTTTTTAATTTACGATATTCATAAAAGATATCAGACGCTTCGTCTGAGTAACTAATACTTGGATTAAAATTTACCATCTTTGCCTATTCTCCTCTAAATTTTTTAAGAGCCTTCTCATGCTCCTTAGTCTTATTTTTAAAAAAGAATTTTTGATAAACACATAACTTTTGTCTGTCGTTAAATTCATCGAAATGTTCAATTAGAAAGTTTTCAACTTCTTTTTGTCATTTCACCTTCGAAATCAGCAAACTGAAAACTAGTATCCCAGAAACAAACAACTCCTTCAGGTTTATCGTTATAACGTTTGCCTTGTTCAATATTTTGCTTTACTAAATATTCATATTGATGCTTCTCTAGTAACTCTCTTAACAATTTTGTATGTTCTTTATGTTTGCAAGGATAAAATTTTCCGTCTGGCATTAGCCAACCTGTGTATCCCATTTTTGTTACCTATTTTCTTTTTATGATACAATTGTATCATAAAAAAGGAATAAAAAGTCAATCAGTTTTTCAAAAACTTTTAAAAACATTGTTTTAACAGTAGTTTGTATTGACATTTATAATATTGAGTATTGCAATGAAATTATAAAAAGTGATTGCTTACATGAAGGTAGTCACCTTATCTCAAGTTATAGGATAGCAAAGATGAACACCCTTTTTTTATCTTAGATTGAAAAATATTGCACTAATGCAAGGTTCATGAGATTAAACAAAGATTACAAGAAATAAAAACCCTTATGAGATTTTTTTGATTGCTGCCATATTACTAATAAATAAAAAGAACCGTTACAATTGTAGCAGTTCTTTTTGAATTATAGTTATTTTTATTCTTCCAAAGCTTCTAGGATAACAGAGATGTACGATTCAATTTTTCTCAGCCCACCCTTCTTTTTTTAAGAATTTCAGTAATAATCGCTTTTGGAATCGAAAGCTGTTTCTTCGCCATTTAAGACACCCTGCTCTACTTCTTCATCATTCATTTGAATAAAAATAAAGTAAATCCAGAATCATAACCTCTTTTAGCAATAATGTTAAAGCTTACACAAGACCTTATCGCCTTTAACAACTTCGAAACCACACTTTTCAAACCCAACAGCAGAAAAAAACAAATCTTCGCTCCGTTTGAGATCTTTATTTTCTTATCTAAAAGCTAAGAATTTATTTTTCTTTCCAAAAGCTTCATAAGATTAGTTTCTAACTGTTTCCGCTTGTTTTTGGCATTATTTATCTCCGTAATCGTTTTTCCAACCACAGTCGTCTATCAATAATACCTGCAATTTCTTGCAAATCCTCAAGAGTGAGCGTTTTTGTAAAGCGGTTGATTTTCTAATCCCCCAAATTGTTGATCAAACTCTTTTTACAAGACGTTTGTATAATTTGTCTTTAGCAACCTTTCGTTCAGCTTCTTCCTTATCTAAATGAAGAACATGGTGAACTCCATAATTAGAAACTTCTTCACCAGTTTCAAGGCTGTATTTGTTTACATTTGTTGTAACATACTTATTGCCAACGCTAACAACTTCTTCTTCTTCAATTTTACCATCAACTCTATTATTTGAAAAACTATTATTTACAGATTCAGAATAAACTTTCTGACCTACTATAAAATCGCTTTTTGAATTTTGGCACTTTTTGTCATTTTTTTATTTCTCCTTTGATTCTTATTCAGATGAAAGTTCAGCAATAACTTCTTCTAGTTTTTGAAAGTCTTTACCATTTCTAGTAAACAACCAGCGACTTCTTCAACATCGTATAAGTAGTTATAATATTGATGTTCATCGAAAACTGTGTTTTGAATAGTAATAGGTTTGATGCATTCCCAATCCTCATTCTTGTCTCGTCCGTAGAATACCGAAACACCATCTTGACGCTCGCCAACATTGAAGCTATGCACCGTACCCTCTACTGGTTCAAGCTTTTCTTTTACAATAGAAACATCACCAAGGGCAACCAAAGCTTTTGCTTTCTCTTCAGAATTGTAATACCCAAGCAACATTCGTCCTAAATATTCTAAATATCCGTCTGAATGGTTATAGATATAAGTGATTGAGTTGTTTTCTCTGATTCCAATAAAAAGCGTTCGTTGACATCTCTTGTACCTCTTTTTTTATTTATGATACAAGTATATCATAAATAAAAGAGAATATCAATGCTTTTTAATAAAAAAAGACCTGGCTTTTGCCAAGTTCTTTTTATTAAATCAACTTTTATATTAATTGCCCTAAATAAATCCACGTGCGACTAATTCTTCTTTAGTATACGACTTCAAAAGCCGAGTTTGCCTCTTCGTATTCGCGACGGAATGTTAATTGTGGATCAATCATTTTCTTGATATTTGAAAGCAAAAAGCTCACTACTATTATCTTTGATGAAAGCTACTACTTTTTGAATTGCTCATCTAACGAATAGACAGAACCATCTGCGTGATAAAAACTGCAACTTGGAGAGACGCAAACATCAACGATAGTGCTACTTAATTTTTCTAAAATAGTATAACTGGTGTGAAGTTTACTCATTTTTCTAAATTGATAAGTTCTTCACCTTCAGTGTGAATATGCGCAACTTCTTTATTTTTCTAGTTCTTTAACTTTAACCAAATTCTCCCAAATATTCAAAATCAAATCAAGCACTTCTTGATTAACGACAGTTACTTCACCTTTTGTTTCTGGCTTCATTTTTATTTAGCTCCTTATTTACTTAATGATAATATTGTATCATAAATAAAGTTATTTGTCAATGTAAGTTCCAAAATGGTGTACGTTTTTCGTAGTGTTTTTGTATTTTGGTGTACATATTCGTAAACTTTTTAGTTTTTATTTTTTTATTTTTGCAAAAAGAAGGTGAACGGATACGTTCGCCCTCTTTTATTATTTTAGATTAATCAATCTAATCATCTTCGTCAGAATCAATCAAATCTTCAACTTCTTCTACTGACATCAATTCTTTGTTTTTTGCAGAAGCAGACAAAGCTGCCATGAAGGCCTTACCAGTAAAATCTTCGAAGAATTCACTCACATATGGATCTTCAAATTCATTTGGATCAAAAGCATTGATTCCTTTTTAGAAAAAGCGTTCATTAAGGAGCCATAAATGATCACCATGATCTCCTCTGTTAGTTCTTCAACCTCTTTATCGGTAAACTTTAGTTCTTTGAAAAGCTCACCATGAGGACCGCCTAAGAAACGAACCAGTGTCTTGAGGACAAGTTCGAAAATTTCAACTGAACCTAATCCTGAATTTTGGAAAGAAGCCCTTATCTTTAAGAAAATTTTGACTGAACAAAACAGCTTCCCTTGCTGCTTCTTCACGGTGCTTAGCTAATTCTCCGCCTGCTTTCATTGGGAGTCCTCCTTATTTATTACTTAAATCTACTGTAGGAACTTTTTGTTTGTGCATCTTTTTGTTGCATTCACTAGTTCTTTTTTCTTTGAAACCAAAGCTGTTTGCAATAATGTTCTTAGGGAAAGAACGAATAGACTTGTTATATTTAGTAACAGTGACATTATAATCTGTTCTAGCCACATAAATCCTGTTTTCTGTTCTTCGAGTTCAACAATCAAAGATTGAACCTGTTCATTAGAGCGCAATGTAGGGTAGTTTTCAGTTAACACCAATAAACGAGAAACAGCTGAATCAAGTTCGCCCTGAGTCTGCAGTCTTTTCTTTTGCGGATACATTTTGAACCAATTTTGGCGCGTGCATCTGCAATAGATTTTGAACACTTCTTTCCTCATGTGTCATGTATCCCTTAACGGAATTCACGACATTAGGAATTAAGTCATACCTACGTTGTAAAGTTGCTTTCAATTTTTAGCTTGCGCTTGCTCTACTTCCGTTTGAGATGAAACTAAGCTGTTGTAACTCCCCATAACACTAAGTGCAATAATAAGTACAAAAGCTACAATTCCACCAATCACATACTGTTTAGTTTTCATTTTTCAATAATCCTTTCTACATTACCAACCGCCAGAAGATCCGCCACCGTCGAAGCCTCCTCCGTCCCATGATGAACCACTATCGAATCCGCCACCACTACTCCAAGAAGAGCCACTGTCAAAACTGCTTCCGCTGTCCCAAGAAGAACCTCCAAAGAAGACACCGCCCCCTGAATCTGAATCATCATCAGAATCATCATGAGATTTTTTCTTCGATTTCTTTTGACTTGTCTGGCTATCTTTTTTGATGTATTTGTCATCATCTTCATTGTCATTATCGTCATTGCTGTAATAATAATTAGAAGAGTGCGACTACTTGATGAATCGTAATATCCATAAAAGGAATACCTTGTAAGTCGCAGTATAAATCGAATCAATGTAACAGGAATGATAACCACGAATAATACGAAAGAAATTGAAACAAAAACAACATCAACAAGTTTACGCAATGCTTTAGTAGTCTTATCAGAATTTTTCTTCATCAGAAGAAAAATCCAGCAAAGCTCACTTATCCAACCTTTTTGATCATCACCTTTTTCCATTTTCTTTTCCTGATTCTCCAGAGAATGCTGTAGCAAATTTAGCATCTAATCCATCTAAATATGCGTTCATTCCTCCTGAATAATCCGACTGCCTGAAGTAAGGCTTGATCAAGTCATTTAGCTTACTTGTGTCACTATCTGTAAGTACAGTAGCGAGTTCATTAGAAGTTTCTGTACGAATCTTTTTATCTTTTTACGGCAACCAGGACTAAAAGACCCATGTTAGTTTCTTTGTAACCAACTTTCCAGCTTCTAATGGTCTTGTTTTGCGACTTCTTCCAAAGTGCCATCTAAACTATCAATAATAGCCACTGCAATTTGAGGTTTCTTTTCCATCTTTCTGTATTTTTCGTTTAACTCTTCTACCTTTTTAACAACATCTTGTGAAAGATAGCCGTGAGGGTCGTAAACGCCACTTGCAGGAGCTTTGTCAGAAATACTCTCTGCAGAAACCCCCTTCGTGAAACTTAGCCCAAATACGATTAAGAACGCTACAAAAATGCGCTTAAAAGCCTTAGCAAGAGGTCTAGTTGATTTATTTTTCCGCCTCATTTTTTCTCCTTTTTCTATTTTTTTATTTCCTTATCTTTTTACATTTTTTTCCACCTTTTTATTATTTCTTTCTATTTTTATATTATACAAGAAAAATAATATCATATAAGAATTACATAGTCAAACTAAAGTAGCAAAGGTTTAATAACTGGAAATTTTTTCATCAAGAAAATAGTCAATTTTATACTTTATAAAAGTGAAAACTGGAAAATTTTCAAACCTGAATTTTAGTGAAAATGTACTTTACTAAATTCAAAAACTGATTAAATCAAAGTTTCTAGAGCTTACAAAGGGGGTAAAAGGGACTATTTTTGATACATTACGCATCTAAGCTACTCAATCAAAAAAATGTACTTTATCCAGCATTAAAAATAAAGTACATTTTCGATTATAAAAGTACACTTTATAAAGAGTGTACTTTATGCTTCTAATTCAGTTGTATCAATTATTTAGCTCATGTTAAGTCAATTGTACATAAACTTTTAGTTTTTAAAAGGAGTTTTTAACTCCTTTTTCCTTTTGTAAGCAATTGTTTACTGCACCTGCACTAAATCCTTTTCGAACTACAAAATTTTTATGATTGTAACTAACTTCATAAAAAGCTTTTGTTTCTTTTATGATTACTAATTCTTGATTTTTTTCTTGAAGTAATAGGAATAATCACTTTTTTATTCAACAGTTTGATCTTATTGCCTTCTTTAGATAAAGTATAAAAAATCATCTAACTTTCCAGTCGTAATACCTTTCTCCGCATGATGGTAAACCCCAAATGTTCCAACCACTAGTGAAATAGCACAAAGGAAAGATAGTAATAAACTAACACTTGTACTACCATAATTTTTAAAAAAACTTGGATTTTAATTGCACGGTTCGTCTAATGATAACAATAAATAATGCAGATGCTACCAATGTAAACAGAAAACTAGCTAATAGAGGATAGACTGTGGCATCCCTAAATAACGTAAAATGTGATTTGAATGTTTCATAGATTATTCCTTGTGTGAATTTCTTTTCGACTGTGAAGTTGTTAGTACAAAGACCTCTGTATAAGAGACAGAAGCAATGGTATTATCTTTTTAATTGAACAACAAGGGTTTGAGCCTTGTAATTATCATCAATCCGTTGAACAAAAGTGTAGTTGTGCAATGTTATCGTCGGTGTAGTCGAAGCCTTCTAACCAATTGTCAGGAAGCTTATCACCTTGGTCTTTAACCAACCAACCGTTATTGATAATAGTTGCAATCTTCCCAGCAAGTGCTACGTCAGAATCCTCACTTTGAATATAGGCATTAATGAAAATTTTAATAAGGCTATTTTTTTAATTGGTAGATCACGAACTTGTTCTTTTGAATTCAGCAACAGCACTTTCTTGTTGCTTGAATTTTTTTAACTAATGATTGTAGATTAATGGACATAAAAATTTCCTTTCTAGTTTTCTTGAATGGTGAATGCACTCAATTTTATTCAAAGAATTTTGTATACTTTTTCGTAAGAACTATCAATCGAATAAAAATCCGTATTTTTCTTGTTTTTAGTTGCAATAACATTTTATGCGCTTGCTTCTTATATTTTGCGTAAAGCCAATCTTCTTGCAAAGAGTCGCAAATCGTATCAAAGTAATCAATGCAACGAGTTAGCATGAATGCTTTAAAATCGACATTGATGATGGTTGATTCACTATCGATTACGTCATCTAACAACCTTCCAGAAATACGGCCTAAACCTTTAGGCAACTCTTCAGGCATTGTGTCAGCAATAAACGCAAATTTTTGCAATCTGCTCTGCCACGTTTTGGTAATCTGATTCACGTCCACAAACTTCATAAAAAGGTAAGAAATCCCCTCGTCGTGAAAACAGGTTAAAGTACAAAAAGTCAATCAGCAATTTACGTGAGTCATTTTGCACTCTAGTTAGTGGCTTTTCAAGTTTTGGCTTATTAATTAGCAACTTCTGATTGGTACGGTTGATGAAAATTAGCATAAAAACTACCGATATGATATACACAAATAGTGCAAAAACAAATGAACCATACCAGATAGTTACTACAACTAATGAAATAGTAATCAACTGAACCAGTCCACCGCCAATAAAACCCCACATCATTCTTGAATAATGGCCAATGCGATAACGACTGTAGATATAATATCGACTAACAGAAGCTTCTTTCAATAAGAAAGCCGAAAAAGCTACTAAAATAATCAATAAAATGCCCATTAAAATATCAGAACTGTGAGTTTCTAAATATTGGACAAAGATAGCAATTAGATTTTGGATCCAACTCCAAACGTTTCCAAAGAACAAAGAAATATTTGCCAATAAAGAGGCAACTTTATTCCAAAAGGCAATTATTGCTACTACACCTGCGGAAAAACAGTATGAATGAAGAAACTAGCTTAAGTTCTTCTTTGAATTTTTTTGATTTCTTCAAGCAACGGAGGGCGTTGATATTCTTCAGTAATTGATTCTTTCTTTTTGTCGGGTTTCATTTTTATATCTCCTGATATCTTTATTTTTCATTTAGAATTTAACCATTGTCCTATGTCGTAACATTCTTGATAGGTCTTGATAGTTGGCTCTAGCAAACATTGACGAATAATTTTATAAACCTTCAAATCAGCATCTTCTTCATGTTCAACAACCATTCGCATAAAAATAGCCATCTGTTAGGATAATAAATTCATCACCTTCATGAATAATGCGACTTGTTTTAGACGGATGAACAATGCCTTGTTCAAATTTTTTTCAAAAAGCTAATTTAATAGTTGGACTTACATCAGTTCTACAATATTCATCAATCATCAAACGAGTTGCAATTGATAGAATATTACCGTTCTTATGATCTTCCTCAGCAAACCACTTGAAAAAGGCGTTCGTGGTCAAAGAAAATGTATTCAATGTAATCTTTAATATCTTCTTTTTAATGCCAATGTAAAAGGGACGGTGACATTGATTTGGTGATCTTTAATGACTGTTTTGATGATTTCTTCTTGTTTTCTAATAATGGTAAGCTCCTGAGATGCGGGTTTGTAAATTCCGTGCATATCATGAAGATAAGGTAATTTAATCGATGGATCGAATTTAGTGATGAATTCAGGGGAATTCTGGTGGATTGACAGCAACAGATAAAGTTGATTTGAAAGCTAACATAGTAATTGCACTCCTGATATTTTTTTATTTATAATAGAAGTATATCATAATAAGCTCCATTTGTCAACGTTTTTTTAGAAACAAAAAAACAGGACTATATAGTCCCATTTTTCCACGTATTGAATTTCACTTCACGCTAGATACGCCTTTCTATCCTCCAGGGGGCATGTTCTGCTATTGTTTTACTTCCTGCATTAGAAAGCCCACAGACGGGTGCAAGCTGTATCTTCTAGCCCGCAATTATTCTATATAAGTAGAATAGCAAGAATTTACATTCGTGTCAACGATAAAAACGTTGCATCTTTGAATACTCTAATAATAACTGATGGTCAGCTTATAATCTGGATGGAGTTTCCCCATCACCGTTGGTACTTTGTCGGTATTTTGGCAAGAATGCTGCGTCCACCGCCACTTTTCATGAAGCCTCACCACCCAAATTTCACTTAGATGGCGCTTCTGTCATTAGGTTCTGCGGTTTCAGCTTCGTCCTGATGACAGACTTCCTTCTCTCCATACAGCCTAAGCCTGAGTTTTTGCTGCTAAAGCAACAAATTCACTTCTTAGGTTAATGAGGTGAGACAAGGTGCAGGTGCTCCTCTTAGCTACTTGAGGAACTTTTGCCTCAAGTGCTAACCGTTGCGTTACCGTAACGGTTTTTAATAAGTGCCGAATGAAATACCTGGCACCAATGTTATAAGATGCGTTTAAGTCCGCATTATAGATTTTGCCACTTACAAACTGCATGAGTGCGTAAGGTGTTTCTGGTGTAATCTCACGTCCACGTTTGGACCAACCAGAACCGTCAAAGGCTAATCGACTAGTATACCGTGCGTTGACTCGTGCAACACGGAGGCCGTATTGATGGGCCTTATGAGATAACACCTTATAAATGCGTTTGTATCGCCAGAAATGAGCGCGTTTAACAATGTTCTTTCCCTTAAAATCTAAATGCTCAAGTACAAAAACATCTACACCATGCGCATTCCCAAAGTCAAGGATAGTCTTAACGGTCTTATCGGCAATATCTTGACTGATCCCAGCCACCTTACGCCAGAGCGTTTTATTATGACGAGAACCACATTTTTGATTGCGTTTGATACGCCCTAGTTGTGTATGGAGTCGGTCGTGCTCTTCGCTAAACGAAATGAACTTTCGTGCGTAAACCGTACCGTCTTGATCCATAATCGAACAAGTAGCGTCCGTTCCCAAACCCAAATCTATAGCGCAGATTTTACGAATAGACTCTTCTGGTATTAAAGGAACATTTTCTTCATAAGAAAAGGTTGCGTAAAACCGACGTCCTTTTTTCTGAATGATAGGGACGTTTTGCTTCTTACCAGTCAGGTAATTTTGGTAATAAGTACAATCAGAGGTTTTTAATCGATAAACTTCATACACCCAATCGCCATTTTTGAAAAACCTTTAGTTCAATAGTTTGACGAATGGGATCAAAATTTCTAAATAAATTCCCTTGTAATAGGCAGGGTGAGGTATAGTGGGTCAAACTCAGTTGTGGAATTTGTCCTTTTGGTTCCTTTTTTTCCCAATTTGCAAGATTACTACGATAAGAGGAGACGATTCCAAGTGCACAATTGAGTGCGACTCTACGTAAATACGTAGGAGCTTTGAAATCTTTCATCAAAAGTTATATTGAGCTTGATTTTTTAGTGGAATGAATAAGTTTCTCAATACGCGCCATACGTTGATGTATATACTTAAAGTTTTTTTATTTCATCCCAATGTGCATCCACGATAGGAATGATAAACCTAAGAGCTTCACGATAAATACGAATGGAACTTTCCAAAGCTTTTTAAATCGCCCGTCAACTTCATCCTATAACTTGACGTAATTTTCATGCGGTTCATCTCCTTTCTTTTTAGTATACTTATATTATATCAGAAAAACCTAAAGCTTCATTTCCCACTTACGTAAGCTTCGTTGTAGCTATCTTACAGGGAACAAATAATTATTATATTCCCGCTCTGCTTTTTTCATCAAAGCATCTTCTAAAGACATTCCCGCTTCGATACGCTCACGCAATTCGGTATACGTCCCCACAGGGTATGCTTTAGCCATTGCTGCGGAATTCCTATAAGTTTTCCCTTTGTGATCAACTGGCTTGATAGGGTCATGTTCTGCTGGTAGCATAATACTGTCTGCCAAGCTCCAACCCCTCTTATATCGATTGTCAAAAAACTGTTTTTCTGATTATGCACTCGTAACATTTCCTTGATCGAAGAAAATTTATTCCCAAGATGATCCAAGCATTCCTTTGTTATTCTCTCGCTTCCTCCAATAGGGGTTTCAAGAGTTTCTTGCAATGTCCAGCCTAATTTACCCATGCGCTGGTAATATGCAGACACTGTAATATTGTAATGCTCAAGCATATCCTGAAAGCTAAGAAATCTATTCCCTTTATGGTCGTAGCGTAAACTGATTCTTTTATCAGAATCAGCGTATTTTGAAATAATTTCCTCTGCGGTAAGCCCTAAACTCACATATTTATTGAACTTATCAGTTGAAATGTTGTAATAATCGCATAATTCTTTTTTTGAATTAAATTTTTTTGCCATTGATATAAAACTCCTCTCGCTTAATTCTTAACGGAGTGGTCAAAGCTTCTTCCATTGACATTCCACGAGAAATCCTTTTTGGCATAAAGACCAGGGGCAATTCCGTAATAAACAGCCATTTCCGCTTGAGATTTAAATGTTTTTACCTGTATGGTCAGCCACTTGATAATGGGTACTAGGCTCACCAATATTTTTTTCTTAAGTCTTAAAGGTTGTACTGTTTTTGCACTTGTTTCTTTTTAAGAAACGAGCTAGTGGTACAATTTTCATTGGTTCAATTTTATGGATAGTGGAACTCTCATCGTCTTCATTAGTAATTTCAAAAACATTCCACTCTAATTCTTTAACTTTTTTTACCGTCTTTTAAACGGAGTTTTTCAAAATCTACAACCTTTTAATCCAATTTCTTCATAAATTTGTTTTAACTCTTTCCAGGTAAAATTGCTTTGTTTTTAATACTTCCAAAAGAAAAAAATAAACATAATTCCCACCACCTCTGCCTGAAGTATACAGCATATATTTCAAGTTTTCTGCATTTAACAAGGTAGTATCTTCATTGATATAAATAGTTTTTTTGTATACGAATCATAAACAGGCATACACCTTCTCCTTTGACTTTTGAATAATTTATTTTTTTATTGATAATAGTATACCATAAAAACACGCCTCTGTCAATCAAAAATTGCATAGATATACAAAATAAAGTACACTCCTTAAAGAATGTACTTTATGCTTCTATTTCAGTTGTATCAATTGTTTAACCCTTATTAAGTCAATTGTACATAAATTTTTAGTTTTCCAACTTTTCTAGCGACAATAAGTTGCTCAGTGGAATTAGGTCGGATTTAGAATATAGCGGTCCGCTTCTCCTCAAACCTCCAGAGAAAAAGGTATTCATTCTTTTTCTTCTTCCGATACAATTTTATCGAACGGACTCCACCAAATTTTGCTCAAAAATGGCTTAGTTTGATGAATCGGTTTTTTATAATTAAGCAATTCCCCAGCTATATAAGAAAGCTCTTCATCTGTTGTTACATCTGACAAAGCTTCTAGACAAATCTTGAAATATTCTAAATTCCAATCATGTAAACGTTCATGGAGTCTAGAATAATCTTGACTTAGATAAACTTCCAAAAATGCTCCGATAGCCTGAGAACGAGACACACCAGCTTCGCAATGAACCAAAATATTGATATTTGGATATTTTTCTTTGTATTTATCAATAAACTCAATCAAAGAGTGAGCCAATTCTTTAGAAAAAGCGTCATTATCAAGTTCATACTGTTCATAAACCGTCTTTGTTGGATCAATCAAACTAGGAGCAATATCTATAAAAGGGAGATGTAAAACGCCCACTAGGTTTTCCGCTGGATGAAATCGGATAGGTATTTTCTCTAAATCTTTTTCATCTGTAATAGATACTACAACATATTCAGAATCTTGAGAACCATTCTCTTTAAAAAAAGTCTTCCATTCCAAAACACAAGTTAAAAGCATCTACGGCAGACATTACTTTTATCACATTCATTTGTTTTTTTCCTTTTTGTTTTTGCAATGATATTCTACCACAAAAACATATAAAAAGTCAATGTAAATACAAAAAAACACGCTGATTGACGTGTTTTAATTTTTTTATCTATTGTTGACTCATATCATCTAGAATTCAATAAACGAGTGAACTACCCCTCCCTACATTTCATTAAGAGGGAGGAGCTTCTTGGGTAGCGTGCAGACTTAGAATTTAGATGACTAAACCCCAGAGGTTACACGAATAAACCAAGCTATCCCCGTAGTTCCTACGGTTCTGATTTCATTAGGCTAGACGTAATCCTTCTTTGAGGATATTGAGACTAGCATTGATATCACGGTCATGATGCGTACCGCAATTCTCACAAGTCCACTCTCGAATAGAGAGGGGCTTTTTGCCTGAGCTAAATCCACAAGTAGAGCAGAGTTGGGAAGATGGAAACCAACGACTGATGGTCACAATCTTCTTTCCATACCAATTTGCCTTGTACGTCAATTGGCGAACAAATTCATACCAGGACACATCTCCAATGGCCTTAGCCAAGTGATGATTCTTCATAAGGTTTTTAGAGGCTAAATCTTCTAAACAGATCACATCGTGGTTCTTGATGAGTTCCATACTGAGTTTATTTAGAAAGTCTCTCCTTTGGTTAGAGATCCTTTCATGAATCTGTGCCACTTTCAACTTTTGTTTCTGGTAATTACGACAATCAGAAAGTTTTCTTCCCTTCTTCTTGGCTAGAAGCGCTCTTCTTGAAAGAATCTTTTGTTCTCTCGCCAACTTCTTAGAAAGAGAAGTAAGAAATCTAAGATTTTCCACCTTTTCTCCACTTGAGAAAATAGCAAAGTTCTCTAAACCTAAATCAATTCCAATGTTAGAATTAGTCTTGGGTAAAGGAATAATCTCTTCCTCACAAAGGATAGAAATGAAATACTTCCCTGTTGCCGTTTTAGAAATGGTAGCGCTCTTAATCAAAACCTTTTTGGATGACGATGAACTTTTACTTTTTACCCAACCAATTTTAGGAGCCTAACCTTTCCGTCTAGTAGAGCAATAGTCCCATTCTGATTATTCGTCTTGTAAGATTGGGCAGCCTTCTTAGACTTAAATTTTGGAAAACCAAAACCTGATTGGTAGAAAGATTTATAAGCCTTGTTCAGATTCAATTGAACATTACACAAAGCTAGGCTGTCTACTTCTTTCAGCCAAGGAAAGTCCTCTTTGTATTGAGCAGGAGTGCTCTTCAAAGTCTCACCAGTCTTCTCATAGTGAGCTTTTCTGTCCGCAAGCATCTGATTCCAGATAAAGCGAGAACAACCGAAGGTTTTCTCAAACAAAATTCTCTGCTCGAAATTTGGATAAAGGCGAAATTTATAAGCCTTCTGTTTTTTCATTCTTTTATCCTTGTTCCTCAATATACTGCTTAATTACGTCAATAGGCGCACCACCGCTTGATAGAAGGCAGAAAGAACGAGACCAGAACATCTCTTTCCAGAGTTGTTCTTTCATAGAGGGATACTCTTTTTTTAACACTCGACTACTTGCGGATTTATAGGCGTTGATAAACTTACTTAGTTCTGTCTTTGGTTGAGCCTTGAATAAGACATGAATATGATCTTGATCATGATTCCACTCTAGTACCTCAATTTTATAATTAGGAGAAATTGCTTCAAAGAGTTCTCTCGCCCGATTAGAAACCTCATCATCAAAAACCTTCTTTCGATACTTTGTGACGAGAATCAAATGGTAGTAAAGAGAAAAGACTGAATGTGCATTTGTATCTAATTCCATTGATAAATCTATCCTTTCGATTGTGTAACTGAATTAAGTATACCACAAAAAGAAAAAGAATTTCAATGGTAAAACCCTTTCTCTTTTATATTTCCTTACTCCTGCAGCTTGTATCCCAACCACCTAAGAGGTGGGGGATTTACGCGGAATTTTTATTAAAAAAATAAAACAGAAGGATTTCCCTTCTGTTTTTTTAGTATTCTTCGTCGCGCCCTTCGTACATGCTATCGAACGCTTTTTTGTTTTGATAGTCTTCTACCATTTCATCTACACGTGATTTTCTACGAGGTTGTGGTTCTTGAGGAGAAACGTAAGTTGACTTGCTATCGAATCCAGCCGCTCCAGTGCCAAGCTCAAGTGCACCCCATATTGCAAGGGCAATAATCAAGATCAGCAGTGTAAATAGGAACGAGAGGATTTGAGGGAAGAGCCATGCTACAACTCCAAAAACCCCTAAAAAGATTAACGTTTTTTTCATTTATTTTCTGCTTCCTTTTTTTTAGCAAGAGAGATAAAACCGATTAGCGCTAATCCAATCATAGTCAAAACATTAGTAGAAGCCTCTGTTCCTGTATTAGGAAGTGCAGCTTCCCCAGAAGAAACCTTTGTTGTCCCCATTGTTGTTGTAGAATCAGGTTTAGGTTCTGGTTTAGGCTCAGGTTTAGGTTCAGGTTTAGGTTCTGGTTTAGGCTCTGGTTTAGGTTCTGGTTTAGGTTCTGGTTTTAGGTTCTGGTTTAGGGCTCAGGCTTAGGCTCAGGTTTAGGTTCAGGCTTAGGCTCTGGCTTAGGCTCTGGTTTAGGTTCTGGTTTAGGTTCAGGCTTAGGTTCAGGCTTAGGCTCTGGCTTAGGCTCAGGCTTAGGCTCAGGCTTAGGCTCAGGCTCTGGAGTTGGAATCTCTTCTTCTGATTCTCCTGAAGCTTGTCCTTTACCACCAGCCAACGCAATGTGGGCACGATAATTATCAGCTAACTTATTACCAGAATTGACCGTCAACCAAACAGCATTCACGGGATCCGTTGATTCTTTTACTGGTGTTGTCAATTTAGTTCGATAATTGACATAGATGATTTTTTGAAGGGTTTTTAATTTTAAGTCAAACCCGCCATTCAACACATGGAACGAATCTAAATATTCTTGAGCAGATTTATCCCCTGTCCAAGTTTTTACATCGTCTACTGTACGAATGTCAAGACTTCCTTCTACGTAAGTTTGATTTGATGTCCAACGGTCTTTCAAAATAATATTTTCGAGTTTTTCTTTGGCTAAGTTAAAGCGCATTGTCCATTGAAGTGTTTGCGCATCTTCTTCAGCTTGTGAACCCCATTTAGAAAATTTCTCAGTCCCTGGATCAAGTTCAGGTTCTGGATCAACGTGCACTTCTTTAATAGTTCCATCAAAATTAGGATGAGTAACTTCTCCTGATGCCACAGCTTCAGTCCACTTAGCATCAAACGTCATCGCCATTTCTTTATTTAATGGATTTTTTGAGAAGTAATCATTGAAGACAGTGGTTACAGTACCTTCTTTAACGCTTGCATTTGCATGGTCGATTGTTTCATTTGTAGGATTTTTTACATCAAAGTCAAAATCCGTACGGAACGAAACCTCTTTAGGCATGGTAAAGACAACTTTATCCCCTTCGTTGATGGGAATAGAATCAGGAATTTTAATATTTTTGTATTCAACCTTGAAGTTGACGTATTTACCAGTACCATTTCCTGTTTCACCTTTCTCAAAGTGCATATCAACGTCTGGGTTTTTAACCGTGATAGTTGCGCCCTCTTTAGTGATTTCGGTAGGTGCTTTATCAATAGTTGGTGTTTCTTCAGCTACTACTGCATCTGATGAAGTATTGGCGTTATTTTCTACATTTGCTTCACTCGTGACAACCACTTCCGTTGTTGGAGCCGATGGTGTAATAGTTTCATCCGCATATACACTAGGTGCCATAATCATAAGTAACATGCTGTTAAGATAACTCCGCAAAGACCATAAGCCTTTGACTTCACAAAACCCTAATTTAACATTTTTATTCATTCTTTATAGTCCTTTCAAAAAAACAATTCAATTTAAAATACAACAAAATATAAAAAAATATCTCTTATGTTTTTCATTTTTTTCAGCCCCTTATTTATTATATAGATGTATTATACACTTTTTGTGTTCATTTGTCAACGGTTTATATAAAAAGCACCTTAAATACAATAAAATAAAAAAATATAAAAAGAAATCTAAAAATATAGATTTCCTTTTTTTGTTTTTCTCTACTATTTCTTTGTTTCTAGTGCTTTCTCTTCCCTTTGGGAGCAACAGGTTTTGTCAATGCATCTTTCAAAGACATTCCTTTTTTTATAACGATTGATAAAGGTGTTGTAATCAATATTATAAAGCTTTACATTTCTTTATTTGAATTGTATTGATTGCCTAAATGATCCGTAACGCCTTTTTTTACTTCCGATAGGAATAGTCAAAGACTCTTCTAAACTCCAACCATGCTCTCTTCTATAGAGCCAAGCAGATTGAGTAATCCCATAATGTTTTAACATTTGCGAAGCGCTGAGGAATTCATTCCCTAAGTGGTCTTTGCATGGGACTCCTTTGTTGGTGTGATCTCCTAAAGGAGTTTCTAAAGTGTCTTTAAGCGTCCATCCAGCACGTTGTCTTTGATAAAAGACGGAAGTATTTAACCCATAATGTGTAACCATAGCTTTTAGACCTTTGTAGGGTTTGTTTAAATGGTCTCTCCAAATCCTTGATGAATTCGCTAAATTCTCATTGCGGGTCAATACATCTTTTAAAGGAAAACCTGCTCTAAGAAGATTAACAGCTGTTTTTCTAGATACTCCGTAATGCTTAAACATTTCAGTTTCACTAGAGAAAGAATTTCCCAGGTGATCTTGCACTTCATTACTTTGCGTTCTAATAGATTCTGTCAAGGCTCTTTCTAAGCTCCAACCACGTTCTAATCTTTTTGCAAGAGTTAATGCTGGAACTCCATAATAACAGGGCCATCTCAAAGTTAGATTGAAACTATTTCCTTTATGATCTAAGACTGTTTTAGGATAAAAATTCCAACTTCTTCTTGTTGCTTTTTGCTTCTTTATCTTTTTGTTTTTAGAATTAGAAATCGAACACTTAATATTATCTGAGAAGATGTTAATGCTAACGCATTTCGTCGCAGATAAATCTAGCTTTTCTTTTTCTTCAAAAAGTGTAAGTATTCCATGAAATCTCTTTTTAGGTTCTTAGCCAACTTCAATTGACCGATACTTTTTACAACAATGTTATATTTTTATAAAGTTTCTTAAGTTCTTCCCATGTACGAAACTCTTCGCGAATATCTTCTTTTTCAAAAAAATAAGATAGTCAGCTTCCTCAGAGGAGAAGAAACATAAGGTAATTCTTTCAAATATTCTTTTTCGACGGGCAATAAATTTTTCCCAATATAAATCACATCTGCTCTTGAATCAAATACAGGCATCTACGTTCCTCCTTCTTCTTTTGCTTTGAATTTTTTTGGATTTTATCTAAAGAGATAATTCCTTCTTCATCACGCGCCTTAGTAATATCGTAATAACGAACACCAAGAGCTTCAGTTTGCATCCGAAAACGTTCTTATACCAATTTCCTTCGCTATCTTTTTAGAGGACGTAAAAAAACCTTGATAAGTAAAAAAACTCGATAGGAAATTTCAATTTTTCCCACGATGATAACTTATACCTAAGAGTTGCTTACTTTGATTGATTTTTGTTAATAAAAGCTGGTGTATCCTCAGCTGTAAAGTATTCATAAATTTGAGGATATTTTAATTTCATTTCCATACTAAGATTCTTTCTAATACTAGTAATTATTGTTCTGAAATAAATTATATAATAATAAAAAGGAAAGTGTCAATTTGTCTAAGTTTTTGATTTCAGGGTTTTTCAAATATTAACCAAAAAAATAAAAATGATTGAAAGTTGGAAATAAGGGATGAAAAAAATGGTAAATCTGAAGAGTTTACTCTAATGTAAGGTAAAAGATGAAGCTACTGATTGCTAAAGGTAATAGCATTATAAAAGAAGAAGCACTCAAACGAGTGCTTCTTCTTTTATTCTTCACGCTTCCGTTTAATAAATCCAATTGAACCGAGACTTGTCAAAACTGACACACCTACAAGCGCTAAGTTACTGTTTGTTTCACCAGTCTTAGGAAGCTCATTCTTAACGAACTGAGGTTGTTCTGCGGATTCTACAACAACAGAATCGTTAGATTTAGGAGTCTCAATTGATTTTGGAGCTTCAGGTTGTCGTGTTTCTGGTTTCTTAGGATCTGGCGTTGGCATTACTGGTTTTTCAACAAGTTTGTAAATATGTGTTTGAACATCTTTACCGTCATTGAGTTCAGTCTTACCAGTGAACTCATAATCACCAATCGTCTTAGGTGCATCGATGAATCCTGCTTCAGATTCTTTAATTTCTTCACCTTTTTCGTTGACATAACGAGTCGCTTTCAACTCAGGAATGTCTACAATCGGTGCATCGCCTGGTACTTCGTGTTTGATTGACTTATATACGTGAGTCGTAATACCATCTTTCTCAGTGGTAAGTCCAGTATATTCATGTTCACCAATCGTCTTGCGAGGAGGTTGGATACCTTTTTCCGTTTCGATAAGTTCTTTATCTTTTTCGTCTACGTGACGTGTAACTTTCAACTCAGGAATATCGTACTTAGGAGCATCGCCTGGTACTTCGTGTTTGATTGGCTCATATACGTGGGTCGTAATTCCATCTTTTTCGGTAGTACGTCCAGTATATTCATGATCACCAATTGTCTTACGAGGCGGTTGAATACCTTTTTCTGTTTCGATGAGTTCTTTACCTTTTTCGTCTACGTGACGTGTAACCTTCAACTCAGGAATATTGTACTGAGGAGCATCACTCGGAATTTCGTAACGAATCGGAGCGTAAACGTGAGTGGTAACACCACCTTCAACGTCTGTGAGGCCCGTGTATTCGTAATCACCGATTGTCTTACGTGGCCCGTTTGAACCCTCTTCAATTGGAAGAAGTTCTTCACCTTTTTTGTTCACGTGACGTGTCAATCGAAGTTCTGGGATAACAACTTGTGGTGCATTGCTTGGAACTTCGGTTTCGATCAGTTTGTAGATGTGCGTTTGTACGTCGCCACTCTCATTGGTGTTTGTCACACCCGTGAATTGATAGTTACCGATCATATTCGGTGCATCGACGAAGCCTGTCTCAGAATCTTTAACATCTGTTCCATCTTCAGTTTGATAACGAGTTGCTTTCAACTCAGGAATTTCTACAGATGGAGCGTCGCTCGGAACTTCTGTGATCACTTTCTTATAGAAGTGAGTTCGAATACCCTCTTCTTGAGTAGTCTTACCTGTATAAGTGTAGTGTTCGATTTCTTTCGGACTTGCCAATCCTGGGTCGTATTCAACAAGTTCTTCACCAGTTTCTTCATCTACGTGAAGTGTGATTTGAATTTCTTCAGGCTCACGTTTAGGAGCATCACCAGGAACTTCATGTTCAACCAATTTGTAAATGTGAGTTTGAACAGTTCTATCTTCAGTTGTTTCAGTGCGGCCTGTAAACTGATAATTTTCACCAATCATTGATGGAGCTGGAATAAGTCCTTCTTCGGCATCTTTGATTTCAGTTCCTTCTTCATTGACATAACGTGTTGCATTAAGAACAGGAATATCAACTTTAGGCGCATTATCAGGCACTTCGGTTTCAATTAACTTGTAGATGTGCGTTTGCACGTCCCCAGCTTCGTTGGTATTAGTTGTACCTGTAAATTGATATTTATCAATTGTATTCGGTGCATCTACGAAACCTTGCTCAGAATCTTTAATATCCGTCCCTTCTTCTGTTTGATAGCGAGTAACTTTTGTAGCTGGAATTTCAACTGACGGTGTATCACCTGGAACCATGCGTTCTTCGACATTCTTACGATATACGTAAGGTACTTCGATGATTTCACCACCGACAACATCTCCGTGTTCGTTATCAGGTGTCTTAATCAATTTGTAAGTAGTAATTGTGACCCTACGTCCTTCAGGAGTTACTGTTGCATGCGCTGAACCTTGAATGTCTTTAGGTCTTTGCTTCGTAGTAAGTTCCGCCTGGTTGATTCGTAATGACTTTTTCAGTGCTTGAAAGTTCATTGCCTTCTTCGTCTTTGTACGTAGCGATAACTGAACCGTAAATCTGAACAGTCACGTTCTTGCGATAAACGTAAGGAACTGTGATTGTTTGATTACCAACTACATTGCCGTCTGCATTAGCAGGGGTTTCAGTCAACTCGTAAGATGTCGTTGTCCGTTTAGTGAGACCTTCTGGCGTTTTTCTCAACCACTTCGCTAGACTTAATTGTCTTAGCTGTAGTCGTATACGCTTCACCGTCTGGAACATCTGTCTTCACGTTTTCTTGCGGAGCAAGTTCGATTTGCCTTCGGTGTCTTTGTAAGTTGCGATTACTGATCCGTAAGTAATCTTATCTGCGACTTTTTCGGTAGACGTATGTGACAGTAGTTGTACCCTCTGGCACGATGTACGGTTGGTCGCCTGATTGAGTTGAATACTCGTAAGTTGCTTTATCTGTTTCGATCGTATCTGGATGACTATAAGATGCATAATCGTAACTTGCAATCATATCGCCAGAATTCACCTGAGATTTAATCTCATTACCAGATTCATCTACAAATCGTTCAACGATGTTACCTTTTAGTCGCTCGATAATAATGAATGATTGTAGCATTAGACCCTTGTTCACCAGTATTCGTCACTGTTAGATCTTTATTTGCTTCATAATTCGCAAATTGAGAATCTAGATCTGAAGAATTTTTGATGATCTGTATGATGATGTTCGAAAAATCCGGCTGATCACTAAGATCGACAGATACTAACTTACGATCAAGACTGCGCTTTTCTAACGAATCAATCGTAGATGATTCGAAATTAGAAATTGTTTTAGAAGCCTCATCAAATAAGACTTTACCACCAAGCGAATCAGTCTTATTCATTAGAGCACCATCAGTCATCAAAGACTCATACAATCGTTTAGTCAATACGTCCGTCAAATCTGGTCTAAATAATTCTTTGACAGTCGTAGGCGACGGTTTAGTTTCTTTAGCGACGATCGGAGTGGACCGAACTTCATCATTCTCAGTCAATAGGACTGATCTATATCTAATCGAGTCTTTTAAACCTAGATCTTTAGAATAATCTAACTTGACATCAAATGTCGCTACGTCACCTTGTTTCACAGTTCGATTTGAAACGAACTTGACAGCTGTGACTTTCGAATAATCATCGACTTCAGACACGTAGTTCAAATTTCTATCATTCTTATAAGAACCTGAGATTTGATCAGTTGTATAAAGAACGTCCCATCCATCCACAGATTTGACTTTTCCAGCAAGAGTTGTGTCAGCCGTAGATCCTTCTAATCCAGATTTCGGAATGTACGCCATTGCTTCCAAATGAGACATGTCAGAGCGAGTTAAGTTTGCTACGCTCGTCAACGCTGAAAGATCTTTTTCTTTCACATACACTTCATCGCTGATCGAATCAGTCGTCTTAAATTTAGACTCAGTCATTGAGATATACTCATTATAAGTCACCAATGTATATAACGCTGAAACTTCACCGTCATGTAGAACGTTATTGCTGTCTGCAGTCTTAACTAATTCAGTCTTAGGCTTAAGTTTGACTGGAACAAGATAAATATGATTACCAGACTTGAGAGTATCAGAGTACGAAAACGCACTGATCTGAACTCTATCGAACAGATTTGTAAACCGCTCAGGATGCATTACCTTCGCGAGAGAACCATCTGCTTCGACTGAGTCTACGCTAATGATTGTTTGGAAAAGTTTAGAGTTTGAACTAAAAGCTGATTTAATGACGTCTGTATCAATGGAAACATCATACAGATCTCTAACGATACGATCTGGAGCATTCACGATTTCGAATGGCATCATCAGATTTGCATAAAATCTATCATTCGGCGTAAAGAAGGATTGTTTGTTATCTAGCAATTTAGCAGCAACGGTTAAGTTATGAACGGATAGAGTCTTAGCTGTTTGAGCTTGCACAGCTGCACTATCATCTAATAACTGGAGTTCATATCGAGTATAGTCAATCTTTGTACCAGAATGATCCATTTCAGATTTCCAAGACAATGCATCATTGAGATCTGATCTGAAGCTAACATGATAGTTAACCGAATTAATCTTAGACGAAAGATTTCCACCGACGCTAATCGGTGTTAATGGGGTAAATTTAAGAGTTCTCACGTTAACAGGTAGCGTTATCTGATTGAACGTGATAGATTGATTTCCTTCAGTCTTATTAGACGTAGATGATGCAATCGCAATTCTTTTGCCTGTATCAGCATCTGAAACTTCTATCTGATACTCACCGCCAGAAGGCTTAAAGTTTGGATCTTTGATAAGACTAATATCCAACGTTCTAGGAGTTAATTTTTTATCATCTAGATTTAGCTTCAAGACTGACGTTGGAAGATCAGTATCATCATAGAATCGACCGTCGCTAGGCGGTGCAATAACAGCTTTGACATAATTCGAATCTATCGTTTCTAATACTGATACATCTGCTTTCTTCAACTGAAGGTTAGCTTCTAAGACACCCTCGTTTGAAATCACTTCTCTAATGAGAGTATTGACATCTGCGAAAGTTTTAGTTTTATTTAGAGTCGACAGATTAGTATTATCTGAGATCGTCTGATCAGAATAGTACATTGAAACATACATGCTCGATTTGATTGATCTAGTTTCATTCGACTTAAGATATTCGTCTTTAGCAGTCGAATATGTGTTTACTGAAATTCTAAGTTGATTCAGACTATTAAATCTTGGATTCAAGACAGACGAGCTGATCAAATAAGAATTCGTTGAAGCATCTCTAAATCTTTCGTAGTCGATGTGTCCGTCTGGATCGACAAGTCTAGCATTCTTATCTGTTAGTTCAAATTTATATACACTATTCGGATGTCTAGAATACGCTCGTAAAACTAGATCATCTTTTGAAAATTTTTCTAAAATACGACCGTCCGACTTTTTCTCGATCAAAAGATCATTAGTAATAGATTTGATTGATATCACAGGCTCTTTAGAGATGAATGTTTCTGTGACTTTCTGAGATGACACTAACTCATCACCGACATACAGATTGTATGTTGTGAATCGATGCATTGGTCTGGTAGTGACCTCATCTGCAAGAATACTATTCGGTTTAACAATCATTTCCTTTTTGAAGACCAGATTGTAATCCAGACAGATCAATCACTGACTTATAAGTCTTGCCGTTATTGTTATCAATGATCTTTTTCGAAGATGAAGCAGCTAAATCGTTATCAAGGACTTGATAACGATTTGACTCGATATCAGTCGTGACCTCGATTTCGATACGACTCTTTTCTGGTAACTTTCCTTCACCTGATACATTCAGATTAATAACTTGCTGACGTGAATCATTTAAAAATTCGTACATCGTCGTAGCCAGAAGTAGCTTCAACTGTTCGATCTTGCGGAACTGTTAAAGTCGCCGTAATCTTCTTATCAGTCGACGCTGTAGCATTATTTGCAGTAGTCACTTCTAGAGCATTCGAACTAGATGCATATGTATTAGCAGATGTCGCGTTCACTGTTACTGCAGATTCACTAGTACCAGACGCAACTGCATGATTATTAGCAGATGTTTCAGTCGTCACTGCTGTATTATTCACTTCAGTAGCAGCAGTCGTATTCGTTTCAGCGGCTGCAGCAGAAGTTTCACTTGAAGCAGGTGTTTCTGTCGGTGAAGTCACTACGTGGCGGCTGTATCAGACGATGTAGTAGCAGACGTTACCTCATCGGCGCTCATAACACCACCCATTAAAAAGAAAGCGCGATTACAGCACTCGCTAAACCGTAAGCTTTGTATTTTTCGAAATCCGAAGATTTCTCGTTTATTATCTCGAAACATTAAAGTTCCTCCATTTATTATAATTACAGAATTACTGTACAGACTCAATCATATCATACTTAAAAACTATCCCGCAATAAATATTTTCGATAGCAATCATCACGCTAAATTCTTATTACACTTAGAACAAAAAGCTCTCTGTAAAATTACAGAGAGTTTTTTTGAAAATTACCAACCTCCAGTAGCCCCGCCACCGTCGAAGCCTCCGCCTGACCAACTACTGCTAGATGAACCAGAGTAAGATGAAAAACCGCCTGAAGAAATTACAAAACTAGAACTTCGTTCCTGGTCCTCTTGGGACATAAAATGTCTGTTCTTACTGCGTAATTTTTCAATAGTTTCTTTTGTAGTATTTTTTTCTTTTTAATTCTGGGGTCCAGCTTGAATTTTCCACGAAAGCTTTGCTATCAGGGTACAACTTATCGTCACCGTCGTAGGAATAGGTAGATCTGTCAAGATAGTACATTTTCATCTGATGTAAAGACCATGTTCCATCAACATAATCTTTGTCTTCTGGATACAACTTGTCTTCACCACTATAGAAAAAGTCACTCCTTTTAGTGCGATCAGCTAATTCAGCTAAACGTTTTTTTCTTCTAGTTTACGTTTTTCTTCAGCCTTTTGAATTTCTTTATTTTTTTATAAAACTCAGCAATTCTCTCATCCGTCCATGATGGGTTCTCTTTGAAGGCTTCGGAATCTGGGAAAATTTTATCTTCACCATTATAATCAAATTGGCAACGTTCTTTCAATTGTTTTTTTCTTTTCAATAGAATCAGAAACGACTGAACCAACTAGGAAAAACACTAGGAGAAATAAGAAAAAAATAGAGAACCTATAAGGAAAAATCTATTGTCTAGGGACTTTTCCGCCAGTGTGATTGACTTTTTACTTCCCTTCTTTTCCCCACTTTGATTATTTTTGATATAATCATCAATTTTACTTTTGAAAGCAGATAAATAAGTTAGAACACCCTCTGAATAGTTTTCATTTCGAAAATCAGATTTGACTAAATCATTCAATTCAGCGACCTCTGCGTCAGGAATAATAGTCCCCATGTTGTTGGACGTTTCGGTACGGATCTTTCTTTCTTTGATGCTAATAAGAACCAAAGTCCCATAGTTGGTATCAGAAAAACCAACGTGCCAACTCCTTGCAGTTTCTCTTGCGACGGATTCGATATTATCATCAACTGTATCTACGACAACTACTGCAATTTGAGGTTGTAACTTGGTTTTTGAGTATTCCCAGTTAAAGGTTGCTACCTTTTCTACAACTTCTTTAGATAAGTAACCATGAGGGTCGTAAACCCCACTCAAAGGAGGTTTGTCAGGAATACTTTCAGCATGAACAGGACTCGTCCAAAAAGAAAAGAAACTTAATAAAAAAATAAAAAGTGCTACTGTTAATTTACTTTTCATATTTACCAGCCCCTGTGGATCCGCCACCATCAAAGCCTCCGCCTGACCAGCTACTGCTAGACGAACTAGAACTGCTGGAGCTACCTGAGTCTGAATAATAACCAGAACTTCCACTTCCACTGCTAATTCCAAAAATAGAGTTTTTAGAATGCCCGTATTTTTTCGTAATATTCTTCTTCAGCCTTACTGTACTTAGCAATTTTATAACTGATAAACATGAACGCGATCATCCAGATTGAGAACAACGCTGCTCCGATAGGGTCATATTTTTTAATATTTTCTTGACGTTGTTTTTCTTGATATTCCGCAATTTCTTTTGCATTTTTCTTTGAAAGATAGGGTTCTACCTTATTTTTGAATTGAGCTAAATAGGTCCTTAGTCCTGCAGAATAATTTTCTTGTCTAAAGTCGTCTTGAATTGAATCGTTCAAGTTACTAGCTTCAACATCAGTAATAATAGTCCCCATATTGTTGGACGTTTCTGTGCGGATCTTCCTATCTTTGATACTGATTAAAACCAAAGTTCCGTAATTAGTATCTGAAAACCCAACATGCCAATTTCTTGCGGCTTCTCTTGCGACAGATTCAATATCACCATCTATTGTATCTACAACAGCAATGGCAATTTGCGGACGTAAAAGCAGTTTTTGAATATTCATTATTTAAGTTAGTTACTTCTTTTACCACTTCTTTTGAAAGATATCCATGAGGATCGTAGACTCCACTTGGAGGAACTACGTTAGAATTCCTTCAGCGTAAACAGGTTTTTGCTAAAAAAAGAACAAAAACTCAATAAAAACTACAAAAATAAACTTAATTTAACTTTCATGTTTCCTCCTAAAATTACATTTCTATTTTTTTAATCACATAATAATAAAAAGCAAGAACCAACAATAAGGCGTAAATAGCCATTGTGATTGCGTGAGAAAATAAAGATAGTAAGAAATGCAGAAGCTAGCGAGATATATACTCCATTCAAATAGAATTTAGCACTATCTGCTTTATCTTCATCACGTCTTCTTACGTATAAACTATAAAAGAATGCGACCACTAAGAGAAAACCTAAAATTTTTGAAAAATAAATATGACATTATTTACCCCACTTTCTTTATACACATTCCCGAACAAAGAACTTATTCTTTCCCCAAATAATCTTTCGCAGAAAAGACCATGATAGTCAACCATTAAATTTTGAATATCTGATAGAACTTCTTTTTCTAGCTGGTTCATTTTCGTATTTACGCGCGTTCATATCTTTTTTTGGTGGTTTTCTAGTGTAGAAATATAATGTTCAATATAAAAATGTTTTTTTCTGCATCTTTCTTTTCCTGATGCCATAATAAATATTAATAGGTTCAAATGGTTTATACAAATGTTAAAAATCTAACAATTTGTTCCATCTGATTCTTAATATTCCACAAGAACAAAATATCCTTGCTTTCATTAAAGGTCTCTACAAGACCCCTAGACTCTCTCTTAGAATCTCTAAGGTGTGAGCTTACATGTATTGTAACAGTAAATCTTTATTAGCTACAGACTGCCAATTCTTCAAACTCCTTGTGTGAAAAAGATACTTTTTTTCTATCTAGAGATTTACCTAAAGTTAAAAAGGCCTTTTCACCAAGATATTGTAAGAACCATTAACATCTGCGTTTTAAAAAGAAAACCATTCTTCGTTCGATACATTCCTCTACTTACTCGCTTTCCTGAAAAAGCGGGCTTTTTATCGCTTTCTCCGTGGATAGGAATTTCATCTTGGTCTATAAAGCTAGCCTTAGATGTATAAGATTCTTCCCTGCTCTACAACTTCAATTCCTCTTGCTAAGCATTTGTAAGTTAATTGAGAGATAAAAGTTGTAAAAAGGAATTTGTGTAAAGGATTGATTCGTTTTCTTTCCTAAAGTAACTTCTTGTTTCCAACCTTGGTTTTTACCAACAAAAACTTTTTCAATAGACATCTCGTCAAAATAAAGAGAGAGAAAAGATGTGACTTTATGAAGCTCTGATTGGAGCTTTAATTCACGATTTCTCCAAAGACGGTGGATGCCCTGACTAGTCTTTTGATTGGCAGGAAGTTTAGAGGTTGCTTTAGCGATTAAACGATTATAGCCTTGGTTGATACTCTTTAGCTTAGAACCTTTTATTAATAGTGGATTAACACCATCTGAAAAAGTAACACTAGCTAGATTATCAACTCCTAGATCAATGGCTGCGTAAGTCCCAGTGTGTTTTAAAGGAAGAACTTCTACCTCGTAAATCACCTCGATAACGAAAGCCTTTAACTTAGGAACAATCCGTACACACTGAGGGTGTTCTACTTTTGTAGGAATAGAGAGCTTTAAATCTTTTGGACATAAAATAAGTTCTCCGTTGATTCCTCTTTTCTTAGAAAAAGTTTGATTTGTGAACTCTACTAAATAACGCCCTTCTGTTTTATGAAGGTATCCAGGTAGTTGAGGTTTGCTGGTCACACTCAAATTAGCTTCGTCGTGGTAACATTTTAAGAGTTGATAATAAGAATGAATGGTAGAACCAACCATTCTTAAAATGTTAGTTGAAACCTTAGAGGGCAAAGCTAACATGTCGCTTTGTTTTTCTTTTCTAAACTGAGAGACTAACCCAATCCAAGATAAAACAGAAGGTTTTTCTTCTTCTTGCGATTTATATCGTTCAAAAATTGACTGTCGAATTTGATATAAACCTGCGTTATAAAGGTTCTTAGCCTTAAAAGTTAAATCGTCACAGATAGGAAACAAGGGATGTCCCTCTTTAATCCAGTGACGTTCGACTTGTCGCATAGTCTTTCTCCTTTCATAAAAATTGTAACAAAAGAATACAAATGATATCGGATAGATATAGAATTAATCAACCTTTAAAAATACTTCCGATTCGAATATCTGCGCATCATCCGTAGTTTGCGACGAATAAAAATAATTTTTCTTTCATTGTTTTATCCCTTGCCTTATTTGTTTATAGTTCATTATTTAGAGAGCTCTTATAAACTTTAGCGTGAATGTTTTTGAGAAACTTGTTTTTCACCAGGTTCCATATGACTCAACTCATCAGAGAAAAGCATACACTTTAGCATCTAAATTATCTACGTAATGAACAATGATTGCTTCAATGGTAGCTGGCTCAACAGGGCTTCCCCACTCCAGCCGTCCATGGTGAGAAAGAATGATATGTTGAAGCATCTCAATTTCTTCACTGTTTGCTTCTTCTTCCGATACATACTTTTTAGGAAGTTCAGCCCCAGGAAAATATGCCCAAATAAGAAACCTTTCTTAGAAAAAAATCTTCTGTAAGCCATTTGAATATTGATATTCTTCAACTTTCATAATGTCGTGATAAATAATACCTGCAATAAGAAGGTCTTTGTTGGCAGTAGGGTACATCTTTTGGACAAACAAGGCTAGGTCAAGCATTTCTTTTACGTGTCGTAAAAGTCCTCCTCGTTTGTAATGGTGCATCCGCTTAGCTGCAGAAACAACCTTGAAACTTTCGCCATATTCCCCTAAAACACCGATAGTTGCTTTTTTGAGAATAGGATTCTCCATTTGATAAACAAGTGCAAAAATCTCGTTGAAAACTGCATCAGCATCAATAGGCTCACTAGGCACTAGCTCAGACATATCTACAGCCTCTGTAGGCAAACTAAAATCATGGATAGTGATCTTGTATTTCCCGCCATAGTAATCAGCAGTCCGTTAACAAAAATAACTTCGTTTTTGAAGTGCTTCCCAAATTTCTTTCGTAACGTTCCAGAGTTTGCATCCAGGCACACTAGCACTTTTGTCTGACAAAGTTAACTCGACATATTTGCTACCATTCTTTGCTTCTTTCAAAGTCAAAGAGCTAACTAAGCAATATTGAGAAACTTGTTCGGGTTGATTGATTAGGTTCATTTTTTTACATTCCTTTTATTAGTATAATTTAATGATAAAATAATATCATAAATGGCACAAAAAGTCAATCTTAACCTAAAAAGTTTAGACTTGATTTTTTTATAACTATATGATATACTTTTATCATAAATATTGTAAGGAAATAGAAAATATAGAAAGGTATATATATGAGTAAATTAACACCAACTCAAAACGTAGAAGTTGATCTAATTATCACTGCTTTTGATAAATATGAGAAAATTGTTAAATTCTACGCACCAAAAACTACTGAAACTAAAGAGGCACGCGCATTACCTGGTGTCCTCCTTGAAAGTGGAGAATCCGTAGCAGACGCTGTAAAACGAACAATCAAAACAAAAACTTCGTTGAAATTAAATGCTAAGAATTACACAATCCAAGAATTGCCTGCTCAAACTACTCCAAATAGAGACCCTCGCGGACATGTTTTGGCTATCCCTGTACTCCTACTAACTAAATTGACGTATGAAGATTTAAACGATGAAGAATGGATTAGTTTTAACCAAGGCATTCCTTTAGCTTATGATCATACACGTATGATAGATTTGGCGTTTGAACTGATTGTCAAAAACCTAAAAGAAAATCCGATTCCCCTGTTGATGCTGGATGGGTTGGTTACTTTTAGAAGAAGTAAAAAACATTATTGTTCACTTCGACGGCAGCTATAAAGACATGTACTTATCAAACTTCAAGAAAGTATACCCAACAAGTAAGTTCCTAGAAGAAACGGACAAGATCCCTGAAATTAGAAGAAAAGGGCGACAGTTTAAACTATACTTAGTTATTGAAAAAATATTAAAAACTTCTTCTAGTAAACAAAGAAGGTTGTAGCTAGTCAAAAACGGATAAAATTGTGTTATCACAAGGTGGTGCGCAGTTTTTATTTTAGAAACTTTTTCTTCTACAAAACAAAAACAGTCATAAATTTTGACTGTTTTTCTATTATTCTGCAAACTCATTTTTACCTTGTCATTTAGCGCTTCCCCTTTCTGAGTCAAGATTTTGGCAAGTTCTTCATAAGTTGGCTCAATAACATACATGAATTTACCAGCTGTTACTTGTTCCTCAAGTAATTCTTTCACTTCATCACTTACAATGACTTTACTAAAATTGCCTTCCTCTGCAAAAAAACAGCTTTGATGCAATTTGTATTGATGGTGATAGGTTCTTTCGTCTCTCCGTACTTGAAAGGAAAAAGCTCAATAAAATTTGTCATTGCTTATCACCTACCAATTCTGAATTTTTGTAGATATTTCCAACAATTTCAACAATAAAAAGGTCTGTGTCAAACAAGCTGTATAAAGGAGCCGCTGGAATATTGGAATTTTTATTAACTTCATCGGTAACAAAACATTGCTTTTTCTTCGTTGTAAGATACAACTTCAAACCAGCTATCCTTACCTTCGTTTTTTTATCTGTAACTTTCAGAATATCTCCAGCAAAGATTTCGTTTTCGCTTGTATCTTTTCGCTCAGTTGACTGCATGAGTTTGATTTTGTCAAAACTCATAAAAATTTGTTTCACCAAATCTCCAATGTTCACCAACTAACACTCTTTTTTTGAAATCTATCAAAAGAAACATCTAGCATTGTTTGAAGTTCTTTATCCCATGCTCTATATTTTAGATTTGCCATTTGCTCTTACTTCCTTGTTTTTTTAGATTTACTTTTTAAAAATAGGATTTTTCTTTTCTTTTTCCTTTTGTTTCTGATAGTTACTGTCTTTCATAAAGATAATATCTTCATCATCAACCATTCTAGGGAACAAATAATTTGCTAGTAGCTATTTATTCCTCCTCTTTGATCTCGTACCCTACTACAACTGCAAGGTGCAATTTTTTTAATATTTTCTTCGTCAGCATACACCCAATCATAGATTTCGCTTGATACGCTATCGTAATTAAGTCCGAATAACCCACTTTTTAGATTATCCACCCAATTAGCAATAAATTGTGGAATCTCTGGATTTCAACTTTTTAAGTTTCATTTTTACTTCCTCGTCTTCATAAATTTCAATTTTTGCAAAATGTTTAGGATTACGGTAATAATATTTTCACTAGGTTCAACTTGTTGCAATGTCATGAAATCTAAGTTACCTTGTTCCATCCAATTCAGCATATCAGCAATACGCTTGCGACTTTCTTTTACCTTAATTTCTTCTTCAAAGTAAGGATTTTTTAGTACAATCTTTGCCATTTATTTTCATCTCCTGAACTTATCTGCTCATCACCCAATGAAGTCTAACAACTCATTAAAAGGAACTTCCTCAATATTTTCATAATCTGTGAAGTCCTTGATGTATTTCTTTAGGTCTTTGAGGACTTTTTCTTCGGTGGCTTCTTCATCACCATCATAGTATTTTTATACTCGGTAACAAGTTCATTAATTTGTTTTTGTGTTAGTTCGCTTGCCATCTATTCTTCCTCTCCAACAATATCCAACACCTTCAGCAATTTATCCACCGACTTTTGAGTGATAGAGTGGCGATGCTCTCCGTTTCCATAGGGGGTTCTAAGGAATAAAAGATTAGGTCCTAAAGCGATACGACTAATGTCCTCAATATTGATGAGTTCATCATGAGTATGCCCTTGTTCACAAGTTTGAATTTGAACAAATTTTGCCATTTATTTTACCTCCTCAACCTCAAAGGAGGATTGCTATTTTCTTCCTCTACTTCATACCCCTCGTTCCAAGCACGAGCGAACGCTTCTTGATTCTCTGGTTTTTCAATCCAATCACAGAAACTTTTAGTTTTACCATTGCCGTTCATCGCCCAAAATAAAGAAAGGTTTAAAGCTTTACCTACCTTAATCACATCCTCTGCAAATAATGGAATTTTAACAACCTCAGTTGCGAGTTCGTCAAAAATTCCTCTAACGTCCTCCCACCAAATTCCATATCCTTGGTAGTTGCCAATGATAGTTTTTCGCTCTTCGAATTTTCTAAATAATGTTTCAATATCCATGTTTATTCTCCTTGTTGCTGATTTTGTTTCACTTTAAAAAGCGCACTTCCGTCTCTTCGAGTTCAAACAAAGAACTAGTAAATACTACCAAATCCAGCTTCTTCTAATTCCTTGCGACTATGGCGGAGGAGTGCTTGGTCACGGACAATTACTGAGTCACGGTCAATTTTATCATTTTCCCAACTCCAACAGTTGTTTTTTAAATCATGAACTAAATAACAGAATACTGAATTTGAATTTTTTATTTTTACGATATAACGAGTTTTCAATATATCCTTCAATCCAAGCATGAGCAAACAATTCTTGATTCATTGGTGATTCAATCCAATTACGAAATTCTTCACTTTTTATCATTAGGGGTTCATCGCTTCGAATAAAGTATATTCTGGGTTTTTAAACGACTCTCCCATTACGTCAATTGCACATTGAGGGATTTTAACTCCTTTAAGTTTTTGTAAGTTCATCTAACTCCTTCAAATCTTTCAAAACTTTTTTATAAGTACCACGAATAGCACCTGACTTATCTTTGTTTTCAACCATTCCTTGATATACATCAATCAATTCTTTTAAATTCATTCATTTGTCCTTTTTAGTTTCTATTTTTATTTATGATACAAGTATATCACAAAATATTACTGCTTGTCAAGATTAGTTCATAAAAATAGCCAAAAATTACAATGGCTACTTTTGTTTTAGAAAAAGTCATACACAAATCTAACCTTAGAATAGCCTGCACTCAGCTTTTCAATCTGAGCAATCATATCTGTTAGATTTTCTTTCTGTGAACCAACCGCCTTTAAATGTTCATCGTAGTCTTTTAACGCTTTTAGTTCAACTACATACAGCGAATTCAAGTTAGATAGGTAAAAAGAAAATGTCTTTAGTTAATTTAGTAGCTTTTATCTGTATCTTCCTTGACATTTAAAGTAGATAACCCTTGATTTTTCTCCGCTTGTATCTTGTGGCAATTTATGTAACTCTGTATCACGTACCACGTCAAGCATTTCAGGAAGGGATTTCCGAATAAGTATTCTGCTTCTTTAGGATAACCATACCCATCATAATCCATCTGACTAAGATCTGTTAAAGGAGAGATGTTTTTCCATATCCTAATACTTCATCAAATCCTTCCACAAAACCGTATAAATCTATTCCCATTATTATAACCTCTTTTTCTTATTTTATATTTTTACTTTTTTTAATTTTGTAACTGCATACCCAAGCTTTTTGCAAAATAATATTACAATGGCTATTCTTAAATCATACTAAAGACAATTGAACTTGCCCTTGAATTAACTCTTCCTTTCCTAAATCCTTCAAGATCGACTTGAATAGACTTTCGAAAAATGGGAACGGGGATGCTATTACCAGCTTGGTGATATAAAGCTGTTTTCTTGTTAACTGTAGCAGCCGCTTCAAAATCCGCTTCTGAATAGCCTTGTAACAGCCATGTCTCTTTGGGTGTCAGATAACGATATTGACCTTGGCCGATAGGAACTACACCACTATTAGGACAACGCATTTGCTTAGTTGTAATTGTCCAACAGTATTCCTTAATTACTGGAACAAAACCGCCAAACCCCTCTTTTTTCGTTTCAATTCTGGAAAGCATACTAGGTTGCTTCACTAGAAACTCATCTGTCACTTCTCCTTCAAGAAATTCCGTGATGGGTCGCATTGCGCTTTTTCTAATTCCTCAAAAATCAAACGCTTCGCCCCCAGAACTGAAACTGTAAATACCCTTTCACGCGCCTGGGGAATGCCAAAATCACGAGCGTCCAGAACTTCAAAACTATTTGTGTAACCTAATTTTTCCATATAGTCTAAATAGCTTTCAAAGTTCTTGCGCATGGTCTTTGAAAGAAGTCCTTTTACGTTCTCCCATACAACATATTTAGGTTTCCACTCGCCCATCTGCTCAATGATATGGACTGTTTCCCACATCAGACTTGAGCGAGTTCCTGACCATGTTCAGCTCCTTTTTAAGCCCGATCCCACTAATATCCTGGCAGGGACTACCATGTATCAAAAATATCAGGTTTCAAGTCATATCCAACTACAGATTGTGTTTTTATAGGCTAATTCATTCGCAAACATGGCATTATAACTAGAAAACTGCCTTTTTGGTCAATCTCCACGTAATCAATAGCTTTTTGTCGGAACTCCAAGATTTCGCAAAAGCAACGCGGGAGATCCAATGCCTCCGAACAGTTCTAAAAATTTTGATCATAGTCTCACTCCTTTGTTTATTTATGATAATAGTATATCACAAATATCGTTGTTTGTCAAGGTTAGCTTATAAAAAAATAGCCAAAAATTACAGTGGCTACTTTTTAAATCAAACTAAAGATAATTGGACCTGTTCTTGATTAGTTCTTCCTTTCCCAAATCCTTCAAGATCACCTTGAATAGGCTTTTCGAAAATAGAACAGGAATGCTATTACCAGCTTGGTGATATAGAGTGCGATTCATTTTACCAGACGGGGCGGAATTAACTTTCATAGCGTTGAAAAAATCTTTATCTGAATACCCTTGCAAACGCCAGCATTCTTTCTCAGTTAGAAAACGATAACGTCCATCAGAAATTTTCACGACTTGAGCAGGAGTACGATCTTGACGTGTTGTAACAGTATAGGCAAAATCACTTAATACAGTTGTGCGTTTAACTGTTCCTGTTTTCCCGACACCATTCAAAATGGATGGTTGAGTAACAACGTGACAATCCATATAATCGTCGTCTAATAACGTTGATAATGGTTGCATTTCCTTGTTTTCTAGCTTAGTAAAATCAAATTCCGCTCCGTTTAGCACAGAGATTGTGAAGACACGTTCACGCGCTTGAGGGACCCCAAAATCACGCGCGTCAAGAACTTGAAAGCTATTCGCGTATCCTAAATCCTCCATATAAGATAGATAATTGTCAAAGTTAACTCGCATATGCTTAGAAAGAACATTCTTCACATTTTCCCAAATGACATATTTAGGCTTCCAATCGCCCATTTCTTCAATGATGCGGACAGTTTCCCACATCAGACTTGATCTAGTCTCAGAACCTTTATCCGCCCCTTTTTGATGTCCAGCGATTGAGAAATCCTGGCATGGAGAGCCATGTATTAAAATATCAGGTTTTAGGTCATATCCAACTACAGACTGTGTTTTTGTGCTAATTCACTTGCAAACATAGCATTGTAGCTAGAAACAGCTTTTTGGTCAATCTCCACGTAATCAATAGCTTTCGTTGGAACCCCAAGGTTTCGTAAAGCAACACGGGGAGATCCAACGCCTCCGAATAGTTCTAAAATTTTAATCATAGTCTTGCTCCTTTGTTTATTTATGATAATAGTATATCACAAATAAACTTGTCAGTCAAGACTTTTTCTTACTTTTTTTCGTAAACTAAGCAACAAAAACAACCAAAAATGTGGTTGCTTTTTATATTTTTTTATGTAGTGTTTATTAGTCAATCTTTTACATATCCGTTTAGCTCTGGTTCAACTACTTTTTCTCGTCCATCTTTTCTATAATCTTGTAATATGGACTTGAAAGTTCCTTGATGGTAAGTGAAGAGGTGCTTGTATTAGCTCTGCTTCCGAGTTCACTTACAACCTTGATAAGACCTGAGTCATGACGTGGAAGTTCAGAAGCTAAATAATTATCAAGCTTAATTCCTTGTATTCGCTAAGCAAGGCTAAAGCTTCATTAGATAGACTAAAAACCCCCAAATTGATTGTTATATACTACTGCATCATCTATCCATTTTTTTCCCTTTCTGATGTATCTATCAATAGCTTTCTTAACTTTTTCCTCTAGTTTTTCAGCGCTACCAATTACAAAATTTGTTAACCTTTTTAATTAAGAGAAAAATAATTATTTCTTGTTAACAACATAATCAATAACATCGTTAGCTTTATAAAATGTACTTGTTATTTCTTTTATTCATCAATTCATCATAGTCCAAGGAATTTACTTGCATAGCCTCAGTATATAGTTCTATATAATCATAATTTTTCTCCATCGATAATTCCAAAGGTTTCATTATCGTCAGGTGATATAAGAATGAATACTGGTTTTATGCCTAATTCTTTTGCAAACTCTTTTCCTACAACGACGCAACTACCTTTTTTTAGCAAGGGTTATGCTAAATGGAGGATTTGCTTTAGAATTTTCTATTTTTTTATAATATCCATCACGAAGAAGTTTCAATAACGTAGTCGCTCTTGCATCTGAAAAACATTTTATTTGCAATGTACCATTCTAATTCTTTTTTCGCCATTTACGCAGATTTGGTTTGATTTCATAATTTAATTTTGAAAAATTAGAAACAAGTTGCATTCTTGAATGAGCTTCTGTTGCATTATCTAACAATAGGTTAGATAAATCTAAGCTTGCTTTTTCAATTACTGGCTCATCTTTTTGTTAATGAGAATTCTTTTGTGAAAAATCTACTTTTTCTCAGTCAACTCTACTTCCCAATTATACATTTTTCGTTCTTTCAAATAATAAATAATTTCTTCAACTGTGGAACAATGAATAGATGCGGATTGAAAAAGTTTATCAAACAAGTCACCATTTGATAAAAATATCATTTGAAATTTCACTTAACTTACAATTTGGGTATGATTGCGAACTCTTCTTTTGAATCAGGCGAAATTAGTATAACGACTTCAAAATCATCTCTTTTTATTTTCTAAAAACTTACAAAACATCTAAATGTAAAAATATGCCCTTTTGACAAAAGATTTAAAGGTGTTCCTTTTTCACCAGTGTATTTTCTTATACGATACAAGATGAAATTTTTCTTTAAAGTCATTATAAAAATAGCCAAAAGTCAAAATATAGAACCATCTCTAGGAAGTTCGGAAGACTCAAAAATCGTTTACTTTTTGGGTGTGTAAAAATTCACGATTAAGTGCAGTTTTTTTAATTCATTAAGACGAATGTCTGAATACATGCAATTATCAATGTAAAACAAAAGAAATTTCAAAACATCTTTGTAGGAGAGCAGGTCTAAATTTTTGTCACTAGCTGAAAATTTAATTGTACAGTCGGAAAGAAGCGAATAGATTACAATTTTTGAACAGCAACTTTTATTTAAATCCTCTTCAATTTCTCTATTTTTCAGAATAGGCATATAACATTTTTCTGAACAATTGTATTTTTATCATGCTCCCCTAACTGACTTGTATTATCAAGTAAATGAAAGCTAAATTTCTCCAAGAAGAAAATCAATCTTTTCTCGTTCAATTTTTTTCATTTTTTTCACCAATCCTCTTCCTCATCTTCGTCCAAAAGTTCTGCAGGATTTTCCAATTCTAGTTTGATGGCAACAATTTGTCCTTTATCTTTAGCGACAAAGAGTTTGATAAAAGCTCAGATGTCGCTGGTTTGAACAACAACGGACTTCGGATCACTCCATCTTGTACTCGTCATTGTAGTAACGTTCATCAGACAATGAAAGAAAGTCCATTCGATAAGCTCGCAGTAATTGGTCTACTTCTGGATTTAGATCAAAAGGGCTGCCTTTAAACGCACTCATTTTTTCTCTAGCTTGTTCCAAATATTTACGTTGCAATGGCGTGATAGGAGAACGTGAAAGGTCGTTTGGCTTTGTAGTGACAATCTTTTCGCACCATTTCTCAGAACGTTCATCACTATCGGTTTTCTTGATGTTTTTGAAATGCTCCGCGTCATAAACTCCAGTTCGGAAGGAATCTACGTCTGTAGAAACCTCGCTCAACTCAAATGATACAGGGTGAGTGACAGATTCGTGCCATAAAATGACATCACCGTGGGCATCACCGTGCTCCGCTGTGTTGATGGGTCTAGCTTCAACTAACCATTGTCCTGGCTTCACATTATCTAATTCGATAATATCATCATCACCATCTAAGTTGCTGCAAGGATCAGCAATAACAACCGCTCCTCCCAACTCAATAGAAGTTTGTTCTACAGGACCATAAAATGTATTTCTTTTGAATTGCTCCCATTGTGAATAAAACCATCTATTAGTTTCATAGGGTGATAGCCCCATACAACTAGTTCTGTAACCTACGTTATAAATATCTAGTTCGGCATTGAATTTCACTTCATCACCATCAATGATTCGCAAAGTAAGAGTATCATATTTAGAATCGTAATCGTATTCCAATTTACATTGTTCAGTATTGGTGAAATGCTCATCTATTAGCTTAGCAAGCTCACCCATTGTCTTGTATAAGTGCATTATATCATAGGCCCTTCTAACATTTTTTAGTTTAACATTGAATCCAATTCTTCTTGAACCACTGCTTTTGCTTTTAGTTCTTCTAATACCTCTTCCGCAATATTTCCTTCAACGGTTACAAGTAGTTGCCTGCTTTCTTTCTTATATTCCATATTCCAAAGGTTAAAAATAGTGGTTTTCTTTCAAAAGTTCAACTTTTGATCCGATAACGCGCCTTTTGACTAAATTTCTCAACGTCATCATTCATAAATTTTATCAATGGAAATATTATCTACATTTTTACGAGACTCAGCTTTCCCTTTTTTTCAGAATAACCTTACCTTTTCTCCCTCTAAAACGGTTTGCTTTCAGGTTAGTTATAATTTCTTTTGGTAGACATTTCATTATCTTTGTCGCTTTCTTCTTTTGATATTTTTAGGAAACCTAACAATAATAACTTCCGAAACATTCTGTTTTACCTTCATTGTCAAAAAAAGCATGGTCTCTTTCTTTTCTCTCAATGTGCATTCAGAAAGAAAATCGAAAATAACTTCTACCAGTAAAAATAGAGTTTTTACGAGAAAAAGCTACGAACAAAAATAAGCAAAGAAAGAAGACTTGATAACCAGAAAGAATGCCATCTGAAAAACCCCACATTATTTTTCCGCCAAAATTTGTAATCAAATTTACAAAAAAATAGAATAGCAAGCAAAAGTGAAAAACTACGAGAGAAAGGCCTGAAGCAGCACTGGGTCGCATCATCAAATTTTCCTCGGCTTTTTGGGCTTTGTAAGTTTTGCTAAAAACTTCAGGAAAACTAAAATCATTTTCCCAAAAATAACCAATCCGTTCTTTTATATTTTTCATTGTATATTTTTAGAAACAAGGCTACAAAAGGTTTCTTTGCAACCTTACTCCTTTATTCCTTTCTAAATAGATTTCAAAAGCGCATCCCACATGTAATTATTATTTACATTCGAATAAAGCTTCCAATGTAATATTCCGTTTTTCTTGTGTGAGCGAAATGTTTTCAAAGCGGATCATTTTTCATGAATAACTTCAAATTCTTCAATTTCCTGTTTACGTAATGAGTCCACTACGTTTTTACATCCTTTCATAAGCAACAAGTTCTTTTCATCAAACATATAGTATAATCACTTTCGTTTGCTTTTTGAACATCTTTGTAAGAACGCCATCTTCTTCAAAGTCTTCAACAGAAACATTCACCCTACCAAATCATAATCTTCAAAAATAGAGTCAATTACTTGACTACTGCATCTTCAACAGAGCCAACTGTAGAAAAATCAAGTTCCCGCTCACCACATTTTTGCTAAAATATATGTCATATACAAAAACCTTCTTTTACTTTTTATTTATGATACAAGTATATCATAAATAACAAAGAATGTCAATACAAAAGGCTATTTCATCAAAAATAGCCTTTATTTTTACAAATTATTGTTAATTCAGAGTGGGCTCACTCATTGAAAAATATCCTATCTTCGGGATATTTCTTATTGTACTCATCAACTTTCTTCCTAAATTCAGGAATGTCAGTGTACATCTGAAGATAGAAAATATTCATAAAAATAGTCTCTGCTCCGTCATTCTCGAAAATTTCCTCAAGCTCTTTAGAAATCGCAAACTTTTCAGGGAGACCATGGGCATCAGTTTTGATAGGGACGTAACGCTGTTCTTTTTCGGAGTATTCCATGATCCCAACCGTTCGCTTGTTGCTTAGACGATAAAATGTACTGGCCTTATAACACTCACCATCAGCTGTTGCAGCAAACGCCCCATACATAATAATATCAGAAAGTCCATATTTACCTGCGCGAGACCTCACATTATTGCTGACAAAACCTCTGTATAAGGTTGATTTTCCTGCAAAGGCAATCATTTCACCAAATAAAATAGTGTCTAGCGTTCGATCACTTCTTCTACTAATATCATCTAAATCCAGCCAAATGTGAGAATCAATCTCTCTTTGAACAGGAAGCTGTACATAATTATGTGCATTTGTATGAGGGCTGTCAGGAAAAGTTGCAACGATTGTTGGTTTAGAAACTAACAACTTTTTGCGTTTACCAAAGGTTTTGACCATAATGGCAACTCCAGAGCAAAAAACGTATCGATCTTTGTATTCTTGAAGGGCTAGTCTAGTTTTAGGGGCTGTTCGTCCAAATTGACTTTGTGATAAGCCCGTTAAGGCCTCTAAAGATGTTGGTCAAATGAGTGGCTCTTGGATTACTTTTTCCAGCCTTTTCAAATATCTGTCAGAAAATGCTGCAAGATCTTCTTTTATGGTTTCTGGTTTCCATTCTTGTTCACGCTCAAGCGATGCTTTGATAAGTTCTTTCCTTAGCGCATGAGCTTTCTGTTTTTTCGATTTAGCCATTTATATACCCTTCAGTTTATTTCTGATTTGTAACATCTAACAACGAGATGCTATAAATCGGACACATCTTTAATAATACCACAAGCGTTGTATTTTTAAGAGGATATTCTTTTACAGATACGCCCTTTTCTTTTGCAAGCTGGATGATCGGGGCAATAAATTCAGGTTTTGCATCAGGTCTGATCAAAACAACTTCAGGAACACGACGCAAAAGAACACGAATTGTTTCACCCAATCCAGGCTTAACCTTATTAATATCATCGATTTTAAATTCAGAAGCGATTTGCTTCACTTCATCGATTCCTTTAAAGCTTTCTAATTCAGCACTTGAGGTTTGTTCAATTTCACTCTCCAAAGAAGGGAAATATGACTCAATTTCATTCAGGAAATCATTAGAAAGGTCAAAAGCTTCGTTTTCCTCATAAAAAACGGCCCCGTGGAGCTCATCATCTGTCATACTTGGTAGATGTACTGTACGACTAATCAAACCACTAACAGTTGAATTTAAGCAGGCAGATGGAATGAGAAAGTCATTGCGCGTGCCATATAATTCGGTTTCTGAAGCGGGGTCAGAAAGAACCGCCAACTCAGGTGACAATTCTTCTACGCCCAACTCCTCAACCGCTTCAGCAAGAACTCTATTGATTGCTCCTTTACCTACCCAGCCATCAACGAACACAATGTCTTTAGCAGGGATGATTTGCTAAAATATAATTCATAGTTGCTTTATCAAGACCTTTCCACGGATGATTGAAATTGTATAATGAGGGACATTGAATTTATGTTTGGGAGAAACATAGTTGTCGAGATAACGCTTTTAATAAAATCTCAACGGGAGTTCCTGCACGCGCTAAAGAGACAAGGACAATATTACTAACGCTTTTTCTTTTTAGGATTTTAGATGCGAGATTAACAACCGCCTGAGCAGTTTCTTTTTCCTTGTGAAATAAGAGCTTTTTATAGAGTTTTTAAATATTCCTCACTTGGAGCATACTCCACTGGAAGCATTTCTGAATAGTGCACTCCAGACTGATTAAGCTTCTCTCGTTCTTTAGTATCTAATACGGAACCTTTCCTCGAACATCCTGAAGTAAGATCTTCACCTCTTTCTCTGAATAAGAGGATTTGACTAATTTTTCTTTATTATTTTTCAATATATAATCCTTTCTGATGAACCACTTTCACTTCTCCATAGGTTGATAAAAACTTGGTCAACTCGTCTTCAAACACTGGAGATTCTTCTTCTACAAAAATCACAAATTGTTCATAGTCGCCTAGATCCATATCATAAAAGATAAGTGACACGTCCACTTTCGTAAGCGCTATTCAATTTCAATCTTGAAGAAATTGGATATCCGTTTTCTAAACTTGATTCAATAGGACTGCGCGTGGTTGCCTTCATCAGCATCAATGATAATCGCAAAAAGATAGGGACAAACATGTTTTCTTCAGTGCCAATGATCAACGTTTTTCTTTTTAGAATCTTTAAGACTAATTAGTTTACTAAACTCTTTATCTTTGTTATCTCCAAAAAGTGACGTATTCGAAAACTCTTCCACTGTCATCGGCAACCGTGGATTGTTACGAAGAGATAAATTCGCTTTATAATTTACCTCATCTTGATACAGATCATACTCTTTTACCTTCTTTTGATTGAAAAATGATGGTAATTCAGTTTTCATCTTTCCTCTAACAAGGAACGCCACTTCAACCCCTTTTTTTTCACTAAAGGTTTTAGCATCTTTGTCATTTTGCCAATTAAGAATAGAGGCAACTGCATAATCCTTTCCAGATTGATGTTTTTCAAATTGAGAAATAAAGTTTAAGATCGTGTTACCAGTTGTGATCTCATCTTCAACAAATAAAACAACGTCGTAGTCTAGTTCTTTATCAAAATAAAGTTTTTGGCTTGTTGCATGAGAATGTTCCTCTTCAAAAGCGATATTAGTGTATTGATTAGAAGGAAGCTCTTCTCTTGTAGTTTGAGTATATCCAACAATATTCAGAGGGAATTTTTCTTTAAATTTTTAAAAGAATAAAACATAATATTTTGAGCTAGTGCAGTTGCTGTTTCAGCAAATCCTACTAGCAAAACCTTTTTGTTTTCCCATCCTTTTTCTTTGAATAATTCATAAACCTTATCTCCTAAAGCCCGATGTATCATCAGTGCGTCTCTTCCTTGAACAGCAATGTGCTTTCCAAGAAGAGTATTTACAAATAAGAAATCACGCTTAGGATTATTATGGCGTTTCGCTATTTTTACAACATCTTCGACAGGTTTATCGAGATAATTAATTGTTACTTCTGCAAAATCATGTACATTCATTAAAAACAGGTCCTCCACATAAGCAGCTTTAACTCCATAAACATTAGCTTGGGCGATAATCTTTTTAGCCCAATGACTATGTGTTTTTACTTCATTCATCTTGTTTCCGCCATGCCCTTTTGCGACACCAATAAGACCATTGCTCATACCCATAATATTCTGAGCATCTTGATAGTCTTCTTCATCGACAATATTACTTTCAGCAATTACAGGTAACTGAACGGGATGAATTGAAGTTTTTCCGAAGAAACCATTTAGCTTATCTAATTCTAATTCATTCATCAATCCAGACTTCCACGCGCCATCCTCACCCTGAGAATCAAAATATTCCCATACAGGCCCAGCAACAACATAGTTTTTGCCGAAGAAGTTAATGATATCTGTAAAACAGTCTGCAACAACTCCAATATCATAGATAGTTTGTGTCATTTTACGACGCATACCAAAGATATTGCAAAGTCAGTTGCTCCAACCCGAATATTTAGAATGTTATCTGAAAAACCAGAAAGTTTCCGTTGAATGTAACTCAATTCACTTACTCGGTTCTGACGATACATAATCGACTTGCTTTCTAGGATTGGATTGAAATAAAGTTTTGTAGGGACTGTATTTCGCAATTCATCAAAAGTTCGTAAATATTCAGCAGCATTGCTACAGTCAAATTTAGGGAAGTTGAATCCAGTCAAAAAACACTAAATTGTTCATGAGTTAAAGTATCTTTTAATTCTTTTAGTTGTTGTGGACTGCGAACCCGTACAAAGATAAGTGGTAAATCGCTTAGAGATAAAACATTATCTTCTACAGCTTCATATAGTTTAGACAAGGTAGAGCGCAACATCAAAACTGCTTCTTCTACTGTATCATCACCAACAGAATCTTCTAAATCAAGGCAAATAGACTTAATATCTTCATTCTTTTTTTCTAAGATATCTTGAACAATTTTCATTCTTGTAGCTGGCATGTATAACAAACCGCCAATCGCATATTGCAATACTTCACGTGGAGAAAAAATTTATTAAATTCTCCTCCTTCATGGATCATTTCTAGGTCTTTAAATTCGTATTTTCATTTCGTTTCCTCTTTTTCAAAAACAGTTCGTAAAATAATTTCTCCCCACGAGCAGAAGGAGGTACAACAGTTAAATTTTTAGTAGTAGAAAGGTCATGAGCATCGCTTTCAGCTGGAGTAAAAGATTCTGCGTTTTCGTATTTAGATGATAAATTTAACATCTCAACGTCTAAGATCCCGTCTCCTGCAAAAAACAACTCACCTCTATTTTTAGTTTACTAATGACAAATTTTATGACACTTTTCTTTTGCTAACTACTTTTTGGCATGATGTACATTTTTTTGTTTTGGATAGTAAATTGCCAATTAGGAATGATTAAAGAATCAACCTTTCGATAGACACTTATTAAACATTCTTCTTTAACCTTAGCAAAAATAAAACTTTCAACTTTTGTCGCTTTTTGCTCTAGCTCATCTTCAAATGTTTTATTAACCCAATCAATCAAATAAGCATATTCATTGTCTATTGGTGTTGTTAATTTTTGAATGCGTTCAGACCACTCTTTAAGAGGCTTTCCTTTGTGCAGAATTAAAGAGCCATTTCCAACGACAGCCCATTCAACATTCTGAAATGGTTCAACTCGTTGGAACTCTGACAAACTACGTGTTGTAACAGGAATGATGTTTGAAATATTTTCTTTAACAACGCTTAAGGCTTTTTGTGTCATGTAGCAATAATATTTCCATCTTTATGCTCAACAGGAACCATATCTAATTTATCGTCATAGAATCTCTTTGAAAATATCATAGTACGATCTAAATCTGTAATTAAGTATTTTGTTTTATTTTTCATTCTTTCTCCTTTTGTATTACGTATACATATTATACAATAAATAAAAGCTAGATGTCAATTGGATACGTTGATTTTTATAGGTTAACCGAAAAATTTTTGAGCAAAAAAATGTACTTTATTCCCTGCGAAAAACTAAATCTTTCGCATACTTAAATACTGTACTTTCATTTAACTGGAAATTTTTCATCAAGAAAAATAATCAATTTTATACTTTATAAAAGTGAAAACTGGAAAAATTTTCAAACCTGAATTTTTAGTGAAAATGTACTTTTACTAAATTCAAAAACTGATTAAATCAAAGTTTCTAGGCCTACAAGGGGGTAAAGGGACTATTTTTGATACATTACGTATCTAGCTTACTCAATCAAAAAAATGTACTTTATCCAGCATTAAAAATAAAGTATATTTTCGATTATAAAGTACATTTTTCAAAGAGTGTACATTACGCCTTAAACTCAGTCGTGTCAAGGGTTTATCCACTGTCTAGGGTAAAGTACAAAAAATTTTAGTTTTATTATCTACTTGAAAACTAAAAATACAATCTTTTTAAAAATAATGTACTTTATAAAAATCTATGATAAAAAACAAGTTCAAATTTGAACCTGTTTTTTATAGGTTAACTGGAAAAATTTTTTTGAGCAAAAAGATTTTTCACTATTTTCTATTGCAAAAATTAACAAAAGAATATATAATTGAATTATAAGTTAAACTACTTGTATATATGGAAAAAAAGAGAAGCATATTAGGGTTACTTCTCTTTTTGTTATCAAAAATAAGAAAAACCTGGCAAAATACCAGGTATCTGCGCACTGATTTAGGGCTCATTACACAAAGCCTTTTTAGACCACAAACTCTTGGTAAATGGCAAAATCATGAATTAAATATATTTTACTAAATATATGGGAAAATGTCAATCAGCCATCGCAGATTGTAACGTTCCAACCTTTTCATTGATATAATATAGAATCGTAATAGATGACTCTAAACCCAAATCAGAAAGAAATTCAATTTCTTTTCGAAGAACATTCTCATAAAAATTCTAGATACTTAGCATCAATTCTTACATCAAAATTTATTGTAGAATAAACTTCGCCATTCAAATTCGGTATTTCTCACTTTTTTTCTTGGAGTTTTGAACAAAAATTCCTCTAACGTTCTTTTATATTTTTTCAGTAATATTCATCATTTTCCTTCTTTTACAAAGTCCTCACTATTGAAGCGAGGACCTTTTTTGTTATTCTTTGTAAGAGCCAATTAATGCTTTACGAACCATATCAACTGGGATGATTAAGAATGCAAGACCCAAAGCTAATCCAAAGTGTTTAAGATCCATAGGTACTGTGCTAAAGATTTCACCACCAAATTGAATAATAAGCGATTGTACTACTGCAATTGAAGTCATTACATAGATGAATTTCTTGTTTTACCAATATGCTCCAAGACATTAAAACCATGGCTACGTGTATTCAATGAGTTAAAGATAACTGCGTAAATGAAGAAAGTAAACATAAATGTTAGAACTTCTTTAGAATTATGCAAATCAAATAGCTGTTGCAATTTGAATGCATTTGCCAACAACAAAGTAGAAATTACAGTAATAAACAATCCAGAAACACTAATAGCACTCTTCATGTAGTTAGTTAGGATGTTTTCCTTACGTCCAATTGGAGGGCGTTTCATGTAGCGTTCAAGAGTTGGTTCTTCACCAAATGCAAGAGCTGCAAGAGTATCCATGATTAAGTTGATCCACAAGATCTGGATGATTGTAAATGGTTCTTTTGAATCCAACTAGTGGGCTGATCAATGCTAAAGCAATTGTTGTGACGTTAACAGTAAGCTGGAATACAATAAATTTTTGACGCTCTCGGTCATAGTACGTCCATAAAGGACTGCTTTTTCGATTGATGTAAGAGAGTTATTCAAGATGACAACATCAGAGCTTTCCTGAGCTGCCTGAGTACCATCACCCATAGAGAAACCAATATCAGCAGCCTTAAGAGATGGAGCATCATTAACCCCGTCACCTGTCATACCTGCTACCAAGTCAATTTCTTGAGCAAGGTTAACCAAGCGCTTCTTATCAAGAGGAAGAGCACGGGATACTACTTTTAAATGAGGAAGCAATTCTTTTACTTCTTCATCAGATAAAGCTACCAACTCATCATGAGTCAAAACAACATCTTCTTCTGATTTGAAGATTCCTGCTTCTTTTGCAATAGCTACTGCTGTTTCCTTACGGTCTCCTGTAACCATTACAACTGTGACACCAGCTTCGTTCATAACACGAACTGTTTCTTTAATTCCTTGGCGAACGTTGTCACGAATACAAACGCCAGCAACTAAAGTTTTCACTCCGCCTACTTCTTTTACAATCGCAAGTACACGCATAGAGCGGTTTGCTTGTTCTACTGAGGCGTTATTAAACGCTTCTGCAACTTCGCTAGTGAAGTCACCAACACTTCCGTCTTTCTTGATGTACTTAGTTACACCAGACAAGATGATTTCAGGAGCACCTTTGATATAAGCTTCTCCTGTGCTCAAAGTTACAGACGAGAACTTAGTTGCAGAAGTAAATGCTTCTTTAGAAACGATAGCATCTCGGCTTTCAGGAACAAGGTTATAAGAGTTTAAGAATGTCATGAGAGCACGGTCAGTTTGGTTTGAGTCAATAGCAACACCATCTGAAATAACAGAATCGTTATTTAGACCTAAACCTGCTTTTAATTCATTTTTTAGGGTATTTGAAGCTTCTTCAAAAGGTAAACCTTCGGTATCACCCGTTGTGTAAGTTGTACCATCTCCTTGAAGAACATCAACAAGTTTTAGTACGCCTTCAGTAATAGTTCCTGTCTTATCAGAAAAGAGAATGTTAACATAACCAGCTGTTTCAGTAGATGCGGGTTTACGAACAAGGATATTTTCTGAAAGAAGACGACGAGAGTTCATACTTGCTACCATCGCCAGCATCATTGGGAGTCCTTCTGGAACAGCCATGATGATGATTGTAACAGCATACATAACTAATTGGATTACAAAGAAGAACCAGTTATCGGGCTTAGCAACTGTATGAATCAAACCAGAAACAAGAACAGCATTGATAACCAAATAACCAATTGCACCAGTGGACCCCTATAACACCAATTTGTCCTGCAAGGCGAGCAAGTTTTTCTTTTGATGGAGATTCTTTTCCGTCTTCTTGAATTGCAACGTTGATCGAGACCAAGCATGGTTTTGTCACCAATAGTAGTAACTTCCATTACTGCTTCTCCTTCAGTTACAAATGAACCCCGAAGAAGAATAAATTCGTTAAAGGTATCTTCTGAATTAGGTTTAGGATTGTTACCTAAAGCAATTTTCTTAGCGTCATCAGACTCACCATTCAAAGAAGCTTGGTTAACTTTTAGTTGTCCGTCTAGAATGATACCATCAGCTGGGATTTGATCCCCTGCACGAAGTTGAACAACATCACCAACAACAAGCTCATCAATATTTAACTCGTGCAAATGTCCATCACGATAGACTTTGACAACAATTTTAGAGGCTTGTTCTTGAAGAGAATTGAACTCTTTTCCATTCTTCCATTCAGAAAGTGCTGCAACACCTGTAGAAAGTGCAATGGCTGCAATCAAAGATACAACTTCAATCCAATCTGCATGTCCAAGACTAGGATTGAACATACAAGCAATGTTAATAACAGTCTTTAATGAAAGACCAAACAACAACACTTTGATCCAAGGATCATCGAATGCTCCGATTAAAATAGACCAAAAAGTTTCAGTCTCCTTTGAAGACAGAGCATTGTTGCTGTGCTCCTCAAAAGAACGCTGGACTTCTTCTTTTGTTAAACCAGTATATTTCAAAATTATAGACTCCTTTATAATATTATTTATAAAAAGATAGGCCAGCGTTTCACCAACTTATCCTATCAGCTTTTTCTATTTTTATTGATAAAGTGAAGCGATAGCGTTCAAATCACCTGTGTTTGCCCTCGCCAATAGCATGGAAGGCCCGAGTCACTACCAGAACGAACTAACTCGGCAAATACAATTGCTGTATCTGTTGAATAATCACCTTTCAAATTGAAACGTGCAGTTCTTGGTCGTTTGCTTTTATTAACCAAACGAACATAAGAGTTATCCACCATACCAAATGTTTGACGACGTTCGACTGCTTTTGTCAATAGTAACACAAGCAACAATCCGTTGAATAGATGAAGAAACTTCATTAAGTTTCAAGATGATTTGCTCATCATCGCCCTCACCTGCACCTGTACGGTTGTCTCCAGTAAGTGTGACACCTGGAGCAGTTTTGTTATTGTAAAAATAACATCTTGAAGCCCTGTGATTTTTCCTTCCGCATTAAGCAAGAATACAGAGATATCAAGGTCTACATCTGTACCAGCACGTGCCACATCCCAACCAGCGGCAAGGATAGCTTCTGTCAATCCAGGAGAAGCTTTAGCAAGGTCCAATACAGTATTTTTTTCTCAAGGTTGAGAGAAATACCTGCTGGGGCTGGAGCTACTTCAGTTGGTGTAGGGACAGTTGTATCTAAATTACCAAAATTAATTCCCATTAGATTTCCTGCTTTCTATTACAATTTGTTTCCAAGAGATTTAATGCTGTTGTTGCTGTAATCACCGACAGCTACAAAGCTCCATTCTCCGTTGACTTTCTGCAATTCGGCAGCTACTACTGCGGTATTACGTCCACCGTCTGAAGATAGGTTATAACGAACCAATTCACGTTGACCCTGACTTTCATCAACCAAACGAACATAAGCGTTTTTAACTCCGCTAAATGTTTTACCACTTGAGTAAATAACTACAGCAATTACAATGCGGTCAACATTAGGACGGATCTTATCGAAGTTGATCATGATGTTTTCATCATCACCATCTCCTTCACCTGTTAGATTATCTCCGTCAAGATAGATACCATCCCAGCGTTTGTCACCATAGAAAACAGTGTTTACTAATTTACGTCCTGAGAAGAGATATGCACACAAGTCAAGGTCAATATTACCACCGAAACTTGCCATATCCCAACCAGCGGCTGCACGGATGCGAGTAAGTAAAATTCCAGATTTTGTAAGATTTAGGAAGTCTCCTTTATTAAGGTTTAACAATCCACCTTTTGACAAGTCTAGAGTTACTTCGTTACCGCTACGCAAAGCTCCTGTAGGAACAGAAGAACTTTGTTCTGGTGTGCTTTGTGCAGGTTGAGTTGTTTGTTGTTCATCGTTTTACCAAATAAATTTCCAAAAATTGACATTTGTTTTTCTCCTTTTATGTTTTTCTAATCTAAATCGGTTGAAGAATTGATTCTAATTTAGTGAAGCTTTCTTCAGGTGAACTACCCCTCCCTACATTTCATTAAGAGGGAGGAGCTTCTTGGGTAGCGTGCGGACTTAGAATTTGAAGACTAAACCCCAGAGGTTACACGAATGGACTAAGCTATCCCCGTAGTTCCTACGGTTCTGTATTTATTAGGCTAGACGTAATCCTTCTTTGAGGATATTAACACTAGCGTTGATATCACGGTCATGGTGCGTGTTGCATTTCTCACAAGTCCACTCTCGAACAGAGAGGGACTTTTTCCCTGAGCTAAAGCCACAGTTAGAACAAAGTTGAGAAGATGGGAACCAACGACTGATTTGAGCAATCTTCTTTCCGTACCAATCCGCCTTGTAGCTTAATTGACGGACAAACTCATACCAGGAGACATCTCCAATAGCTCTAGCCAAGTGGTGATTTTTCATGAGGTTCTTACTTGCTAAATCTTCTAAACAGATCACATCGTGGTTCTTGATGAGTTCTGTGCTTAGCTTATTTAGAAAGTCTCTCCTTTGGTTAGAGATCCTCTCATGAATCCGTGCCACTTTCACCTTTTGTTTCTGATAATTAGAACAATCAGAGAGCTTTCTTCCTTTCTTTTTAGCCAGAAGCACTCTTCGAGACAAAAACCCTTTGTTCTCTTATTAACTTCTTAGATAGAGAAGTCAAGTATCTGGGATTTCCCACCTTTTCTCCAGTTGAGAGAATGGCAAAGTTTTCTAATCCTAAATCAATTCCAAGATTAGAATTAGTCTTAGGTAAAGGAAGAATTTCTTCTTCGCAGAGAATAGAGATGAAATACTTTCCCGTCGCATTCTTGGAAATAGTCGCACTTTTGATCAACCCTTTTGGTTGACGATGAGCTTTTACTTTTACCCAACCAATTTTAGGAAGTCTAACTTTTCCATTTAAGAGAGTAATCAATCCTTTTTGACTGTTCGTCTTATAAGACTGAGCAGTCTTCTTAGATTTGAATCGTGGGAAACCAAAACCTGACTGGAAGAAAGATTTATAAGCCTTGTTTAAGTTCAGTTGGACATTGGCTAGAGCCAGACTGTCTACTTCTTTTAACCAAGGAAACTCGTCTTTGTATTGGGCAGGAGTATTCTTCAAAGTTTCGCCCGTCTTCTCATAATGGGCTATCTTATCCGCAAGCATCTGATTCCAGATAAAGCGAGAACAACCGAAGGTTTTCTCAAATAAAATTCTCTGTTCAAGGTTTGGGTAAAGGCGAAACTTATAAGCCTTCTGTTTTTTCATTCTCTAATTCTAACCCTTTTTCTTTCTAGCCGCTTGTATCCCAACCACCTAAGAGGTGGGAGATTTACGCGAATTTTTTGTTAACCAAAATGATATGGTCCACGTTGATAATAAGTTCTTCATCTTTTACGCCAAAAAGGTCGCTTTCTGAAACCGAAACAAAAAGTTTTTTTCCATTCACGATTGTTATTCCTCCATGATTACATATACTGTGCTAAGACAGAATTGAGGTCTCCAACAGATCCTTTACCTACTGCTTCGAATTGCCAACCGTTAGGGGTGCGATTCAAAGAACAAAATTCAATACAAGTATCTGTAGAGTAATCATTACTTAATTCATAACGGCAAAGCTCTTCATTAGTTTCTTCATTAACCAATCGAGCAAAGGCATTTTTAACCATACCAAACAATTGAGATTTACCTTGTGCATCATAAATGGTTACAACAAAGATAATTTTTTTCAATTTCAGGAGCCACATTATCAAGATCTACTACAATTTGTTCATCATCACCTTCACCAACGCCAGTTCTGTTATCTCCAGTCGAGCGAACACCTTGTACTGACGGGTTGTTGTAGAAGACAACGTGTTGAGTAACGTTTTCTCCAGAAATTCGTGCATTCTTAGGAACAAGGATTGCGGATAAATCAAGGTCTGCTGTAGGTCCGTTGTTCGCTACGTCCCAGCCACAGCCAAGAATAACACGTTTGAGTGAAGGTGCAACTTTAACAAGGTCAAGCACACCACCTTTAGTTAAATTAAGCACACCGTTTGATTGAGGTTGAGGCGTTCCGCCTAAATTACCAAAAATCCATTTTTATCCTCCTTTATGATACTTTCTTTTAGTTTTATCTTGTTTTTACAGAAGTATCTTTTTCTTTATTGATCTTCTGCATAACTTGTTGACGCTTGATACTATCAGCCACTTCACCAACAGCTGGCTTAATGCGTTCATCAAACACTTTTTGTCCTCCTTGAACATTGATTTTTCCAAGTTCTTTACTTGCACCAAGGAAGTTTTTGGCATTTTCTTTTAATTCAGACATAACTTACTTCCTTTCTAGTTAGTTGGATTAGGGGCTTGAAGAACATTCAAAGAACCTGATTGAATGTCTGATTTCAAACGTTCAAGGTCTTTAGTATTTTCTTTATTTTGTTCTTCCTGCTCTCGCATAACGCGTTGTGTATTTTCAGTACCATTTTTAATGGTAGAGTATACTTTACGCAAGGTTTCCATATCAAATGTACCTTTAGTAACGTTTTTGAGCGACAACTGTACCTTGAGCGGTGCATAAGTCGCATTTTGTTCAAGTTGTTTGTTGATAGTGCCTTTGAATTGCTCCATTGAGTTAGCAGTAATTGCTTGGCGTTTCAACATAATAGCTTGAGCTAAATTTTGTTTAAAAAAATCGGAAGACCGATAATAAACGCAGTGTTGATTTCACGGATCAAGTTGACGTTAGTTAATTGCATATTCTGCAACATAGGAACTGTCATACGTGCAACAATTTCTGCCTGTAACAAATCGTATTGCCGTTGCCGAAGCATTTGTGACATCATATCAAGCTGTTGCAACTGAGCATTTTTATTATCTTCAGAAATATCTGTGCGATTCGCTACTTGTTCACGATAATTAGCGATTTCTTCAAGACCAATTTCAGCAGCAACTACGTAACGTTCAAGTTGTTCAAAGTAATTGTGGTTAGCTTGGCACATTTCAGTCAACGTCACATTGTCCTGCTTAGTTTGGTTCTCGTATGTACGTAACAACTGAGCGATCTTATCAACTTCCTTGCTCATGTTGTCATATTTAGCAACAAGAGCTTCGAACTCATCAGCAATCTTCTGTTTCAATTTTTGAAGGAAACTTTGTTTAGCTGGTTCATCTTGAATTTTTTCGATTTCACGAATATCAAATTTATCCATGATTTTTGAAAGTTGAGTGATCATTTGAGCTGCATCTTTGTTTGTTGGTACTTTTGCAATGTTCAAGATCTTATCGGAAATTTTTGAAATTTCTTCAGCAGACTTTTGACCAAAAGTTGCAATTGTATTCACATCTTGGATGTTGATCTCATTTGTAAGAGCTTTAACTTCAGGAAGAAGTTTTAATTTTTCCTTGTACTCTTCAGGGTTAGCAATAATTTCGTTAGCTTTCTCAATTTCCTGAGAGCTAATCTCTTGAGGTTTAATTTCAGTTTGGACCATGTAGTCCTCCTTTCTTTACTTACGAACCAAATAACTTAGATAAGAAGCCTCCTTTGCGTGAGGCAAAGTTGTGAACAGAACTATAAGTTCTATCATACTTGATTGTTTCAAGTCTCTGACAGTTAAATCTCCCCCTTTCAATATGACTAGATAAATCAGACATTCCCGCTGGCGAAAATACTGCAATATCGAATCCGATTTTATGAAGAAGACCTAAAATGTAAGGTACTTGAGGATCAAGCGATTCTTCATTATCTAAAAAAATAACTACCTTTGGAATAGCAAAAGGAAAATCAAAGGAATCGATTAATCGAATCAATTCTTTGTTCAATTGCAGACAAGCTCCAACAAATTGTAACACATCAACCTTCGTAGTTAAGCGTTGTGAAAACAATGTTTGATCCAGAAGAGTTTCATTAATTTTCTTTAAAAATAAAAATCCTCTGTATCGTCATTGAAAGGAGCATACTTGTAAAAAGGGAGTTCTTTTAGTTTTTCTGTATTAAAAGTTCCATCATTTAACTCACAAAAAGTAATCTGAAGAACTTCGTCATTAGAAATACTAATATCCAAAAAAATCACTAATTTTTCCCAGAGAGAAGAATACATTTTTAGCACTCAGTCAATTTATTAACAAGTTCTTTGTATTTTTGTGTATCCGTATACTCTCCTCTAACTCATAAAAAGAAATTAGGAATACTGACAACTTTTTCCTTCTGTAGAGAACCCTTGACGCACACGCGCCTCTTCATTCCAATTGTTTTTCAAGGTCAATAAGTGTTGAATTGAAGAATAAGTTCTTCGTTGTTCCTTTTTTGAACTGCCATGGTCTAAATAAACCAGAGTCCGTAAACAACTCCTGTTCCATCTCTTGCTCAAAGCCTAAAGTTATAGAATCGAATTGTTGATAAGCGGTACCAGCATTAGCACGCGCTTTTAAGCTTTCAACTTGAAGGAGCTGGCTGTTTGCGTGTTTTTCTATTCCTGTGAAGGCTAGATATTCAGGCTCTTTTAAAGGATTAATGTAAACAACATCCCAGCCCATTTTAGCTAATAAAAGCAACAAATATACATCATGCTTCTCAATCTGACCGTAATAGATGCATTTATTTGTAGAAGAGTAGCTATCAGCAATCTCTAAAGGACGAATATGCTTATAAACATGAAGAAGTAACTTTGTGATAAAGTTATTTCTGACAGAATCATTAACAAATCCTTCCTTTTCAATTGCCAAAAGAATAACATCCTGTAATGCTCTAATAAACAGTTGATTATAATCACCAGGAAACATTAACAAATCTTCATTTTTGAGATGATAGATATCCATTTTTTTCCCTAACTCAGATTTGATCATGTTCATAAAAATCAAAATCAACTTCAAATGGGATAGAGTTGTCAAAAAACAATTGTATGTTTTTCATCTTGCTTAGCTTTGTCAACTAAAGTCGCAAGGACATTGTTATAATCGTTTTGGTCTTCTACTCCGATGTAAGCAATAAAAACGACTAAATTCCTCACTGATTCCTTGTCTTTCAAAAATTTGGTTTCAAAGTTGATTTACAAGAATCTTTAATGGTGGGCTATTAGACATCTCAAAAACTCCTCTTTATTTGTAATGTAATATTATCGTATCACAAAAGATTTAAAAAGTCAATCAATCAACTGCGAAAAAAAGAACCGTTTAGGTTCTTTTGTTTTATCTAACTTATTTTACGTTTTTTTACTTTATCCTCCACACCAATGACTTCTTTGAAAAGTTGCGCGACTTTTTCAGTTGTAAGTAAGTTTTCGTTATATTCAATTACTTTAACTGCTACAATTCTGCTGTTAATATTAATATGCGCTTTCAAATCTACTTCAGTCACTTTGGTTTCAATTATAAACTGATAACTATCATATCCTGATAATTTTTGATGTCTTGATTGGTTCTAAGGTGACGATTGGTCCGCTATCACTCTTAATCTGTCCTACAAATTCTTCGAGTAGCCCCACTTTTAATAAATTAATGACATAAGGCTTTTCTGCAAGTTCTTTGATTTTGCTCGCAAGAAGTGTTTCTTGAGATTCTTTTTCTTTTCTTTTGTTTGTATTGTTCTAATAATGTTGCCATAATAATATTCCTTTCTATTTTACAGCGATATTAATTTCTTTAGATTCTGTTTGATTTGCATCGAACCATTCTTCACGCTCAAGAACGTTATCAACAACTTCGAAAAACAGTACGTTCATCCACCTGTTCGTACAAAGCTTTTTGACAAGTTAGCTATAACAATAATTTGTTCAAACGTAATGGTTGATAATGTAAAATCTTGAGGCAATTCTTCAAGATTTTCTCTAATGCTATCTTCTCGGACACCGTGGTCATAAGCTGTGAATTTGGCATCAATTAGGGTATTCAGGCTAAGGTTGGCTTGAAACTTCCTTAATATCCTTTTTACATCTTGATATAATAGTTCTGCTAAAAAAGCTAACATTTTTCAAGCACAAGAAGATCGTCACTACTAAGTGTCTTTTTGGTGAAGCCAGCAAATTGAGCTGCTGTAAAAATATAAGTCATTTTTATTCTATCCTTTTCTAATTTTGTTCATTGTTTTTTGCAAATTTATCTCGCCCAAAAAGGCTAAGAAAATAGTCTATTTTTTCTTCACTATAACACTCGTAATTTAGACGAATGCAATGGTGATTTGCAAGTGTCTCAAGAGTTGTTTTTTGTTTTTCAGTTAATTGTGAGAACCCCATTTGCCCATGTTCCCAACAAGAAACTGCGCCTGTATAGTAGAAAGCTTCTTCAATAAACCATGTTACAGAAAAAGTAAATTTTTCCACCATTCAAGTGATTCACCAAACTTTCTAGCACTATAGTGTGGCTAGGTTTTGCTTCGAGGATCTTGCCGTCTGGAAGAACAATAAACTCTGAATAATAAGGGTCTTTTATAGACAGATATTCTTCGACAGATAAAACTGGAATTTTGTAGTCACAATCTTCGTAACCACCCCCTGTTATATCTAATTCTGTCATTGTTGATAATTGGCTTTTTATCTAGCATCTTCTTTTTATCCTTTTTTAATTCACCTTTATCCAACTTTGTTTTTCTTTTTAGAATAGGTGATTTTAGTTACAATTCCATCTTTTGAAAAAACAATAAGTTTATGTGTGAAGACTGCGTTTTTCGTCGTGTTCATAGAATGCAACTGAAAAATTCCATTGATTGTTTTGCAACTACTTTAGGCAATGCAAAAACAAGCGGAAAAATCTTCAATCTTTTTGCCAACAGAAATCTTGGTCCAGCCGTTTTTGATAAAATCAAACAGAACATCAACCATCTGAGGTTCAGTAATATGTTCGCACATCGCAGACAACATATAAGATACCCCTTCGTCTTCAGTTTCAAGTTCTTGCACTTCTGATGCAAGTCTATCCATCTCTTCAAGGTAAGAATTAGAGGTTTCGATTGCGTCTGCAAAAAGCTCTTCTAGTTCATTTAGTTCCTCATATTTTTCGTTCATTTTTAATCCTACTTTCTAATTTTTTTAATTGATTCCTTACAAAAGTAAACTAGTCACTTCTTCAAATTTTGAAAGATCTCGCTCAAAACTATCTAAATATTTTTTTCACGCCTGACAACTCCCCAGAACCTAAAAAAACAAAAAGAGTTTTTAACAGCGTGTTCAAACTTGATGGTTCTATTCCGATAGTTTATTTCAACATTTACTCCAGTTTCAATATTCGAGTAAACGCAACCCGTCATTTTTCCTGGAATTGAACTGCCAAAAACAGTAACTTCTAGAATAATCAAAACTCTCCAATTTCTTTTCAAGCTCTTGCATATCTTCAAAAATTTTTTTCTTTAGTTCTTCCGAGTATTCCATTTCTTTAATTCCTTTTCTTATTTATGATACAAGTATATCATAAATAAAAAGATTTTGTCAACCTATTTCTGTTTTTCACACTAGCTATAAAAGCTAGTTCTTGTTTTTATTTAAATTCGTCCATAGGGGCATAGAAACATTTGTAATTTGTTTCTGCATTATGAAATCTGAAGTGAGGAGTTTTGTCTTTGTAGGCAAACTCAATAGCAAAACCTTCAACAACTTCACCATTCTCATTGAAGGCTTCACTATTCACTGAAAAACTATCGTCTGCCGTCATTACGATATCAGTCAATGCTACAGCTCACATAAGATAGCATCTTTATATGGCGAATCACTTGGAATGATATCATAAAGTCCAGGTGCATCGTCTGGTAAGTTCTCTTTTTCTACTTTTTCTTTTGCCAAGAATAACATCTACGACATGATAAGGACTGAAATTTTCGTCAACAACAAAATATTTTTGGGTCTTTATAATTAATAGCCGAGATCTCTTTCCATAATTTTTCCTTTTCTTTATAAATGTCAATGTTTTTCTTTTCTTTTCAAGTTTTCAACTACCGATAAGAAAAAGTCCCTCATCTCGTTTTACCATATCCGACAACACCGCAGTAATGAGATTAAACACTACTTCTTTCTCGTATGACATTGCTGGAATCTTTTCTCCATCTTCAAGGTCTATTTCTTCACTTTCAAGGTCTCTTTCGTCCCAAGAGCACGCAAGACAACCTTCACCATCAACTGCTGTAATCACAGCCATATCGAATTTATTTTTCTGTCATCGAAAAATACCTCATTTCATTTTTCTTTTTATTATATCACGAATAAAAATAAAATGTGAACATTCTCTTTTTTTATAAAAAAACTAGCCAAAAAGGCTAGCTCCTACTCGATCTCAACCTTCCCACTCATTAGAGTTGATTGAAACAACACTCCAAAAATGGGTAAACAGGACTATACCCCCAGGCTTCATAATCTAAACAGTAATAAAGACTCAAAGCCTCCAAAAACAAGTTCCCCAATTAACACGCTAGGCAAGACGATCACAGGTTCTTTTTAGACTGCGATAAAGTTCAATAAATTCTTGCGCATAACGTTGTTGCTCAGCTAGCTCTGAAGGAAATGAACTGCGATGTACTTCCACTCCTTCTAATTTAGTAGCATCTTCTTTAGATTTAGAATATAGAGAAAACCCGCAATAATTATCAATACAATAAGAGATCAAATTAACGATATCTAGTCTCGTCAAAGTGAACTTTGTTTCTAAATGAACGCATTCAAGTTCAGAATGAGCCCATAAGAAACTTTTTCCGATGCTTAACTTTTCTTCTTGCTCAAATACTGGTCGCATATTTTTTTCCTTTCTAAAAAAACATTTTACCTATTTGCAAATAGATTTCAATCATGCTTTGAACAGCCAACTTATCATATTCCCTAAGAGGTTCACCATTAAAACATTCTGCATCTTCAATCATCTCTCGAAGGTCTAACGAAGAACGTTTGTTTTCTAACTTACTAATTTCAGCACTTGCAAGATCCACCATCAACAATTCTGACAAGCCAACATTGAAAATAGTTGCTATCTTGGCCAAAACGCTTGCTTTTAGGAGTGTATTTACCCTTTTCCCACTCGCTTATCGAAGCAGAACTTTTTACGCCCCTAACTTCTTCGCCAAATCTACTTGGTCTAAACCCTCCCTTTTGCCTGAGAAATTTTTAAGTTGGAGGAAAAATAATTGTTTTCTTTTTCATAGTGTAAAAAACCTTTTTCTTTTTGTCAGGCACAATCATTTATAACTTGTGATAGGCCTTTCTTATTTATTTCGTTGCTCAAAGATTGAATTTTAGTAATCTTTCTGAGTGTCATGGACAAGATACTCTTCTTCCCACGCTTGATCAAAGAACGTTCCATAGACGAAAGCCCAGCAAACTCTTTTTAACAACTGAGTCTTAATCAATGGATTAAAAATAACTTCCTCAACTTCAGCTAAATTAATCTTTTTACAAAAATTACAGGCTCCCAAGTCTAAATCTTCCATAACCCTTAGATTATAATCGTTTTGCTGGCGACAACAAGTAAGCTTTCCTTTGTTGGAACTTAACCACTCTTGAATCTTAACCAAAGTGTTGATGGATAAAGAAAGAAACTTTTTCTTTTGTTAGCCCTGAACTTTCAATAAAGTAGTTCGTGAAATTCCGACTTCTTTTTCAAGCTCATAGCCACTTATTGACTCATCCAGCAACAAAACGTAAATATTGAATAAATTGATTTCAACATTCTTTGTCACGGCCCTGCTCCTTTCGTAGTTCCTCTCTAATCTTCATCAGCATTTTCCCAGCCGATTACCATTAGAAAGCCAATTACTCTCAGAAAGCATTTGTGACTTACCATAATCACACATGATTGAGAGGTCCGCTGGTTCAAAATCTTTTGATTTTTACATAGACTAATTCTAAATTTCCTGTATCCAACAACATCTTTGTGAAATAACCATCTTTAGATTGCAAAACGTCATTAGGGACTTCTTTTTCTTTTGCCAAAATAAAAATTTTTCAGTAAAAGTTCTAAATTACTATAAAAAGTGGTTTCGTTCCATTCCTCAAGCTTCTCAGGCTTGCTTAACTCATTGATCTTATTGTTAATTTCGTAAAGATTCTTTTCTTTATCAACGGTATCCAAAGCTAATATTGAGGGTGCAAGCTCATTTGCTAAGCAAACCGCTTTTACACAAAGCATTTTTTTGCATAAATGTAGGACGTCTATATCCCAATTGAGCCCTGAAAAGGGCTACCGTGGAAATAAAACTTATTTCCAACCACCATTCCGTAATTCTGCCAGACCATATTATCACCTTTTTCTAGTCTTTATCGAATCGCATCCATTTTAATGCAAAATAAAGTGCAACAAAGTAAAAAAGCAACCATAAAAAGCTACAGCGTAATAGACAAGTTCGTGAGGTAACAAAGTTAAAATTGCACCTGTAATACTCATATCAACCAAGAATGCTAAGATTGCTTTGCAACAACTACTTCTTTTTTTATTAGACATTTCCATATTTTATTATTCCTTTTTGCTTTTTATTTTATGATATAATCATATCATAAAAAGAGCTTTTCGTCAAGTAAAAATATGCAAAAAATTACTTTTTATAAAATGATATTGACAAAAATAACTTATATTTGGTATAATGGTAACATAAAAACAAAAATAAAACATTTTTAGAAAGTGTAGCTAATATGGAACAAAACTTATTCGAAAATGAAATAAGAGAAAAATGCAAAGAGCTGTTGCTAAAAGGAGATTTGCAGCGAGTAATTGCTGTAAAGAGTTTTTTTAGGAAAAACAGACTATGAGTTTGGTTTGCTTTTTAAAAACCACTATTCGTAGAAGACAAAAAGAAGAACCAGAACCAATTGTAAAGACTCCTTCTAAGTTATATACTACTATCGAAGATACATACAATGAACTAAAAAGAGAAAAAGAAAAAAATTCCGTCGTAAAAAGGAACGGTTCTTTTAAAAAGTGGTTATTACGAGATCGTTAATAACGGAGAACAAATACACGAAGGTTCGGTAGGAGAATATAAAGCCTTGAACTTTGAACACGGGGACATTGTTTCTTTTATCAAACCGGCTAACTTCCTAGAAGATATAACCATTGAAGGAACAGACACTACTGCTCCAAAACTCAACCTAATGAAACACGCAATCGTTGAAAGAGATAGCAATACAGGAACCCTTTGCATCCAAAAGGATTTTAATGGTGTTACCTTACAAGAACACGGTGGAGCTTATCCAACCTTATTCCTTCGTAGCCTTGCTCACAAGAAGCGAATTAACGAAGGTGATATTGTTGACTTGCTCATACAAGAAGATGGGTATCCTTACATCAATTGGGTGTATAGGGATGTTGATGAAGAAAAAACTCAAGAAAAACAAAGTGTTTTACCCTATAAGAAACAATGGGCTGAGAAGAAAGACCCAGAACAGCTGGACTTTAGCTTAAAAGGGAAGATTGTAACAATTGTTGGACTTCCTATGACACTTCTACCCCGAATTAAAGATGCTATTTTAAACAATAAACAAGCGAAAGATTTTGCGAGTTATAGAAACAGGGTGTTAAAATCGCGGGATTTGAATATAAACTACCAAAAAGCAATCTCAGATAGTGATGTTATTGTTATCGTTAAGACTGGCATAAGTCATGGAATGTCTGAATTAATTGTTTCAGAAGCGAAAAAACGAGGGATTCCTTTTGCATACGCAAACAAACCAAGTTCATTGCGCGTGGAAATGGCTTTGTATAGAGCAATCAACAACTTAGCAGTAGATGAAATTTCTAGCGGAAACATCGAATATCCTCAAAAATAAAAAAATAATATTGACAATATTACTTATAAATGATATAATACATATTATAAAAATAAGACAGTTCCACTTCTGAATGAAGTGGGATGTGGAAAGTTACTCAAGTGGTGAAGAGGACGGTTTGCTAAATCGTTAGGTGGTTAAACACGCGAGGGTTCGAACCCCTCACTTTCCGTACTGCGTTATTACTCCTGTTAGTGATTATCGCAAATAATTTAGGTCGCATAGCTCAGCTGGATAGAGCATTCGCCTTCTAAGCGAACGGTCACAGGTTCGAATCCTGTTGCGATCATCCCCTTCAAATGAAAGTTTGGAGGTTTTTCAATCAAAAGAGGTGATTTTAGACTCGTTAGCTCAGTTGGTAGAGCAATTGACTTTTAATCAATGGGTCACTGGTTCGAGTCCAGTACGGGTCATTGTTAGCAGGGTTGGCAATTCTTTATCCCCTGCTAGCATTTCTACTCCTGCTTATTTTGCAGAGTTTTATAAAAATAAGGGGTCGTTCTGGATTCGACAGGCATTCAAGGCTAAGAACTTCACTCCGAGTGACGACGTTATCGTCAAAACTAAAATAACTGCAAACACAGTTCAAAACGTTGAGATGGCAGCCTAAGCCTCGGCTTAGATGTCTAATCAACACAAGTAAAATTACCATAACGGTGAGCGACTATCTGTAAGTGACGGTACAGTAGTAGCTATAAACAACGTCACTCGCTAGTTGGAACATCTCAATCCTCTAGTTAAATTAGAGATATAGCTTTAGGGGTTTGTACATTTACCTAAAGTCGAATATTTAAATGTAGCAGAGTGCAATAGAGTTCACTGGTGAGGGTGTTTTGGACGTGGGTTCGATGCCCACCGGCTCCATTAAGTTCACCAAGTATAGTAAGGTAAATTTATTTTTAACAAATATAGGAGGTTGCATGCAGAAACGTAAATATACTGTGATTACACAGTTGCACGAGAAAAATAATTCAGATTTAATTGAATATAGAAAAAAATCTCGTCATACTTACGCTAAAGCAGTGCGTAAAACTTTCCATGCCATTAAAGGCTCTAAGATTTTCAATAAATCTAATTTGAATACTTATCTACAAAAACTCTTATGGCATCACTAAGCGGACAGCAAATTCTATTATTTCTGACGCACAAGGGCGATTTAATGCCCTCAAGGAATTGAAGGAGTATGAAAGAAAAACAATTAGAGCGTAAAATTGCGCACCTTGAAAAACACAATTGTTCCAAAGTTAGTTGAGCGACGAAATTATAACTCAACTATGCTTAGAGCTGGTGGTTTAATTTCATTGGTTAAACAAAGAAATTTACGATTGAAAATTGTTGCCAAAAAAGCGAAGTTGAACCAGCTAAAACAAAAACTTAATAATTTGAGTTACCAATTAGACTCAAAAATTAAAACTTTGTTTTGGTACAAAAACGATTGTTGAAACAAGACTACAAACACTTCATTGAGCAACGAGATGGTCAAATGACATTTGTTGGGGCAAAAGAAGAAACATCTTGTAATCAAAAATCTACAATTGCCTACAATCAAAAGAATAATCAATTCCTGATTCGATTACGTAAAGATTTTGGTGGATACAAATCAGTTAATAGTAAAGATAAGTATGTTTATGGTAAAGTCTATTTCAATCATCACAAAAAAACATCTTATTTCTATTTTTGAGGTCTAAGACAAGTCCGTTGTCTTACAAAAATCATCAAGAGAAATAACCGATATTATCTCTATTGTACCTTTGAAATTCAAATAGATAAAAGCGATTTTATTACTCGCTCTGACTATGGAGCGATTGGCTTGGATTTCAATAAAGGATTTGTCACTTTATCTGAAACCAACAAGTATGGTCATTTAGTGCGAACGCTTTTTCTACCTTATCGTTTTAAATCTGGAAACAAAACAAAAACTGATTTACAAGACATTGCACACTATGTAATGAGGTTAGCGAGCCAAACAGGTAAGGATGTTTGTATTGAAAATCTCAATTTTAAGACAAAAAAGTCTAAGACTGAAACTAAACAAGGTAAGAAATATAATGAGATGATTCATTCTCTAGCCTACCATCAATTTAGTGACATGATTGAATGTGTTACTTATCGAAATAAAGTGAATCTCATAAAAGTCAACCCAGCTTGGACATCTTGGTTGGCAAAACGACTTTATTGTCCAACTATGAAGCTGAACAACCATGTCGGAGCTTCCTATGTTATCGCAAGACGTGGACAAGGGTATAAAGACACCTTAAAATAAGTTCTTTAAGATACAACCTTATATAGATGTAGCGACGCAAGACAGTTGTGCATTTCCCTGTAAGGTAGTGTTTCAACAGAAGTGTAAACGACAAGTCTTATTGCGTGGCTATGAGTCGAAATAAGATGAGTTTATATGGAATAGGTTAACCGTAAGACTTTGAATTGAGAAATTCTAAAATTGATCTAGATTTCGAATTTCCGAAATTTCGTAATTTCTAGTTACGGTCATTTGGAGAGTGACATGAAAGAACTCCCATCACCAAATCTATGCGCAAGATACGGTAAAGGCGTGGCTCCCCTTGGATAAACAAGCTATTATATTCGGGAAGTAGCTTAGCTTGGTAGAGCACTTGGTTTGGGACCAAGGGGTCGTAGGTTCGAATCCTGTCTTCCCGATTGTAATCGTATAGTCGAACGGGCTATTGGTAGGCGGAAATTTCTATCCCCAAAGCGAGGGGTACACGTTGGTGCGAGAAGATAACCAACCACAACATAGGTGTCAAATCCTTGAGTGTCGCTGGTGCAAATCCAGCCAGGTCCAAAGAAGACGGAAGCGTGATTAGTCAAACCTAACCAGTTATAAAAATAAACTGTTCATCATCAACTGATTAGGTTTATTAGGAGAATTACTCAAGAGGCTGAAGAGGACGGTTTGCTAAATCGTTAGGCGGTAAAACGTGCGTGGGTTCGAATCCCTCATTCTCCGTTTATTATTCCACCATAGCTCAGTTGGTAGAGCGCATGACTGTTAATCATGATGTCGTAGGTTCGAGACCTGCTGGTGGAGTTTGCTTTGTGCCACAACGGCGTGCAATGCTTGAAAGAGGATTGTTAAAGTTCTTAGAGCAAGTTTCTTGCTCTTCGTATTTATCGGGAAGTAGCTCAGCTTGGTAGAGCACTTGGTTTGGGACCAAGGGGCCGTAGGTTCGAATCCTGTCTTCCCGATTGATAGTAAAATCTATCAATCCAACCTACAATATACAAATATCAATCGCAAACAACCACCCGTAAAACGGTGAGGAAGAGAAAGCAAAAGCGATGGTCTTAGTAGCGCTTAAACCGCGAACGAGAAAAAGAAGTTTAGTAGCATATTAGCGAAAAACCTCAAAATCTTCGTACAAAGTGAACAGACTTGTGCCCAAACCAGCAAGACTTGCGTGTTGGGGTTGCAGGATTTTTCCTGAGTACGGTGCAGCAACTTGTTGCATCGGAATCTGGGGGGACCATCCCCCAAGGCTAAATATAGTTTGTGGTTGATAGGTAACGTTTCTCATAGTGCCCTTCAAGGTTCTTATAGAACGTTCAGCATACAGCTTGTAAAAGGGCTGTATGTTATAAATTTAGTTGGGAAGTGTTTCTCTTAGTCAATGGATAAGAGAATTTACAAAAGGTTCGACTCCTTTCTTCCTAGTTTGGGGGCTTGACCCCTCACTCATAGATTTTCTAATTTGCTATGAGTGGTAAAGCATCCATTAGTTTTTAGTTAAGCTTTTTGGTAAAGATTGTTTATAATTCCACTTTGCTTTGTCTGATAGAGAGAGGTCTGCTAGTGGGTGCTTATTATTTTTCCACCATAGCTCAGTTGGTAGAGCGCATGACTGTTAATCATGATGTCACAGGTTCGAGCCCTGTTGGTGGAGTGAAAAAATAATTTTATTATTTCATCAGATATTTTTATTCATTTTGTTTGCGTCTGATGTTTTTATTTTTAATTTTATTTATAGACAAACAAAAAAAGGCACTAAATAACTTAGTGTCTTTTTTTAGATTGTTTACTAACTACGAAACGTAATTTTGGATCAAACTTGGGTTTTTAACCAGCTCCCAAAACCCCATGGTATTCCTTATGAAGCCTGAAGTTTTTATTGAGTTCAAAAAGCAACTTCACGATCAACGATTAATAAGTGAATTTCTGGGAAAAATGATGTTGCTTTCGTCTGTCACTTCTTCATTTTCACGGATGATCATTTCTTTTTAATTTTGGACTTAAGAGATTTTCTTCAAGCCTTTCTTTCAATTCAAACATATCATCAATTGTCCCCCACTGCTTCTACTGATGCAGTTTCTAAATGGTCAATCGATTGGATCAACAATGCTAATTGCATAATACTATTTTTCCTTTTACTTTATTCTTCTACTTTTTATTTAGTTTTCCATCTTTTCTGAAAAACTGTTGTTTCCAAAAACATCTCTTTTCAAAAAGGTGTTCCGTTTCGAGCCTTCAGTAGCAATAGCTTTTTTTATATGCCTTGCCTTCTCCTAATAGGATTAACTTTTCTTTGCTCTTGTAATAGCTGTATAAATTAAGTTACGTTGCAACATTTTTATAAGCTTGAAACGTTACAGGAATGATTGCTATTGGAAATTCACTACCTTGAGACTTATGAATGGAAATGGCATAAGATAAGGTGATATTTTTCCCAATTACTTCTTTCGTACTTAATTTCTTTACCTGAAAAGTTCATCCAGATCTCATCTTGACCACTTTCTGAATCTTTTGCTGGGATCAAGTCGGTGATGGTTCCAACATCGCCATTTGACACTCCATTTGCCAAGTCATTTACCAGGTGTAAGACTCGATCTCTCTCGCGATAAATAGCACCAGCATATTCAAACTGTAGCTCTTCACCTTTACGAGGATTTAAATGCTCTTGCATGATGCTATTTAAGTTGTGAATGCCAGCTTCACCTTTGTACATAGGACAAAAGAATCTGAATATCATTTGCAGAAATACCTTTATTTAGTGCTGCGTTAACAATTTTAGGAACCATCAATGCAATATCACTTCCTCCAGCTTCAAAATAAGAATAATCATCTTTTTTCATACGCCAATCAGCTGGTAACTTGCCGTCCTTAATATAGTTAGCTAGTTTGACAATAGTTGATTCACTACCTTGTCTAAACACTGTTTGAAGTTTGATTTTAGGGATTTCATTCAATTGAAGTAGATCACCTAATACCTGCCCAGGACCTACGGATGCCAACTGGTCTTGGTCTCCTACCAAGATAACTTGAGTGCGACTATCAACGCTTTCAAACAGTTTTTTTGCTAACCAAGTATCAACCATCGAAAACTCATCAATAACTAAGAGGTCTGCTTCTAATGGTTCATCAAGGTCATCATCTAACTCATCTTCGTCTGAAGAGAATAAACCTAAAAAGCGCGTGAATAGTTGTTGCTGGTAAATCTGTAGATTCTTTTCATTCTACGTGCGCCTTTTTCCTGTCGGAGCGAAAGAGAGATGATTTCTTTATCCGAATAAAGATTGAACTTGCGAACCTTAGCATACGTTTTAAGGATACCTTTAATAACAGTTGTTTTTCCTGTACCAGGGCCACCCGTTAATATAAAGAATTTGCTTGTAATAGCTTCTTTAATTGCTTGTCGTTGGATTGCATCGTAAGGGAATCCATTCTCTTTTTCTACTTCATCAATATAAAAGTCAATATCTGCACTTTCATCAATGAAGCCCTCTCCGTCCATAATGCGATGGATATTTTTGCAATACTTTTCTTCACTGTAATAAAGAACGTTAGAAAATACTTTATCATCTGCTATCTGCAATTCATTGTCTGACCATAATTCTTCTAATCGAACCATGATTTGCCCTTCATGAATCTTTTTTGACTCTTTTGGACGGGCTTCTTTCAGCAAAGCACAAGTCTTTTCAACAAGCAATTTCTTGAGAACGTAGGTATCCCCTGTTACTTGACTATGTTCATTTAAAACGTGTAATAAAGCTGCTTTATACCGTTCTGGCGAATCCGCAGTAATTCCTAATTTCTCAGCAAGCTCATCTGCACTCTTAAAGCCAAAACCTTTAATAGTTCGGGCTAAAAGGTATGGGTTATTTTCCACGACATCTATTGTCATATCCTCAAATTCTTTAATGATTTTACTAGAGGTACTAAGAGGAATTCCATATTCCGCCAGTTTAGCTATAGATATCTGATTTTTAAAATCGTCTTTCAATCTTAAGACAAAGGCATTTTTATCAGAAGTTTTTTTAAACCTGATACTTTATCCAATTTACTTGGATCTTCAATGATCTTTTTAACAGTATCTTCTTCTCCATATAGCTCAACAATTTTTAAGAGCTTTCTTCTTTCCGATCCCTTTTAAATTGTTTACTTGAAAAATAGTCGATAAGACCTGAAAGACTTGAAATCTTCTTCTCGTAATAAGTAACTTTTAGTTGCTCTCCGTACTTAGGATGATTTACTAATTCACCTTTAAATAGATATTCCTCTTCTTCTTTCACATCTATCATATTACCAGAAACAATAATATAATGACTTGAATAATCGCTATCTGTTTCATCAATATCAACGCCAAGTATATAAAACATAGTTTGTTCATTTTTGAAAAATAATTTTATCAACCTGAGCCCTTGAAATTTACTTCTTTCATTTGTTCACCATTTTAATTCAAATTCATTTGGTTCTTCTTTTACTGCCTGAATAACCTTCTTAATATCACAATTATACAATCCAGAGTTATGGATGGGATTCAATTCGACTACAACTACTTGTTTATACTTTTTATCCCAAGCAACATCCACCACATAAGTTTGTCCCTGTAGACTAGTTCCATTCTTTAGAGAATTTACTACCTCAGCAACAACATTATCAAAACTCGTTTGTAAAAACTTCATCAATAGGTTCAATTTTGTGAATAGAGTGAGGTCCCATCTAGTTGGACTAGATGTAACAATTTTTCCATTCACTACAAAGAATCGATGTTCATGGCTAAGTTCTAAACCTTCCTGTATGCTTAACTTACATCTATGCAAGGTCTCTACCATAAATGGATCTGCAAAGAACCACTCATCAAATTCATCTAAGCTTTTGATAGGGATGACTGAGCGAACTTTGCTAACGCTTAGCCACTTCAAGTATACCACATTATATTTCTGTAGCATTTCAAAAACATTGTTTTTCATATCGTCATAATCAGCTTTTGCCGTGATAACCTCTCTTCCCAAAAATTCTTTTTAACTCAGGAAATAACAAATCATCGTCTAGATTGCCTGTTTTTTTCATAGAAATGAGGGTTTCTTCCAGGAATGTGCCCGATATAAGGAATTTGAGGCATATTTCCAAATACTTCTGCGATTCTATGCCAAGAGTCACAAACAAAAACTTTATCTAAAGACGACAAAGCTTCTTTCAATAAAGCAAAGATCTTCCACCCATTCTTCTACTTTATCCTTCAAAGGATCTTCACCTTCAGGTTTTTGATGATAAAAAAATTTCGTCTGTATAAACTCAGATAAAGTTTTTGCGATTGCTATCTTTTGTAACTTCAGGCGTACAAGTTTTTCTCTTGATTTGGAAATAATTCGTCCCAAAAAATAAGCAAGGTTCTGCACTTTATTACATTCTTCTTTAGAAAGGTTTTTCGAACTTTGATTCTAATGTCGAAAGGTAAGGACGTTTTTGTGCTTGATACAAAAATAAATGTAGTTGTATTTGCTCATTTTTAACTTCTTCTAATTATTTTAGTTTATGTGTACATTATAACATATTTAGGTCAAAAAGTCAATTTGACTTATTGCAAACAAAGCGATAAAGTGAGGAAAAAAATCTTATTTTTCAATTTACAAAAATATTATTTTTATGATATAATTTATTATACGTGAAGGAGGGAAAATGGGGAAACAAAAAAATTCAATTCTGATTCAACTATCTCTATTTTTGTAAAGTTCAGTTGCTAGATGGAAGCAAAAAAATCTATCAGTTTCCTAATGATTTACGAGAAGCAATGCTAGAAAGTTATGCTAACAACGAACTTAGAAAAATGATGAAAGGTGCTTTGATCAATGTGCCCACCACTCCTTACAAAAATGGAAAAAGCAAAAATTGACACTAGGGTTCATTAAAGATGTTTTCGCAGATGATAAACGAAGATATTGGCGAACAAGAGGGTAATTTCTGACTTCTGATGCTTGGAAAGGTAAGCTATCAAAAGAACAAGTTAAATTCATTCTCCATGATCATTCTTTTATGAATAAAGTTAGAATCCTATTTGCTTTGATAAAATGGAAAAGGAGAAAAAAATTAATTGAAAAAGAAATTTGTTTTTATGCATTACTACTTTGCTTTTTAGCAACGCCTATACTTTTTTTCTTCTTGTAGGAGGAAACAAGTCGTCTACTAAAAATGAGTTAGTCCAAGAAATTGACAACGTTAAAGTGGTAAAGCATTCAATACCAGAAGCAAAAAGAACGTTTTTTTATTTTTAGTTTATCAGATAAAGAACGTTCTTCAACTGACATTGTTAAAAATTTTTGGACTTAACTGTAAGAAAAATATATAAAAGAAAACAAAATAAACGTCGCTGATGCTAAAGATAGCATGATCACTAATATTGAAAAAAAGACGGAGCATCAATCACTGTCATTTCAAATGAATAAGAAACAAAGGAAGTAAACTAATGACTGAAGGACAAAAACACCAAGAAAAACTCAAATCATCCGAAAAAGACGGAAAAAGATTGCTTAATGGAAGTAAATACACAAGCTTTTTCAATTGGAAAGGTTAAGCTTGTATTTGCAAAATATGACCAAAATAAACCAAAAGGACAACGGACAACTGCTCGAATTGAAATCTATCTGGATTTCTCAACGGCTTTAGAATTTTCACAATCAATTCTTGATGGACGTTTGAGCAAGCTTTTGGTTGAAGCTAACAAAAAATTCGAACAAACTCAAAAACCATGGGATAAAAACGTCTCTATCTCAATGGGAGGAACAGCCCATCCAAAAAACCGAACAGATGGAAAAGCTGAATCACGAACATTAAGCGCTCAATTGGGAACGAATAAGCCAATCGCATTGGTTGCTTCAAGTGGCCCAGGAAACGTCAATGACAAAGGTTTGATCGTTCCAGAAAAACCAGAACACTCAGTTTTCATTACTTTGTCGGCTGAAGATATCCGTGAAGTTGCATTGATGATCAAGTGTAACGTTGAAGCTTATATTCAATATGAGCACTTGCATAAAATGTGGGCTTACGAACCCGTAATGAATCAACAAAATCAACAATCAGGTTATAATGGTCAAGCTCAACAGTCACAACAGCAACCTCAACAATATAACCAAGGTCAAAATCAAAACTACCAACAACAAACTCAACAACAGCGACCTCAGTACCAACAACAAAAACCGAGGAGGCTACCAACAACCACAACAATCACAAACACCACAAAAACCAACAGGGTTATAATCAACAATATAACCAACAAAACAATTACCAGCAGCAAGCACCTCAACAGCAACAACAGCCTCAGTACCAGCAACAAAACTTTGGTAGCCAGCCACCATTCGAGGAAGAAGAGTTGCCGTTCTAATAAAAAAATAGAATAAAAATTTTTGCACCTACCGATGACGATGACATTGGTAGGTGAATTTTTATAACTATTAATTAGTCTAAATTTTGGTAAAAAGAAAAAGCCCTTATGAAGGGGGCTTTTTTTATTTTGTCTTATCTAAAGCGTCAATAACAGCTAATTGGAATGCTGAAATAATTGCCATTTCTAAAAAGAATGTCAATAAGATAGGGACAAAAGTTTCTTTCCAGACTGAATAAATAGAGACTAGAACAAAAATCCCTAACATCGAGAAGAAAAACTTATCAAATTTTCTCATCGTTCGAAGAGAGAATTCTTCTATCTTTGAGGGAAAAGAAGAAAAATGCCAGCTTGTGATACTCACGAACTTTATTCCTGAGATTTTTTTCTTTCTAACGAAAAAAATTACAAAGAATAAGTAAAAAAGTAAAACTATCCAAATACGAGTCATGTTGTGTTCCCTTCTTATAGATTATATGTGAGCGTGCTTTGAATAATTTCCCTGCTCGCAACCTCATTCGCAAAGTCCTAAGATCCTCGTACAGAACGCTTGCAGGAGAAACGATGTTATCTTCTTTACTCATGTAAAGAAACATCTTTTCCTCACCATTTTCCAAAAAAGTGATTTTGATTGAACTAGTTACCTCCTCTTCAGAAGAAAGTTCAATGTTAATGTCAGATGTTTTCAAAATCGCTGACAATCTTGCTGAAAAAGAGGAACTTAATAGTTCTTCTTTTTGTTTTTTACTAATCATTTTCCTTCCCTTCTTTGTAAATATCCATAATAACTTGAACGACAATATTTGACTTCTCAGACATTCTACGCCAAACATCATAAGGAACCATATCTAAAGCAGATAAGTCTTTAGGAGTTAATTCCTGTTTCTTAGACCACAAAAAGTCAGAAAGAAGTTTTGCATAGTCGTGAGTGAACTGCCATCTATCGAACTTAGCTTTTTCTAAAACTGCTAAACTTTCTTTGGTCTCGTGAGACCTAATCGAATAAACGTGTTCATTTAGCTTCGTATATTTCTCATTGTTTTCTGCGATAATTTTTGCTAATTCTTCGTACACTGGTAAATCTCCTTCCTATATTTTTTCGTCTTTCCAGACTAATGGGATATACTCATCAGAAATAATATAAGTATCTTCACACCCATCCAAGAAACGTGTCAGAGGCGCATCCATAAAACCTTTAAAGTTGTTAACTCGTTTAGGTGCACAAATATACAGTCTAACTTCTGGACGTGTAATAGCTACGTAAAAACAGCGTAGCTCTTCCTGTAGCTCATCATTATCTTCTTCGATCCATGGTTGTGTTCTAGGAAAAATTCCATCAACACAATCCATGATGAATACGGTGTTGAATTCAAGACCTTTAACCGAATGAATCGTAGTTAAAACAACTTTACTCAAATCGACATCTTCATTTTCAACTTTTGTCTGTTCAAGAATAATAGCGTCTAAGAATTTTTTGATAGTGTCATATTGTTTTGCAATATCAAAAAGCGCTTCTATACTTTCTTTCTTAACTTCCAGAGCTTCAAATAATTCAGTCCTTGTGCCTTCATCTGTATTCATTTCCGTGATGACACGTGTACAAAGATTTACGTAGAAATCTTGGAAAAATTTAAATTTAGCTTCAGGTTCTTCATCGGGAATGAATCTTGATTCTTCAAGCGTTGAATGCAATAGGCGTAATTCAGAGGCAAATTTGAAGTTTTTATATTTGTTATTGATAATAGGATTCTCAACAACACCTACAAGATCACAAATGTTCCTTGAATAAGTTTCGCCAACTCCAGGGTGCAGTTGCAACAATCTAAACAGTGAAAGTTCATCAAGTTTGTTAGAAGATAGCCTCAAATAAGCAATCATATCCAACACTTCTTCCAACTCTAAAAACTTAGAACCGCCTCGTTTTTCATAAGAAATCTGAGCTTGGTTTAACAAATGCTCCAAAGTAAAGAAGCGTCTAGAACTTCGAGAAGCAACGCAAATCCGTTCAGGTTTAATTCCACGACTGGTAAGGTCGATGATCCCGTTTAAAACAGCTAGGTCTTCTGCCCTATCGTTTTCTGCACGTATAACTACAGGAAGAAACTCAGTGTCAAACTGTCCGTGCATCTTCTTTGGGAATCCTTCGGTTGCGTGCAATTCATAAGATTTGTTGGCGAGGTTCAAAATTTGATTAGAAGAGCGGTAGTTCTCAACTAAATCCACTTGCTTACAGTTATCGTATTGTTTAGGAAAATTAATGATGTTCTGAACATTTGCTCCCCTAAATTTATAAATAGACTGAGCATCATCACCAACTACTGCAATATTTTTACAATTCTTTCTTAACTCTTGTAGAATTTCAAATTGCAAATCATTAGTATCTTGATACTCATCAACCATAATATATCGATACATGTTTTTCAATATATTGGCGTGCACGTTCATTCTTTGTTAGTAGTTTGTAAAAAATTAAGCATTAAATCATCATAGTCCATCAACCCTTTACTTTTCTTTTGTATTGTTGGTAGTCTTGATATAGATTTTTCTAATTCTACAACTAAATCAGAAAGTTTTTCATACTTACTTTCTGAGCGAATGACAGCCTCGATGGAAATATTTAAGTTGATAGAAGCAGAAAAAATTTCCGCTACTTTCCTATTTTTAGGAAATCCTTTAATAGCGTAATCTTCTTTTTTCTTTGCTTTTGTAAATCCAATAGCATCTGAAGCTTGAGATGGTGTTAGAATGTCAAAGTCTTGTTTTAGACCAATAGCTTTTCCATATCGTCTAAGCATAAGTGCGCAAAAAGAGTGATAGGTACAAGCAGTTACTTTATCTGCTTTTTCACCACAATAACGTTTGGCACGCTCCATCATTTCATCTGCTGCCTTATTAGTAAATGTAAGAAGTAAGATCTGTTCAGGAGGAATCCCTTGGTCAATCATATGAGCGACGCGCGTGATCATTGTGTGTGTTTTACCAGCCCCTGCCCCTGCAAGGACTAACATTGGCCCATCAATGGTTGTAGCCGCCTCATATTGCCCTTTATTTAAAGTTTCTAAGTAATTCTTTGTCATTTCGTAAACTTTCTATTTGTCCGCAATCGTAGCGCCAGCTTGGATTAGATTATTGATATATTGCTCAGGGGTGATTTTTAACAGACCTTCAATATTGTTATCTTTGAAGTAAGCTAATTTTTGAGCTTTCTTCACATCTAGAGTAGTAAAATCATAAGTGGTCGTAACTACGTAAGCATCTTCTGTAGGAAGTGTTACATCAATAGAAAACCCATTCAGTTGAGCCACTTCTTTCATCTCATCAGATTGGAAGAATGATTCTTTTAATAACTTTTCGCTTTCTTCTTTCCCTACTTGTTGGATAGCCCCTTTTAACTGCTCATTTGCAGGAATTTTATTTTCGATAACTAACTTAGTAAAGCGTTCACCGATATAAGAAACCGTCTGCGTTGCTTCTGCGCCTGAGTCAGTTTTCTTCATGATTAATTTCTTTGTTACTTCTTCATTATCTTTAGCTTTATCTAAAAATACTTTTTGCTATCATTTTGAAGCTGTGCAACTTTAGCATCTAGTTCGCTTGAAGATAATGTTTTCTTATCTTTATTTCCTTTTCCGCAACCAAATAAAGCTAAGGATACCACTCCTAATAATATAATCTTTTTATTCATGTATTTTATTCCTTTTTTCTTATTTTTTAGAAAGATAGTTGACCCCAGCAACCATCATAATTGGTGCGAACAACAGTGTGTACCCGCACATGCTAATTATAAATAGCAAGAAATTATCCTTACTAACGCCATACAAAAAATCCGTAAAAATAGGAACGGACTGTAAAATAGAATTCCTAAGATAATTGAAGCCGTCGTAAATTTATACGCCAGCTTCAAGTCTTCAACTGTTTTGTTCAATTTGTTTAACTCCTACTTCTTCTAAACCTAGAAATGGTTTGCGTACATTTTTAATTTTTGATTTAGGGAACGCATTCTACTAGTGCAGACTCACCAGCGCGTGCCATGTCGATCAACCAAAAAAATCATCTCCATTTTGCATAATGTCAATTGACCATTGACCAGTAAGATTACACTTATCAAGCAATTTTCTTACTTCGTTCATTACCAATTCTTTGTTTTCTTCGTAACGTTTCATCAACTTTTCTTCGTGAGTAGAATAGATGATATAGTCGTGTTGCTTCACGCTATTTTTTTCGAAGAACCAACTTCTAAAAAGTTCTTTTTCATCACATCAGGATCCCAATAAGGGTTAATTCCAATAATTTCTTTATCATCGAAATCAACAAAGACCCTGTATTCAGTATGAAGTGGAAGTCCATTATAAATAGTTGGATTGTTTTCTTTATCATCGATGAATTCGCGTACAACCCATTCATTATTTGAAGAAACACCGTATACTGGGCCAGGGATATTCAAAGGAGAGGCTAAGTTGCTAGCTTGATGTTGGATAAACCACAAGTAAGAACCTAACTCTTTAACTTCTTGCCCTTTTTGTAACCTTTGTATTTCTGAAATCAAATTTAGAAGAAAATGTTCCTGTCTTAACAAAAGTAATCTTTTTCCTCATCTAATTCAAACACTTTAGAAGCATAACGATTGATGATTTCAAGAGATAATGGAGTTAATTCAGGAAATTCCAATACACGAGTCGTCTGCAAAAGCGCTTTTGGAACTCGCAGAATCTTAGTTCTTGGAATTTTGAAGAATTTAGTTTGCTTAGCAGCGTTATTAATTTCAGGAAGCCACTTAGACATTGAGTTAGGGTCTAAAGATAGAATATCATATAAAATATCATCTATATCTAGAATATCAATACCTTGTCTGAACATATGATAAAAATACTCATCACCAGTTTCCATATACTTCTTGTAAGAATCAAAAAGAATTTCACCAGAGCTTCCTGTCATATCTTTTTTGGTCGCAAATCCAGTAAATTGTAATCCCTTTTTCTTTAGATATCTTTTTCTGCCGTAGCCAAATCATAGACTTGAGCAGGTTCAGGCAATGCCAACAGCCCTTCTTTCTCAGAGTCCCATACAAGAGATACAGATAACAACTCTTTTACTACGTTGTTTATAATTTGTTCGACTTCTGTTTCCGCCTCTACGATTTTGTCATTTTTGACAATTACTTCAGAAGCATCTTGTTGAAACAGGTTATAGCCTTTTTCTTCTTTTTCAGCTTTTTCATAAGCCTCTTGGAAAAACTCCCATTTGTTCAGGGTTATTTTTTTCAATAAGCGAACAATAAGGTCTAATTCTTCCTTTGAATATTGTCTATTCGAGAAACTTCGAGAGGTTGTTTTTATCAAACAATTTTGTTAATTTGGATAATTTATCAAACAAAAATTCCATACCTTTTTCTAATTTACTTATTGACAATATTACTACAAATGGTATACTATGTCAATAAAGATTAAGTAAAAATAAGGAGTTTTAGAGATGCATAATCACAAAGAAAAAACATCTAAAAGCATCAGTTCGGCATCTAGCAAAAACGGATATTCATCATCCTGAAAGGATCATCCATCAAAGTCAAATAATCAACCATATTGCCCACAAAGAAATGAATCAACGCTCAGAGACAGGGCAACATCAAAAGTTGGTTGAATTAGTTAATGAGATTTCTATTCTAGCAGAGAGTGCAATCAAGGTTGGTTCTTTGGCTCAGATGAGAGTCGGACAACAATTGGGCGAAAAATTAAAAGCGTTAGAAACGTTGTACAATGAGATGTTCTGCAATGCGCGTGACTAAAAAAAGAGACCTTTATAGGTAAGGGTCTCTTTTGTGATTTTCTAATCGTTATTTAACGGCGCAGTATTTGGAAGAGTTTTCTTAACTTCTTTTTTAGCTTCTTGTTTTTTCAAAGCTTCATTAGTTTTCTTTTCTGCAGAATCTAAGTATTTATCTTCCTTAGCTTTTTCTTCAGCACCAGTTGGAGTGTCGATTTGTTTTTTGACGTAGTTTTCGTCAATAACATTACCTTTTTCGTCTTTAGACTTCAAATTTCCAGTTTCTTCTTTTTAGTTTCTGGAGCCTTTTGGTCAGTTGAAGGAGTTGTTTTGTCAGCTTTAGGTTTTTCAGAATTAGCTTTATTTTGTCGCTTCTTCCCAAGCGTCGCTGTGTTCAGCTTCTGTTTTTGCAGATGGTTCGTTCGCAGAGACAATGCTATCACACTTCCTCCAACAGCAAGTGTTGCAAGAGCTAGTAGCCCAAAAAGTTTAACTTTTTCATAATAAAAAAAGTCCTTTCATATTTTTGTTACCTTCATTGTAAAACTAATGAATAACAAAAGTCAAGCCTTTTCAGTTGTTTTTTTGTTTTTGGAAAATATTACGAATAAGAAAAATTGTCAACAAAAAACCTTTGTATTTTGTGATATAATAGATGAAACAAAATAAAAATAGATGAAGAAATTACAAATGACTTTTGTATTTAATACGCTACAAAAAGAATTAAAAACAAAAAATAAAAAAACAAGTACCGATGCGTCAGAAATTAAACTGAACTATTTAGATCAACTAGATGAACAAAAAACTAAAAGATTTTTAGTAATGAATTTAACAATGAGCTTAAAAAGCACAACTTTAACTCCCTACTAATGACAATTTCTTTTTGAAAAGCATGAAGATGAAGATAGTCTTACTTTTCTGCGCAAATTATGTAGTTGATGCAAAAGGAACTTTTTCAAAGAAATTAACTATTGAAAGTATAGTAAGAGTCTTCAAAGGTAAAGAACAAGTTAAACTGATGTTTAGCGAGGGAATGTTTGAAGATGTCAGTATTGAGCGACTCTCTTTATCGGAAGAAGAATTACTAGATTTTAATAAATTATACGGGATCAGGGAACTTCTGCCAGACGGAAGCTACAGAAAACCCAAAAATATTGAAAAAGTTGATTCTTTCGTAGAAAAATCATATCTACAACAAAAAGAGTCGCTTGAAACCCTGGAGGGCTACTACGTAAATGCTGTATCGTCTAATAAAAGAAAAGTTCGCGTTCGAACAGTTTGGTTTAAACATTCCTTACTATGACAATAACAACTTGGAAAAAGATCTACATTTATGATCGGAATGCTGATAAAGTCATCTCAAAACTGGGAAATTACGAACTTTTGATGTCTTTTTGTAGAAGATATCCTGCCTTTGTCAATAGAAATCCATAACAAAATCAATAAATATAAGGAAAAAGCTTGAATAGATATTGACTTATTTACTTAAGTTTGTTACAATTTAATTGTTTAAAATAAATAATGAAAAATAAATTAATTGTAAAAAGCGACTTGATGAAAGAAGCTATACTTCTGAATGGGGGAACCTAGTGTTGAAAGATACTATGCATTGTGCAAGGGCTAACATTAAGTGTATTGCGATTATTTGTTAAACAAAAACAACCAGATGTAAAACTGGTTGGGCGTAAATAACAATCGGCTATTGTGGCTAAAACAAATAGCGCCCAGTTTGAGCAGACTGTGACTTGTTCGTACTCGTAAATATAGTTGTTCAACTAGTCTAGCATGCGCTTCCTCCAAGTTGCGCATGCTTTATGTCTCGACTCTGCTAGAGGTGCTTTAGCACGTAGGTTGGATTCCTACAATGGGACTCTTTTTCAAAAGTTATTTCAAAAAAAAGAAGACGGTTTCTCTAGATTCGATTTATGACGAGGGTTACAGCCTTCTTTTTGTTGAAATTTAGAAAAATAAAAAAATGCACGAAAAAACAACTATTTCTATTGACATTTTTAATCATCTCTGGTATAATACTTAATATAAATAATAAAAAGGAGTTTATAGCAAATGGCTAATAAACAAGATTTGATCGCAAAAAGTTGCTGAAGCAACTTCACTCACTAAAAAAGACTCTGCAACTGCAGTTGATGCTGTATTTGGTGCAGTTTCTGAATTCCTTTCACAAGGTGAAAAAGTTCAATTGATTGGCTTTGGTAACTTTGAAGTTCGTGAACGCGGAGCCCGTAAAGGTCGCAACCCACAAACTGGTAAAGAAATCGAAATCAGTCGCTACTAAAGTTCCAGCATTCAAAGCTGGTAAAAGCTCTTAAAGACGCAGTTAAATAAAAAATACATTTTCAAAATAAACGAGGTGTAGTAAGGCTCCTCTCTAATTTATAAAAATCATGACACGATAATTCTATCACGGGAAAAAGAAGCCCTTACTTCTTCTTTTTCCCTAATATGTTTTGCTAGTTAAATGGATATAACGAATTCCTCCTAAGAATTAGTTACAGGTTCGAATCCTGTGTAAAACATAGTAAGAACGTAGCATAACGTACTTACTAAAGAAAATCATAAACGGCTCACTGCTGTAGATGGTATTTTATATGTTCTTCACTCTTTTCACTGAAGGACGTTTAAAATTTTTTTCATAAACTGGTTATCCTGCGAAACCACCGATAGGGGATGATTAGTTACGGACTGACAATGAACTCAGTTCGTCTCCTGACGGGTCAGGTCGGTGTACAATATCAACGAAAAGTTCGAATATCAATTGATGCTAGGACGTGCCCAAGTAAGTACAATTTGACTGAATGAGGCACAGGCTCCTGACGACTGAAGGATTAATTCCTGCGGCCTAGATAGATTGATATACGGCTTTTTATTTTTGTATCTGTAAGCGTAATATGTAATTTAGCAAGTTTCATGATGTACAGAAACGTTGATTTTATGGTTATGGGCTTTTTCAACCTTTCAATTATTGATGAAATAGAGTGAATAGAATGATTTTGACCTTGCTTTGGTTTTAATCAGACAAAAATCAGACAAAATCCACTCTTTAATTAAGTGAAGTCAAAACCAACTCTGCTTCACATAACAAAAACTAAGTGAAGTCAAAACGGGTTTCGCTTCACTAAGAAATGAATAAATGAAGTAAAGAGGGCTTTCGCTTCACTTCTGTAAAGAAGTGATATTCCGTAAAAATAGCATAATAAAAGAGAGCTTTTAGCTCTCTTTTCTTTTTATTTCTAAAATTTTTCATCAAGCAAATCTAGCATACTTTTCAACCAAATACGTTCTTTTCTCATATTGCTCTTGACGCTGTTTGAATGTAGTCAGTTGATATCTACGCAATAACCATAGTTCTAAAAGCTTCTTTATTTTTAAATTCCCTATTCAAGCCTTGAACTTTAACAATTGCACGAAAACTCATCATCAGAGGACGAATTAAATTCATTCACGTTAACAGATGCTCCATTAACCATAGCACTCGTTCCATGTCCGTGTTTAATAGAGAAATGAACAAGCATTTATCTAACCCATTAACCTGAGCCTCTTCAAGATTGAGGTTTGCGTCTTACAGGCTTCAATTTTTTTCTAAATATAGTAGCCTTTTTGTCTGTTTGATAGAAAAATACTCATTCTCGAATTTTGGATTAGTTTTATAGTTATCAGGAGTTTTTAATTCTCTAGGGATCCATGTTTTTGTATCCTTTTTGGAATAACAGAATTCATATAATTCCCCCTATTTAAGATTTTCTTTAATCAAATCACCAGTAACAGGATCATACAGCAAAAGCCCCGTTATGAGTGTCTTGCCAAATTAGATTTGTTAAATACTTAGAAAAAGACATTTTACTACTCCACTCTTTGCGCATTTCAAAAAATTTCTCTTCCATCGCTTCAAGTGCGGGTTCTGCAATTTTATAAGTACGTGATGTTAAATTGAGACCAGGATTTTCGACTGGTCGTCCAGGTTTACTTTTTGAATCATTATTTTTTTGTGGTTCAAAAAAGAAACTGTCGGTTGTTCTGTTGTATTTTTGAGCTTCCTCAAACTCTTTTTTTAGAATCTAAATTTTCTACTTTCACCGATGAGAAATCTAAATCAGAATTCGTTCGATTTCCATACTGGCGAAATGCTGATAGTTTTACCATAAAAAAATTTTTCCTTCTTTTTCTTAAATATTTTTATTTACTTTCTTTTTGCTTTGTTACAAGCGATTAAAACTAACTTAGAATAAATTTCCTCTACGTTTTTCACATATGGGGCTAATTCGTTCTTCTTCACTGAAGACTTCATCTTATTGTAATGAGTAAAAATATCTTCACCTAACAATCGGCTCTCACGCATTTGTTGTTTTTTTCTGGAACGAGGCTGATATAATTCTCCATCTGTTCAACCTCTTCTACGAATTCCTTCGTTTCGCGTGGGAGGTTGTTTCCATTAAATGTAATCCTATTCGGCAAGACTGCAATATCTAAATCAACAATACTTTCTTTTTGGCCAAATGGAATTGTCATAGGCTTAATTTCATTTTCAATAAAGTCATTTAACTCGTAAATTGCTTTAAAACTATCTCCATCTGGTGTAGCTGGGCTAACGATCAAATGACAGGCTGAGATTAAATTGAAAGTAACCCGACTAGTATCATTATGTGTATCGATCACAATGAAATCATAATTTTCATCGAGGTATTCTTTATTTTTAAAGACCCAAATTACAAATTCCATGTACTTGGAGCTAGACAGCTGCAATATTTGTACCCTCATCAGTGAAAAATGCTACTGCCAGGGATCATATCAATATTTGGAAAATCTGTTTTATAAATTTCAAATTCCCTGTCGTAAAAACATCTGCAATTGTTTTAGTACCATTAACTCCAAACGTTGCTGTTGCATTACAAGAACGATCTCCGTCGATAAATAAAACCCTTTTATTTAAGACGTTAGCGCAAAAACCTGAAAAATTAAAATGCATGAGTCGTTTTACCTGGACCACCTTTATCAAGGTGAAAACCAACAATTTTAACTTCGTGCTCTGTCTCCTTCATAAGTTGAGCCATCTGCTCTTTTACTTCATCTGGAGTTAACTCTTTAATTTTAGAAAAAAATACTCATTTTAGTTTCCTCGTTTTTATTTAATTCTTTTTATTGGTATTGGCAAATTATGTATTTAAGTATTTAACTAAATACATATTTACGTAAATACCAATTTATGTCTATATAATACCATAAACTGGCGCTTAAGTCAATAGAAAATGGCTATATTTAACTATTTACTTAAATATGTAAATACCTAATATTTAAGTATTTAGTTAAATACTTAAATACAAAAAATAGAAAAAAATTATAGAAAAATGCTATTTTTTTGCGAAAAAAAGTGGCATACTACTTATATACGAAATTTGGGAAAAGGATTTTACTTTGAATAAGAATAGACGAATTAAATTTATCGCTACTACTATGCTTATGACGAGCCTCTACGTGGCACCAGTCATCTTACAGAGTGGCGTACAAATAGTTAGAGCTGCAGAATCAGACGCGGAAGCTCTTATAGGAAGAATTGAAAACTTGCCTCCAGTAGAAGATCTTAATGAGACGCATGCTGAAGAAGTTAAGTCACTTATGACTGCATACTCGCAATTAAAGATGTCAGATCGTATTGCTGTCACAAACTACGAGTTACTTAAAAAAGACTTCGATGCTCTTGTGAAAAAAGGTATTCTAACAAACGAAGATAATACGATTTTACAAGAACAAGAGTTACAAAAGAAAAAGCAAGCAAGTAAAAATCTATCTGATACTGCTGTGTCGCAAGAAAAACAATACACTTTTAAATCCGACGGTAAAAAAGGAACTACTATTATCATTCGTTACACCACGGATGCTGATGGGGATGGAAAAGGTGATGCTCCAACGCGTATTGTCCTAACAGGACCTGATGGAACCACTTATCCAGTTTCTAATACGTCTGTTTCGATGAGTGATGGGGATAAATTAAAAGTAGATCTCACTTGGACTGATTTATACCTGCAAATGGACTTTTTCAAAAGCAGAACCAGGTAAGTGGTCGTTAGAAACTTCTCAAGCAGTTACTTTTTTTCGTCAAAAAGCTTTTCACAGGAACAGCTTCTGATGTCGTTTCAGAAGATGATAAAAAACTGCGAAAGTTGAGGAAAAGAAACCGAAGAAAAAGGGTAATAAATTTGTTGCACTCACACTCTTCCTTGGACTAATTGTTGGAGCATTCTTCGAATTAAAAAAATCATCTCCTTGGTCAAAGGGAGTCCTTCTGCACCAAAAGCAGATGAAACATTGCTAGACAGAGAAAAATGGCCCTAAACGTTTGAGTGATGAGGAACAACTTGCTCTAATGAGAGAAGAATACAAACGGCAACAAGCTGATACTGGACAATTGGACACTGAGGAAGAAGTTATTCCTCAACGAGACTTAACGTATCCAACAGATACTTTCGTTTCTAGAAGAGGACCGATTACATATGATGATGACGATCCAGAAGATGTCGCTCCACTTCCAAATACTCCTGCATCTGCCCCTGTTCTTGAACTTGAGGAAGAAGAAGATACAGGTGTATTAAGAAAAGAAGATAAACCTGCTCATCAACAAGAGGAAGAACCCTCACGACGAAACTGCGGATTTCTTTGATTCTTTTTAATCAATAATAAACAAAAAAAGACTAGCATTTAGCTAGTCTTTTTCTTATACTGCAAGATCATCAAAAACAATTTGAGGTTTGATGGGGTCATAATTTTCAAGTTCAAAATCACTGAACTTAATATCGTAAAAATTCGTTTTGGCAGGGCAATTTAGTTTTAATCTAGGGGAAGTTTCATTATTTACTTCTGGATTAAACATATCGCTTTGAACTTTGCTTAACACTAATTCATTAATAGCAGACAACCTTTTTCACTGAAGTTGTCATCGTCTTGTCGCAACAAGCTTAGATTGTTTTTGATAAACTCTTTTTGTTGATTCCTCACACATATACTCTAAATAAGAAGATTCAAGATCTTCATATCGTTGCATGAGCTTTTCTGCTTGTTCTAATTGATTGTCGTAAATGTGAAGGTTATTAACGAAATAATTAAATTTCCCAACTTTCCAACCAAAATGACATGCGATCATAAGTTGTAAAGCAACATATTGAATAGCATTGATATGATGTGCTACCAGCATATCATTGGAACGTTGAACTAAAGTGCAATCGAGATAAATCTCTTCATCAATTTTTCTCACATCAAACATTGTAAGAAAAGCACAAGGATACAGACCTTCTGTTTCATCAAAACTATCATAGTCCCATAAGCTAATAATATTTCTTCTATTCCACGGATTAGCTTCTAACCGTTTAAGAAGATTGTTGATGATGTCGTGTTTTTTTACCACATAACCATACCGATTTCCAATGCTATGAGGGTCGCCATTGTTTGCAGTAGCATTTGCCACTTCCCATGCATTCCAATAGTTCACATTATATGCAATAAGTCCAATGAATTTGATTGGTCTTGATAAATCCACAGTATTTCTTTAATCGCACTTTTTCCATGCAATTGGTCTTAACATGGTTATTGGAAAATCTCCAGATGCTAAATCATAAGATTGAAAAATATCCTGTAGTATAAAAAATGAATTTGCTGTAGATCCATCTTTATATACAGGTCTAGCTTGTTCTGAAAGCTGTCCTTCCTCTAGAATGTGCTTAATTGATTGGTAAAAAAATTCCAATCTGCTTTTGTAGGTTTTTTTACATTTGTCATCTTACATCCTTTTTATTGACTATTCATAGTATGCCATAAAAAAATACGCCAAAAAGCCAAAAAAATACTAAAACAAGAAAAAAATGAAATTGTTGTTTTTATTTTTCATCAAAAATGGCATAATATAGATATAACCATAAAAAAAGAAAAAAAGGAGAAAAATATTATGGCTACAGAAAAATCAACAAGAAGAAATTCTTAAACAAACCAAATCCATTCTCGGCAGTGTAGGAGATGGACTTGGTGCTATTGGCGGCACTATGAGAAACGTTCAAGACGTAGTTGGCGAAGCTTTAGGAACAAAAGGATGGGTAACGATAAAACGCGTGAAGGTCTAAAAGATATCGCTGGTGGTGTTGGAAGCATCTCTCGTGATGTCACTGCAACTGTTCTTAAAGCTCCAGGTGCTGCAGTTGAAACAATCGGGAATGTATATGGAACGGTTCTTAAAGCCCCAGGAGCTGCAGTTGAAACAATCACCAATGTCGGAGGAGAAATTATGAAGGCTCCTGGTGGCATTGTCAAAAGGTGTTGGTGATTTAGCTGGTAAAGGTGTCGAAGGTATTGGTAATGCTTTTAGGAGATGGAGTCGAAAGTCTTTTAGGAAAAGACGCAGGAGATGTTGTAAAAGGAATTGGTAAAAGTTGCTGGTGGGACCCTACAAGCAACAACTGGTTTAGTAGGGTACAAGTCCTTCAAGCCCCAGGAGAGCTGGTTAAAGGAGTCGGTAAGTTCGCAGGGTAACGTACTAAAAGTGCCAGGGGAATTGTACCAAAAAGCAGGGCAAATGTTAGGTAAAAATCCTCAAAAACTCCTGGAGAAATTCTACAAGGTATCGGTAAAGGGCACGAAAAACATTGTGCTCAAGGATGGGGTAAAAAGCACAACTTACTAAACGGAAAGAAAACTGATTTAACTAAAGATGTAGTAAGTAGACTAGGGAAAAGGTAATTCAGTTTGGCTTGATGGAAATCAACTAGGTAAAATGGACAAGTTTGCTGAGAATATGCACAAGTTGGCTACTGGTAAAGAAGGTCAAAAAGCTCCATTTACCAACATCCTTACTAAACCTAAAGGTGATCGTGCAGACTTAGTTAAAGCAACAACTGAAAACCTTCGTTCTGATCTTCATAAAATTAAAGATCGCTTAGATGCTAATCCAGGTTCATTCACTCTAATCAACGAAAAAGAATTAGAAGTATTGATGGACGGCATTGAAAAAAACAAGGCGGAATTGATAAGTTCATGGAAAAGAACTACAATTTGAAAGAACCATCTCAATCTAAAGAAAAATCTGTTGTTAAAAGAAATGGATAAAAGGCGCTAAAGAAGGTCCTAAAAATGCTAAAGAAAAACTTTGAAAAACAATTCAAAGATATTAAAAAAAGACTCTCAAGACAAACTAAAAAGATGGTAAAAAAAGAATTTTCTGACTCTAAAGAATCTACTCCAAAAGATAAGATGAAAGAGATGACAGAAAAAAAGCTAAAGAAGGAACTGAAAGTCGCTAAAGATAAATTTAAACAACAATTTAAAGATATCAAGAAAGATTCTCAAGATAAAATGAAGGAAGTCGGTTCTAAATTTAGCGATGATAAGGGAGATGTGAAACCTGTCATCAGTGGAAATCAAGCTCCGTCTATGCAAGCTCCATCTAAATCTATTGGTGGACGATAATAAAAATAAAAAAAGAGGTGAAAAACCTCTTTTTTTGTTTGAGAATAAAAATGACACAAAAACACATTAGCAAAGTTTTCAATCAACGGAGGTGCTAATGTGTTTTTCTTAAGAGTTATCCGAGAAACTATTGAATAACTGCTTAAAAAGAATTAATAAAAAATATTTAAGTAGTGGACTTTGTTTGCCACTGTTTACTTTCTATAAAATTGAAAGGAGGTTTTATAGAAAAAGTTCAAGGAAAAAGGGACCCTTCAACTGTTTATAATTCTATCATAAAGTATATTAAATGTCAATAGCTTTTTGTTTTTTTTGTTTTTGAGTACAACGAAAAAAAGCTTCAAAAAGTCCATTTTTGAATTTTATTCTATTCATCTATTTTTCCAAAAATGTGTACCTAATATAGGTATATACGCTTAAAATACCTGTATAATAGATAAATCTTATCTATTTATTACTTAGATAGTAACCTCTACTTCTTCCTTTAGCTGTAAGAATAGAAGGCGTTTGATGTAAAGAGAATGGTAAGTTAGATTCTTGTCTTACGTACTCTACTGCTACCATTCCGTTAGGATAGAAGCATTTCAATTTAAGAGTCTTTTTGTTAATCGTTCTAAAGAATAAATGTTTTAAATAATCATCTAAGAAGTGACTAACTCTTGAGTAAAGGTTAGTTACACTATTTATATTGAGACCTTGTTCCTCTAAAAATAGAAATTAATTGAATCTCATTAATGATATTTTTTTAAACGTTCTTGTATCAAGGAGCTTTAGAAATAATCTTATCTATACTTCCTCGTAGATTGATAAGTTCTCCTAACGATGATGTTTTTTTATTAATTTGTCAAAAGACTTATAAAAACAGATAACAAATAATTGAAATTTAATACCTTAGCTTTAGCATTTTTCATTGAAATAGTTTTTAAAAGTTCTTTTTAACTTTTTAGCAAAAATAACTAAAGTCATTTGTTCATACAAAGAACGATAGATTTCTTTTTGAGTAGTAGAAGCTCTCTTTTTGCTTCTCTTTTATTTTCTTTTTAATTGTTTGCTTCTCTTGCTTTTTGAATTTTGGATATAAAACAACATCATATCTTTGTGCTGACGAAATGGACATTCCTAAAACTTCTGCAATTTCTTTATAAGAATATCCTTCTTTTTCTAAGTAGATGTGTCTTATTAACCTTGTCCTGCTTTTGAAATCAACAATTCGTTTTTGTTTGACTTCTCTTTACTTTTTCTAGAAATAGAAGAAAAATTTACTAATTTCAACGTCATCTAAGTTTAAGAAGTTTTTGAATTGTTTTGTTAGTTAAATTGGTTGAGTCTCCTCTTGCAAGCAATTTATTTCTACGCTTGAGCGCTCCTTTTACTGCAGATTTAACTTCAGAATAATTTAAGGAATCTTCTTTAAAAATAATCAGAATTAATAGTGATAACTTTTTAACACAGAAGAAAAATCTGAACTTTCATGTGGCTTTTCGTATTTAAGTACATCTGCAACACAATTGGTAAACTGAGTGATGAAATTGTGTCTAGAACCTACTAATGTTTTCGAGATCCTACGCTCTTCTGCAATTTTTCTTTTAGAATTTCTAAACGATTTTTAGCAAATAATAGCGATTCTTCTTTAGTGAAATCTTTAGAAGATTTAAAGAAGGAAGGGTTTGAGTGAAGTGCTAAGTAATCTTCTTTGTAATTCTCTTTGCAGAAATCAATTAAATCAGAAAGATTATGCTTAACACGCTTATTCTCTTCTTCTAAGAAAATATAAGTAGCATACATCCCTGTTTTTTTATTGAAGCTTCCTGGGACTCTACGAGTTTGATAAAGGTTGTTTTCAAAAACAGGATCTAGTGCTATTTGGACTCCTTTAGGAAGAATTCCACTCATTTGTTCACTGAATTTAGCATGTTCTAATTCAAGAGACCGTCTTAACCACTTGATAACGTCTTTAACAAATTGTTTTTGTTGCTCCACATCGTTCTCACTTCTTTTATTGAAGTAAAAAGGTGTAGATAATTGATAAACAAACTGGAATCCTTTCCTGTAAAACGGATACTTGTTGGTTCTAGGGAAAAAGAAATAAATTCTTTAAAAAGTAAAGCGTATGTGGAAATTGATTGAGCATAAAAAGCTTTATTTCTACTAGTGTTAAGAGCTTTATTTTTGCTGTAAAAATTGAGTTCTTCTAATTCTCTTTTCGTAATGTTACTATCAAAGTCAATGGTTAGACTCCAAACCCCGTCGCAATCTTTGTTATAACCTTTTCCTGATAGATGATCTTGTAATGGTTTCTTATAATTTTCTCCATATTTTGCGACAAACTCATCTTTTTATATTGGCGACGTAGTTGTGATTCAAAAACGCTAGCTTCAGGATATTCGAGAGGTATTTACAAATTTCTTTAGTATTGATAAACTTGTAGCTTTTGCAACTCAGAATCATCAATAATCAGTGCAGGCTAACGTTTTTTTCTAAAGAATTTTGATGTTCATCTTTGTAAGTGGTTAAAGAAATATTTTTCCCCGTTTGAGAAGTTAAGTAATATGCAAAGCTTTATCTAATTTTTCAGTTCCTTTATACGAACTGATTTCGCTTTACAAAGATCCCATTTGAACTTTTTCATTCTTTTTCCTTTTTAAAATAATTAAGTAAATACATATTTAACTAAATATTTAATTATAATTAAGTGTTTAATTAAATACGTATTTAGTTGACAAAAAAATAACCAGTTTATGTTATACTTATTCCATAGTAAATCAATTTTAATAAAAGAATTGCTGAAATTTGTTAAAACATGCCGTTCTTAAGGTATGTTATAATGTCGCAAAAACACCATGATGCTATGACGCTATGGTGCTATGATGCAATGACATGAAAGACCTACTATCCCCGTGATTGTAGTGATTGCAGTAAATCTTATTAAATTTGGTTTTTTGGGTAAGATGTCAAAAGCAGTCCAAGAGACGGCTTTTTACAATCTCAATTATATCATACTAATTAGAGAGAAGAAAAAAAGGATGCAAAAAGCATCCTATGTAAAAGAAAAGTATAGATCAACAAGGATTGTTCCAACCGAGATAACTCTGCTTTTTGTTCATCATCGGGGTGAATATATTGGTCCAATTGATGGTCATGCAATTCATTACCTTTTTCAAAGAATGAAACGTCTTTTTCCATTTCTCTAAGCTTTTCTCTGCAATTTCTTTTTGTTCTTGATTCATTCCTTTGCAGAAATCAACTGGACTCATATTGTTGATTCTGTTTCTATAAACTGTAGAGTTCAACTGCGCTTTTCTGATAGTGTCCAGGTATTTTAGAATAGTGTTATTTTTACCAGAACTTTTTGAGAAATTAATAAAGGTGAAAAATCAAATTTGGTATTCAAATATGCGTAGACTTTGAAAATAGATTCTTCTTTATTTCCTGCAGAGGCGTTTGCGAGCCGTGATAAGTTTTTGTTCATAGAGTTTTTCCTAATGTCCTTTATAGTTGTGTAATAGAAAAAGCACAAATTGTGCTTTGTGAAACTTCATTATAAAAAGCTACCACTGAAGAAGCGGGTGAAGTCTTTTTCTTACTTCTAACAATTGAAGTATGCGGAGATCAGGGATTTGAACCCGAACGGACGTAACGCCCACAGGATTTTTAAGTCCTGCGTGTCTGCCAATTTCACCACCCCCGCATTAGAAAGGGATGTCCCTTTCATAAAATAAATTATAACATAACGTTATGTTGTAGTCAACTGCTAAAAATCCCAAACGTCATCTGAACCACAGTTGGGACAAGAAGGAGTTGACATTCCTTCGCTCTCTGCGTGAAGTATTCTCCGCAATTGTTACATCTGTATTCTACTTCATAACTCATTTCCTTTTTATGTTTAACTAAATACTTAATTGCATTTATGTATTTAACTAAATACATAAATAGTTAAATACGTAAATATCTAATCAATGACCAGTTGAACCGAATCCTCCTGTTCTTACCCCAGTCGCATTGTCATTATCGACAGTTAGGAATTTAGAAAAATACTCCTTGCAGGATGCGAGTACCTTTTTAATGACAATAGGGCTCTTTAGTGATGTTCATAAATTGAGCAAACATCAAACCCTCATTATCTTCATTATTGTAATAATCCTTATCAATAACACCAACAGAATTTATAAGCACAACTCCCTGTTTTCTTGGGTTAGATGAACGATCATATAAGAATAACGCTTCGTTATCACGCATATAGGCTTTTACCCCAGTAGGAACCAATGCAATTTCGCCAGGATTAATAGTAACGGTTTCTGCCGCTTTTAAATCATAACCAGCAAAGCATGAGCTGTTTCTCGTTTTGGAAGAAGCTCTTCACATCCTTGGTATTTTGAAACCAATTCAAATCCACGTTGTTTTTCATCAGTCATTTTATCACCTCAATAATTTTTATGATTTTATTATATCATAAAGATAAGAAAAAGTCAATTAAGTATTTAACTAAATACTTAATAATTAAATAAATACATATTTAGTTAAATACTTAAATACCAATTTCTAGAATAAATAAAAAGAGCAACAGAAAACACTGTTGCTAAGGTTTTTGGACTATATTTTATAAATATATATTTACATATTTAGTTAAATACGTATTTAACTAAATACATATTTACCAAATAAATAAGAGACCACAATACATAGATAACCAAAAATTAAATAAGAGACAGAAAAATAATAACTTTTATTCTTGTGAGAGAGTTAATAATTCTGTTTATTTCTTTTGAAACATCATGGTCAATCATTACTTGTTGGATAGATGTGAGATTAACTAAACTATATTTTTAACACTCTTTTTCTTTTACTTTTTGCTATCTCCTTTGCTTGAGTAAAATACTTAATTGTTAATATAACACTCAAGCATAATACGATAAGATGAATAATTTAGTAAATACGTAAATACTTAATTTCATTTTGATAACCTTTTCAAAAATTACGGATTGAAAAACCACATATTTGTGGTATTATGATATCATATAGTATAAAAAGAACGCAAGGAGAAAAAAATAAAAAAATGTCTTCAAGTTTAGTTATGAAAATTAAAGTCGGAGATATCTTGAAAGAAAAGAAATATAACTCAGAAAGAATTATCTTCGCTTACAGGAATTAATCGTAACCAAATCCAAAGGATATGTAGTAATCAACATACGTCCATAAATAAGAAACACTTAGCAATGATTGCAAAAGCGTTAAACATCGAAGATTTGAACGATTTGTTTGAAATCACGACGGAAGATAAAAATAATGTTTCACGTGAAACTAGAAAGGATGCTTAATGAGTTTACAAAAAAATGAAGCTCAAGAAGAAGCAATTAAAACAATTAAGGGTCCAGTTATAGTTATTTCATGCCCTGGTTCAGGTAAAACTACAACTCTGGTCAGACGGATTAAACATATTATCGACAATGGAGGAAATCCTAAAAAGATTTTAATGATTACTTTTGCAAACTCTGCGGCTGCAGATATGCAAGAAAGGTATGTTAAGCTTTACGGGAAAAACCCTGGGATTATGTTTATGACGATTCACTCTCTTTGTTTCAATATTTTGCGGATTGAAAAAGGATATGACTCGTCATCATTAATTACAGAATCCCAAAAAATGGAATTTTTAGTAAATCAACTCAAAGGAAATATTTACATTGATGATGCGTGGGAAATGGCTAAAGACAATTGCAACAGAAATTTCTGCAGTTAGAAATAGCTATACTCCATTAAAGAACTTCACTCCAACTGGTTGTGACAAAGAATTGTTTGTTCGCGTATATAATGCTTATGAACAAGAGAAAAGAAATAGTGGAAAAATTGATTTTGATGATATGCTTGTAAAATGTGAAGAGCTTCTCTCTACAAACAAGGAAATTAGAGATAAGTGGAGTCGCCACTTTGATTATATTCAAGTGGATGAATATCAAGATACAAACCAAATTCAAAAAGATATTATCTACACTCTCATTAGTCGAACAAACAACCTTTGTGTAGTCGGAGATGATGATCAATCTCTTTATTCTTGGCGTGGAGCGGATCCATCTATCATGATGAACTTTTCAGAAAGATTTTCCAAAGGTAAAAAGTGATTAATATGAGCACTAATTACCGTTCTTCTCAAAAATCATTGACTACGCAGATACACTTATCAAGAGAAATAAAAAGAGATTTCAAAAGAATTTTATTTCCTTCAGAGGGCAGAATGGTTCTGTTGGAGAAGTACATTTCTTAGAATCTAAAGGTAAGCGAAACGAAATGGGTCAGCTATTATAGATAAAATTCATTATCTCCATGAAGTAGAAAGATTATGACTATAATGAAATGGCTATTTTATTTAGAACAAACAAACAGGCAGAAATTCCTGTAGATATGTTATCTAGAGCAGGGGCTTCCATTTAGTTCAACGGAGAAAATCAAAACAGTTTATGAGTCTTATATTTTTAAAGATATTAAAGGCTTATGTCGAACTTTCATTAGGAATGAATTATAAGAGTAATTTGTTTGCTGTTTTGAATCACCCAAACAGGTATCTTCATAGCCAACAATTCTTAGACATTCCTTATCGAGAAGATAGCTTTCTGCAAGCAATAGAATCACTAAGACATTCGAAAGATACATGGCGTTATCCAGCCGCAGAAAAGTCAATCAAAGGGTGGTTTGCTTCATTTGGACCTAATAAGATTAGTTTGCAAACCTCTCCAAGTGAAATTTTTAAATTGATGGAAAGCAAAGACAAAATCAACTATAAGAAGCATTTGAAAAATATTGCATCTATGAAAAACGAAGATGTTGAGTCTGAACTTGAAATCTTTGAAATGTTGAAAGAAGACGCTACTAGATTTGAAACTGTTGAAAGTTGGTTAAATCATGCTAAATATATGGTGGCAAAAACTAAGGAATTGAACAGAAAACGTTCTAATGATGGAATTCAACTAGCTACCATGCACAAATCTAAAAGGACTCGAATGGAAAGTTGTTTTCTTTGATCGGTGTTGATGACAAAGTGCTACCTGGAAAAACTAGTAGTTACGGATGATGGTAGAGAGGAAGAACGTCGAGTTCTTTATGTAGGAATGACTAGAGCTATGGATATTTTATATATCAGTAGTAGTGGCACTCAATCAAAATTCTTGATAGAATTAAAAGAAGATTATAAAGGAGTTTTTAATCCCACTATAAAGAAAAAATTGCCAGGGCAAAAGTTACTCATTCTGATTACGGGCTTGGAAAAAGTAGTTCGTTACTCAGATAATGCAATCATTATTAATTTTTGAAAAAGTAGGTTTAAAAAGTTGCTTTTCCCAGATGTATTTAAGAAAGGTTATTGCCGATATTTATAACGGATAAGGAAGATAAAAATGGATATTCAAAATTTATTAAAAATAAAAAGTTGTTATTGGTGGCGTGGGTCTACTTTCTGTTGGTGTTTTAGGGTTTTACGCTTTTGCAACAACCAGAAAAAACTAGTAAGATGAAAGAAGTTAAAACAGCACAAATTAAAGAGAGTTCTGAAAAAATTAAGGATAATAAGGATTTGACATTTGATAACAACAGTAAGAAAGCTAGTGATGGAGCAGAAATCATTCAAGGTGATTATGATATTAATTCTATTGTTGAGTTACCTGATCTCGCTAACATTCCAGCTTCTGCTAATAACTATGCTCCAACTAGAGATGACGCTTTGTTACAAGCAAGGTTGACTAAAATTGGACATCCAGTAGAAGGTCCCGACGCTAAAGTGCAACTCGGAGATACAGCAATTGCAACTGTAACTGCATTGGAAAACGGGACTGAAATCCCTGCGTTCTCCTTTAGGGCGAACAAAGTTACACTAGGTACAAAGTTAGTGGATTCTTATGTAGAAAATGCTATAGCTGGCATGGGCGTAAATGAAGAAAAAGAAATTAATGTGGATTATCCTTCAGATTATTCAAACGAAAAAATTAAAAGGGAAAAGATTACTTATAAGATTATTGTAAGTAAAATTGTAAGACCTGAAGAACCGTCTGCCGAAGAGGTTGATAAGATTTATCAAAGTCTAGTAGAAAACGCTAACTACTCGAATCAATATAATCGAATTAAAGATGCAAAAGTTTATATTCGCGACAATACAAAAATCAAGGCTTATCCAGCAAAAGTTGTTTCCCGTTTGGAAGATGAATATAAAGAATTCTTTATGGGTGTAAAAATATAAAGACGAAGATGACTTCTTTAAGAAAACTAATGCAAGTAAAAGCGATTATTACGCAGGACGCTCAGAATACGTTAAATCAAGAATTAAAGATGAGTTGATTTTAGAAGCTTTAGCAACTAAAACAGGGTTGACAAGAGATAGTGATGAATATAAACAAGTTATTACAAGTCAATTTAACGCGGATCAAAAAGGGACGCTTTGTTTGACTTAGATTTGAAAAATTCTAGGATAAAACTTCGACAAAACAAGGACAAAAATAGAAGAAACATGCTATAATAATTAGTAAATTTTCTTAAATAAGAAAGGAATTATTTAATGGATAAGAAAAATGTTGATTGGTTTAGTTTGCTACAACTGCGATTGTTGGGGCTAATAGTGTTAAAAGCTGATGAAACAACTAAAACGGAACCAATCGCACCTAACACAACACAAGCTGAAACTACAAAAGTTTATGGCACTTTCTACTGAAGAGGCTGTTAAACAAGCAGAAGTTAAACTTACTGAAAGTAAAAAAGTTTCTGAAAGCAGACTGAAGCAAAAACTAAAGTTGCTGAAGCAGTTGCAGAATCAGAAAAAGAAAAGTAAAGAAGCTACAACTGCTGTAAAAACTGCAGAAGAATTGGTATCTAAAGGCTACTGCTGAAGAAAAGAAAAAGCAGAAAGCGATATTCAAGAAAAAGAAAAACTGTTACAAAAAGCTGAGAATGTCTTGAGTGAAAAGCAAAAATTGATGAAAAAGCTGATAAAGCGATTCAAGCACAAAAATGAAAAAAAGTATCTGAAGTAAAGAAAGGTGTTTTTGAATAAAAGTTGCTGAAGTTCGTGAATCAGAAAACGCTGTTAAAAAGCAGAGGAAGCTTTTGATTCTGCTATTTTAGTGAAAGCACAAAAAGAAGCAAAAGAATTAGAAATTAAAAAGCTACCGCTGAAGAAAAAGTTAACAATCTTACAAACGAAGTAGGAGAAGTTAATAAAGAACTAACTACATTAAAAAGCTTCTAGTTCAGAAAAAACGTTCGACTCTTGAAAAAGAATTGAAAAAAATGCTGGTCCTGAATTCTTGACAGAGATTGTTACTCATGAGTTGGAGAGAAAAGATACACCTGATTACGAATCTAAAACTCCTGCTTTTAGCATCTGATAAAATGGTTGCACGTGATGGTAAAACTTACTATATTCATCGCTAATGAAGATGTGGATTTTAATGGTGAGAAAACAGAAATTGTTGAAGTTAAAGTCGGAAGAATATTTTTAAAAACCTCACGTAATTGATTACAAAAAGGTTTCAGAAGAAGTTCGTAACTATTTGATTGAGTTGCGTAAAATCAATGGAATTGATATTCCTGTCCCTGAAGTCACAGATAAAGCTTTGAAATATGCAAAAGCTCGTGCTGACGAAATGATTGAAAAAGACGAACTTAGCCATGCTACTAAGTTGAAAAAAAGAAGATTTTGGATTGCGAGGAAGTACAGAGAATGCTTCTGCAGGAACTTTGCCATACGAAGATACTGTTAGCGAAAAAGAACTTGCTTACAACTTGATTCTTCGCTACTTCAATGACTATAGCAATGCATCAAGCTACGGTTCAGAAACTCCAAGCGAAGCCAACCGTATGAACTACGGACACAGGATTCCATTACTTGCGACTTCAGGTACAGGTATTGCTGTTGGTAGCTCATTCGACGAAAAAATCAAAATATGGAAACTACGGGACTTTGCAGTTTGTTACTGATGATCCAGAACACCCAGTTTATCCAACTGTTGAAGGTGGTTATACAAGCACTGGCATTTAGCAAAAAGCTGAAAACAAAGACTCTGATATGAGTCACTCAGAATTCTACTTTAATGGCAAACGTGTTAAATTTCTTCCGAAGACAACCTTCGTTTATGTATGGAAAGAAACTACTCATCCTAAAAATCCAGCATTCGAAAAAGCTCAAGAAGCTTTTGAATGAATTTAAGACTAAACAAGAAGAATCAGAGAAAAATTAACCTCTGCATTGGATGGTCTTAACAAGCAATTGGATGATGCTAAAACAGTATTGAATGCCGAAACAACTGCATTGACTAAAGCTAATGAAAAAGTTGCAGAATTAACTAAGTCGAATGAAGAAAAAGTTGGTGTTTTGAAAGCTGCTCAAGAAGAATTAACAAAACGAGAAGCTAAAATGAAAGACGCTGAAGCAGAATTAGCTAAGCAAAATTCTGAATTGGACCGCTTGACTGAAATTAAAAAAGCAACAACTGAAAAATGTTAAAAATCAGAAAAAAAGTTCTTTTTAGACGCTAAGGCTGATTTGGACAGTGCTAAAAAACACCTTCAAGAATTAGTAAATGCTCCTAAGCTTTTAGAAGAAGCGAAAAAACGTTCTGAGAAAGCTAATGATGATTTAGCAAAAGCTAAAGCTGAATTGAATCTAGCAATCAAAAGCATTGAAAGAAGCTAAAAGAAAAAGAAGAAGTCGCTAAAAAAACATTATGAAGATGTTTACAATGCCTATAAAACATACTTGAAGGCAAAAGAAGATGCTGAACGTGAAGCTAAAATTAAAAAAGAATATGAAGAAGCTAAAAATCTGGTTCTACACCAGTAGCGATTGTTGATGCAAAAGGAAACATTGTTGGATATAAATCTGCACCAAATATTCCTACAACACCAGCAAAACAAACTCGAACTTCTCAAGTATCTCGTTCTGGTAAAGCAAGTTCAAATCAATTACCTAATACTGGAGATTCAAGTTCTGTAAGTCTTGCAAGTTCAATTGGGCTCTTTTGCATTAGGCTTGTTCGGTTTAGCTTCTAAAAGAAAGAAAATTAAAAAAAGTAAAAAAAGTTGGTTGAAACCAGCTTTTTATTATTCTTTATGTTATAATAGTGCAAGAAGATGTAATCATCTTAAAAAATGAAAAAGGAGTTTTTCCAATGGAAAAATATTTGGATAAGAATTTGCATGGTCGCGGATATTTCCGTAAGACTAAACAATGGGGATTAGCATGTGGTATTGCACTTGCTGGAGCTATTGTTTTTGGAAGCCAATCTGCTTCTGCAGATGAAGTCACTGCACAACCTTCTGTTAAAGAAGTTGAAAAGTGCTGTTGTATCAAATAAGGTAGATGATAATAGCGTTGGAAAAACAAAACAACTGCTGAAACAAACTCAAAAAGCTCAAACAGTTGTAGAAAATAAAGATGTTAAAATCTACTACTTCTGAAGAAAAAAGTGCTACAAATCAAGAAGGGCTTAATAAAAATACGAAAGTATTAAAGAATTAGCGAAAAAAAGAATCTGTAGTAACTAAAGAAACAGAAAAAGTAAATCATGAAACAATTGATTTAGCTAATAAAGATCTTGCAAAAACAAGAACAGGCAATTAAAGATGTCTGCTAAGCAAAATGAAGAACTAAACAGTCAATTGAAAAAAGCAATTGATGAAGCTAAAAAATCAAACATTAATGTTGCTTTAGATAAAACTGTTACACACGAAACAGTAGACGCAGCAAAAAAGGATATTGATAAACAAGTTGCTCAAATTGAAAAATTGGTTTCTTTAGTTTCTGATGCTAAAAGCACGTATTTCTAAATCTTTAGAAGAAGCTTCAAAAGTTGGAGTTAAATTTGAAGGAGAAACGAAAATTGTTTTGACTCCAGGTAAAGAGTCTGAGTTTGAAGCTTCTGTGTCAGGTGCGGAAAAAACTCTTGCTGATCTTAAAAACAAACAAGTTACCTTAACTAATTTATTGAACTCTCTTTCTGAAAAAGCTAAAGCTGGTGGTGTAGAAGTTACTAAAGGTAAAACAGTTGTTCTTGATGAAAAAAGAAGCCAGTGAATTAGCGAAAAGACTACTGAAAAAAGTAGAGCTTGCTATTTCAGACACTAAATTCAACAAAGACAATTATGAAAAAAAGCTTTTGGCTGAATGGAATAAAGCTGTTGCAGATGCAAAAAGCTAAAGTAGAAGCTGATTACAACAAAGCTTTGGATGAATTCAACAAAAAGTAGCTGAAGCGAAAAGCTAAGAATGAACAAATCAAAGCTGAAAATGAAAAATTAGCTAAAAGATAGTGGCAATGCTAAATCTCAATTAACTAAAGATTCAACAGCTACCAAAAATCAAGATGGTTCTTACAGCCAAATCCTTAAAGCTGTTGCAAAAGCGTCTTCTACAACAACTACTGCAAGCTCAGAAGCTATTGTAACTATCACTCCTGAAAAAGGTGTAAAACTTATTTCTGCTGAATTGGTATCTCCAAGTGGCAAGAAACAAGTTTTTGGAAGTAAAAGATAATAAAGTTTCTTTCAAAGGCTCTTTGACTGAAAAATGGTGAATATAAAGTTTTGTATTCATTTAATTCAACAGTAAATAATAAAACTTCTATCAATTCAAGTTTTGTTGTAAGTGGTAAAGAACAAACAACAACTTCACAAAATAAAACTGTTCAAGCGCCTATGGATTTAATTGCTATGGTAGATGCAAGCCCTTCTTATAGCACCCTTTCTTCATCTATCTTCCCACTGTTGAAAGAAATGATGAAAGATGCTAATCCAAAATCAAGAATGGCTTTCTTTGCGACAGGCGTGAACGAAGAAAATAGCCATGTAATTAAAAAGGATGAAGCAACTAAATGGCTATCAATGTCGGATGCAAATAAGTTCATTGATTTAGTTATTGGAAAAATGAACAAAAGAGAAAAAGAGGGCTGGTCTGACAAATACTCTTCTAACTGGTTCTTTGATGTTAGTTAAAGAACACCCAGAATTTGCAATCGAAGAATCATATGATAAAGAAGAAATCGAAGTTGCTCATAAAAATTTAAAAGATAAAAATAAAAATTTTTAATGTAATTCAAGTAACGGATGGATGGTCTCAGAATGAGGGGATGGATACCTCTTTTGCTGAATATGTAAAAATAATGCTAAAACATTTGTAAGTGTTATTCAAGCTAGTGGAAAAATGATTTCCAACAAATAAAATGAAAGCTGTTGGGCTTCCAAATACAATGAATTTAAGCCCAATCGATGACATTGATAAAATTGTAGCTAAATTTAAAGAAACTGCAACAGAGACCGTTGTTGTAAAAGGTGAAGAAAAAGGATTTACTAATTCTGATACAAAATTAGATAAGTTTGTTCCTGTCTCCGTTGGAAAACCTGAAAATTTAGTAGAAATTCCAAATAATGCTCCTAAAAAGGAGAAATTAAAACTCCAGAAAAACCAAAAAGCACCTAAAGCTTTTATCTGTTGAAATTTCTGAAATTCAATTAAAATCAAAAAGGTGTGAAAATTGGGAAGCCAAAAACTAAAGCTCATGAAGTAAGCGTAGAAACTAAGATTCATCCAGTTTCTTATACTGAACCAAAAGTTGCGACAAAAAGAAGGTAAAGTTCTTCCTCATACAGGTGAAGCTTTATCTGCATCATTGCTTGTTGCTGGGCTTGGAGTAGCAGGTCTTGCAGGCCTCGTTCTTTCTAAGAAAAACAGGAAAATTAAAAAGAAGAAGGTTCGCGCCTTCTTTTTTACTTTTTAAAACACTGGCATAATTTTCATTATAGGACTTATATTTTTATTGTTTTTGAGTTGATTATTTTGTTTTTTCTGATATAATTTATACATAAAAAAAGAAAAGAGGTAATTTTTCGAATGAAAAAAATAGATTTGATGAAAAAGTCAAAGGTCATGGATTTTTCCGTAAGACCAAAAGCTTTCGGTTTGGCAAGTGGTATTGCCCTGGAGCGACGATTGATCATTGGTGCAAACACTGTATCTGCAGATGAAGTAGCCCCAGCGCAGCCTGCTACAACAACTAGTGCAACTAATCAAAGCGGAGATGCAAAGGCTGAAACTGTTGTTGTTGATGATGGATTAACTGCTAAAGTAAAACAAATGGAAAAAAAGAAGGTTTTATCATTAAGCAGGATGCAACAAAAATCTGTGGGTACTGCAAAAATGCAGAAGAGGCAAAAACTTTAGAAGCAAAGCTAAAGCTGAAGAACAAACTCAAATCAAAGAGTTTGACAAGATGCTTCAAGAAAAACGTGTGGCAGTTCCAGATGAAGAAAAGAAGGTTTCAGAAATTGTAGAGAAAACTGTAAAATCTTCAGATAGATATCAGGTGGTGGAAGGAGAAATCAATCAGGGTTCAACGAGATGACTACAATAATGGTAAATCAACATTTGTCGCTGAAGATGTAAAAATCTGATAAAGGAAAACCACAATTTGTTAAACTGAAAGTCCCTCACTAGCGACGTTGAAGGAGTTTACGAGCCTTTCAAAGATAAAAATAAATTTACAGTTTCAGAAACACCTTCTTTAAACATTTACAAAAAGTAAAACATCGTGAAAGAGGTGGAATTGATGGGTATAGTTCAGACTTTAATGGTAAAAACTGATGAAATTCTTTTTATTTCCATTAAAGTAAGAGAAGGTGAAACAATTTCTTTTACTTATAATCTAGCCAAAGACTCTGAACTTACAAAAAAATTTATGGTGTATCTAAAATTGAGAAAAATTTACCTTAAAAGAAGTCGCTTCTTCGGATAAGACTGCAATTTTAAACATTCATCCACAAATGGGTATCACTTACGACTACTTTAACGTTGAGTTCGATGGAAAAACCTCTTCCAAATGACATGAAATATTCTGCAGAGGTTATTCTTAAGGACGAAAAACAACGCTGTTGATTTAACAGAATTGGCGACAGAAGCTTTTCAACCAGGTATTTTTCGGAGGACATAAAGCTGTTTCTGCCGATCAGATTAAGAGTAATTTAATTGATAAACAATCTCCAGATGCTTTGAAATTACCTGATAAGTTTTTAGTTGATAAAGACGATAAAGTCGGTAACTCTTTTTATAATAGTGGAGTGGAATATTTAAAAAAACGGAAAATTCTTATCAGAAGTTGCTCATGAATACCTTAAACAGTTCCAAGATTTCTACAAAGATAGTGAATCAAAAGATTTTAATTCTAAAGGAAGATTTGAAGATGGCTTTTATATGACCGTCAACCAAGTAAATTCACTTGGTTTGCGGACAAATATAAAGATTTGAAGTACAGTCTTCGTTCTTACGATGTTCAAAAAGCCATCACTACAACTTACGTTCCTAATGATAAATTGAATCCAAATGAAACTAAAGTTATCGACGATGGTAAACAAAGTGGTAAAAAGTAATTGAAGTAGGAACTAAACCTTCAGAGAAAGTGGAAGAAATTCTTTCAAAGAAGAAACTCGTCCAAACCCAACTCTTCCAGAAGGTGAACGTAAAGTTGTCCAAGAAGGTGTGAAAGGACGTAAAGTTACTCGTACAACTTACACTCTTGACGCTAAAACTGGTAAAGTAACTCCTAAAGAGGAAGTAACTGAAAACACTGCTCCTAAGAATCGTATTGTTGAAGTTGGTACGAAGAAACTTAACACAGAAAAAAACCTGACGCTGCAACAGAAGGTGAACTTGTAACTGTTTACCGTCCAAACGACAAACTTGAAGCTGGTAAAACAAAAATGAAGTGGACCCAGGTAAGAAATCTAAACTTGTCAACGGTAAAGAAACTGAACCTGGCAAACCACGTATCATCGAAGTTGGTACAAAACCAGTCGTTGTAGAAAAAGAAATTCCTTTCAAAGAAACAGTCGTTCAAAATCCATCTAAACCAGAAGGAACTCGTACTGTTCTTAAAGAAGGTAAAGTTGGTAAAGAAACAACGACCACTACTACACTCTTGATACTAAGACTGGTAAAGTCACTCCAGATACAAAAACAACTGTAGTGAAAGCAGAAGACCGTTTGGTTGAAGTTGGTTCTGGTAAGAACGTAACTGGAGATGTTGAAACTCAATATGTTCCAGATCCTGAATTAGAACCAGGTAAAACTAAAAGTTGTTCAAGAAGGAACTCCTGAAGTAAAAGATGTAACTGGTAAAGTGGTTACTCCAGGTAAAACCAACTATCATTCACATTGGTACTAAAACCAAAAAGTGGTAGAAGAAGAAGTTCCTTTCAAAGAAGAAACTCGTGAAAACAAAGACCTTCCAAAAAGGACAAACCAAGGTTGTTCAAGAAGGTAAGGCTGGTAAGAAAGTAACTACTACAACTTATAAGGTTGATCCTAAGACTGGTAAAGTAACTCTGAAGATAAAGTTGAAGAAACAGTCGCAGTGAATAAAAATCATTGAAGTTGGAACAAAAAGAAGAAGTGAAAGCGACTCCAGCTCCACAAACACCAGCTAAACCACAAGCTCCAGCCGCGCCAAAAGCTCAACTTCCACATACAGGAACAGAGGCTAGCTGGCACTTAGCATTGCAGGACTTGCGATTGCAGGTATTGCGACAACTATGGTTCTGAAGAAAAAGAACAATAAGACAAATAGAAGAGAGCTATTAGCTCTCTTTTTTTGTGCATATTTGCTTTTTAGCTAAAACTTGATATAATTAAAAAAATAATATAAAAAAATAATAATCAAAAAGGAACTAAATATGAAAAAAAGAGGATCTTATTAAGGTTATTCCCAATCCTTTTACCTAACAATTCAAAACAAAAATTGGTCATTTCTTCTTACACCATAGAAAAAGAAAATAAAGAGAAGTTAAAAAAAGTAGCAAAAAAGACACGGTTACGAAAAACTCCGTATCTGCTTTTTTAAATGACTTATTAACTTGTGTTTTTTTGAATTGGAGGAAAAACAATGGCGAAATTATCTAGTCGTCCTTATAAAGAGCAAATAGAAAAAGCTATGAATCTTCTTAGAGAAGGAAAACCGATTATTTTTTACGATTTAGAAACTACTGGTCTGAAACCACTAACAAGTAAAATCCTATCTTGCTCTGCGATTAAATATGTTTATGAGGATGGAAAATTTATTGAAGTTGACCGTCTTGATCAATTTATAAACCCTTGTATCCCTATTCCTGAAGAAGCTTCAAAAGTTAATGGAATTACAAACGAATCTGTAAAAGATAAGCCTGATGAGTGGACTGCTCATGAAGAAATAATTCGTCCTTTTTTTGGAGATGAACCTATTCTTGGAGGGTATAATATTGTACAATTCGATGATAAATTCATGCAATATATGTGGCTTAGATCTTGCGGGAGTCCCTTTGTACCTCTAGCAGAAGTTGATGTCCTTAGAATGGTTCAGGAAAAAATGAACTTGACATCGGCAACTTTGGAGAATGTCGCTACTGAATTAGGAGCAAATATTGGGATTAGTTTCCATACTTCTATTGATGACGTTATGGTTACACAAAGGGTTTTTGAGTTGCTTTTAGCGTTGTACTTAAATGATGCAAAAGAGCCTGCAAAATTCAGGTTTAAAGTGTTAGGATGCTATTACAAGTATTACTCTCACAAAAACGAAAGAATCTATTTAGCTACATATCCAAAATCTAATATTTATTACGATGTCTACACAAAAAGCTGGACGGGCGACAATATTGATGGTTTTGATCTTAATGATGTAAAACAAGATACTTTAAAAGCTAATGGGAGTTCCTGATGAACAATCGCTTGTTAAATTGTTGAAAGAAGAGGAAAAAACTGTAGAAGATGGAAGATAAAAAAGCGAGCATTAGACATTCTTTTTAGAAAAAGACCTTGAAAAGTCATTGAAATGCAAGAAAAAAACACATCAAGTATTCTTCTCGCTGTGAGGGTCATCGAGTCTTTGCAGGAACAAAGACGATTAAGAAATTTATCGAGAAAAAAATCTTGTGGAACAAAGCAATCATGATGGTACTACTAAAAATAATGTTTGTAGGGGAATATAAATATATGCCTGATTTGTGGAAGTTGGAAACAGAGAGCCAAATTAAAAAGGTGGTAGATTTCATCGTATATAAAAAAATATGGCTTCATAAAATTAAACGTTTTTAGAAATCTTTTTGCATTACTAGAAGGGATAACGGTGGTTTTATTTGGAAGAGGAAAAAATTGTTAGAATAAGAGAAAAGATTATAATCATCTTATTGATGTTGCTAAAGGGTTTGAAGGATTATATTAATAGTAGCGATAAAAAAATAAAAATAATTACTTAGCTGTAACTTATGATTTTCCCAACTGTTTATTTTTTTGAAAAAAAGTAAAATTAGCTTAAAGCTGAAAAAAATACCTTCCTTACTTAATTTATTATAAAGATATTTTTGAAAGTGATTTAGATGGTGTATCAGAAATGAAAGAATACTTAGAAGAACTTTTTTTCGTTCTTGGGTAGAAATAATTCCTGATGAATACTATAAATCATTAGAAAAAAAGTACGGTTACTTCTTGGGAGAATAATAAGTTAGAAAAAGAGCATCTTGGTTTTCAGATTTAATGCTTTGCTATGGTTTTGATGAATTTAATGAGTTTGTCTCTGAGTTAAAATATTACCCATTTATGAGGTATTATGGAATTCAGAAGAAAACTTTCAATACAAAAGAATTTCCTCCTTCTCTTATAAGCGATTTGAAAGAAATTTGGAAATTCGTGCAACAAATTTAGAAGAAAGGTTTATCACCTTTCTTTTTTTATAAAAAAATGAGAAAAAGCTTTTTCTTTCTTTTTATGGCATACTGTAATTGTACCCTAAAAATCAAGAAAGGAGAAATGAAAAGTAGGTGGCTTTTTAAAGTTTCAAATAAAGCTTTTGAAGAGGCTTTTAGTAAGGATAATGAGCTAAGCGTCGTGAATTCTGCATCGGAAGTTGTCTATAAAATGATAGAGCATCTGAAAAAGTATTTAAGTTCGCAGCAAAAATATCCTTCTGCCAAAGCTATTAGTAGATGGCTAGAAAAAAAGGTGGTTCTTTAAGTTCTTTCAGTTGCCGTGGAGATATGGTCGAAATGATGATGGTCTCTATGCGAAATGAACGGATTCCTTTCATTCTAGTACAAGAAGCTACTGGTTCTAAAGGCTTTTTCATTAGAAGTAAAGATAATGAAAAACAAAAGAAAATAGCACGAAGACTTTTAAAAGGTTCTGCTAGTTATTGTCAAGTAACAAGCGGAAAAGAAGCAGGGAGTGTTTATTTGCAAAAAAACATACCTCATCATGGTATGATCGCTATCGGCAATGTAACTAAAGACCAATTAGTGTACCTTGAAGAAGTATGTAATAAGATTCTTCCTGGAGAGACAATTGGCGTGGATAAAATGGAGGATGGCACTTATCTTGTCTCTGTCCATGGAGAAACGGCAATAATGGGTTCCAAGTACATAAAAGGTAGAACATTTGCAAGTGCTTTTGTCAGAAGTTATGTTTCTTTTTAACGCTAATGTTAAGAAAGAAATGATAGAAGAATCTAAAAACACTAACGCTTTTAGAAGGGCAAAAGGTTAGAGGCTTTTTAGATGAAGATGGGGGACTCAAAAACCAGTTTGGGTTGTTGGTTCTGAAAACTATTTTGTAAAGCGTACTATTAGAGGTTTTGAACGTGGTCATGCTGAAGAAATTGGTGATGAAGTAATTTTAGAAAGTGACTTAAGAGTTGCTTTCGACGATCCAGCTTACGAAAAGCGTTTAAACTCTGCCTTAGCTAAAATCACTTCTAAGAAAGTCTTATACAGGCTAGAAGATGTTTTAGAACATTTTAGAAGCAAAAAGAAAAAAACAGAAAAAAATTCTCAAATTAAAGGTGAACAACATTTAATGGAAGAGGTAAATTTATCTGTTGCTAACAAGGTAAGACGAGATGCGGTTTTTGTAAGGGGAAATAATTGGGCTCAAAAGCTAAAACATTATCAAGTAGAAGTGAGTAAGGTTCTAACTGGAGTCCGAGACGGTAAAGTCCCACAGGGTTACGCTAAAGAAGAGATTTCAAACATGATGGATATCGCTTATCGTTATAAGTTAGATATGCATATGGCTTCTCCAGCAATTGATAAGTTGCGAGATATTGAAGTGTTTGAAAGACCTGTCGGACCGCCTAAAATTAAAAAAACATTGAACAAGAAATCGCCCGTTACACACAACAAGTTCGAGATCAAGATCTTGGTCGTACAGAACCTGGTCGTGGAGAAGATCGATGAGTTGGAGGTGACGTGATTGAATAAGCTATTAGAAGGTCGCTTAAAAGGAATGAGTAAATTCATTGAAAAATGGATGGACAAATTCACTAAGCACTGGATTATATATTTATCTTGCTCATACTTGTTCCTTGTATTGTGGGTTATCCACTATCTTCATATCAAAAGGGAAAAATCCTGCTGGTTCAGGATTAGATTGGTTGTCAGAAGGTTTCTTTGATATTTTCCTTAATCCATTTGGGATTTTCCCTCTGCCAAGAGGATGGTTTGGCACCACAATATTAATCACCTTTGCATTTGCCTTCTTTACTGTATTAAATATCATTATTCGATATTTACAAAGGCACTATGATCCTGATACTGTACAAGGGGATGCACAATGGTTGAAAGACCTTGATCAATATAATAGAGATTTTACAGAGCCTTTTGGTTCTACTGATAAATCAGGGAAAAACAACATGATTTTCTCCCAAGATTTGTTTATGTCTATGAATAATGCTAAAATCCGACGGAACATGAATGTGTTTATCATCGGGGGTTCTGGTGCGGGTAAATCTTTCAACTTTGTAGGTCCAAACTTACTACAAGCAAACTGTTCTTATGCTATCACAGACCCTTCTGGAGGATTGTATAAAGAGTACGGCCCATTCTTGGAGTATTTTGGTTATAAGATTAAGTGTTTCAACATTAACCATATGGAGAAAAGTTCGCACTATAATCCGTTTAATTATATTCACTCTGATAAAGATATTGAAATCTTAGTTACAACTTTGATTTCAAATACGAATCCACCAGATAAAGCAGGAGGAGACCCTTTCTGGGAAAAATCTGAAACAGCCTTGTTAAATGCGTTGATTGCTTACTTGCACCATTACACTGAACTAGATTGTAGAAACTTCTCAAACGTAATGCGATTGATGCTATCTGCAAACATTGACGAAAATGACTCTTCTAGTAAATCGCCTTTAGACTTTATGTTTGATGCGGTTAGAGAAAGTGATCCAGAGTCATTTGCTGTTAAACAATATGATTTGTTCAAAATGGGTGCTGGTAAAACCCTTAAAGGTATCTTGATTTCATGTGGTGTGCGTCTGCAAGCTTTCTCACTACACGACGTAGCTTTACTTACAGACACAGATGACATTGAATTAGACCGTGTTGGTGATGAAAAGACAGCTTTGTTTATCATCCTTCCAACTGGTGAAAAAACCTTTAACTTCTTAGCGTCATTAATGTACTCACAACTATTCCAACGTGTTTACGACTACTGTGAAAACTCTGCAGAGTTCTCTCAATTGATTATAGACGGTGAAGGGCAGGTTGTTAGAACTTATCGAGCATCTTCTCCAGAAGAGTCTGAAGAAAAAGCAAATGAGGCTTTAGGATTCTTCCAAAGGGCAAAAGAAGGGAATATTGTAGAAAATCCAAAATTTGGATGGTGGGAACTTAGGACGAAGCAAAACGAATTAGTTTTTTATAGAGGAACTAAAGAACTAGCCCTTCATGCTTTAGAATTATTGAAGCAAGGAGGAGTAGTTGCTAACTCTACTCAGTCCAACCATGGACAGCGATTGCCAATTCATTTGCGTCTAATGCTGGATGAGTTTGCCAACATTGGTAAGATTCCTGAGTTCGAACAAAAAGTAGCTACTATTCGTAAATACGAAATTTCGGTTTCTATTATCTTGCAATCTTTGTCTCAGATGAAGAATCTATACAAAGATAACTGGTCTGAGATCTCAGGTAACTGTGACTGTACTATCTACCTTGGTGGTGGTGCTGATACGGAAACTACTAAATGGATATCAGAATTGTTGGGTAAAGAAACTCGTGCTGTAATGAACGCTTCCTTTGGTAAGTCAGGTTCTATGTCTATCAATAGACAAGGGGTTGAACTGTTTACAGCTCCCCAACTTCGTACAATGGATGAAAATGACTGTATCGTCTTGTTGAAATCTATGTATGCTTACAAAGGGAAAAAATACAGAACGATTGACCACCCTCAATACAAATTGTTAAGCTCTCTTGATCCTTATTATTTCAACCCAGAAAAAATAGAATACTTGAGAAAAAACGATGATTTGTACGCACATGAGTATGAACCAACTCCAGAAGAATATCATGGAGAACAAGTTGATTTGTCTGAAGAGGAACAGGCTGTTCTTAAAGAACGAGAACAAGAAAAACATGAAGCTGCCCTTGAAAAACAAAACAACAGAGATGCTGAAAATGAAGAGATTATTGAAGATGCTAAAAATCTTGAAGAAGACCCTGAAGGAACTGTTAAGAAGGTTATCCCTCAAGAGGGTGTCGTAACAGAAGAAGATTTGGATCAATCTTACAATAACATGGTGGCAAACAATATTGAAGTTTTTGGAGAAGAAGAACTTGCCTTCTCTTCAACAGCGGGAGAATAATTTTTCTAGGTATATCTCTCTAGGTATGCCTAGTTTTTTTGTTTTTGTTACTTTTATTTTTTTGCGAATTTATGGCATACTAATAGTTAATGAGAGAAAAATAAAAATGCATAGATGAAAAAAATGAGGTAAAAATGGTAATAGAAGGAAAAAACACAAAGGACGAAAAATGCTAAAGGAAATTTTTAGAAATAAAAATTCCGAACCTCAAGTAGCAAGAAGAACCCCTAGACATTTGAAAAATTATTATGAAACAATTGTTGATATTGCAGAAGATCTAGGAAGTATTTCTTTTGTCTTATTTGAGTCTAAATCAAAGGAAACATTGGTAAGAATCACAAAAGAAGGAATTACAAAAGATGACGAAGCATTTCCTATGAAAGCTAATGAAGCTTGGGCTTTTATAATGGCTAGAGAATCTGCTTTTAATTCGTTAGTTGAAGAATTATTACAAAAGAAGAATTTGTACACTAAATACATTCCTGTTATTCGGTTGGCAATGATTGCTGATGAAGCTGAATTGATTGAGCTAATGTAACTTATAAATTTTACGATAATGGGATGAACAAAGAATTAGAAATCTCACCTGGTCGTGAAAATATGGTCTATAAGTACATGGGTAAAGAAAATAAGATAGGTGTAGCACGCGCTGCTGTTATCAAATATTACCCAGAGTTTTTGATCCAAACTCAGAAAGCTTTTACAAAATGCTTGTTTATTAAGAGATAAAAGCAAGTGGAAAAATTAGAAGCAGAAGAGACAGCCAAAAGCTAGAGAAAAAATTAGGAATTAGAGTTAGAGAAAAAAGACGGACGTGTTTATGTAGACGCTGATTCTATTCTCAAAAGAGCTACATCGCCTAACAAACCTAAAGAAGTAGCGAAAAACACTCAGACAAACCCTTTGTTAAAACCTGCGTCAAGGATGCAAAATGGTATCTCTTCAGGGGAAAAAATGACAAAGGCTCAGCCAGCCGCTGCTGTAGCGTTTGAGGAAGTATTTAAAAGAAAACCTAAAGCTGGGTATCTAAAGTAGAGAAAGGAGGTCCCTATTGGTTCAACAACAAAAACACTATAAAAACAAGAAGTGAAGCTAGAGGATAGAATTACCTTTCACTACTGTAAAAGATGGAATTGAGTATGGGCAAAGAAAAGTTGCTGAGTATATGCAACAAAAGCAAGAAGAAATGGCTCAAGCTCAACAATCTCAACAAGTTGCTTCCCCTCGACAAGCTGAAACAACAAATTTCTTTCCAGGCAGTGGCTAAATTTTGGAAGACGAAGAGCCTTTAAACTTCAACGAATTCTTGGAAGAATATGAACAAGAGATTGAAAGGAATATGGAGTTGGATGGGCAATCCATGCAACAACTCGGAATTAACGGAATTAAACTTGAAGATAATGATGAGTTAGTTCCTGACAAGTCTGATGATTTAGATTTAGACGACGATTTAGATGATGATGTTGGCGATAGCGATTTGAATGAACCAAGCTCATCTAAGACTAAAAAGAGAAACGACAAGAAAAAAAGTCTAATAGTAAAAAATCGTTCTGATAAACAATCAAAGAAAAATCGATTAAGGTTTCGTAACCAACAGCGTAATACGCGAGATAGGGTCATGCGACTATAGAAGGGAAAAGAATCTGTCAAAAAAATCAGTTGAATTAGATCAACAACAAAAAGATTCTCAACAAAGAACAAAAAGTTATTACAGCTAGAAATACAGAAATAGTTGCTAAAAAACGATTATACAGGTCAAAAAAATTACTCGTACAACTGAGAATATTAAAGACCAAAAAGGTAGGAGGGGTAAAGATTTAGAACCTAAGCTACCAAGCAAAGCGCAACCTACTAAACCTCAAGCAAAATCTAATAATACGGTTATTAACAGAATTGCTGAGGCAAAGTTACTAGTTCAGGTTAATGCTATTGTTCAAACCGCTGCAATGATTACACACCAAACAGGTCGTCCCTACAGAATTCAAAGTTGGGGAAAGATACTTTGCAATTTAAGCGAGAAGGCCAAGATACGTTTGCGATGAAAAATGGCGAAAAAGTTCCAATAGATGTGGCTCACAATATGTTGAAAATCTTTAGGTCATAGTATTGGGGAGCGTCGTATGGAGCAAATCACTCAGATTGTCAAGGTAGCCCAACAAAAATCCAGCAGTGAAGACTCTATCTCAAGATAAAGTTCAAGCTCAAAATGCAACTCATGAACAACAAAAAGGTTAAAACAATTAAAGTTCATGGACGTTAATTTTTAGAAGGAAGGAATAAGTAAAATGGGAGTTTTTATTAAAAAAACGATTTGGAGAAAAATGTTAAAAAGAAGCTGAAAAAGCGAGCGTTAACTCCAGATAAAAAAATAGCCCTCTATCAACTTACGGTAGCCGAATGAAACAAGAATTGGCTACAATGATGTCTAGAGACAAGTCTTTTGGGCAACATTTAGAAGGAACTATTAGTGGTGGTTCGTTCATCTTGTCACCTTTCAACCGTCTTACCAAAAAAGGTAGAGCGTTTGAACGAACAATGGATGAACAAGGAAACAAGAAATACGAAGAACAATTTAAAACTGTTCGACATGAAGCTAGAAATCGTGAAGAACATGAACGGGAACCTGATAACCCAATTTACGGGGATGAATACAGTTTTGATGATCCTGAATTCATTCAAGATATTGAAGTTGTAGATCCTCGTGGTAGATTTGCTACTCATAGAGGGAAAAACGATATTAAGATTGACTTAGTATTAACAGGAAGAGTTTTTACTGAAGAAATTGACAAATCAGGTCGTCCACAAAGAGTAGCCGTTCCATTTGGTTTGGATACTATGGAAAAAGATAGTATTAACACGGGTCAATTCTCTGATGAAGATAATAAGTTCATCAGAACAGAGGACGTTGATAACTTCCATACAGAATGGAAGAAAAGAGTTGCTGAGGCTGATAGAATTAATAGAGAAAAACTAGAGGCGTTAGGTTACGATTTGTTAGAGCGTGGTGATGACGGATACGTTGAACAACGAGTTCAAATCGATAATGATCCACGTTTTATTGAAACATTCCCTGATTTAACAGATCTTCCTAGAATTTTATCTTATGGTGGAGCTGACGGGAAAGGTGGAGCTAACTTTGTTCCTGAATACGACATCGTAATCCATATCAACGGACAAAAGGTTCAACCACATGATGTGGACTTAGCGTTTGAGCAATTGACTCGTAAGGGTGCTTATGAAAGACCTGGCTTGGAAGCAGGACGAGATTTCTTGATTCAACAAGGTGTTCGAGGAGCAGCCTTCCACGCGTCTGTTCTGCCACAACAAATGGCTGCAAATGCTATTAAAGCCCCAGATAAGATGGGGAGAGAAGGACAACAAATTTTGACTGGTAGTGTTTTAAGACAAATTATGGAAGCTCTCGGACGTGGAATGTCTAGATAAAAAGCAATCTTGCTTTTTTTATAGATATTATTGTAAAATTAGCTTACTTAAAGAAAGGAAAAATATTATGGGATTAGGTGATTTAGTAGTCTGCACTATTCAGAGCCATTGGAGGTGTAGCAAAAGGAGCACTCAAGCTTGGTGCTGGAGTGCTAAAAGTCGGAGGAGACTTGGTTGGAGGAGCTGTTACTAAGGGTGTTGGATTGTTTAGCCCAGGAGCTCAGAAATGGTTAGAGCAACAAGGTCAAAACATTAAAGATGGAATTGGCAACCGGTTCGACAAAAAGAAAAATGAACCTGAATTAGGTAAAATTGGTAACTTAAAAAACAAGTTAATCAATATGATTGTTAAGTTTGCGGTTAGTTTAAAAAAACAGTATGGTTAAAACTGCTAATAAGACAGGTGAAAAAATCGCTGCTGAACAAGCTAAAGAAGCTAAAGTAGGATTTGGAAAAGATTCTGTATTGACTGGAGATGTTAATCTTAAAACTGTACCAAAAGATGTAGCTTCAAAAACGCAACCAAAAGGTCAGTCTTTAGACAATTTGATGTCTAATGCTAAATCAAGAATGAATGCAACTGAGAAAGCAAATAAAACCTTTGGTATGGGACTTGGCAATTCTCATGAGCAATCGATTAAACGATAAGGAGAAATGATAAATGAGTACAGAACAAAACGGTAAGCAAATTGTGCAACAGGGTGCAAACGCAATTATGCAACAAATCTCTGAACAAGAGAGAAAACGGAAAGAAATGGTTCAAGGAACTAAAAACTTTGGAAAACAACAAGCTTTTAACAAGGTAAAAAAAGATATCGCACCTAAAGGTGTGAATATGTTGTTGAGTAAAATGCCTAAACCATTGTTAAAAATCTATGGTGAAAGTAAACGAAGGTAGAGCAAAAGCTTTGACAGGATTGTCTAAATTTCCATTGTTTAAAAACAATGCTATTGGTAAATTCTTCCAAAAGGCTGCTTCAAGAGCTACAGAAGTTGCTACAAAAATCCAAAGTCATATCGGTGGGAAGGTTGCGCAAGGAGTTGCTACAAAAGCTGCAGCAGGAGTTTTAGCTGCTCCAACTGGAGGGCTTAGTATAGCTCGCTGAAAAAGCAGTCACTGTCGCAAAAGGTGCTACAGATATTGTCAAAGCAACAAAGGACAAAGAAGCCTGCAGATTTGGTTAAGGGAGTTTCTGAAACAAAAGACCCAAATAAATCTAAAGTAGATAAGGTTGTAGAAACTAAAGCAACAGAAGTTGTTGATAAATTCATGCCAGGGGCTAATAAAATGTCAGGCGTTATGAACAAAACTAACTCAAAAGAAGACCCTAACAAAGACAATAATATGGCTATCCTGTCTGGGACTAAAGACTTAGTTGGCAAGGCTGGAATGGATAAAGGGCTTGACTTTTTAAAACAAGTAAGTCGAGAATTAAGAAAAAGAGAAATCTTTTTCTTTTTTTATATGAAAAATATGGCATACTATAGATATAGAATTTGTGAAAGGTGAATAATATGGCCAGAAAACCATTATTACCTTCCGATAAAATGACGCTTGAAGAGTATGAAAAAGAAGATTTGAGTCGGATGAGAAATTTGGTAGCGGACTATGAACGAGTTCGTACCCCAGGAAAAGTATTAATTGACAGTCCAGAAAGGATCCAAGAATTAATCGATGAAATCAAAAGAGATCCAAGAAACTATATTCATGTCCCTAAATTTTTAAGAGGAAACTATGCTCAATATTCAACCTCAGAGGAATTGGATTTCTTCTATAGTCAATTAAAGCGCCAAATTGATACGGCAGACATGAGAAATAAACTTGAAAGAATGGCATTTAAGCCTTTTAGTAGAATAACCCCTGCTGAGATGGAAGCTTTTAATGCTTATGTTATTTTAAGTGAATTGCCTCAAGTAGATGGCCCAGAAAGTATTCGCCCAGATGTCTATTTCAACGTGGATGATATGATTTTTAGAGGGCATAAGGCTATTAGGATGTTGGATAAGGAACGGGCATCTTATGGAGATAATGTACCTCCTGAATTTGAGGAAAAATATTACAACAAATTAGCTGACGTTGTATTGAAAGCTCCACAAATTTTCACTGAACTTCCTAAACAGATTGTTGATACTAATAGCCTAATAATCCGTTTTATGAAAGTTTGAGTCAAAAGTCTAACGAGTTGACTTTAATGGCAAAAAACTTAGAAACGAAAAAGAGTAGTGGTGAAAAGATAACAAAAGAAGACCATTACAAAGAAGAATTAATTGGTGCAGTCAAAGAATATGGATTAAATGCTGAGAGATTTGCGGAAGAAGTTTTTATCCAAAAATGGAATTACAAAAAGCAAGCTAATTTCCGCTCTCAAGAACTTGAAATTCCATTGGAAGAACAAGACGATGATTACTTTAAATATTCATCACTGGACGAAATGGGTTATTTCGAACAAGGAGGTTCTGCTCCAGCAAGTCAAGAAGAGTTAGATGCATACTTCTCATCATTAGAGGAAGAAGAACAAAATCTGCCTCCTGTATATGAGCCCATTTATGAAGAGGATTTATATATCCCAGAAACTTTTGAATGGATTAATGAAGGATTGCCGTCTATTGATGATAATGTAAATCTGCTTTCTATGCAAACTGCTTCAGGAATGGATTTAAACAATTCGGAAGATTTGGATTCGTTCAAAGACTACGTGTTCCATCCAGCAGACTATGATTCAATTGAAATTGATGAGTATGACGGAGATGCGAAAAGAAGGTTTTGCATTCGGCTATGATGACAAACTACAATTATTGTCTGATGAATGGTATGAATTAAACGCGAAGGATGATTTATCTAATAAAGACATCAGTCGAATGTTAGAGCTTGAATCAGAGATGGGAACAAGAGTTGCTAAAGACCAGTCTCTTTATATGTCTGTTCCTTCTGAGATTACCGATCCAGCAAAAGGTAACAGTCCATTCTTTAATTCTTTAATCAAAAAACTTGATAAAACTAAAGGTGATATTGATCCAATCATTGGAAGTGATGTGGCTGATTACAAACAATCAAATCAGAAATGGAGAAAATATCATTCTCCAGAAGATTTTGAAAGAAATGACGACAATACACCGAAAAAGCCAGAAGAAGATAGGAGTGACCGCTAATGACTTTAGCTGAAGAAAGAACAAAATTAAACGAGGATTTTACGTCTTGGTTTGAAGAACGAACGGGTAAAAAGCCTTCAATGGTGGATTACATTTTGGCTATCAAAGAAGGGTCAAAAGAAGTTCAAGATGCTGCTGGACGCGCTTTTGCAAGAACGTTGATTAAAAGCGATGGAAGCATAGACCCTGAATTTGGAAAAGGTTTAAGCCCTAACGTTTCGATGAATTACGAACCAGACAACGCATTCTTCTTGGAGTTAGAAGATAAAGTAGATAAATATTACTTTAAACCAAAAGTAGTACGTATAAACAATGGGCAGAAAAAAAGTCGCTCCAAAGAGAGAAGAGTATCAAGCGAAAAATGCTTCAAAAAGAAAAGGGTTTTAGCTTTTGAATCTGCTTACGCAAATAGAGCAAATTCTGCAAAAGAAATGAAGGAGCTAGCAAACAAATGGGAAAAACTTGGAGCGTTCAGGTCTTTTTGTCGCAAACCGTTAATATTAGCATTTCAGGAAAATTCATGTCTCAACTGAGAAAAAGATCCTACACTTGAACGGTATTTGCCTGCTAAATTAGTTGATAACCCAGGTACAAAAATTGCGCTCCATTTTATGATGAAGTAAGGAACTTTTATTCAAAATAATAAGGAAGAATATGAAGGTTTCTTTTGCAATTCCTGGTGATTATAGAAAAATCGGCTATGAATAAGCTTCGAACACAAGCTGATTTGGATTTTCAAACTTCGAGGGAAACCCTGAAAAAGCTAAGCAATACGGAATTGCCTTTGAAAGAAAAAAAGAATGCAACTTGAGAGCGCAAGAAATCGTGAAGGTTTTGCAGAATAAGAAGCAACCTAGTAAAGAAGCAAAAAGTTTTGGGGACAAGGACGGTAGTAGATGGAAGTAGATAGATATTGCAATGATTGTTTAGGCTATTACAGCTATGACGTTGACGAAAACGAAAAATATGAAAAAAATGTAAATGGTGCGGTTCTGAAGACACAGAAGAAGTCTAAATTAAATTTTTTTAAAAAAGCTTTGAAAAACCCAAAAGCTTTTTTTAGTATTTCCTTGACAGAATGACTTAAAAATTGATAGAATGACAATGTATAAAAAAATGACCTTTTCATAGGGTATAATTGAAAGGCTGGTAAACAAATGTCGTTATTTTTCATCTTCGAAAAGTGAAAAACAAGAACCTAAAAAAATTAACATTCAAGATCTAATTGAAGATAATAAAAGCTTTTATCTGAAGAATTACTCTTGACGAAACTCCAACTGTTTCTGAATCTGAGCTTGTCGAAACTTCGATTATTTTTAGAATCAGAACCTGTTGACTCGGATGAAACTCCTATTGAAGTTAAGGATGCAAAAAGCGGTTCCAGAAATTCTTGAAAAAGAAGAATCAACCTTTGGTTCACCATCTGAAGCCGACTTTGAGTGTTCGTCTCAAGAAAAAAATTGCAGACTTATCAAAAAGAAAGTCAGGAAGAATTGGTAGCAACAGATGTTTTCGAAAACGAAAGAGGACTTACTGGCTCCATCAAAAGAAATCTTTAGCGAAGAAGAACTTTCTTTTGCTTCGGTTGCGGGTGAAGATTCACCAGAAACAACATCATCTAACGAAGATTTCTTTTGATGAAATTTCTCCAAAAAGAAAAAGAAGTTAATGAGGGTAAAGATTCTTCTGCAAATAAAACAAACGACTTTTTTTGAAGATTTGAAAGATAGCACTGCTAAGTCTAATGTCGTTAAAGTCCCAAGGGTGTTCTTAAACTGGTTTGAAAAAGCAGATAAAAATGCGACTGTTTTTGAAGCATATTCTTTAGTTGATTTGGAAGATGATACTAAACTTAAAGATTGGGTAAAAGAAAATCAAAACATCTTTGCAAAAATTTGGTTAGGGGGATGTTATTCCTGAGCTGGAATTAGAGTTGTATATGACTTCCATTCCTAACTATGATGGCAAATTGCCAAATGTTCTTGTAAGAACTGAGGAAGGAAAATATGTCATTAAGACTTCAGAAGATATTCTTTCAAGCGATGAGTTTAGATTAACTGAGCAAGAAATCTTGAAAGACTGGGAGTATCTGTTTACAAATGGATTCTCTGAACTTTTAGATTAAGGGGGAATTTATGACTGAGCTTTGTTTTGACGAACCGTGCGGTTCTGGAAAAGATAACTTCCCTTCCGTGTTATTAAAGAAGTCCGACATTTCTATTAATCCAGAAAGCCTTGTGGTAGTAGCTTCAATTCAATCCTCTGTGAATATTGATGTTGAAGAAATTTACCAAAGCGTGAAGATGGAGGTTGAAGATGATTCTGAAGCTAGAGAGTTAACTGCTTTGAAATTAGGGAAGAATTTTCACAAATTTAATGTTCGATATTCGTCGTAGAAAAAAATATGCTATCATTGCAAAAAAAGCGGTGTTTTGAAGCGAATTGAAGATGTGAAAAACAAAACTAGTAAAAAAATTTATTCTTTCGAAAAAGCTTATTCCTACATTGGCAAAAGAAGGGCTTGATGTATTTGTAGATTTTGTTAAACGCTATAGTGTTGAGGGGAATATTTTTGTTGAAATTTGAATTTAACGAAAATGTTCCGCTTGAAATCGCTGAGAAATTCAAGGGTTATAAAGCCATTATTGCTACTAGCGGTTTTTTTCTGAAGATACTTACTACTCTCTTTTTGAAAAATAATGAGTCTTTACGTTCTTCATTAAATGAAAAAAATATCACTGAGTATGGTATTGTGGAAAGATTTGTAGCTGGAGAACTACTAGTCCAAAAATAATAACATTAAGAGAAGGGTCTCCTTCTCTTTTTGTTTGTGGTTTATTTCTTTTTTTGTTATAATTCTGCTATAGGGGTGGAAAAAAATGAAAAAATAAGAAAAAAATAATGAGATAAGAATCTTTTTAAATAAAAATAATTGGTTTTTCTTTCTTTATCACTATTTAGTATTGGTAGTGGATTTTCTTTAGGAGAAAAAAAGTTTATCTTTTAAAAAATGGGATTTTTATAGGAGTTTCCTTTGCTTTTAGCTTATATTTTCTTTAATAAAAAAATCCGCGTAAATTCCCCGCCTCTTAGGTGGTTGGGATACAAGCAGTTAGAAAGGAAAAAGGGATAGAATTAGAAAATGAAAAAACAGAAGGCTTATAAGTTTCGCCTTTTACCCCAACCTTGAGCAGAGAATCTTATTTGAGAAAACCTTTGGCTGTTCTCGTTTTATCTGGAATCAGATGCTTGCGGATAGGATTGCTCACTATGATAAAACAGGTAAGTCTTTGAAGAATACTCCTGCTCAATACAAAAAAAGGAATTTCCTTGGTTAAAAGAAGTGGATAGCTTAGCTTTAGCCAATGTTCAACTGAACTTGAATAAGGCTTATAAATCTTTCTTTCAGTCAGGTTCTGGTTTTCCACGATTCAAGTCTAAGAAGGCTGCCCAATCTTATAAGACCAATAATCAGAATGGAACAATAGCTTTACTAGACAGAAAAGTTAAACTTCCTAAGACTGGTTGGGTAAAGGTGAAAATTCATCGTCAACCAAAAGGGTTAATTAAGAGTGCAACGATCTCTAAAACTGCGACAGGAAAGTATTTCGTTTCCATCCTTTGTGAAGAGGAAATTCTTCCTTTACCTAAAGCTAATTCTAACCTTGGAATTGACTTGGGCTTAGAGAACTTTGCCATTCTCTCAACTGGAGAAAAGATAGGAAACCCTAGATTTCTCACTTCTTTGTCCGAGAAGTTAGTCAGAGAACAAAAGATTCTCTCTAGAAGAGCGCATCTCGCCAAGAAGAAAGGGTGTAAACTTTCTGAATGTCGCAACTATCAGAAACAGAAATTGAAAGTGGCACGGATTCATGAAAAGATTTCTAATCAAAGAAGAGACTTTCTAAATAAGCTCAGTACAGATCTCATCAAGAACCACGATGTGATCTGTATTGAAGATTTAGCTAGTCAAAACCTCATGAAGAATCACCACTTGGCTAGAGCTATCGGAGATGTCTCCTGGTATGAGTTTGTTCGCCAATTAAGCTACAAGGCGGATTGGTATGGAAAGAAGATTGTTCAAATCAGTCGTTGGTTCCCATCTTCTCAACTTTGTTCCACCTGTGGCTTTAGCTCAGGAAAAAAGCCTCTCTCTATTCGAGAGTGGGCTTGTGAAAGTTGCGGAACCCATCATGACCGTGATATCAACGCTAGTGTCAATATCCTCAAAGAAGGATTGCGTCTAGCCTAATAAATATAGAACCGTAGGAACTACGGGGATAGCTTGGCCCATTCGTGCAACCTCTGGGGTTTAGTCATCTAAATTCTAAGCCTGCACGTTACCCAAGGAACTCTTTCCTCTCAATGAAATGTAGGGGAGGAGTAGTTCACAAATGGAGTTTTTTTATAGAATTTCCTTTTGCTTGCTTTAGCTTATAAAAACTACAAGTACAAGCCATAAAAACAGAAAGGTTCGTTTAATAGCATGATGAAATTAAACATTAAAAATGCTGACAACCAACCAATTGATTTTTTTGAAGATATCGTGAATGCTAAAACAATTAATAATTGGTTGTCGAATATTATTAGAAAAGCAACGTCATTTTCTCCGTTGAAGTTAGTTATTAATATTGATGGAAAATAGAATGGTTTTGATTGAACATAGTATGTTTGTTGACAATGCTTTAGAAATAGTAAATAAACTTTCTGAGTCAAAAGATCCTAGATTTAACATTCCAAACGACAGCTTGGATATGCTCATTGATCTTGATTCTAGAAGCGTATCAATCACAATTAGCTAAAAAAAGACTTTTTTTAGTCTTTTTAATTTTTTTCGCGACTTTTATGGCATACTATTATTATGTAAAAAAATAAATATTTTGGAGGAATAACATGATTAACTTCAAGAAAAAGGTGGTTTCTGTTGCAGTCTTGTCTGTATTGCTAGCGCCTACAGTATCAACCCCTTTTCTTTATTCGACGCAGGTTTTAGCTGAAGAAAAGGCTGATACTCCTAAAAAAATCGAAGATGCTAAAGAAAACACTTCTACTGAAAAAGAAAGATAACGGAAATACGATTTCTTCTGTAGTAGAAAAAAAGAGTCTACAATCTTGTCTGATAGTTCTGTGTTTAACATTCAAATCGGGTATCAATTTGAAGATGGGTCTTTTGACGAATGGCAAAGAGGAACTGGGTTCTTAGTTAATAACCAGGAAATCCTAACTATTCAAACATTAGCAGATACAAGTACTTCAAGTTCTCTATATAAAGCTATTTTAGATAAAAAAGCGGACGCTTATAAAACCGCAGGTATTGATTTAAAAAATGAAGATGAAGTGGAAAAACACTTCAAAATTCGAGTAACTAATACTGATGGGGAAGTATTAGCTGTAAAAGACAGCTCTGCTAAAAATGGGTTAGGTCTTATTTCTTTAGAAAAAACTAGTCCTTCAACACCTGCCGTTTTTGAGGAAGAAGCTGATGTGAATAGTGCTGAAGGTACTAAATACAAGATGAAACTTTCTGCTTTAAATAACAACAAGGCTGAGATCTCTGAAACTGAAGGAACTTTGGTGAAACCAGCTGCAAATGCTGCATCAGGTACATTAGCTATGTCTGCTGACTCCAGCAAAGGAGATGTTGCAGGCGCTCCTGTATACAATGAAGGCGGAAATATCGTTGGTATGGTTACGGGAACTGGCGAGTCATTAACAATTGTTCCAAGTAATGGTTTGCAGACTTTCCTTACTAACAATGATGTGAAAATTTGATACTAGAACTACAGCTGAGAAAAAAACGTAAATCTAAAGAAAAAAAGCTGAATCAGAAAAAGCGCTGAAAGATGCAGAAAAAGCTTCTTAGCACTAAGAAAATTAGAAAAAGCTATTGAGCAAGCGGAATCTATTAAAGAAAGTGAATATAAAAAAATCATCTTACGCTAACTTGGCTTCTGCATTGAAAGATGCTAAAAAAAGTTATGAAAGATGAAGATAAAAACTCAAGCAGAAGTAGATAGTGCTGAAAAAGAAATTGAATGATGCTTACGGTAAGCTTGAAAAAAATACACTTTATTTGATAAATTAAAAGGTCCTTTATTCTTAGGATTAGGAGTAGCTCTATTAGCGGTAATTATTGGGGTTGCTGTTTCTAAAGCTAAAAAGGTAAAAAGTGGCTAAGCCAAAAGGTAAAAAAACCAGTAGCTATGCCAAATGACGACTCTGACTTTTCTGAGGAATTGCGTAGAATGGATGAGGCAGACTTGATGAGCGCACAACGTCGTCAAAGCGTACAACAACCTTACCAAGAGCCTGTAATGCAACATCGTAATGCTTATGGTCAATATGAAGTAAATGATCGTGATTTAGATGTGACAGACCAAGTTGTTCCTGCAAGTTTGAGAACAAGCAATACTAATATCCCTGGAGTTACTTTTTTGCGGAAGAACAACCTGATAAAGCAACTGATTTAACAAATCAACGCTTTTGGTGTCCCACTTAATGTGCCAAATATGCCTATTGATAGTGGAGACGATGAAACTACTATCCTTGGACATGCGCCTTACTTAGTGAGAAAAAGATGATGGAAAAAGAAATTCCTTTACGTGACGGATTCATTATTGGTAAAGAAGTAAATAAAGTTAATTATGCTATTACTGGTAATACATCTGTTAGTCGTACTCACGCAGAATTTCTCATCTATCAATGGAAGATTCTATGTTCAAGACTTGGAATCTAAAAACTTCACTTATTTGAACGGTCATCAATTGCCTTCGTATCAAAAAGCTTTTATTGAACAACGGTGATGTTATTCGATTGTCAAATGTAGAATTTACTTACTATGAGTAAAGAAGGGATAGCAAAAAAATATGGTGATTACGGCTTACAATACAGATATTGGTATTAAAAAAAGCGTTAATCAAGATTCTTTGATTATAAAAAAAGCTATTGCTGGCGCTGGTGAGGTTGTCCTCATCGGTGTCTGCGATGGTATGGGTGGATTAGAACAAGGAGAATTGGCTTCTGCAGAAGCGATTAAGACGTTAAATTTCTGGTTTGAACAAGATTTGCCAAATTTACTTCTTGAAGGATTGTCAAATAAAGCTTTTGTTGATAGCATGACTTTTGCTATTAAAGAGGCAAATGATAGAGTCTATAAATATAGCTCTGCAAAAAACATTCAATGCGGAACTACATTAACTGCGGTGTTACTATACAATGGGCACTATGCAACAGTAAATGTTGGGGATTCACGAGTATATAAAATTGACAATAGTGGAACTATTGAAAGATTGACTCATGACCAAAGTGTTGTTCAGGATAAGATCGACAAAGGCGAAATCACTGAAGAAGAAGCTAGAACTCACAAAGCTAGAAACGTTTTGTTACAATGTATTGGGCTAGGCGATGCTGTTACACCAGGCTTCTCATTTGGGAATTACAGTGATGGAGACATCTTCTTTGCATGTAGTGATGGTTTTAGACATCGACTTATGGAAGAAGAGATGGCTAAACTTTATAATCCTAAAGACGTTGTAGGGCAAGAAGAATTAATGGAGCGTCTGCTTATGGAGTAAAACTTAATATGGAGCGCGGAGAAACTGATAATATTACAGTCGCTTTATGCCAATGGAAAGAAGAATCTAAGAAAGAGGGGTGAGATTATGACGAATGAACAAACTCCTCAAGGTCTTAGATTAGGTTCTTTAATTGACGGAAAATATAAAGGTAATTGCAAAAAGTTGGACGTGGCGGTATGTCTCACTGTTTGGCTAGCAATGAACATTAAAAACCAATAAAAACTGGGCGATTAAAGAAGTAAGGCAAACTGGAAAAATGGTAGTGAAATTGTTAATCAAAAATTTAACTACTGAAATTGGTATTCTTAAAAAGTTACAACATGAGAACTTACCTCAGATCATTGATATCTTTGAAAAACAACACCTTCCTAATTATTATGGATTATGTTGAAGGACGAACTCTAAAAGCTATCGTAGATGAGAGAGGAGCTCAACCTCAAGAGGATGTTGTTAACTGGGCTATTCAGTTGTGTTCAGTATTAGATTATTTGCACACACGCAAACCTGCGATTATCTACCGAGATTTGAAACCTGGCAATATCATGTTACGCCCAGACGGACGAATTGTTCTTATTGACTTTGGTACAGCTCGTGAATATAAAACAGGACAAGAAGAAGATACTATTTCTCTAGGGACAAAAGGTTATGCTGCTCCTGAGCAGTATGGAGGAGACGGGCAAACAGATGCTCGTACAGATATTTATAACTTAGGTGCTACTATTTACCACCTTGTAACAGGAAAAATCCAACAAAGCCTCCATATGAGATTCGCCCTATTAGGGAATGGAATCCTAGCTTGTCTACTGGATTAGAAAAAAATCATTTTTAAAAATGTATTGCTAATAATCCTAATGAAAGATATCAAACAGCAAAAGAACTTCAATTTGCGCTAGAACATTACAAAGAGTTAGAAACTAGTTATGTTCAAGGAAAGAAAAAAGCTAATAGAGGTTTTTTATTTACTTTTGGTTGCGCAGTGCTTTCTTTAGTTGCTAGTCTTGGTTTGAGCGTTTATGCAAACTCATTGCAATCAAAAAGTTATGATGATCAACTTCATTTAGCAGCAAGTATGCCAAATGAAAAAGAGCAGGTAAAAGCTTACTTTGAAGCGATGAAATTAAATCCTCAAAAGGTAGATGCTTACGAAGGTTTATTGAACAACTGCTTCTTAAAAGACGGTAATTTTTCTCAAGATGAAGTTGACAAAATGACGGAATTCTTAGGCTATAGAAGTAAAAATGGCGGAGATACTATTGAGAGCCAATTAAAGAAAAATCAAGAAGCATATGATCAGTTTGCTTATGATATGGGACTCCGCTTATTTTTTTACTATTATGGTGAAGAAGGTAATAAGCAACTATCACAACCGTGGTTTGACATTGCTAAGAAAAAGTAATTCTTTGACAAGTGCTCAAATCGAAAGAGCAAAACGATTTAGTCAGATTGCTGACTACAATATGCGCATTAATTTAAAAACAAAGCTGGAGATAATAATATTTCTTATAAAGACTACTGGAACGATATTGTTTTTGTTAGCTTCAGGGATATTGTAAAAGATGACAATCTCAAAACAGGGCTTGTTGTTTACAAAGAACTAGTTAGTCAGATCCTACTTCATGCTAATGATTTTAAAAATGCAGGTATTAAGAAAGACGAAGTTGAATCGGAATTAGAAATGGTTGAATTAAGGCTTGTAGACATTGTAAAAATCAAAAAGATTTCGATGAAGAGTCGGACCAACCTATTATTGATGAGATTGAGCAAAAATATTGCTAAAAGCAAAACAAAGTATTGATTTTTGCATACGCTGATTAGAAAAGGAACTATTGTAAAATGGACGAGAATATTAATTTTATAAGAAACCTTTCTTTAGGTGTCTTAATTCTAGGTTTGCTACTCCTTGTTGTGGCTATCTTAATTTTTTGGAAGTTTGATTTGTTAGATTATTATCGTTTTAAAACAGGTAAGAAGATGAAGAAGACAAATTCTGCATCACAATCAACTGTCTCGCAATACTATTCTGAACAGTTAGCAAGCAACGACAGCCACGAGATTATTAATCAGGATTATTATTCAGATTCAGGTGATCTTGAGGAAAAAGTCGAAGAAATTGGGCAAATCAAAGAAGGAGTTGTTAGTCAAGTTATTGCAGATGACACTGTTCAAGATTTTACGACTTACTTGGGTGTTGAAGATACAACTGTTCTGCCTAAAGAAGAAGCAAAAGTTTATTTAGATCCTAATGGAGAAAGCGATACTACTATTTTAGGATACACCAACGAACAACAAGACGTTCAAAGTGGTTCTGAAGACACCACCGTATTAGATGAAGATTTAGATGAAACCGACATAGTTGAACTACCTAAAATTGAAGAAGCTCAGGAAGATGAAACTGGTTCTGAAGAAACACAAGTTTTAGCATCTGATGAAAATTTAGACGAAACAGATGTTGTTGAATTAACGTCGTTGAGGCTTTATCTTGAAAATCAGGAAAAACTTCTGGGAAGAAGCATGACTACAGCTGAAAAGAAATTAGCTGAAATGGAATATGAAGATTCGAATCAATTAAGTTCTCAATCAACAATTATGCCAGTGGCAGACGAAGGTTCTGAAGATACAGAAGTTCTTCAAAAAGTTGATGAGTTTGTTGAGGTTGATGATCCTACAGAAGAACTTGCTCCAATTCCTTCTGGTAATATCGCTCCAACCTCTCAAGAAGAAAGCTCGCCTACTTTAGATGTGAAATCTGAAGAGTCTATTCTCTTTGAAACAGAAGGAGAAGAAGAAACGACTGTCCTTTCTAATAAAGAATTAGACGGAGAAAAAGCTTCTTCAACGAAGTTATGGAGTAATCAAACTTCTAAATTTAAGGTGCAAAAAAACAAGAAGAAATTATTGTTTACGGAAAATAAGTAAAGAAAAGATGGCAAAAGGTCATCTTTTTGCTTGTTTTATGGTATAATTGTATACGTAAAAAAATTATAGAAATTGAAAAGAAAGGTTTTTTTAAAAATGTCACGAAAAGTGTATAAAAAAGTTGTATCGGCTTCTTTAGGGACCATTTTAGCAGCAAGCCCTGCTTTAACTTCGACAATGGCATATGCTGAAGAAACTGCTGGAACAACAGAGGAAACTAACAAACCAGAAGTAGCTGCTACTCCAGAAACATCTGGTACAGGTGGAACTTCAACAACTCCGCCAGCTTCTAGCGAGTCAACTGGGACGACTCCAGCAACTCCTTCTGAGGCAGAAGCTCAAAAGAAGAAGTTAAACAAGAAGCGGAATTCAAACTTGCCGACGAAAAGGGAGAACCAATCACTAATCTAGAAGGTATTAAATTTACTCTTCTAAACACAGATGGTTCTCCTATTGAAGGAAGCTTGAAAAAAGATCAAGATAAAATTACTTTTACTCCTAAGAGTAAGGTTGATGATAATACTAAATTCAGTTATAAAATTGAATTGCCTGATTTTAATGAATTCACGGGAGATCCAATTAGCTTCTCTGAACTAAGAACAACCCTTCCTATCTTGATCTTGACGAGTAATAAAAACCAGGTGCAGATATCAACTTCGTAGTTAAAGATGAGTCATTAAAATTATCTCACTCTGATTTCAAATTTACTGATAAAGATGGTAATGATTTAACAATTGACCCCGTAGAAGGAGAAGAAACTAAATTCAATCTTTTCAAAAATTAAAAAGAAGGTCAAGTTGTAAAATATACTATTGAACATCAAGGATATAAAAAAAGAAAAACTGGTGAATTCACAGTAAAAAAACTATTTCTGAGGAAGAAAAAATTGACTTGAGTAAGCTCAGAAGAAGTATCGGTCAAAGAATCTGAGATCAACAAAGTGTATGGGGATAAATCATTTAACCTAGCAGAAGTTTTTAGATATCCCTTCTAATTATGACGGTTCTATTTCTTATTCCCTTGAAGGAACCCCTGATTCAGTTTCTCTAACGGATTCAAGCACTATTAATGTTTTAAAACACGGTGAGGCTACTGTACATATTACAGCTCCGAAAACGGATAATTTTGAAGCGTTAGATGCGACAGTTAAAAATCAATGTGGCGAAGAAGAAATTAGGTAAAATTACATCTGACTATGTAAAATGGGATTCCACTGAGAAAAGAATATGACGGGAACTATAAGTTCACTCTTGAAGGAGCGCTAAATGAAAAAAATCAGGTGTTGAAGCTAATGACCACATTAAGGTGAAAGTTGAGTTTAAGTCAACGTCTTCATCTATTGGAAAAACATGACACAAAAAAGGTGGAAAAAGTTGAGTTTAGTGGTGATTTAGAAAATTATAGTTTTGAATCTAACTTTGAAAAAGGACCAGAAGTTAAAATCAAGCAAAAAGAATTTAAAGTGACTGTTAAAGATCTAACGGTATCTTATGGTTCTAAAGAGTGGAAAAATTACAGAAGGAGAACTTCCGTCTAAGAAATTATTAAAAAGAAATTGTAGCGCCTAGTGGTTCTTTTGCAAACAAAGAAGAAGAAAAAAATACTACAATTCTATTGATTTGAGCGATTATTTCAATTATAAAATTGAAAAAGGGAAGTATAAAGTAGGTCAAAAACGATTCAAAGATTTCTATTTCTTTGAATAAAGAAAAAGAAAAAGAAAGTAACTTTAAATTTGTTCTTGAAAAAGAAAAAAATCAAACGTTGTCGTGACTAAAGATGAACGTTCTGCAGAAACTTTGTGGTCAAAAGTGACAATTGATACCGATAACAGTAAAAATATTTATAAAGACGGTGAAACAACATTTGTTAAACCAGGTGGTTCAATTGTTTTTGACTTAAAAGATCATTCAGAATACAATAAGGTTAATGTTAAAGCTAGTAATTTAGATTCTAATTCTTTTGATAATAAGATTTCAATTCCTGCTTCAACTCCTTCAAAAAGACATCGTAGGCAAGTTCTTCTTATCGACAACTGATGATGCAGCAACGAAGAGCGACGAATTTGATATTCCTAGTGGTTTTAAAGTAGACGCTGATGCACCAGTGGTTGAATTCACAAGTGGGTCTAAAATTTTCGCGTCTATCTTTAACGCAGGAACAACTAAATTCTCTGATAGTGATGAAGCTATTAAATTCTCTAAAGCAAATGAAAAAGATGGCTATGTTCTTTCCTTGTCTTCTAAAGATGGAGAAAGTGGCTTAAAATCCCTTAAATATAGTGTAGTTAAAATTACTAGTGATGCTGACGCTAAGCAAAAGATTCAAGAAGCTGCTTTGTCAGATGACACATCTTGGGAACCAGTAAAAAATAATGCAATTGCAGTTAGTGGAACAAACGAAGGCTATTACATTGTCATCGTTAAAGCTAAAGATAACGTCGGGAATGAGGCTGTCTATGCATCTAACGGAATGGTAATTGATAAAACCAATCCAGTTGTTAACATTAAAGGATTGCCTGACCTTAACAAAGTCCAACATAAGAACGTTCCTTATAGTGTGTCATTAAACGATCCTGTTTCAAACGGTGTAGTTACAGGTATTGCTAAAGTTGACGTTATTGTTAAAGAAAAACGGGCAAGTAATTAAATCAGAAAGCAAAAATACAAACAGTTTCAGTTTAACGACTAATGATTTGTATGGAGTAGAAAATCTCGATACATTTAGTAAGTTAGAGTTAGCAAAACTAGAAAAAGAATTTGATGGAACTATTGATGCTGACAGCAATAACATTACTCTTGAAGTAGTAGCTTATGACAATGCTGGAAATAAAATTTCATCTAATGAAATCTCTGGTATTAAAATTGATAAGTCTAAAGCAAGCGTAAAAGCTACTTATGATAATAGTGAACTTAAAAATGGCAAATATCTTTCTTCTAATCGCAAAGCTGACTGTTGAATTTAATGATAGAAACTTTGTAGAAGACAATGCAATTGTCGATTTTACAGTTGATGGCAAAAAACAAAGTTATAAAATTTCAGACATTCGTGATGGAAAAGTTAACGGAGTTAAATTGGTTTCTGATAGAGCTGACTCTCAAGGAGAACGCTTAGAAAAAGACTATACAAATGATAGAACAAACACTTATGTGTTTGAAATTGGTGGTGAAGAAAAAGAAAATCATTCTTACAAAGTTAATGTTTCATATGTAAAAAATGGTGAAACTGTAGAAGCTACGTTTACTAACCCAGATGGTGATAAAGAATTTGTCATTGATAAAGTTGCTCCTGAAACTACAATTCAGTTTAATAGTGGCTCAGACAAAAACATTAAAGTGAGTGATGATCCTGCAAATCCAACTTACAAGAACACTAATGTTACTGCTATTCTCACAGTAAAAGAAGATAATTTTGATCCTAAAGATGTAGTTGTTCATGTAACGTCAAAAGATTCTACTGGTAAGGATGAAGATAAATATTCAACCACCTCTATTGAAGCTGCCAAAGTTGGTAAATGGGTGACTGTGGGGAATGTACATACATTTGTAATGGATGAGTTTAATTCAGACTCAAACTACAGCCTATCTTTTGAATATACAGACTTAGCTGGGAATAAACAAACAACACCAACGTACTATTTCACTGTAGATAAAGTAGCCCCAACTGGAGCAATTCTCGTTGGAGGAGTTGGCGGGAATGGCGAATATTCGAAGCTTTCTGGCAAAGCTACTTTCGTTCACGTTGGAACGGGAGAAATCACTTTGAATAATCGTGCCTCAGACGAAACTTCAGGAGTTGCTTCTGTTAAGTATTACTTATATCATCCAGAGAAAGATGCTTCGGGAACATTCTCTATTCCATCTCCAAGTGATTTAGAGAGCATTGATTGGTTGGATTGGAAGGACACTGTCACTCTAAGTGGAGACCAACAAACTGTAGTTTATCAACGAATTGAAGACAAAGCAGGAAACGTAACGTTCTTGAATGCTGATGGGGCAATTTTGATTGATAATACAAAACCTGCAGACCCTCAAATCAATATCACAACTACAGCTTCTGCAAACAATATTTACTCAGGAGATGTCTCAAGTAAGATTCATGTAGAAGATCAAGTTAGTGGTGGGACTTATTCAGGATTGAATACAGTAACTGTTGAAGTGTTAAATGGTGGTAACGTAACTCAATCTCAAACTTACAATGTAGGAACAAAAGAGGGTCGCACGCGTACTTTTGATACTGACTTAGTTGTAGATTCAAGACTAAACAATTCTAACTACGTGACTATTAGGGTTACAACTGTTGACTGGGCTGGTAACACATCTTCTTCAGAAAGAAAGCTTTCTATTGATACTGTTGCTCCTCAGATTGAAATCTCTTGGGATTCAAACGATGGACGAAGAGGACGTTATTACAATCATAATCGAACAGCTACAGTAAGAGTGTATGAACGAAACTTCGATCCTAACTCGACACATATCTCAGTATCTGGAGGAAATGCGCAAATTAGTGGTTGGAGCATTGGAGAGCAAAACGGTTCGTCTGATGAAAACGTAAGTTATGCAACTGTTACTTTCTCAGAAGACGGAGATTACACATTCTCTGTTAGTGCAACCGATTTAGCAGGCAACCATTCACAACAAAGCTACAATGACTTGTTTACTATCGATAAAACTGTTCCAACAATTAATGTGTCATGGGATAAAGGATTAGTAAATGGTAAATACGTGACTGGTTCTCGAACAGCTACAATTACAGTTCATGAACATAATTTTGACGCTAGTGGATTTACTGCTGATGTAAAGGCGATGCTTGAATCCCAAGGAATTCCTGCCCCATCTGTAAGCGGTTGGTCTTCAAACGGAGATACGCATACCGCCACATTAACTTTCTCTGCTGACGGTGATTATAGTTTCAATCTAAACTTTGAAGATATGGCTGGAAATAAAGCTAACAGCTATAGCGAAAATGAATTTACTGTAGACTCTACAAATCCAAACATTGAATTTGGAGGAGTAGCAGACGGTTCTAGCAACAAAGGGATTGTAAAACCTACTGTACGATTCACTGATAGAAACTATGATAAGGCTGGTATTACTCTTAAACTAAGGGGATATCACCACAAAGAAGTAGTTGTGACTGGAACTTACGTGGATACTCCACAGGGTGGAGAAATTATCATGGATGATTTTCCTCATGACTTAGATGTAGATGATATTTACACTTTGACAGCAGAAGCAGTAGATAAGGCGGGAAACAGAACAACTAAATCAATTACTTTCTCAGTAAATAGATTTGGTTCTAACTATTACTTTAGCGAACAAACTAAGAAATATCTTGACAAGTATTATCATAATAAAGAGCAAGAAATTGTTATTCACGAAGTGAATACTGATAATCTAAAAAAATAACGATGTAACTGTTACAAGAGATGGTTCTGTTATTAAACTCAATAAAGATGACTATACGATCAAAGATGTTTCTAAAGACGGCTGGAAAGAATATGTTTATACCCATCAAACCAGAAGTTTTTGCTAAAGAGGGTGTCTATGAAGTAACGATTGACTCAGAAGATGCTGCTGGTAATAAGCAAAGCAATAAAATTAAAGAAAAACCTGCAAGCTTTGTTATTGACAAAACTAATCCATCATCAGTAATTACTGGTATTGAAAATGGAGAAATTTACAATGCAGTAGAAAGAGAAATTGGCATTTCTGCAAAAGATAATGTTCTTGTAGGCGAAGTAAAGCTTTATGTGAATGGTAAAGTAGTCAAAACTTACACTCAAAAAGAAATTGAGGATGCTAAGGGCGAATTAAAATATACCTTAAAAGATTCTCAAGAGTGGCAAGAAGTAAAAGTAGAAACGACAGACGCTGCTGGCAATCAATCTATTTCTGAAACTCAAAGAGTATTGGTAACAGCTGATACAACTACACGTTTGATGAATAGTGTATGGGTAAAAGTCTTTGGATTAGGTGGAGCAGGAGTTATTGCTTCGTCAGGTCTTCTTTGGTTCTTACTAGGTAAGAAAAAGAAAGAAGAAAGTGAACGTTTAGATGATACTCAACGTAGATTATAATCCAAAAAAAGTTACTTTTTTAGTGATAAAAATGAAGGCGAATGGAAAAATTCGCCTTTTTTTGAAGAAAAATAAAAATTAACGTTTTTTTGCGTTTTTATGGCATACTAAAAAGTATCGGAAGTTGGCGCCAACTAAAATCAACTTTTGATAAAAAGAATTTTTAGGAAAGGAGTACATAGATGTACTTGTTCACAAATCTTATTAACAACGCTTATGCGTTAACTAAAAAAACAAGAAAGAGCTATGAAAGTCGCTTTCATGGCCGTTGCTGTTCTTGCTACAGTTAACTTTGCGTTCTCTGGCGTTTTTTTGCGCCCAGCACTTGCTAAAGTAGTAGGTATGATCTTGCATTATCTACGTAATCATGGTATTCGTAGGTGTGTTCCTTTTGGTAACAAATATCATGTCTTTTGCAACTGCAGATGCGGATAATGGTCCTGCACGTACTAAAGCGACTTATGGTATGGCAGGTGGAGGATTATTGATTATCCTTCCAGTAGTATTGACTATGTTCCCATTCGCAGAGTGGGTATCAGCCAGATCGAAGACTTGATAAACGTGTAATTCAAAAAGAGGAGTTTTATCTCCTTTTTAGTTTTTTTCGTGTTTTTATGGCATACTTAAAATGTACTAAAAAAATAAAATAAAGAAAGGTGCAAAACATGTACAATTCATTAACGGTATATGATGACAAACCAACTTTTTTTCCAATGCTTTGAAAAAGGTTTTTTTAGGAGTAAGTATTGGTTAGCATCATTTGCAATTGTTGGAATAGCTGGATTGTTGTTTTCTATTTCCTGAAGCTTTTGCTGATTACACAAATGTTCAAGGGGTGAAAGATAACTTCGAGAACTTTATTAATGGAGCGCAGAAAAAACTTCAGTTCAATTTATGGGAGAAGCTTATAAACTATTTGGGGAGATCTTTTAGACCTAGCTATGTAACTGAGCAAACTGCAAACTCTTTAACTGGAGGAAAAAGTGCAATTTCATTCCTACCAGAGATTCAGGCTGTAATCGTCACATTAGCTGGTGGGGCAATTGCTGTATTCTTTACAACAAATATTATTAAAGAAGCTCAAAAAGGTTCGGAACTAAGTAACGAATACTGGCAACGAGTTATTTTGAACTTGGTAATTTCTCTTGTGGCAACCCTTTTAGCGACTCGGCTCATGCTTGCGATTTATTTGATGGGTAGCGCAGTGATCGATACATTTACAAATGCTATCAAAGATAATCCTCTATCTGGATTAGATAAGGATCAATTTGCTCAATACTTATCAAAAATCCCTGGGATGGAAAGTCTACCTGATATTGTTGGTAGCAACGGGAAAAATGCAGTTGACTATGAAAAATTAAAGAAAGCCAACAGCGTATTAGTTATGATGGAGTACATTGTGTGGTTCCCGATGGTAATTAGTGTATTCTTGATGTATTCTGCGATTTTTGAAATCAAAGTTCGTGAGTTATTTGCGCCTGTTGCTGTTTCTTCAATTATGATTGAAGGTTCTCGTGGTAGTGGTGCTCGTTTCTTGAAAAAATTCGCAGCGTGCTATTTGAAGATTGCTATCTACTTTATTATTGCGTACTTTGGTATGGCTTTAACTCAATATTTCTTCAGTAAGTTAGGCTCATCGACGGGTGAAGCTGAAGGTATTAACTTGGCATTTATCTGTATGCTTATGTCTAACGTAGTAGCTGGGATGGCTATGATGCAAACTGGTGGCTTAGCAGACGAAATCCTTGGAGTTTAAAAAAGGAGGAGATAATAGATGATTGAAATTGAAATGTCTCGTGATATTCGAGAATTCTCTCCTAAAGTTTTAGGTCCGTTTGATAAAAAGACAATTAGTAGTATTAATTATTACTGTTTTGGTGGGGGTCCCTTTATTTATGTTGTTGGGTCCTGTTCCTTTGCAAGCAAAATTGATTATCATTCTAATCGTTTGTTTACCAATTTTACTGTGTGGTTGGGTGAAGATGTTTGGGATGCCTTTAGAGGTATTTGTTATGAAGTTTATTATCCCAACACTCTTTAGTCCAAGAAAAAAGGTTTATATGACAGACAATGCTTATGAGAGAATGTTTACAGAACCAGGTAAACCAAATCCTTATAAGCCAGAACCTATTTTGAGAACAATTGAACAGCCTAAGCTTTCTAGGAAAGAAAAAGTCGCTATTAAAGCTAAATTGAAAAAAATATGACGCTGTAGATTAGAAAGGAAAAAAATAAATGAGTTTACTAGGAAAACCTTTTTAACTTTTCAAAAAAATAAAAAATAAAGGAAAAGGCAAAGAGGGAGAAAAAAGACTCCTACTAAAGAGGAAATTAAAAACAAAAAAGTGTGCAGGTCGCTATCCCGTACACTAGGGTTTTTAAAGATGGAACAATTGAAACAAAGCCAAATCATTATACAAGAGCGTATAATTTAGGTAACGTGAACTTTAAGATTGCTCCAAACGAAGAACAAGTAGCGATCTTTAGAGCATATGGCGATTTCCTTAACACGTTTTCTCCAGAAGTTCACTTCCAAATTGTCATTCAGAACTCTATTGCTGATAGACGTACATCTTTAGAAAATATTCGTTTTGCATTGAGACAGGGTGATAAATTAAATAAACACCGTCAAGAAATGAATGGTATCCTTCTTGATAAAAATGTCAGAAGGTGGTAGAGGGTTAACTCAAGATAAATATCTTGTTGTTTCTATTGAAAATGAAGATATTGATAGAGCGTTCACTCTTTTTAAAACAACGTGGAAAAATGAAGTTAGAAAAAGGAATTCGTCGAATTTCTCGTGATGTAGATGTGAAACGTCAAACAATCGAAGATCGCCTTAGCTTGATGTTCAATATTTACAATCAAGATGGCCAATCTGTCTTTTTATAACGACTTTAAAGAAGTTAATGGAAAACAAATTCCATACTTTAATTATGATCGTCTACTTAAATTCGGTATGTCTTCTAAAGATTTGATTGCTCCAAGTGGAATGGAATTCAAAGGAGATCATTCTATCATTGGTGGTTCTTATGGACGTTCAATGTATTTAGAAAATGTCCCTACGTGGTTGTCAACGGAATTTATTTCAGATTTGTCTGATATTCAAACGACTATGTTGATTTCTATCAACCACGTACCAGTAGATACCGCAAAAGCGGTTAGAATGATTAAAAACCAGCTGACAGCTGTTAATGGACAAATTGCTAATAGCCAAAAACAAGCCGTTCAATCTGGATACACCCCTGATTTGATTGCGCCAAGTTTGCAACTAGCTCAGAAACAAACTCGTGAATTGATGGATGACGTTGTTGGTCGTGACCAAAAACTATTCTTTGTTACTTTGACCTTGACTATTTTTGCGGAAGACAAAGAACAATTGGATGAATTTACGCGTATGATTACTTCTGTCGCAAATAAATATTTGTGCCCAATTAAGACTCTTCTTTATCAACAAGAACAAGGTTTTAATACTTCATTGCCTTTAGCTTTGAACGAATTGCAAATTAAGCGCTTATTGACCACAGAATCTGCTTCGATCTTTATTCCATACACTTCACTTGAATTGTATCAAAAGAATGGTATTTACTACGGTTTGAACCAATCTTCTAACAACCTTATTCTTTATGATCGTTTAAGTGGTAAGAACTTCAACGGTTTAATCTTTGGTGAATCTGGTTCAGGTAAATCATTCTTTGCAAAACGTGAGATGGCATCAGTTCTTCTTCGTAGTGATAGAAACGTCGTCTGCGTTATTGACCCTGAATCTGAGTACAGCAATATGGCTAGAGCATTTGGTGGTGAAGTAGCGGTTCTTGCACCTGGTTCTCAAACATTTGTAAATCCGCTTGACATGGACTTAGATTATGATGGTGGGGATTCTGACCCAGTATCAATGAAGGTTGACTATATCGTATCCATGATTGAAATTATGTTGGGTGATGGGCGTGCGCTTGATCCACAAGCTCGTTCTATTGTTGGTCGATGCGTTAAAAAAACATTTATAGACCTTACTTGAGTCTGATCAATAAATTACGTGAAAAAGATCCATCAATTACAAGTGATAAGGAAGCTATGCCAACATTGGGTAACTTGTATAACGATCTGTTGCTTCAACCAGAGCCTGAAGCAAGAACAATTGCTACAGTGTTAGAAGCGTTTGCTACAGGGGCATTTAATATCTTTGCCAATCCGTCTAACGTTGATACGCAAAAACGATTCTTGGTTTATGATATCAAGAACCTTGGTACAGGTATGAAAAACCTTGGTTTGCACGTTTGTTTGAATGATATTTGGAATAAAATGATTGAAAACAGACGTAAAGGTTTGTTCACATGGATTTACATCGACGAATTTTATTTGCTATTACAATCAGATTCGGCTGCTAAATTCTTGATGCAAGTTTGGAAGCGTGCTCGTAAATGGCAAGGTGTGCCAACTGGTATCATGCAGAATACAGAAGATTTGCTTCGCTCATCTGATTCTCGTAATATCTTGAATAATACGTCATTTATTGCAATGTTGTCTCTTCCAAAATTGGACCGTACTAACTTGAGTGACTTGTTACAAATCCCTGACTCACAATTGGAATATATTACGAATAGTCAACCAGGTTATGGTTTGATCTACAATGGTAAGACAATCATTCCATTTAAAAGACGAATTCTAGAAGATACCGAAATCTTTAAATTGATGAACACAACTAACAAAGAAAGATTCACTTACATGGGCGAACCGAATGTAATTGACACTTCTTTTCTAGAAAATAATAAAAAAACAGGAGTTAATCCTGTATAAAATATGGCATACTATAATTATGGAAAAATTCTAACCTAATGAATAAGAAAGGCTATAAAAATGAAGAAGTTTATTACATTATTAGCTATCGGTTTTTGGATTTATTTTTGCAACAACCAACACTGCATTAGCTGAAGAAGTAAACTTTGTAGCTGTACAGGCTATTGTACAAGAAAAAAATACAACTTAGAAATCGTTGTTAATTTAGTAAAATCAGACACTGAAGAAGTTGTAAAAACTTATAAGTTGAATCAAGAAAATAACTGGATTCAAAAAGATAAAGTGCCTGTTGGTAAATATAAAATCAGACCGTATATTGAAGGATTAAGTCCTCGCGCCACAACAAAGGTAAAAAGCTACTTATTTAGAGAAGGAAGTTATTGCCAACCCTGAAATTACAGACTACAAAGACAAAACTCCAAGATTTGTTGTAATGGAGGGGGACCAAAAATTCCTTTCTGATTTTTATGGCTTAGTTGATTACGAAAGACCTGATGGAAGTACAGTTAAGGGTGAAGTAACTCGTGATAAAAATGCAACAAGTTTATCAGGAAGCTATTCTTAGCCAACGAGAAACTAACTTGCCTCAAGGAACAGAAAATCATGAAGTAGACGAACATGATGACGTAGCAGGTCCTAGGCACGATCATGGATTGTCAAAAGATGATGTAGACGAAGTTAAATCCAATTATAAAGCTGAAAAAACAACGGAAGTTTATCAACCTAAAAAGATTAAAGCAGAGAAAGAATCGGCTTTAAAAACTAGTAACATTCTAATTGCAGGAGTGGTTTTGTTATTAGCTTGCTTCGGTGGTTATCGCTTAATCAAACGTAATAAAAATAGATAGGAGAGTGGCTGATGTCGGAAAGAGATGATTTTTTTAAACAACTCAAACGATTTAAAAAGAACGGGAAGAAAAAAACAAAAAGAACTTTTGAAAAACCATGAATTAGAAAAAAAGGCTCAAAAAGAAACTCAAAAAGAAGTAACTTCTGATAATAAAAAGAGCACGAAGTTGACGAAATTAAAGAATCCCAATCTGAAGAAAAAAAGAAGATGATAAAAAAACTATCTGACGAAGAAAAAGATAGTATCTCTAAAAAAACGGATGAACCTGAATCAGAAGAAAAGTCTGAAGATAAAGACGGGAAAAGTTCAAGAAGAGTCAGAAGAAGAAAAAACCTGACACAAAGCATATTAGGTATTCGGCTCACGCTAATTTAGAAGAGCAAGAACTTGAAAGAGATATTGCTGGGCGTACTCGTTTTTCTAAAGGAAAACAAACTGGAGATGATCTTCAAACGATAGAACGGAAGAAGAAGAACCTGAAGAAGAACTTTCTGAAGAAGATCAAACTCTTGCTGAATTACAAGCAAAACAAGAAGCAGAGCGAGAAGAGCACGAAGCTAGAAAAGAACAATTCAGAGAGGCTAATGAACGTGCGTTACGCTATCAAGAGGCTACTCGCTTAGGGCAACGAAAAACTATCAAAGAACTCGTTATATTCAAGAACAGAATGAATTAGAGAGAGTCTAATTGAACGTGCTAATTCAATTCTTGAATCAAAACCTGATTTAACCAAAAAGAAGACGACTTCATGGATAAATACATGGAGCGTCTAGCAAACGACTCTGATAAGCGTGCAAAAGATGAAGATCGGGTTCGTTTATCTAAACATAGAAAAAATGCGTTAGATAAAGATGAGTATATTGAAGACCCTCTTAAACAATCTCGTGGATTAGATAAACAAAAGAGCGACAATGCTCTTGGAGAAGAAGGTCCAAGTCTTGAAAAAACTACTGGAAATGTAGTTAATAGCGCTAAAGGCCAAGCAACAAGTATAGCTCAAGAAGCTGGCCCTTCTATGGGTCAAGAGTCGAGCGCTAAAGATGAATCTCATAAAAATCAAAACGCCAAAAAAGTAGCAAAAGAAACTTTCAAAATGATGAAAGGCGAAAATGGCGGAGAAGTCACTTTGGATGGTGTTGCTGTTCAATTGACTAAAAATGGCGCACCTTCATCTGTTACTGAAAACTGTAAAGAATACAAACATGTCCCAGCTCATGGATCAAATGTTAAACGTCCATGATAAGAAAACTGCTGAAGAAAATACAAAGCAAGCAGTTCAAATGGGTGTTACTCAAGTTGCTAAGAAGGCTGATGCAAGGAATTTAACTACCTCTGCAGACAAAATGCTCAATGATATTGATAAACATGTTCTTGGTGGTAAAGTCGCAAAAATTTGAACGTGACAATTTACGTACAGACGCAACAAAAAAAGGCTGATATTGAATCAAAATCAAGTGCAAAACTTGGTGGGGAACGTTCGTTAGGAAAAAGCGAATATTCGTACAGGTAGCGGTTTAACTCGGAATACTAATTTTAGATTAGCAAAAACTCCTGGAGTTGGAGGAGCAACTTCACAAGCTGGTATTGCGGGGACTGGTAAATTAACCTTAAAAAGTGGTAACTTAAAAAGGCGTAGTTTCTGAAAATGCAGGTGCTATTGGTCAATTAGCTGGACAAATGATTAAATCTAGCACTGACAATAGCAATGATGATCGTGATAAAAATCCTTCTAACTTAGCAAAAAGTGCAAAAAAATATTACGACAAACTAAAAGTAAAAAGGACAATCAGGTTCAACTGATTCAATTGTTGCAAAAGGTATTGTCAAGAATAATAAAAGTTCTTCTAATGTTGTCGAAGAAGGCAAAAATGCTAAGTCAAAATTATTAAAAAAATCAGACTCAAAGTTTTGGACGTAAGAATGCTGAACGTCGTAGTTAGTAAAAATGATGGGGCGATGAGAATTGTCCGTGAAGGTCATGAGAGTGGAATTAAAGATATCCGTTCAGATGCTCCAGGTATTCTTAAACAAAAAGCTAACAAAAAGTTAACTGAAGGTAAAAAATCAGACGTTACTTCCAAATTTAGAAAAGGTAAAAAGAGTGCTTCTGAAGAATATAAAGAAGCAACTAAAAGAAGAGATGGAAGCATCCGATTAGGACGGGATGGTAAAGTTGAGAACTCATCGTCTGGAGATTCTAAACCTAAAGATTTAGCAGATAAAATTAACAGCAGACAAAATAACCTTTCTACAAAACTCAATAATCAAGCCAAAGGCAAAATGTCTAAGGTTGGTTTTGGACGTGGACGTAAAGTAAGTACGAAAGGAAGTCTAAATCAATACTTTAGAAAAATATCCAAAAACAAGGTCAAGCTGTCCGAAAAATTTTGGATGAAAAATGGAGTAAAAACAGCAGGGCAACAAGCTCAAACCAACTTTGTTGGTAAAGTTGTCATGAAAAAAGCTATCGCTACTGTTGCAACTTCAGGAATGTCCGCAGGAGCTTTAGCAGGTAGTTCTGCTATGATAAATGGGTCAAAACCAAATATTGACTTTGAAGTGATTGCAGCAAATGTATATGATAGCGAGTCAGATACAACGGCTCTTACTCAAGATGCTGTAGATATGCTACAAGCCCGTTTTAACGCTTACAACAAAAAAGCACAAGGAAAAAGATGTTAGTCAACCTGAATTAAAAAAAGCTGGAGCTGATTACACCCCTCTTATTGATATTCCTGTTCCTAAAACAATGAATGGAAAACCTGTAAGAGCAAATGTTAAGTTTAAATTTGTTGACAGAGATGGTAACAACATTGATAAAGATAAATTTATGCTTGATGAGTATTCTGATCTAGTTATGCCAAAAGATGCAGTAAATTCGGCTGGTATTGGTGGACCTAGTGGGGAACTAAGTTCAACAGATACTGGACACCCATTTAATGTTCCTTATCTTATCGCTCAAGGGTTGCACAACTTTGCAGCTCTTGACTTGGCTGTTCCAGAAGGGACCCCAATTTATGCTGTTTCTGATGGTACAGTCGTTGAGTCTAATACTCAAACCGCCTATATGCACATTAACGGTAACTACCTTCGACATACATTGCCTAACGGTGAAACTATTTATTACGGGCACATGCAACAAGAACCGTTGCTAAAAGTCGGAGATACCGTTAAAAAAGGACAGCAAATTGGGTTCACTGGTCATACAGGGTTAGCAACTGGGCCACACGTCCACTTTGATATCCGTTATCCTGATGCTAGTGTGCCAGGGGGAAATCCATGGAAGCTATTACCAGGAGTTCCATATGGTGCAGTAGGTATTACTGTAGACCCTGCAACTTCAAAAGGACCAACGCCTGATACAGAAAGTAAAGATTCAGGAGAGTCTAAAAAAGACAGCGGAAACAGTAATAAAAAAGAAGATAAAAGTAAAGGTTCAGGTGATTCATCGTCACAAGGTAAAAAGAGTAACGCCAAAAAGAATAGTAATGGCGAAACTCAAATGGACGTTATGTTGAATATGCTTGGGGCACTTGAAACGGGTGGACAAGTATATGGACAACGTGATTACGGGAACTTCATCAATGCTGAATTAGCTGCCGAAGTTACAGCTACTTTGGGTTGGTCTTCAATGTATGGAGAAAACGGACGTAAATGGCTTGAAAGATTTAAATCAGAAAACCCTGATTTATTCAATAAGCTTGATGAAGGCGGACAGTTGCTCCTGTTTTGAACATTGGCTGGGAACAATCACGATGGAATGCTAACCCAACACAAAAAGCTTCTATCGTAAATATGTTGACAACAGACCAAGGTAGAAAACTGCAAGACCAAATGACTGCGGAACGTGAAGCTGATCACTGGAAATATTGCGTGGCTAATTATACCGATAATATGAGAGCGGTAGCTTGGTTCACGAATATCGCTGAGTTAGCTGGTCGTTCAGTTGCTGATTATGTATTCCAAGCGGCAAACGGAAATTACTCTTTGGATAACTTGTATAATATCACAATGTCTCGAACGGGAGCTGGTGCTATTGGTGACGCGATGTATCACCGTCGGCATTCTTTATATAAACAGTGGATCGAAGAACATTATGCTGCTGATGAAAAATGTGACGTTGATAATATTGAAGTTACAGGAGCTGGAGCTATCAACGGTAGCGGAAGTAATCCAAATAGCGGAAGTGATAGTCGCGCTGGTCAAACACTTTTGATTAAAGAAATTTTTAGCTATGTCTGCCATTGGTTCTCACTACGGACAGTCGCACCAAGAAGAAGATTACTTCAAATATTGTATTGAAGTAATGGATAATGCTTTTAAGGGAAAAGATGGCAAGGGTATTGATGTTAAGTTTGTTGAACAAAAAGACTCAGTTATTGCCAACGTAGAAATTAAAGTTCTTTGTGATTTATATGAGCTTGAAAAGATGGATACAAAATTCCATACTTGGGATACAAGTAATGAACAGTATGGAGATAGAAACCCACAAGCTTATATGGCATTGCCTAATAAAGACTTTGAAGAAATCTTTAATGTGAAGATCAAACCTATCGCTTCAGGTTCAGGTTCAGAATCTGGAGGCGGAGGTGGTTCTGGTCTACCTTACCTCAAATGGGCATTGCAAGTGGCAGAAGATGATTCACATGGCTACTCGCAAGTCCATCGTAACGGAGATCCAGACTATGACTGTTCATCTTTTATTTGGTACGCTTTAAATCAATCAGGATTTGATGTTGGTACATATGCATTTGCGACTCCTTCAATGCCGTCTGTACTTCAAGCTGCTGGTTTTGAAATGTATACCATTACTTCTGCAGATCAGTTACAACCAGGTGATATTTTGCTTAAAGAAGGGCATACCGAAATCTATATAGGTGATGGCAAAACCGTCGGAGCACACTGTGACGAAAATGGTGGAATTACAGGACCAATGGGAGGAGACCAGGGCGTAGCTGGGTTAGGTATCGGAGAAATATCTGTTATTCCTTTGGATATTTCAGGTTGGACTTGGGGATTTCACCCGCCAAAAGACTATGTTGAAAAATACGCTAATGCAAGTGGTGCAAAAGGTGACATTGAATTTGGACCAGATGGTTTATTAAAAGAAGAACCTTCTGATTTGGGTCAAAAAGTTATCAATCAATTATTTGCTATTCCTGGAGGAGCAAATGGTGGACAACTTCACAAAGATTGGGGTATTGACGATAACATTGATAAATTAACAACAGCTCAAGCAATTTGGGTAATCCATAGAATTGAGGGTGCTGGATTTGGTCAGACTGGTGATGGTTTAGCTGGTTCAGATACTCCAGCAGTTCACCAAGCATTTGTTGAAAGACAATTGAATCGTCGTTTCAATGGTTCGGTTCATGAATTGTTGAAACATTGGGGAACATATAGTTATAATGGTTATTAAAGATAACACCAAATCTTTCGATTAGAATAGAACATAAATAAAGCGATGAGTTTTACCTCATCGCTTTTTGTCTGTCTGGTGATTAAGACTGAACATTATTGTTCATCACGTTTTTTAAGTTTTACTACTCCACCCTAAAAGAGCAAGTCCGTAAAATCCTAGAACTGATACTAATTCACCAGTTTTTGGAAGTTCTTTGTGTTGGCTATTTTCAAGTGTGTTTGTAACAACTTCATTAGCGTTGTATTGTGTAGAAGCTACATCTTCAGTAGCTGCAAACTCTTTAGATGTTTGAACCTTAACTTTAATGTTTTTGTTCATGTTTAGTTGTTGATTTAGTGTAATATCCATTGCCAGCAAGGACAGGATTGAACACATTACCACGTTCACCAATTTGTTTACGTTCTTTTTCAGCTTTCTTCAACAACTCGGCTTCATAAGCTGCTTTAACTGCATTGTATTGAGCTGTTGCATCCTCAAGGTCTTTTTTGAGGGTATCCAATTTGCGTGACTCAGTATTATACAACTTAACAGCTTCTTCCAATTCTTTTGAAGCTTTTTCAGCTTTTTCCTTGGCTACTTCAAGAAGTTTGTCAACATTTTTGAGGCTTTCAAGCTTAGCAGTTTCGTTTTGAAGTTTTTCTTCCAAAGCTTTAATTTCTTTTTCAATATTTGCTTCAACTTGTTTAGCTTCCTCAACCAATTGTTTAGCAGTGGCAACATCTGATGCTTTTTGCATCATATTGTTTTTAAGAGAACGTAGAGTAGCTTCTTGTTTTTCAACTTCAGCAACAGCTTCTTTGAGAGCTTTTTTTCTTTAACAAGGATATCCGCATTGATATTGTCTCACGGCTTTTTGAGCTTCTGCTAATTTAGCATCAGCCTCTTTGCTATCAGCAAGAGCTTTATCATAAGCTTTTTGAGCTTCTGGAGTTTCGTCTTTGATAGCTTCCAAACGTTGTACTTCCGCGTTTGCTTTTTCAAGTTCTTTTTAGCAACTTGTAGTTTTTGAGCTACTCATCTCAATTCTGCTTGAGCTTGTTCGTTTTCTTTTTCAGCATTTTTTTAAAATGTTGCTGTAGCAGACTCAAGAGTAGATTTCTTATCGTTGAAATCTTTTTGTTGCAGTAACAAGCTCTTTTTCAGCCTGGTCAAGTTTAGAGTCAACAGTTGCCTTTTTCTGAGGTTGCAAGATCGTATTTAGCTTGGGCAGAAGGAGTTTTATCTTCGATTGATTTTTGAGTGTTTAATTCATTTTCGATCTCAGAAAGTTTTTCTTCAGCTGCTTTATTTGTGGCAGTTGCGGAAGAAAGTTTATTTGTAGCAATTGTGTTTTTTTAGCATCTGCATCAGATTGTGTTTCTTTTAGCAGTTTCCAATTCGCTTTCCATTTTTGAAGTATCAAATGGAGTTGCAAGAGGCTTAGCAATACCCTTGTCATAGTAATCATCGACGTTTACATAGTGATACTCTCCAGTTTGTTCATCTTTAACGTATTCAAGATGAGCGTCTTGACCTTTGAATTCGATAAAGTGCATGCGTCCGACACCATTAGCAGTAAAGCTATTAGCAGCGCCTACGGCACGAGTTTTTGTAGGAGCTTTTTCGCCAATCATAAGCTTCATGTGACCAAAGTAAGCGTGAACGTCATTAGTAATAAAACTGATAACAGAATCATATACTTCACGATACAATTGGGACATTGTTGCTTTACGAGTTTCTTTTGCTTCTGAGTAGTATGCTCCGTATCCAAGCAGGGTGTTGTTAAAGTTCATGTTTTCCCCTGCCCATGTGATTGAATTAAGACCATCTTTAGCTAAAGCTGTGTCACTGTGGCTTGAGCTATAAGGTTTATTCTCATCAGCATAGGCTTTCGCGATGTTCTTCACCCCTTGAACAGCCTCTTCAGTAACGATATAGTGATGGCTACCCCAAACTTGGTCTTGAAGATTATTTGAAAGAAGAGCATAATATTGGCTCAAAGCTTCAATTTGTTTGTCGGTGAGGTTGTCCAAATCAACTTCTGAGTCGTCGATAGGCAAGACAATATCTTTATTAGACCAATCTTTAATGAAAACATTTTGATGTTCTGGAGAATACTCAGTAACAGGAGTTCCAAAGTCATATTTGCTACCTGTGAACCATTTTTGGATGATATCGTTCAACGCAGTTTTATTTGCGTCTGAATCATCAGCTAAGTAAGCTTTGTATGCATCAATGACATCTTGAGGCAATTGAGGGATAGTAAGGTTCTTAATTGCAGAAATTTGTTTATTGAGCGTCTCAACAGCTTTATCTGCTTTTTCCTTGTTTTCTTTTGCTTCTTGAGCAGCGGCAGTAGCGTTTGCTAATTCAGCATTAGCTTGCTTAACAAGCTCATTTTGTTGATTTTTGCCTGAGTTAGTTCAGAGATCTTAGTGGCTTTATCAGCATCAAAAGTTTTAGCTTCTTCTAAAGCTGTTTTAGCAGCGTCTGCTAATTGAGCTTTAGTATTTGCATCCTTTTCAGCTACTTCTTTTATTTGCCTTAGCTTCATTAAGTTTTGCTTCAGCAGTGCTAAAATCATCTTGTGCTTTAGATTTATCAGCTTTAGCGTTTTCTAAGTTAGAAGTTTTTGTTGTTGCATTAGATGATGCTTCATCAAATTTATTTTGAGCATCATTCAATTTTGCTTCTTTTTCACCTTTAACAGCTTTTAGCTTCTGTTAAATCATTTGATTTTTTTCAAATCAGCTTGTTTAGCTACTTCAAGTGCTTTGTTTAGCTGTTTTTTCAATAGCTTTTTTTGCAACACTTTCTTTTTTAGCTTCATCACGGTTGTTGATGATTTCGGTTGCTCCTGTACCGTCAAGAACTTTTTGAGCGTTATCCTTGTTAGTTTTAGCAACTTCAACTTTCTTCGCTTGAGCATCGACAGTTTCTTTGCTATTTGCTAACTCAGTGCTTTTTCTTTCAAGGTTTCTGTTTTAGAAGCAGTAGTTTTTGAAGCTTCTTGTTTAGCTTCTGTTTTAGAAGTGATTTCACTCTTAGTTTCTTCAATAGTTTTTCTACTGATGCAATTTTATCCTCAGTAGCTTTCTTTTTTCAAATTAGTTGCGTTTTCTAACTCAGCTTTTAGCACTTTTTATCATTTTCATCAGCGCTTTTTGTACTTTCAGCTTCGTTTACTGTACTAGTTTGTTTTTCTACTGCAGATTGAGCATCATCTTGGATTTGTTTAGCTTCTTCTACAACGGAAGCGGTAGGTGTTTCAGTAACAACAGCTGTCCCATTTGAAACTGTAACTCCACTTACTTCTTTGATGTTAGTAGATGAACTTTCATTAGCAGTTGTTTCAATATTGTTTGTTTCATTAGTTGTTGTGTTCAATACTCATCAGCTTTTGTGATGTTTGAACTAGCGATTGCAGTTGCGATAGTAGCAACAGTTGCTACAGCTTTAAGTGTATTTTGTTTTTTTGACATTTTTTGTTTTTCCTTTTTTTATTTTACTTTTTTTAAGTCCTATTTCATAAGACATTATCATTATATCATAAACTAGTGATATTGTCAATAGAAATAATAATAAAATCTAATATTTTTTTAAAATTTCATTGAAGTCATTGATATCTAGTGCTTTCATTACCAACGACAAATGCTTCCTGTTAATGCTGTCAGTTTCATTTTTACTAACTTACTAATCTGAGATTGAAACAATCCAGTTTTTAGCAAGTTGGTTTTGTGAGATTTTCTCCTTTTTCTAATATTCTTTCTAGGTCTAAATAGATGTATTTTCGTTTCATTGCAACCACCTTTCTAATTAATTACAGTATCATTATATCACAATATCGTAATATTGTCAAACAAAAAAATTTTTGTTAATCCCTATATAAACCGCAGGCTTTTCACTTGACACCAGCATAACGTTATGTTATTCTTATGTAAAATGAAAAAAATAAAAAAAGGAAATTAAAAATGATTATTGATAACATTCTTTCAACATTAGTGCAGGATCATCCAGATCTTTTTGGATACATTTGAGGGAGGGGATTGGAATAAGTTAGTTGATGGAGGATATCCAGAAGTAAGTAGTTATTCCAGTATTGAGAAATATCGTAGAGCACGCGCACTATCGTGGATACTTGGGAGAAAGAGTAGTTTTATTAAGAAAATTTGGAATTTACACTCTTGGAAAAGAAACATTAAATGGATGGCAAGGATTTGAAATTCCGATGCTTAATGGAGAATCTGAAATTCTTAAAGAAATTACAAGTGGTGAATTAAATGATGTAGGACAACGGAGTGATGGATCTGACGAGGAAGAAGATGAGCAGGTCTTAGAACATCATTCCCGTCAAGAAAATATGAAAAATCAGGTTTCTTGGGAATTCCAACTAAACATTATGTAATCGCAGGCGTTGTGTTGTGTTCAGCAATTATTGGCTTCACTCTGCTTAATGGTGGAAAACTCTGATAATCAGAAGAATAGCGAAGCTACAAAAATCAGTTCGTCTACTAAAAAAGAAAAGAAAGTTTATTCATCTAACAGTAGCTCAAGTTCAAGTTCTACTTCTTCAACCACTGAAGAAAAACAAAAGAAGAAGAGAAGAAAGAAGAAACAAAAGCTCAAGTGAAGAGAAAAGCAAGAAGCAAATCAGAACCAACGCCAAACTCAAGCTCGCCAAACTCAACAACAGCCACAGCAGGCGCCTCTACTCAGCACAACCTTCAACTCCCGCCACACCTGCCTCACAACCTCAACCAGAGGCACTACACCTAGCTCAGAAACTAAACCATCTGAGGAACAACCAACTCTTCAAGTACCAGTGAAGAAAAGAAAGAAGAAGCTACTACTAAAGAATCTTCCGAAGAAAAAGTTGAAACTCCTAAAAAGATGAGAAGTCAGAATAAAAAGAGCCACAAAGGTGGCTTATTGATAATTTTAGCTTCTTTGAATAAGCAATAAAAGAACGAAGAATATTAAACTTAATATTAAAAACAGGTAGCTCTTTTGATTTTATCTTTTTGAGTTTGCTTGATAAATTGTTGTTTTGATGGATTGCAATTGATGGGGTTTTGTTGAACATCTTCTTTATTAATTAAGAAAATGATAGCTGTGGTCGTTAAAATTAATAGTAAAAATAATACCAATGTGATTATATTCATAGTTTGCACTCTTATGTTTTTTTATTCTTATATATTCTACTAAAACTAGAGGCATAATGCAATTGACAGGATACATAACGTTATGTTAAAATTATAGCATGACAAAAAAGAATAAGATTGCTGTTTTATTTAAGAGTAAAACCCTCCGTAGGAGATTGTTATTAACCTTATTCATTCTTTTTATGGTGAGGGTTTTACGCAGATTTTCGATTCCTTGGGTAAATTCTCATATACGAAATTTAATTAGTAATAACCCAGCTTTATCGTTTTACAACCTACTAACAGGAGGAGGGATGGAAAATTTTTCAGTTCTTTCCTTGAGTATAACTCCTTTTATTAGCGCTTCAATCGTTATCCAATTGCTGATGGTTGTTTTTCCATCGTTAGAGAATCTGCAACGAAGTGGTGATAGTGGACAAAAGATAGTCGCTAAATACACTCAATATATAGCCCTTGCAATGGTATCCTGCAATCCATTATTATGGCTTTTACTTTTAAAAAGACGTTTTTTATTAATAATGGATGGCTACCAATAGTTACTATATCTCTATCGCTTATAGCTGGCTATTCTATTCTGCTTTGGTTATCAGGTATTATAACCAAATATGGAGTAGGGAATGGTTTTTCATTGATTTTGTTAATTAATATCTTATCGAAAATTCCTAGTGACTTCTATAGGATATATAAGTTTCACATTGCTGGAAAAGGGTTTGATGGGTTAATTTTGCTAGCTTTTATCATTTTGTTTCTATTAACCCTTACCATTTTGTCTATCATATTGAATGAAGCCACCCTACACATTCCAATTCAATATGCTGGCAGATTAGGAGGAAGTAACAAATTGGAAAGTTCCCTTCCGTTGAAAATGAATACTAGCAATATTATGCCAGTTATTTTTGCTTCTACTATGATCTCGCTTCCAGCGATGGTTATATCATTGTCAGGTTACACTCCAAAAGGGCTCTTTAAGAGTTTGTATTACGCTAGTATACAAGATTATTGGTTTGTCCCATCAATGTGGAAATTATCCATTGGCTACTTTGTGTACATCAGCTTGCTTATATTCTTTGCTTATTATTACACTGAAATTTCTTTTAACCCAATGGAAATAGCAGATAATTTTAAGAAGGGAAACACAACCGTAGAAGGGGTAAGACCTGGAGAAGAAAACTGTAAAATACTTGGAAAATATTACGAAACCGATGATTTTGTTAGGTGCTGTATTTTTAGCAGGGCTATGTACTCTGCCAATGCTTGTCTCAGGTTTTGTAGGCTTAAAATTATCCCTTGGTGGGACGACATTAATAATTGTAGTTTCTATCCTTATTGAAACAATAAATCAACTGAATGTGCTTTATTGAATCGGAAAAAGAAACTATGATATAATAAAAGAAGAAGCAATTTGAATCGATTTTTCAAATTGTAGGCTGTTAGCTTTAATTGGGAGAGCAGTCGGCATTTTTTTGTCGAAAGGTTGCAGGTTCGAATCCTGCACAGTTTTTAGATAGAATTTATGTGCTTAGTTAGTTAAGATAGGAGAAAAAAATATGGAAGCTTTTAATGGCTTGGCTTTGGTTATTCTAATGATAAACATTTTTCTATTTTTGAAAAAGGTTCATCTTGGTTGGCTGTAATTGGAGTAATTTTGATTTTACTCGGTTTTGTACTGAGAAGTTTATTACTTTTATAATCATTTTTCGAAAAATCACAACAAATAAAATTATTTCATTTTCTTTTGGAGTGTATTGCTTTGTTGCTATTATTGGTGGGAGGACTGTTTTAAAACTCTCAATGAAAAAGCTAAAAACAAAGATTTACATGACTATTACGACGTGATCATTATGGATAATCATACGGCAACTTATGAAAACAAAAAGAATGGGGAGCAACTCAATTAGATATTACCGTTGGAAAGAAAAAAATCCAAAACTACACCTGACGGGGACTAATAAAGAGTTTGTAGTTGAAAACAAAGATATTGAAAGAGAGATTCTTTAATTCAAAGCCCTGCTTGATGTTTGCTTTTACGGAAAGAAAATGATATGCTTTCCGATATAACTTGATAGTGAGAGGTAATGGAATACGTTCGTTACCTCTTTAGATTTGATTAATTAGAAAAGGATTATTTAAGATGATGAATTTGCACGGAAAGAAAGCTTTAGCTATCTGTGAAAAGCCTGATCTGGCAAGAAAAATTGGAGCAGTAGCAAAAAAACATAAAGATAAGATCCCGTATGAAGTGACGTTTGTTTCTCAGAGTGGGCATTTGTTACAAAAATGTTAAAGCCTCGATGAAATGAATGAAGAATTAAAAAGAATGGAGTTGGGAGACACTTCCTATAACTGAACAAAGCCTCGGTGGCTGGAAGTATCGTATTTCTCCAGAAAGAAAAGCTCCTAAACAGGCTAATGGTTTTAAATTTCCTACCCCTCAAGAACGTTATGATCTAATTAAAGAAGAAATTAACAGTGGTAAGTATGATTTTATTATTCATATAGGAGACCCTGATAGAGAAGGGCAATTACTTGTTGATTTAGTATTGGAAAAATTGGGAATACTCTCCTGTAATGAGGTATTGGGAGAACGCTCTTACCGAAGACAAAAATCCTTCCAACGCTCCTTAATTTAAAAAAGTAATGATGAACCTTTACAAAAACACTTCAAAAAGCAGGAAAAGCCCGTCAACATGCAGACTATTTAGTTGGGATGAATATCTCACGCGCTGGGAGCATGAAGATGAAATGCCGAGTTTCTGCAGGTCGTCAGAACAACTTTATTTGGATTTGTTTGTCGAAGAGAATTAGAAATTCAAAATTTTAAACCTGAAACGACATTTTGAGGGTTAAAGCAAACTATGTAGAAAACTTTTCTGGATTTCTTACGAACCCTTCAAATTCTAATATTACTAAATTAGATGAAGAAGATAATCAGGATGAACTAGATACTGGGCGTATTTGGTTTAAGACTGAAGGAGAAGCTCAAGAGTTTATAAACTCTATGTCTAAAGTTGGCGTTGTTAGTAAAAAGAGACAAAGAGAACAAAAGAATACGGAGAAAAATTTTACAAATTATCAACTGCTCAAAAAAGACGCTGAAAAATAAGTTTGGTTACAACGCTAAAAACAAAAAGTATAATCCAATCTTTATACGAACCAGGTTATTTAACTTATACAAGAACTAATACTGAGTATTTGGATAGCTCAGAAAAACTTGATGTGATTTTAGATACTGTTAAAGTAGTACCAGGTCTAAGTTCTTATTTAGAGAAGGTTACACCTGAAAATATTTCAAGAGTAAAAAACTCAAAAAAATGGGTTAATGACGCAGAAGTTACTTCTCACTCCGCTTTGGTCCCTACAAGTGAAGCTCCCGATTTTGAAAAAATTAACTCAAGAACAAAAGAATATCTACTCAATGGTAGCAAAAAGATATCTAGCTGCTTTTCTGCCTCCTCTAGTAAGTGACAAGGTAACTTTAGAAGTTGTCGTTGATGGAGATAAAACTTTTGTTTCAAGAGGGAAAACGATTATTTCTAAAGGCTGGAAAGAAATTTATTCAGGGGATAAAGATATTAAAGATGTCGTTCTCCCAGATGTAAAATGAAGGTGACAAAGTAACTGTAGATAATTTTGAATTAACTCAGAAAACGACTCAGTGTCCGAAAAGATATACATCTGGAGATCTTATTGATATTTGTGAAAAACCGTCTAAATATCTAGTTGATGATAAGATTAAAGATGAATTAGAAAAGCTACAACTAGGAACACCAGCAACCTTGGATACAATTATTGATGAAATTGCAAAACGGATAAATACGCAACATGGGAAAAAGAAGGTAAACGAGTTGTTATGGTCCCTAATGAAGAGGGATGGCAATCTATAAAAATTACAAAGATATTAATTTCTCTCTTTTAGACGTGGATACAACAGGTCGTTGGGAAATCATGCTGGAACAAATTGTTTCGGGTGAATTAACTCAAGAAGAATTTGAAAAACAAATTGACGAAGCTATTGCTAAAATGATTGATGAAATCAAAGATAGCAATATGAAAGAAATTCTCAAACTGGTGGAAGAAATGCTGTCTCAAAATGTCACAAATGTGGTGGTGATATTTATCAAACCGACAAAGCTTTTTACTGTTCTGGATACAAAGCAAATGGTTGTATGGTAGGAGGTTTTAGAAATGTTGGTGGGCACCTGTTAACGCCTTCTGAATTTAAAAAACTTCAATCGGGAGAAGAACTAGTTGTTGATGCTGTTTTTGAGAAAAAGGATGAAAAAGGAAAAGTCGTAAGCCGACAAAAATACAAACAAAGAGTTGGCTTGAATAGTAACGGAACAATTGAAAGAATTAAAGCTGTTGCTCACGACTCAGGCTACCAATGCCCTGCTTGTGGAAAGAAAATTTTGGAAAACGACAATGCTTATGCTTGTGAAGGTAGAGCAGATGGTTCTTGCCATGTCTATGTATCAAAAGTAACTGCAGAAGTTGAATTGCAGAAAGAAGATTTTGATGCCCTCTTTTCAGGGAATGAAACTAGAGTGATTAAAGGGTTTGTGGCCGCACCTAAAGAAGGTGACAAAAAGAAAGAAAAAAGAACGTATGATGCTCACCTTTACATTGATAAAAATGAAAGAAAGTTAGCAAGAAAATTCCCAATTATTGATTCAGGATATGTTTGCCCAGTTTGTCAGAAAATGCTTGAAAAGTCAGGGGCATTCTTAGTATGTACAGGTAGAAGAGAGGGTTCTTGTAAGTTTAGAGTATTCTCTCAAATGTATAAGCAAGATATTAAGCCAGAAAAATGAGAAAAAAATGCTTGATCAGCACGTTCGGGTGAAATTTCTGGCTGTGAAGAGGCATTCCTGACTGAGAAGCCAATTGAAACAAACTTTAAATGTCCTTATTGTGCAACTAATATGTTGAGAGATAGCATGAAGATTCTTTGTCCTTCATGTAAGTTTGAATTCTATCGGCAGATTGTTGACGAGTTGATGACAGATGAGGATATTGAAAATCTCCTAACGTCAGGAAAAACTGATGTCAAAACTGGCTTAATTTCTAAAGCTGGTCCATGTTCTGCACTAAAAATGTTTTGAATTACGACGCTAAGAAAAATTGAAACGAAGTATATTCAAAGTGAAGTAACCACAAAAATATCAATGTCCAATTTGTGAAAGCCCAATTATCCAGCAAGGTTCGGTGCACCATTGTGAAAATTCAGTTGCGGATTTAAAATGTGGTTGACACAGGAGGCGTTAGGCTAAAAGAAAATGAATTAGACGATTTGTATTCTAAATATGTTACTCCAGAGAGAACGATGAAGAAAAAGAATGAGATCCTTTTAAAAGCAAAAAGTCGCAATTGATTTTGAAAATAAAGGAACAAAATTTATTTTGGCAATAATATAGTTTCTGAAGATAAAGTTGAAGAAACATCTGCGATGATGAATAGAATTATTGAAATTGAGACAAAATAAGTAGTGAAAGTAGTTCTAACCCAACCCCAAATCTCAGCTTCAACGGGAAAAACAGCTATGATTATCAAGAAAAAGAACAATAATACGAATTGAAGGAGGAAGATAGCAAAAATTGCTACTTTCTTTCTTTTTTTAGTGCGTTTTTATTTATTTTTAGCTTCATACATGATATAATGGTTAAGGTTAATTAAGTTAAGATTAACTTAAGAAACCGTAGGAACTACGGGGATAGCTTGGTTGATTCGTGTAACATCTGGAGTTTAGCCATCTAATTCTAAGTCTGCACGTTACCCAAGAAGCTCCTCTCTCTTAATGGAATGTAGGGATGGGTGGTTCACGAAATGTCAGAATTCGTTATTTTAATCAATCCACCAATGATTAAAATAATGAAAGAGTTTTATGGTGGATAGAACAAAGAGGTAAAAATGTTCGGAGAAAAGAAAGAAGTTTTCGGTTTGCGTAAGAGCAAAGTGACAAAATCTTTGCAGGGTGCTGTATTGGGAACTGCTTTTTCATTGGAGCTACTGCAACTGCTTCAGTTGCTAGTGCGGACGAGGCCGTGCCAGCAACAAACCTAACAGACAAGCAAGATGCAAACTTCAACAATACAAGTAAAAACCACTGAAGGGGTTAAAGATACTTCTGCTCAGGTAAATTACGAACCTAGTGCAGAATATAAACAAGCTCTTTCTGATGCTAAAGCTCGCTGGTGTTGAAATTGTTCCTAATGATCAAGTAGAAAAAGAAGCTAAAGATACTGCAGAAGCAGACGCTTTGAAAAACAACTTGATAAAAGACTATGCAGAAAAACTGAAGAGTTGAAAGTCGCTAAAGAAAAAGTTGAAAAAGGCGGAACATCTAGTCCTAACTATATCGCTTATGAAAAGCAAAAGGCGAATACGATAAAGCTTGGGCGGACTACAATAAACAAAAGTTGCAGTCGAGGCTGATCGTAAACGTATTACTGCTGAAAATGATCGCATCGAGAAAGAAAATCAAGATGCCGAAAAACAGAATGTCTGCTAAACTTGATGAGTTTAATAAAAACTTAAAAGCATATGTTGCTCAAGCAGGAGAAAATTATTCATATCTTTATGGTTCGGCTATTGAAGATGCTATTGATGACGATAAAGATACTGCCAACATTTGGAACGTTGATATTCAAGGTGGGACTCCGCTTAAAACTGAAAACGTAGATGGTAGTTTGAATAGAGAATACTACAAAACTCTTGACCCTGCTTATTGGGTTGGAAAAAGAAGCTACTACTTATACTAAAGCTAATTTAGAAAAGTAGAAGCTACGCAGTTCGCCTGAAGGCTGGTCAAAGTATCACTGTTCGTTATAGCTACAAGAACGGACAAAATCTTCGTGTAGCAAGTGACAAAGTTTTTGAAAATACCAACGGGATTGAAACACCTGTAAAATACGTAGAATACACTTATAAGTTAGATCAAGCGTTGACTTCAACAGGTGAAGAAATTGTCTACGTTACAAACGACGCTAATATTCCATTTTTACCGTGGGGTTTCTGATTACTCTCAATTGAACGATAACGGTCCAAAAATCTGCTGATCTTCCTTTAGATGGCGTTCGTAAATATGACACGACTATTCGAGCATTAGGTGCAGATTATCGTCCTCTTCGTTTGCGTTATTTGATTCGTCAAGCTGATGGTTCTCAAAAGCCTTTGATTGATTACTCAGATGTTATGAATAATAATCTTTTTGTAAATGCACAAAAAGAAACATTAGTAAGTCGTAAGAATCTTGCTCCTGAGAACTTAACAGAGGAACATGGTACTAAACTAGATGGTCAATTTGTTAACATCAAAGATGTGAAAGACCTTGATCCCGACTTTAAAAATAAAAATCGATTGGGTGGAACAATGGTCAGGGATGTTAGACAACAAGGGCACAGGAATTCGCTCTGTACCTTCTCACACCCAGTAGATACTATCAAAAAATCTCAAAATAAAACAACTCCAGCAACAACAGAAACTGTGACAAACTATCGTCCAGGCAACTTTGAGGTTTATGCTTCTGACGGAACCGTTATTCCTGCTAGTGAATATAAATTAGAAGTTTATCCAAATGCATCTTCTGCACCTACTGAAGTTAAAAATATCATTAAATCTGGTGATTTGAATGAATGGGGCGGATGGAAATTAATTTAACGACGCAAATGATTTTTATTACAAGTATGTTCAAAATGATAAAAATTTGCGTATCTCTTGGACTTTGAATCCTACAGATGGAAAAGGTGAAGTTAGAACGGTTAATCAAGAATTTGACCTTTCTAAATACAAAAATCAAATTGCGCCTAAAGAAAAACAAATCACGATTGATGTAACTTCTACAGGTAAAGGTACTGTTACATGGAGCTACAAGGATGCAGATGGTAGAACAACTACTGCAGAATTGAATGAACAACAGTATGCGCAAAAGGTTGCAGAAGGTAAAGCAGATGCTTACTTAAACGTTACTACAACGGATGAAAATGGAAATACATCTACGAGTCGCAAACATTACACAGACTATTTCGACAGTATCCGTAATCCAAAAAAGTTAAGAAAGTTACTGTAACTCAAACGGTTCACCCGTATTGGACAGAGCCATTCACTTTCTGGGGTGCTGGAATGATGAAAGCAACTTCAACATCAACAACTTCAGGTGTTGTAGTTGTTGGTCAAACGGATGTGGCTCAATTGGGGCAATGCATAGTGATTTCAAATACACAAACAATGCAGTCCCTCCTACTTACGATCCACTTTCACCTAAACCAAAAAAACCTTTACCAGACCTTCCAACACCTCCTTCTATGGTAGAACCTAAGAAGCCTGAACCTGTTAGTGCTAGAGTTGAGCTGTTACCAACTTATGTTCTTAAACTTCATTCTGAAATTACCAAAAAGGTAAAAATACAGATGGTACAGATCTTAACGACAAAACTGTTGCTAAAGGTAGTGATGTTCTTTGGGAATTGAAAACTGACAATTTACCTGCTGGTCGCAAAAGAAACTAAAAAAAGTTGTATTTGAAGATGTTCTTCCTGACGGATATGAATTGAACTTAAATGATACAACTGCTAGAAATCCACTTTATGATGTAGCTTATGATGCAAAATCACGTAAATTAACATTTACCGCTAAAGAATCTACTCTTGCAACTTGGAACAAACTCTTACCAGCTGCAAACACTTATGCTGAAGCAGAAGTGACTTCACCTGTTATCTCAGGACGAGTAGTTAATGATAATGGTAATTATCTCAATAACTTTGTCTTTGAAGTAAATGACGGGGATCCTAAACAAGGTGGTTCTAAAACTACATCAAAAATTGTTAAAACACGCACTCGTGATGTGCATCCAGTTAAACGAAACCTTGATGCTAACGGCAACGATATTAACAATCTTGCCCGCACTCATGGTTCAACAAACTACTACACTCTTACGTGGGATCTTGACCAATATAAAGACATTGTAGCTACCGAAAATACAATCCGTAAAGGATTCTATTACTTCGATGATTTCCCTGAAGAGGCAGTTATTCCGCAATCGAATTTGATTACTTACAAATTAGAAGATGGAACTGCTGTTAAAGGAATTACTGCTAATGTTTACACATCAGTAGAAAATGCTCCTGAAGAAATTAAAGAAGTAATTACAAATGCGAACCTTAAATTCAAAGGTGCGTTCCAAGTATTCAAAGCAGATGATGCAAAAGCATTCTTTGATGCTTATGTGAAGACTGGTAAGAATATTAAGATTGTTACCCCTATGAAAGTTCGTGATGACTTCAATTCAACTGAAATGTATAAAAATAATGCATTCCAAGTTGACTTTGGTAATGGATACTACACTAACGAAGTTCAAAACTACGTAGTTAAACCACCAAAACCACGTAAGTCTAACTACAATGCTGAAGGTGTAAACATCAACGGTAAGACAATGCTTCCTGGTTCAGAAAACCATTACACATTGTTATGGGATCTTTCAAGTTATAAAGGACTTACATCAACTCCTGATGAAATCGCAAATGGTTTCTATATGGTAGATGATTATCCAGAAGATATTCTTGATATCGTTCCAAATGGTGTTGAAATTACTGATCTTGACAATGCTCCTGTGAAAGGTATCACAGCAACAGTTTATAACTCACTTGCTGAAGCACCTGAAAACGTTCGTAAAGCATTTGAAAAATCAACTTACAAACCAAACGGAAGAATCCAAGTATTCTCTGCTGATAATCCAGAAGAATTCTACAACAAATATGTGAAGACTGGTAAGAGCTTGAACGTTGTCACTGTTATGCGAGTGAAACAAGAACTTGCTGGACGTAAAGAAACTTACAAGAATACAGCTTATCAAGTTGGTTATGGTTCTGCAGCAACTACAGAAACTGTTACTAACCAAACTCCACCGCCTCCAAAACCTGACAAAAAGGTTGAAAACAATGAAGGAACTGATATTAACGGCAAACCAGTTATTTCAGGTTCAACACTTGTTTATAAACTTGGATGGGATTTGACTAACTTCAAAGATATTAGTGCAACTACTGAACAAGTTGATAAAGGATTCTACTTCATTGATGACTTCCCTGAAAACGAACTTTCTCCTAAAGATGGATGGAAGATTGTTGATTCTAAGGGTAACGTTGTTGAAGACATGGTTTCTAAAGTCTATGATTCAGTAAGTGCTGCTCCTGAAGCTGTGCGCACATTGTTGACTTCTAATAAAGTGAATATTAATGGTAAATTCCAAGTATTCTATCCAAATTCAACAATTGACTTCTACAACAAGTACGTTCTTAAGGGTGAAAAATTAACAATTGTAAACCCAATGACTGTAACAACCACTAAAGAAACTAAGTTTGAAAACCGTGCGTTCCAAGGTGAGTTTGGTATGGTTCGTGAAACAAATCCTGTTCACAACGAAACTCCAAAACCAAAACCAGTCAAAGAAGTACAAAACGTAGACGGTGTTAATATTAACAATTCTATTGTTCCTATTAACTCAACAAACATTTATGTATTGACTTGGGATCTTGATCAATACAAGGGTATTGAAGCCAACAAAGAAGATGTAGCTAAAGGATTCTTGTATGTTGATGACTTCCCTGAAGAAGCTTTGACTGAACAAGATGATAAAGTTCAATTCAAGCTTGAAGATGGAACAGAAGTTAAAGGTCTTAAAGCTAAAACTTATAACTCTCTTGCAGAAGTGCCAGAAAATCTTCGTAAATTGATGGTTGGTGGAGCTATTACCCCAACTGGTAAGTTCCAATTGTATGTACCAGAAAACAATGAAGAATTCTACAATACTTATGTGAAGACTGGTAAGAACATTAAGATCTACTCTCCAATGGTTGTTAAGAACGTGAAAGATAAGACAGAATTTGTCAATAAAGGATTCCAAATCGACTTTGGTTCCACTTATAAGACTGATGAAGTTAAAAATAGCGTTCGTATTCCAGAACCTCATAAGAGAAACTTGGATAAAAACAGCGTAGACATCAACAAAGTTCCAATGCATGTTGGTTCAACTAACTACTACACAATGGATTGGGATCTTGATCAATATAAAGGCATTAAAGCTGATAAAGGATTGATTGCTAAAGGATTCCACTATGTTGATGATTATCCTGAAGAAGCAGTAACAATCAACGCTAAAGACGTTCGAGTTAAAACTCTTGATGGTAAAGATGTTACAGATTTCGTAGAAATCAAACAATACGCTTCATGGAACGAAGTTCCTGAAACAGTTAAAGAAGCATTCAAAGCGAAAAACTATGTTCCAAAAGGAGCAGTTCAAGTTATTTCCGCAAAAAGATGCTACTAAGTTCTACAATGAATTCGTAACAACTGGTCGTTCACTTCAAATTGTTGATCCAATGGCTGTTAAACCAGAAATGGCTGGAAGCAACAAGTCTTACTACAACACTGCATATCAAGTTGATTTCGGTACAGCTTATGTTACAGAAACTGTAGAAAACCCAGTTCCTAACGTTAAGCCAGTTAAGAAAGACTTGAACAAAGACGGTGTTGACATCAACAACCAAGTAACAACTAAAGGCACTGTTCATCATTACACCTTGACTTGGGATCTTTCATCTTATAAAGATTCTATTGTTCCTGTTGATGAAGTAGCTAAAGGATTCTACTTTGTTGATGATTATCCAGAAAACACTGTTGAAGTTTTAGATAAAGAAATTAAGCTTACTGACAACGAAGGAAAAGCAGTAGAAGGTGTTACAGTAACTACTTACCAAAAACTTTCTGACGCTCCTAAAGCTGTCCAAGAAGCTGTTGCTAAATCTAAGACAACAATCAATGGAGCTTTCCAAGTGTTCTCTGCTGACAACCCAACTGACTTCTACAAACGCTATGTACAAACTGGTAAGACAATTACTATTGTTGATGCAATGCGAGTGAAGAAAGAATTTGCCAAAGAACATTCTGTTTACAAGAACCAAGGATTCCAAATCGAATTTGGTAACTTACAAGCTACCGAAATCGTTAAGAATGAAGTTCCAGAAGTAACTCCTGTTAAGCGTAACCTTAACAAAGAGAAAGTGGGCATCAATGGAACCCCTATGGCTATTGGAATGGATAACTACTACACAATGACTTGGAAACTTGATCAATATAAAGGTATGACACCTTCTAAAGATCAAATTGCCAAAGGATTTATGTACATTGATGATTATCCTGAAGAAGCTGTTTCACTTCTTGCTGATCAATTGAAAGTAACAACTCCTGATGGTAAGGAAGTTAAAGGTCTTACTGTTAAGGTTTATCAATCAGTTGACGAATTGGATAAAGAAACTCGTGAAGATTTCGCTGCATGGGGACTTAATCCTAAAGGTGCGTTCCAAGTAATCTCTGCGGATAATCCTGAAGAATTCTACGAAACATACGTCAAACCAGGTATTAACTTAACGATTGTAGATCCAATGCGTGTTAAAGATGAAATGCGTAATCGTGAAAACACTCGTTACGAAAACACTGCTTATCAATGGGATATGGGTGTTATCGCTAAGACTGATACAGTCTACAACGATGTACCTAAAGTAACACCTAAGAAACAAAACCTTAACAAAGCTCGTGTCGATATCAATGGTAAAGAAATGTTGGCTGGTTCAACAAACTACTACCTACACACTTGGGATCTTGATCAATATAAAGGTCTTAAAGCTGATAAAGAAACAATTGCTAAAGGAATGTTCTTCGTTGATGACTATCCTGAAGATGTTGTAGACATCATTGATTCAGAAGTTCGTGTATTCGTAGAAGAAAAAACTGCTGAAGGTGTTAAAGAAACTCCTGTAAGTGGCATCAAAGTTACTAAATATGCTAGCTTGGAAGAAGCTCCTGAAGTTGTTCGAAATGCACTTAAGGAAGCTGGTTACAAAGTCAACGGATCTATTCAAGTGTTTACACCTGAAGATCCTCAAGCATTCTATGATAACTATGTTGCTAAGGGAATTTCACTCAAGATTCTTGACCCAATGACAGTCAAAGAAAAAATGGCTAACATTGGTGGACGCTATGAAAACTCTGCATTCCAAATTGACTTCGGTAAAGCTCAAGCTACGGAAATTGTTTACAACAATATTCCTAAGTACAGCAATAAGAAAGAAGTTAAAGTTGGAGACAAAGACGTTAACAACAGCGTAATTGAGCTTAATCAAACATTTGACTATGTTCTTAACGGGGTACAAGTACCTGCAGATAGAGCAGATAAATTGTGGGATTACTCATTCAAGGACAATTACCAAGAGTCACACGACTTGTACGAAGGTGTTCATAACTTGATTGCATCCGTTGATTTTTGAATTGCAAGTGCGCAACGAAAAAGGCGAAGTAACAGATACAATTAAAGTTAAGAAAGGTGATAACCTTAACAAATACTCTATCCATACCTTTGACAAAGATAAAGGTATTGTAACAGTAGAAATGACTAAAGAATTCTATGATATGCTTGACAATTCACAACCATTTGGAGCTGACTTAGTTCTTACAATGAAACGAATTGCTTCAGGCGAAGTAGAAAACACGTTCGAAAATACTGTTAATGGTGTTGTTGTGAAATCAAATACTGTTAAAACAACTACTCCAGAACCAAAAACCAGAACCAAAAAGTTCCTGAAAAACCTAAGAAACCAGGTTTGCCAAATACTGGTACAAAAGCTTCAACGGCTTTAGTTTCAGTAGGATTGGCTGGAATGTTGGCAGCAATTGGTCTTGCATCACGTAAACGTCGTGAAGACTAATTTTATCAAGATGTTTTTCTTGAAAAGAGAGCTATTATAATAGCTCTCTTTTTATGGCTTTTTAGTTGATTATTTTCTTTTTGATATAATTTATACATAAAAAGAAAAGAGGTAATTTTTCGAATGAAAAAAATAGTTTTGATGAAAAAGTCAAAGGTCATGGATTTTTCCGTAAGACCAAAGCTTTCGGTTTGGCAAGTGGTATTGCCCTTGAGCTCGCATTGTTAATTGGTGCAAACACTGTATCTGCAGATGAAGTAGCCCCAGCGACCTGCTACAACAACTAGTGCAACTAATCAAAGCGGAGATGCAAAAGGCTGAAACTGTTGTTGTTGATGGATTAACTGCTAAAGTAAAACAAATGGAAAAAGAAGGTTTTATCATTAAGCAGGATGCAACAAAATCTGTGGGTACTGCAAAAATGCAGAAGAGGCAAAAACTTTAGAAGCAAAAAGCTAAAAGCTGAAGAACAAACTCAAATCAAAGAGTTTGACAAGATGCTTCAAGAAAAACGTGTGCAGTTCCAGATGAAGAAAAAGAAGGTTTCAGAAATTGTAGAGAAAACTGTAAAAATCTTCAGATAGATATCAGGTGGTGGAAGGAGAAATCAATCGGGTTCAACGAGATGACTACAATAATGGTAAATCAACATTTGTCTTGAAGATGTAAAATCTGATAAAGGAAAACCACAATTTGTTAAACTGAAAGTCCCTGCATAGCGACGTTGAAGGAGTTTACGAGCCTTTCAAAGATAAAAATAAATTTACAGTTTCAGAAACACCTTTCTTTAAACATTTACAAAAAGTGTAAAACATCGTGAAAGAGGTGGAATTGATGGGTATAGTCTCAGACTTTAATGGTAAAAACTGATGAAATTCCTTTTTATTTCCATTAAAAGTAAGAGAAGGTGAAACAATTTCTTTTACTTATAATCTAGCCAAAGACTCTGAACTTACAAAAATTTATGGTGTATCTAAAATTGAGAAAAATTTACCTTAAAAGAAGTCGCTTCTTCGGATAAGACTGCAATTTTAAACATTCATCCACAAATGGGTATCACTTACGACTACTTTAACGTTGAGTCTCGATGGAAAAACCTCTTCCAAATGACATGAAATATTCTGCAGAGGTTATTCTTATGACGAAAAAACAACGCTGTTGATTTAACAGAATTGGCAAGAGAAGCTTTCAACCAGGTATTTTTCGGAGGACATAAAGCTGTTTCTGCCGATCAGATTAAGAGTAATTTAATTGATAAACAATCTCCAGATGCTTTGAAATTACCTGATAAGTTTTTAGTTGATAAAGACGATAAAGTCGGTAACTCTTTTTATAATAGTGGAGTGGAATATTTAAAAAAACGGAAAAATTCTTATCAGAAGTTGGCCATGAATACCTTAAACAGTTCCAAGATTTCTACAAAGATAGTGAATCAAAAGATTTTTAATTCTAAAGGAAGATTTGAAGATGAGCGTTTTATATGACCGTCAACCAAGTAAATTCACTTGGTTTGCGGACAAATATAAAAGATTTGAAGTACAGTCTTCGTTCTTACGATGTTCAAAAAGCCATCACTACAACTTACGTTCCTAATGATAAATTGAATCCAAAATGAAACTAAAAGTTATCGACGATGGTAAACAAAGTGGTAAAAAGTAATTGAAGTAGGACTAAACCTTCAGAGAAAGTGGAAGAAATTCCTTTCAAAGAAGAAACTCGTCCAAACCCAACTCTTCCAGAAGGTGAACGTAAAGTTGTCCAAGAAGGTGTGAAAGGACGTAAAGTTACTCGTACAACTTACACTCTTGACGCTAAAACTGGTAAAGTAACTCCTAAAGAGGAAGTAACTGAAAACACTGCTCCTAAGAATCGTATTGTTGAAGTTGGTACGAAGAAACTTAACACAGAAAAAACCTGACGTCTGCAACAGAAGGTGAACTTGTAACTGTTTACCGTCCAAACGACAAACTTGAAGCTGGTAAACAAAATGAAGTGGACCCAGGTAAGAAATCTAAACTTGTCAACGGTAAAGAAACTGAACCTGGCAAACCACGTATCATCGAAGTTGGTACAAAACCAGTCGTTGTAGAAAAAGAAATTCCTTTCAAAGAAACAGTCGTTCAAAATCCATCTAAACCAGAAGGAACTCGTACTGTTCTTAAAGAAGGTAAAGTTGGTAAAGAAACAACGACTACCACTTACACTCTTGATACTAAGACTGGTAAAGTCACTCCAGATACAAAAACAACTGTAGTGAAAGCAGAAGACCGTTTGGTTGAAGTTGGTTCTGGTAAGAACGTAACTGGAGATGTTGAAACTCAATATGTTCCAGATCCTGAATTAGAACCAGGTAAAACTAAAGTTGTTCAAGAAGGAACTCCTGAAGTGAAAGACGTAACTGGTAAAGTGGTTACTCCAGGTAAACCAACTATCATTCACATTGGTACTAAACCAAAAGTGGTAGAAGAAGTTCCTTTCAAGGAAGAAACTCGTGAGAACAAAGACCTGCCAAAAGGTGAACGTAAAGTTGTTCAAGAAGGTAAGGCTGGCAAGAAAGTAACTACTACAACTTACATGGTTGATCCTAAGACTGGTAAAAGTAACTTCTGAAGATAAAGTTGAAGAAACAGTCGCAGTGAATAAAAATCATTGAAGTTGGAACAAAAGAAGAAGTGAAAAGCGACTCCAGCTCCACAAACACCAGCTAAACCACAAGCTCCAGCGCGCCAAAAGCTCAACTTCCACATACAGGAACAGAGGCTAGCTTGGCACTTAGCATTGCAGGACTTGCGATTGCAGGTATTGCGACAACTATGGTTCTGAAGAAAAAAAGAACAATAAAACTTACTAAAAATTAAAAGGTGAAGCTTAGCTTCATCTTTTTACTAAAAATAACGTTTTTCGACTTTTATGGCATACTACTAATAAGCGAAAAATACAACAATTGAGATTTAGGTTATCACTTATGAATGAAGAAATAAAAGAATCAGGTAATTGCTTCAAAGCGCTAGCCAAAAGATACTCTATTAAAAAAACCTTACATAGATTCAGATAGAAATGCTTATCTTTTATAGATGAACTTCTGCCAAAGGATTCAGAAATAGTCATCAAGAAAAACATAGATGTAGTGAAGGTAGATAACAAAAATATGATTGATATTGAATCGATTTGTTATGCTCGCTGGAGCAATACATTTGATGATTATTGGTTCTGATGAACAAAGTGAAAAAGTATTACTTGAAGAAAAATCTAAAAAGGGCTTATTACAATGGGGATCTGAATGCTAACTTGGGACTGCAACTGCGTGAACAAAATCAAGAAGCAAAAGAAAGATTATATGATTGTAAGTATATTCTAGCTGTTAACATTGACAAAAATAGAGAAGATTATATTTACTACGCTAGTGCTAAAAGCAAGAGCGGAAAACATGTTATTTTAGCTTTTAGTGATTTAAATGAATATGACAAATGGGCTAAAGATTATGGAAAAACTTATAAGCCTCTAGAATTAGATTTTCTAGGTTTGCAACGAATTGGGAAAAATCATGGATATTTGATTAATCCTATGGGTTCTAGATTTTATCTCTCTCCTAACCTTATTTTAGCGGTACAGAAAATGAGAGAAAGAAGACTGAGTAAGAAAGGTGAATAAATAAGACGATGTTAGAAATTTTAGGTAAGAAAAAATATTATTATGTACAAAAATGTCCTGAATGTGGAAGTCGAGTAACGGGAAGGTATATTCCTAGACCCTAGATATGAAGTGGATGCGAATATTTGATGAAAAAAATTCTCTGCGTCATGGAGAACTCATTCGTTATTCTGATGGGGAAATTTTAAATAATTGCTACTGTGAGGAATGCGGATATGAATGGCGATATGAGGTTATTGGTCGTTTGATTTCTCGTGAACGTTTTGAAGAGGAAGGACGGGTGCGAGGTACTCAAGAAAAATTAAAAGAGTATTATGACGAACATCCAGAAAAAGAAACGTGGTATTTTGAAGAGTGCAATTAGATTGCTACCAAGATATTGAGGAAGGGAAATTAAAAAGAATGAAATGGTATTCTAATTATTTAACAATTTTAAAAAGTCGCATCGACAATTGCAGAAGAAGAGGCTGGAAAAAAATTTACGCCTCTGCTTTTAAAGCTTTAAAAAATTATGGTGTTGGTTATGAAAGCGAAGGACGCTGGGTTATTGAAGATGATGGCTTGATTTATTCTTTAGAATTGGAAGATAGCGGTGTAGAACCTTTTGAAAATGAGCCTTCTTCACATCAAGAAGAAGTTAATGAGGAAGTAATTGATTTGTCATCTAAACTTCAAGAAGAGGCTGTTGAAGAAAACACTTCTTTTGAATCTATCAAAAATGAAGAAAAATGCTAACGATGAAAAATTCAGAAGAAGATGAACAAGAAGGGGTCTTTGAGGATGAAGGTGAATTACCTTTGACGCAAGAACCTATCTTGGAAGAAGCGCCTGCTAATCCATTTGATGAACCTGATGATCCATTTGCAACAGAAGACAACTCAGAAGGTAATGAGGAATTTAACCCTTTTGCAAACAATGAAGAAGTCCAAGAGGGCTTAGAAGAAAATAATCCATTTGATGTCGCCCCTACTGAAGAAGAATCTGTTGAGGTTGTGAATCCATTTGATGAGCCTGTTGAAGAAAAATGAAGTTCAATCATCTATTAACACTGAAGAAGGAACAGAAGATGAAAGCTCAATCAGTGAATTAGCCTCCGACTTATTTGGTTTAGACGCGGATAATTCTTTGGAGGAAAGTAACTCAAATATGGAATTAGAATTATCACCTGAAGATTTACCTATTCCAGAACTCCTCTATCATTAAAAATCAAAAAGATTTTTACTTTTAGTATTTCCGCTATTAAAACGAAAGACTTGAAGGAACAAGCTACGTTTTTTTAGTTGCTCCTTTACGTCTAGACGTGCCAGAATTTGTTGCTGTAGTTAAAGCAACTATTAATGGGGAAACTTTTGTTACTTCAACTGAAACAAATGGTCGATTAGAATTTGAAACAGATAAGTATACTTATAGTATCCACTCAAGAATGATAGATGGAGTTTTTCTCCAGAAATTATTATCAAAGATGAGGATATGTCTCAATTCGATGTTAAAGAAAAACATTTGGAAATGAAGGTCATATTGCTTTTAATAGATGAAGATGAAGGAATTGCGGTTCATATCTTCCCTACTTCATTCGCATCAAACAATTATGGAACTGCAGACTTCGTTTACTGTGTTGATACAGGAAACAGGGGAATATTACACAGGTACAAACGGTGGAGATAAATCTGCATTTGTGACTATCGACGGTCATGAATATGAAATTGTAGCAAAATGGAACGAAGGTACATTGTTTGCCAAAAATTGAGTAATTTGAGGTAATGAGGAAGTGATATGAGTGTATTAATGTTAAATAAAAACACCCATCTTCTATCTCTTAAAATGGACGGAATTCAAGTTTTAGAAATTGAAAAAGTCGTTAATGAAAGATTATTACCGTTTAACCTTCAAGGGAATAACTTAACGGTAGAGAATCTGAACAAGTGGATTTTAAAAAGATTGATGGGGGAAAAAAGAGAAGGTATTTCAAAAGTAAAAAATGATTTCCCTAGATTTAATCAACAAGAATGCATGTTTTCTTTAACTGACCAATATTGGTTCAAGAGAAAGCATGATCAAACGTGGGAGGAGTTAAATTTTTTCACAAATCCATATACTGAAGATGTAGGAAGAATGTTTTTCTCACCTTGGGAAGTAGAGTCAGATTTAATAAAAGGGGCTTCTCTCGATTTAACGACTAATGGCATATTGAGAAAAGCATGGAGGAGAGAGAATGGGGTTAATTACCTCTATAAAGCAAGAGGATTGAGTGGTAAGCAACAACCAATTAGCGAGGTTCTTGCGTCGCTATTGTTGAAAATGCTTGATTTTTTACCATTTGTTGAATACGAACTAGCCATAAATGGATTAACTCTTTGTTCTAAGTGTGCTAATTTTATAGATGAGAATACGGAGTTTGTCCCTGCATCGCACATTTACTATCAAAGAGCTAGATTAATGGCTGATACCAGATATACTCATTTCTTAAAGATGTGTAAATTAATGGGCATTGATAAAACAATGAGTATTGAGACCATCGAAGATTACATGGACAAGATGATTGCTGCAGATAAAAATAATCGGAATGATGATAGGCATTTCAGGAACTTTGGTTTTATTCGTAATGTAGAAACTGGTCTTATCACTGATTTTTGCACCACTTTTTGATTCAGGTTCATCATTCTGCAAACGAGATTTAAAAGCAGAAGAAGAAGCTAGAAAAATGGGAAAAGAGGATTATTATCTTTCAAGACCAAGAAGAAAGAGCTTTGAAAAATCATCGAAAAATATGATCTCGAAAAAAGTAATTGATTGTAAGCAAATGTTTCATTTAATTGACCGTTATCCTGAAATTTCTTTAGAGAAAAAAGAGGAAATGAAAGGACAAATCAAAGCTAGTATTGTAAATATCAAGCAATTAAAAAGCATAATCGTGCAAGAAAAAGCAACTGCTAACTAATGATAGAGCATCAATCGGTGCTCTATTTTTGCACCCTTTGCTTGTACACTATATGTTATACTCTTTTTCGAGAAACATAATGTTATGTAAGGGGAAAATTAATGAATTGTGAATTAGTTCTTTAGATTCTCTTCAAAAAGGATTCTAGCGCTAGTATTGTTAACTTAATTAATCAATCTGGAATAATTAACAATGTGCAATCAGAGGAAATTCCAACGTTAATTAATAGCATTTCTTTACTTGAAGGATAACGTTTCCGTGGAGATTTTAAGTAAAGTTAGAGGTTCTATCAGTGGTGATTGATAAAGAAAAGAAGCGTTCTGTTTCTGAAGAAGAGAAAAAGCATTAGTAGATGCTATCTTAGCTCGAAGAGAGAACAGAAAGATAAAGAAAAAGCTTTTATCGAAAGATTTGCTAAAAACAATCCATAAAAGTCGCAAACAGCGATGACGAAGAATTAAATCAACTGAGTACAATGCTTGCTTTCGAAGCTGTAGAAACGTATTATTCAAGGCGTGCGACTGGTTTCGTAGAAGAAGGAAAAACTGAGTTCGATGATTTAAGGTCAGAACTTTATATTTTAATCTCTAAAAATCTTCAAAATTACAATGGGAAAAATTCACTATTTACATTTTTTGACCCTTTAGTTAATAGAGCATTTATGAAGGCTCGTGATAAGGGTCGAGGTTTGGGTAGTAACCGTTATTTTAGGGATCTAGGTCCTATATCACAAGAGCCCAAGAAGAAATGAAAAAAATGGGTTTAAGCGAACCTACGCCTACGGACATTAGCGATTTTATTAGAGTCCGTAGAGGTAAATTAATTTCGAAAACACAATTAGTCAATGGATTTTTGCCCATAAGAAACAAGGGCAACTAGATGAGTACATTGATGTTATTAGGACACAAACGAAAATAATGATCCTGAAGCTTCTTTTGATTAAGAGAGAAGAAACTAGGAATTTTATGAAGCTATTATGAAAACTTCTCCCAGAAGTCAATTGATCTTACTAGCGGAAGTGGAGTATATTGAAAAGAAAGGTTTAATCCCGACAGCAAAAAGATTTGCTACCTATTCTTTTTAAATAAAATTAATTGCACAAGTTTGCAAGATTTAGGTGTTTCTATCAATCACGCGCATAACGAATTGAAATACGCTTTTAATAATCAAAAAAAGAAAGTTAAAGAAATTGCCTTTGAATAACCTAAAGAAAAAGAAGAAGACTTAAAACAGTTGGAAGAAGAAGACGAAAATATCGAAAAACGTACTACAAACTGAAGAAGATATTAAAGAATTATTTGAATAAACAAGGCTTTGTCCTTGTTTTTTTATAATAGAAATAATGTAAAAACTAATAATTTAGTTGTTTTTACGTACTTATTTTTGTTATAATTAAACTAAATAAATAAAAGAAATGAGATCAAAGTTTTTGGACTATTCATTGATTAATAACCTGGTAAAATGAATTACCAGAAAATAAAAAGAAAAATATATTGAGTGCCATTAAAAAGCAGAGTTGATAATGGAGAGTTTTATGAAGAAACTCATTTGCATTCAAAAAGAACAATTTGAGGCAGATAACCCGCCAAAAGAAGTAGTAAAAGTCTTAAAAAAATCAAAAAAAGAAAGGCTATTTTTTGACGCAAAATGGTGTAGCAACATGACTTGGGATTTCGCTTCAATTGCTAAAGAAAATGATATGAAGTTTATTCCAGGAGTGCAAACTGACTATCAGTTATTAAAGAAAAAGAATGACCTAGCAGAATTGATAAGAAGTTCCCTTTTTCTAACATTGTTTTGCACGCTTTAAACGATCAAGGCTGGAAAGCTATCGGTATGGCTGTTTCTGATTCTCAAACAAAGGATGGACGTTCTTTGATGTCGGAAGAAATTTTGAAAAAAATATTTTTGGAGAGGGTTCAATTGGACATAAAAATGTAGTAGCAACTACCTCATCAATTAACGGGCTATTTTCATTATTTTTCAAGAAAAACGAAATTGCTAAACGAAAAGTAGAAGGAATTTTAAAAGAAAGAAATAAAAAAACTGGAGGAGATCCCTCAATCTTATATTGATAAATTAACAAATAAGATTCAAGAGCTGGATGAAGAAAAATTCACAGAAAAAGAGGAAATTAAAAACAAAAAGAAACTAGCTAACACAAAATTTACAAAAAAGATAAAAGTACAGAGGCGCTCTTAAAGGAATACAGGGCAGATTCTGAAACGTATATTAATTTTAGTAACCAACTAGATAAAAAGAAAAACTTGAAGCTTCTCAAGCTGGTTTAGTTGCTGAACAGTTAAAAGAAGAGTCTTCAAGGTTAACAAAGCGTATTTCAGCTCTAAATAAAGAACTAAAAAGCCTATTTAGATATTATCGAAAAACGGGGTCTATTCAGAAGAAGTAGAAGAAGTAATGGCGAATGTATCTAGTGATGAAGTTCTAGAAAAGAAAGCAAAAAAAGAGCTAAATAAGTTTAATTCTATTTTTGAAACGGCTACTTTTACGTTGAAATCCAAAACCATGGTTCTGCTTTTGCAACAGCGGATTTTCCCTAAGATCGTTTTCGTTAGCAAGAAAAATAACATTCTATTATCGCATCAAACGATGTTCACCTTTTAAATAACTCTGAAAGCGAAATGCTCAAATGGCAAATTTTGAAATCAACAAAAGATCCGAACAATCCTAAATGGTTCGAGTTAACACCTGCCGAAAAAGAGATGTTCTTTAAGTCAAACGACGAAATGAAAGAATCTCTTAAAAACTTATATCCTGAAGATGTTGTTGAAGAATCGTTACTCAATACTTTATTTTTGACAGAACTATCTGATGTGAAGTTTGAAAAAGAAAATCACCATCCGAAATTTGTGGACGATACAGGTAGAAATTCTAACGAGATTTTCATGGATTTAATTGAAGAAGGAATAAAAGAAACGTTTCCCTGAAGGACTTGATGAAGCACATCAAAAGAGATTAGATCATGAAGTTCACATCATGAAAACGATGGGGTAAACTAGCAGTTTACACGAATGTCGAAAACTTAGTCAATTTTTCATAGTTTTCTACATTTTATGTAACAATGACAATTAGAAAGCCCTGCACATCCTGTAAGGGGTGTGTATCATCACAAAAGTTAAACCGAGGAAATACCTTAAAGCCTGTTTGCCACAACGTAGGATGAAAATCCAAGCGTGAGGGTAGCGAAAGCAGAAAGAAGAAACAGGATATTGATACAGCCTAGTAGTTCACACAAGAGCGAAGAGTTGTAAAGCTGAAATAAAATCTAATGAGTAGCTAGTAAATAAAATAGTGACTGCTAGAAAACGTTAGTGCTAAGTCAATGTTAAAAAGGGTAAGTTTCGGTAGGAATGTCCCTAAGTCTCAACTAGAGATATGGATAACCTCTAACGACTATCTCCTGATGGGAGAGTAAAGCCACAAGTTAATGGTGGAAGAAAAATATTTGGTCTGAGCACTCATGAAAGTTGTGTTAGAGTGAGTCAGATTGACATATAGTCTGCGCACGTTCTGTAATGGAAGTGTCTAGGAATAAACCTAGCTGTTAGGGGTTGCGTCCTAATGGAAACTGTCAAAAGTATGAAAAGTTCTTTGAAAACTGAATAACACGATTTAATATGTTGCATACTATTACACAATATGGTATGATTGTTTTATCAACAAATAAAGGAGATAAAAACGATGGCAGGAAGACCTAAAAACTAAAAAGAGGATGAAGGTGCATACCGCTTTTAAAATCTATCCAGATGATAAAGCACGAGCGCAAGCGATGGCGGATAAGCTGGACATGAGTTTGTCAGCCTACATTAACAAGGCTGTTCTTGAAAAAGGTGGCACGCGATGAGAAGTCAGAAGCTTAGACTAAAAACTCACCAAAGAACAAGAGCGTCTTGCATGGTGGTATAGTAAAGTCTCTCGCAATTTCTGGAATCTTTTTAGTGGATATCGACAAGCGGAATAACAAAGGTGAGTTTGATGAGATTTTGAATGAAAATAGGAATAAGACTTATTATTCGAAGTTTCACGATAGAGAGATATATAAGCTCAATCAATCGGATTATCTTAAGCTCGCCAAATTTGTTGTTGCTAAAAACTATGATGAAGATAAGGAAAATTGGTCTTGGTATTACCAACCGAACCAATCTTTCATCTATACTTTTCTTTCTAGAGAATTGGTGAAAATTAGGCGACAAAATAAAGGACGATTGAACTTTAGGGAGTGTTGATAAGATTCAACCAAACTTCAATGTGCGCTGTGATGTTTCCTCTGACAAGAAAACGCCCTAGTCGTATCTATTTGAAAGAGAATGGGAAACTTCAAATCCCAACCCTTGGAGATGTAAGATACGGTTCTGTTAGAACAGATTTTGACTTGTCTTGTAAGAAACAAGTGGCTAACATTTCTTTTGATGGAAAATACTGGTACTTATCCTATACTGAGGATGTCGAAAGTCAGGTATCAGATTTGCCAGATTATACCGATGGTATTGGGATTGATTTGGGGATTAAGACCCTCGCAACTGTGTCTGACGGAACGATTGTACCTAATATCAAGACCTCAGGCGAGTTCGTATCTTGAATAAACGTTTGAAACGACTCCAACGCAAGGTCTCTCGCAAGTACCTAATTAACAAATGTAACAAACACAATAAAACAAAGAATATACTCAAGCTAGAAAGGCAGATTAAGTTGATACATCGTTCATTAAGGAATATCCGTATCAATCATATTCGTCAATTTGTCTCGGATTTAGTAAAAAAACAACCGCAGTATATTGCAATAGAGGATTTGAATGTAAAAGGAATGATGAAGAATAAATATCTGGCAAAAGATATTGCCAATTGTTCTTTTTACGCTATCAGAGAACAGCTTATCAGAAAGGCAAAGGAACGATTGATCGCCATTCGATTGGTAGAACGTTTCTACCCATCCAGTAAGACTTGTTCAGCTTGTGGTCATTACAAAAAGGATTTAAAACTCAATCAAAGAGTATATTGTTGTGACAACTGTCAAGAGAAGATAGATAGAGATTTCAACGCCTCCTTGAACATTGTGAAAACTGACAGATATGTACTAGCTTAATGAATTTGTTTTATTACCTCTGAAAAACTAGAGGAAAGTAGTTTTTAGTGGTAGGTCAACGTGAAGCCGAACCACTTGAAAATCCACACGCCCTGAAAAGTATGAGTATATCAAACAAAGAGTAGCTTCAGCAAAATTTTGGCTCAAGATGGAATGTTAATCGTGTTATTCAGTTTTTAAACTTTCGCACTTT